>Ga0308174_10001030_pt1 | contig 12448 bp, 11 predicted proteins | sample PhyPR2_FD_203894 | JGI IMG/M metagenome (GOLD analysis project Ga0308174, IMG submission 203894) | Soil microbial communities from UC Gill Tract Community Farm, Albany, California, United States - DLSLS.P.R2 | ecosystem: Environmental > Terrestrial > Soil > Agricultural land | place: USA...
CGGCGAGGATGCCTCGTCGCGCAGGAAGCCTTCGAGATCGCGCCAGAGGCCCTCCTCGAGCTCGGCGGCCTGCAGGTCGGTGAGCTCGAGCCGCACGCCGCCGCGGAGCGCGTCGTCGAGACAGCGGCGCAGGAATCCGACCGCCTGCTCGAGGTTCTCCGGGGTCACGCGGTCGTGGCCGAGCTCCTTCGGCAGACCGGCGTAGAACTTGTGGAGCGCGCTGTGCGCGACCGAGCCGCGGAGCATCGGATCGACCTCGGCGTCGATCGTCTTCGGCGACACGATGCGCTCGAAGAGCCACGCGGACGAGCAGTCGGCGAACCTTTCGAGCTCCGTCACCCCGAACGTCGTCTTTGCGCCGAAGAACGCGAGCAGCACGTCGCTTCTCAACCGGGTTTCACGATGCAGCGCGTTGCGCGCACGCATCAGACGACGTGTCCAGTCGTTCGCGTCGGCGAGCGCACGCGCCGCGTCGGGCTCGCGCGCGGCGAGCAGCGCGAGCGCGCGCAGGCGCTCCCGGTCGGACGGTGCCGCGTCGAGCGGCCACGTGAGCGACGAGAGCGCGCGCCGCGAGGTGGCGTGCGCGACGTCCTCGGGATCGAAGACGGCGGCGACTTCCTCCCAGAACGGGCTCGGCTCGCGCTGCGCGCCGTCGTCGGTGGCCGCCTCGCGGACGAGGTAGAGCCGCCGCGTGGCGCGCGTGCACGCCGTGTAGAAGAGGTAGCGGTCACGCGAGACCTGGTCGGGCCGCTCGAGCCTGCCGCCGAGCGCGCGCCGGCGGTCGTCGTCGAGGAACGGCGAGGTGCGCGAGCGGCGCGGCAGCGATCCCTCTTCCAGGCCGAGCAGGAACACGACGTCGAACCGCCGCGTGCGGGCGCGCATCAGGTCGAGCACGGCGACGCGCCCGGCCTCGGCCGGCGAGGAGAGCCGCACCTCGCAGCGCTCGAGCGCGGCGATCAGCTCGTCACGCGAAACGTCCCAGCCGTCGAGCTCCTGCAGGAGCTGCAGCGCGTGACCGTAGGCGCGCAGGTCGAGCCGCGACGTCTCGCCGGTGGGCGGCGCGTCGGTGCCGTACGCGGCGCGCAGCATCGTGCGCAGGAGCGCGCGCACGGCCTCGACCGGATCCTCGGCGTCGCGGAGGTCGGCGAGCGCGGGCACCGGCGCTTCGCGCAGCTTCTCGGCCTCCTCCTCGACACGGCCCGGCGTGTGGATCGCGCGGCCGCGCAGCCGGCCCTCGACGTAGTCGACCGACGAGCGTGCGAGCCCCGAGTACGGGCTGCGCAGATAGGCGAACAGCTCGCGGCGGCCGGCGCCGCTCGTCCAGGCGTAGCGCAGGAGCTGCAGCAGCGCGTGGCCGAGCGCGGTGGCGCCGAGGCGCACGCGCGACTCGACCGCGTAGGGGATCTCGAGCGTGCCGAGCACCGTCTCGAGCGGGGTGCGCCACTGCTCGAGCGTCGGCGCGACGAGCGCGATCCTCTCGGGCGCGACGCCGGAGCGGATCAGCTGGGCGAGCTCGTCGGCAACGAGCTCGAGCGTGCCGCGAATCCCGGCCCCTTCGAAGAAGCGAACGGCTGCGTCGAGCTCGGGCGCGGGCGGCGGCGACTCGGCGAAGAGCGCGCGCTCGAGATGCGCGAGCGCCGGGTGCTGGTACTCCGACGAGCGCGGCGGGAGCTCCTCGATGCGGCCCGCCGCGAGGCTCGCGAGATCCTCGGCCGTGCGCGCGAGCGACGCGAAGGCGACGCGCCCCGGTTCGTAGGGCAGCGACACCTCGACGTCTGCGCGGCCCGCGAGCGCGTTCAGGAGCGTCCACTCGGCACCGGTCAAGTCTTCGAATCCATATGCAAAGACCGGAGCGCCGTCCCAGGCGCCGAGCTCGGTCTCGAGCCGCTCGGCGGCGCGGCGGCGCAGGAGATCGCGGTCCCAGCGGCCGAGCCGGTCGAGCTCCGCGCGGTAGGCGGCGTACAGCCGTCCAAGGTCGCCGTCGAGGTCGCCCGGGTCGAGGAAGCCCTGCTCGAGCTCGGCGAGCGTCTGCACGAGGCCGTCCGCGAAGCCGGTCGTGCGCGCGGAGCGCGCGAGCCGGTCGAGTTGCGCGTCCTCCAGCACGCGGCGCGCAACGATCGCCCGCTGTGCATCCGTGAGTACGGAGCGCTGCTCCGGGTCGTCGCGGACGAGGCGCCGGAAGAGATCGTCGAAGGTGCCGATCGAGCCGCTGAAGAGGCAGCCGCAGCGCGCGAGCAGGTCGCGCTCGACCCGGTCGACGTCCGATGCGTTCGGCACGATCAGGACGGGCTCGTCGTCGAGCCGCGCCAGATAGCGCTCCAGGAGGAGCGCGACTTTGCCCGCGTTCGCAGGCCCGGCGAGGAGGGAGAGCCCCACCTTCCCATCGTAGGCCGGTCTTCGGACGGCGACGATCACGAAATCCGCGCAAACAGGGAACGAACGTCTTCCCCGCCGCGCGGCCAGAAAGACTTGTAACTCGGTTTCGGCCTCCGGCCGAGAACCGAGTTCGGACTCGCCTGAACGAACTCGGTTGCAAGCCCGAAGGGCTTGAACCGAGTTACCTGTCTTCCGCGCCGCGCAGCCTGAACGAACTCGGTTGCAAGCCCGAAGGGCTTGAACCGAGTTACCTGTCTTCCGCGCCGCGCAGCCGGTAGAGAACCGAGCTCGCCGTTAGGCGCTACTCCGCGGCGGAGGCGGTCTTCGGCCGGCGGCCCCGGCGGGCGGCGGCGCGGCCCGGCATCTGGCCCGCGCAGTCGTCGCAGAGGTCGGCGACCTTCGAGCCGCGGCGGGCGTCGACGTAGGTGATCCGCAGGCTCGCGCCGCGGGACTCGTCGACCTCCTTGCCGCACTTGTCGCACACGAGGATCGTTTTTCTGGCCATATCCACGGAGTTTACGCTGCCGCGCGCGAAGAGCGAATTCGCCAGGAACGCAGCAGGCTGAGCGTCGCCTGTTCCTCGCGGTCGAGGCCGGTATCCCGTGCGCCGACGACCCGTAAATGGCGGGGCCGGAAATCCTCGATCGTTCTCCCGTCGAGATACTGCTCGACGACCGCCGGGCTGACGTATGACGAGCGCGCGACGGCCGGCGTGTTCCCGAGCTTCTCCCCGACCCTCCGCATGACTGCCGCGATGCGCTTCTTCGCCTCGGTCTCGGTCTCCGGCGGGCCGATCTGTGCGAGCTCGATCGCAGCGATCAGCGTCCCACCCCAGGTGCGGAAGTCCTTCGCGCTGAAGTCCGGCCCGAGGTGCTCCTTGATGTACTGGTTCAGCCGGCGCTGGTCGAGGTTGCAGCGCGTCCCGTCCTCGGTCTGGAACTGGAAGAGCCGCGTGCCGGGAAGGGCGAGCAGCTCCTTCATCGCCGCCGCGAGCTCGGCGTCGACGATCGCGCTCCGCAGCATGATCGAGTGCTTGCCGCGGTAGCGGAACGCGATCCGCGAGCCCCGGACGGAGACATGGCCCTTCCGCAGCGTCGTGATGCCGAAGGTCCGGGACTGCTTGGCGTAGCGGTCGCCGCCGACGCGGAACCAGCCGAGGTTGATCAGGCGCGTCGCGATCGCCGCGACCTTCTCGGGCGGCAGCCCGTCGAGCTCCATGTGCTGTGCCATCGCCGCGCGGAGATCGGGCAGGCATTCGGCGAAGCGGATCAGCTTGTCGTACTTCGCCTGCTCCTGCTTCGCGCGGTAGTCCGGGTGGTAGAGGTACTGCTTGCGGCCCGCCGCGTCGACGCCGGTCGCCTGCAGCTTCGCGCGCGCGCTCGGCGAGATCCAGACGTCCTTCCAGGCGGGCGGGATCGCGAGCGTGCGGATCCGCTCGAGCTTCGCCTCGTCGGTGATCCTGCGTCCTTCCGCGTCGAGGTAGCGGAAATGGCGTTTCGACCCCGACCGCGTCCATCCGATCCTTGCGGTCATATTGGGCGCACTTCCCGCGGAAGGGTCGCCGCTAATCTTGGCCACCGATGGACGCGAAGACGATCGTCGTGCTCGAGGGCGACCAGACCGGCCAGGAGCTCCTCGAGGAGTCGCTCCGCGTGCTCGCCCCCGACGTGATCGGCTTCGAGGTCGACCTGCCGCGCTTCGACCTCTCGCTCGCGGCGCGGCGGGCGACGCAGAACGGCGTCGTCCACGAGGCGGCCGCCGCGATCCGCGAGCACGGGCTCGGGCTCAAGGCGGCCACGGTGACGCCGGAGGCGCGCGGCGACGTCGGCTCGCCGAACCGCATCCTCCGCGAGGAGATCGGCGGCAAGGTGATCGTCCGCACCGGCCGGCGCCTGCCGGGCGTGGTGCCGTTCGGCGGCGTGCACGCGCCGATCTCGGTCGTGCGCATGGCGGTCGGCGACGCGTACGGCGCGAAGGAGTGGCGCGAGGGCGAGGGCGCCGACGAGGTCGCGTTCCGCACCGAGCGCATCGAGCGCAGCGTCTGCCGCGCCGTCGCCGAGTTCGCGTTCCGGGAGGCGGAGCGCACCGGTGCAAAGGTTTTCGGCGGCCCCAAGTACACGGTGTCGCCGACCTACGAGGGGATGCTGAAGGAGGAGATGGACGCGGCCGCGGAACGCCATCCGGCGGTTGCCTACGAGCCGCAGCTGATCGACGCGACGTTCGCGCTCCTCGTCGCGTCCACTGGCGATCCGATGGTGATCCCGGCGCTCAACCGCGACGGCGACATCCTCTCCGACCTCGTTCTGCCGCTTTTCGGCTCGATCGCCGGCTCGGAGTCGATGCTCGTCGCGTTCGAGGGCGCCGAGCTCGAGCCGAACGCCCTGATGGCGGAGGCCGCGCACGGGACGGCACCGTCGCTCGAGGGGAAGAACGTCGCGAACCCGCTCGCGATGATCCTCGCCGCCGCCGCGCTCCTCTCGCAGACATCCGAGGGCGCGGAGGCCGGCCGCGCGATCCGCGAGTCGTCGCTCGAGGCGGTTTCCGAGGGTGTCAAGACCGCCGATCTCGCCGGGCACGCGTCGACGACGGAGTTCACGGACGACGTGATCCGCCGCACGCGCACGAAGCTCGAGGTCTGGTCGACGCTCTGATGTTGCAGACGACCTAGGAAACGAGCCCGAGGAACGCGCGCGCGACCTGCGGGTCGAACTGCGTCCCCGCGCAGCGCTCGACCTCGGCGACGGCTTTCTCGTGCTCGAACGCGGCCCGGTACGGCCTGTCCGAGGTCATCGAATCGTATGCGTCCGCGACCGCGAGAATGCGCGCCTCGATCGGGATGTCCTCGCCCGCGAGCCCGTGCGGGTAGCCGCTTCCGTCCCACCGCTCGTGGTGATGGAGCACACAGCCGAGCCCGTGCTGTACCGTCGCGAAGCGCTCGAGCATGCGTGCGCCGAGGACGGGGTGCGTGCGGATCACCTCCAGCTCCTCCGGCTCGAGCGCACCGGGCTTGCGGAGGATCGACGCGGCGACCGCGAGCTTGCCGACGTCGTGCACCGGGCCGCCTTCGCGGATCGCGTCGACGCGGGCCGCGCCCGCGCGCAGGGTGTCGGCGATGCGCAGCGCGAGCGCGGTGACGCGTTCTGCATGACCGGCGCTGTCCGGGTCGTGCCGCTCCAGCCTCTCCGTGAACGTGCTCCCCTCCCCCATCGGCTTCCACTGGTTCCGCCTCAGTGCTCGGAACCCTCCATCCGCCGATGGAGAAGGCGCACGGCGACGAAGCCGAGCCCGCCGACGACGACCACGCCGACGATCGCGTAGGTGCCGTCGCGGCTGACCGCGTCGACGACGGCCTTGCCGGCGTAGTACGCGAGCAGCCCGTACCCGACCGCCCACACGACGCCGCCGGCGACGTTCCAGGCGAAGAACCGCCACCACCCCATGTGCGTGATCCCGGCGAGCCAGCCGACGGTCGCTCGCAGGAGCGCGACGAAGCGCCCGAAGAACACCGTCTTCGAACCGTGGCGCGAAAAGAAGCGCTCGCTCGGCGGCAGCGCCTTGTGGGCGTACTTCGCGACGAAGCTCCATCGTTCGAGCAGCCTGCGCCCGCCGACACGGCCGAGCCAGTACCCCACGGAGAACCCCGTGATCGCCGCCGCCGCCGCGACGACGATGACGGAGACGATCGAGAAGTGGTGCTGCCCCGCGAGCACCGCCGCCGAGATGAGCGCCAGCTCGCCGGGCAGGAACGGCAGTCCTGCCGATTCGAGCGCGACCACGAGGAAGACGAGGACGAGCCCGTAGTCGAGAAGGAGCTTCGTCACGGGCGCCCAGTGTATGACCAGCCACGCCTGGTGATAGCGTCGCGCGCGGCAATGCAGGTCGGTGTCCCGAAGGAGGCGGTTCCCGGCGAGCGTCGTGTGGCGCTCGTTCCCGAGACGCTTTCGCGTCTCGGTGCGGGCGTCGAGGTGCTCGTCGAGGCGGGGGCGGGCGACCCCGCAGGGTTTCCGGACGCCGCCTACACGGAGGCCGGGGCGCAGATCGGCGAGCCATGGGGGGCGGACGCGATCGTCAAGGTCGCTGCGCCCACCGCGGCAGAGGCGTCGCGCCTGCACGCGGGCCAGGTGCTGGTCGCGTTCCTCTCGCCGCTCACGGACACCGAGGGCGTCGCCCGCCTCGCGGGCGCGGGAGTGCACGCGTTCGCGCTCGAGTCGGTGCCCCGCATCACGCGCGCGCAGCCGATGGACGCTCTCTCGTCGCAGGCGACCGTCGCGGGCTACAAGGCCGCGCTGATCGCAGCCGACCGGCTGCCGCGGTTCCTGCCGATGCTGATGACGGCCGCCGGCACGATCCCGCCGGCGAAGGTGTTGGTTCTAGGCGCGGGTGTCGCGGGGTTGCAGGCGATCGCGACCGCGCGCCGGCTGGGCGGAGTCGTCTCGTCCTTCGACGTCCGTCCCGCGGTGCGCGAGCAAGTCGAGTCGCTCGGGGCGACGTTCCTCGATCTCGGCGTGCGCGGCGAGGAGACCGCGGGTGGGTATGCAGCCGAGCTGACGCCGGAGCAGCAGGCGGCGCAGCAGGCCGAGCTGCAGGCGCGCATTCCCGGCTTCGACGCGGTGATCACGACCGCCGCGATCCCGGGGCGGCCCGCCCCGAAGCTGGTCACCGCCGACGCGGTGCGCGGCATGCGTCCCGGGTCGGTGATCGTCGACCTCGCGGCGGAGACCGGCGGCAACTGCGAGCTGACGGACCCCGGGTCGGAGACCGTCGTCGACGGCGTCACCATCGTCGGGATCACCAACCTGCCGTCGACGATGCCGACGCATGCGAGCCAGCTCCTCTCGCGGAACATGGCGTCGCTTCTCGGGCTGCTCGTCCGGGACGGAGAGCTCGCGCTCGACTGGGACGACGAGATCGTCGCGGGCGCGTGCGTGACGCGGAAGAAGGAGGCCGTCGCATGAGTCATGGGACGCTGCTCGTCTTCGAGGTGACGATCCTCGTGCTCGCGATCTTCCTCGGCTTCGAGGTGATCTCGAAGGTGCCCGCGCTCCTGCACACGCCGCTGATGTCGGGGACGAACGCGATCCACGGGATCGTGCTCGTCGGCGCGATGCTCGTGATGGGTCTCGACCACAAGGACACGCTGACGTTCGTGATCGCGTTCGTGGCGGTCGTGCTCGGCTCGGCCAACGTCGTCGGCGGCTTCGTCGTCACCGACCGGATGCTCGAGATGTTCAAGAAGCGGGAGCCGCCTAAGCCGAAGGACGCTGATGGGGCGTAACGCCTCGAACCTGCTCTACCTGGTCACGATCGTGACCTTCATCTGGGCGCTGCGCGACCTGTCGAACCCGGCGCGCGCGCGGCGCGGCGTGTGGGTCGGCGCCGCCGGCATGACGCTCGCGATCGGGACGACGTTCGGCCAGAGCGGCCTGCACTCCTACGCGTGGATGGTGCTCGCGATCGTGATCGGCGGCTCGTTCGGAGCGGTCGCGGCGCGGCGCGTGAAGATGACCGCGATGCCGCAGATGGTGGCGCTCTTCAACGGCGTCGGCGGCGGCGCGGCGGCGCTCATCTCGTGGGCGGAGTTCCACCGCGAGGCGCCTCTGTCGGGCGACCTCTCGCGCGACATCTCGATCTCGCTCGTGCTCTCGGCGCTGATCGGCGCGATCTCGTTCGCGGGCTCGATGATCGCGTTCGCGAAGCTGCAGGAGCTGATCGGCGGCCGTCCGATCACCTATCCGGGCCAGCAGTTCGTGAACGCGCTGCTCTTCGCGGTGATCGTCGCGGCGGGAGTCGCGATCGTCGCGGGCCAGGAGCGCTCGTGGCTGCTCGCGGTCGTCCTCGTGGGCGCGTTCGTGTTCGGAATCCTCTTCGTGCTGCCGATCGGCGGCGCCGACATGCCGGTCGTGATCTCGCTCCTGAACGCGTTCACCGGGCTCGCTGCGGCTGCCACGGGGTTCGAGCTCGAGAACAACGTGCTGATCGTGAGCGGCATGCTCGTCGGCGCGTCGGGGACGTTCCTGACGGTGATGATGGGCCGCGCGATGAACCGCTCGGTCACGAACGTGCTCTTCGGTGCGTTCGGGAGCGTCACCGCGGGCGGCGTGGCCGCCGCCTCAGGCACGAACGGGACGGTGCGCCCGACGACGGCCGACGACGTCGCGGTCATGCTCGCCTACGCGCAGAAGGTCGTCGTCGTTCCCGGCTACGGGATGGCGGTCGCCCAGGCCCAGCACGACGTGCGCGCGCTCGCGGACATCCTCGAGGAGAAGGGCGTCGAGGTGACCTACGCGATCCACCCCGTCGCCGGCCGCATGCCCGGTCACATGAACGTGCTACTCGCCGAGGCGAACGTCCCCTACCCCGCCCTGAAGGAGATGGACGACGCGAACGCCGAGTTCGGGCGTACGGACGTCTCGCTCGTGATCGGCGCGAACGACGTCGTCAATCCCGATGCCCGCAACAACCAGGGCAGCCCGATCTACGGCATGCCGATCCTGAACGTCGACCAGTCGAAGGCCGTCGTCGTGCTGAAGCGGTCGATGAACCCCGGCTTCGCGGGAATCGACAACCCGTTGTTCGTCGAGCCGAACACGATGATGCTGTTCGGCGACGCGAAGGAGTCCGTCGGGCGCCTGACCGCGGCGGTGAAGACGCTCTGACCAGGGCTGTGGTGCTGGACGGCGCGGCCGTCGAGCGCGCCGTCTCGCCGGAGCGCGCAGTGGAGGCGGTTCGCGATGCGTTCGTCGCGCACGCGCGCGGCGAGTGGTCGATGCCGCCGAAGGTCTACGTCACGAACTATCCCGCCGGCGACTTCCGCGCGATGCCGGCGCTCGGCGGCGGCTATGCGCTCCTCAAGTGGATCACGTCGTTCCCCGGCAACCCCGCGCAGAGCCTGCCGACGGTCACCGGTGTCGTCCTCGTCTCGGACGCGTCGAACGGGCAGCTGCGCGCGGTGCTCGACGCGGCGGCGGTGACGGCGCTGCGGACGGGCGCGGCGGCGGTGCTCGCGGCCGAGACGCTCGGCCGGCCGGATGCCGCGAGCGCCGCGGTCGTCGGCGTCGGCGTGAACGGCCGCGCGGCGGCCCGCACGTTTCTCGCGCGCAGCCGGTCCGTGTCGTTGTGGGACGTCGACGCCTCGCGCACCGCGCAGGTCGCGGAGGAGCTCGGCGCGGAGGTCGCGCCGTCGCTCGAGGCGGCGCTCGCCGCCGACCTCCTCGTCACGGTCACACCCGGCCATGAGGTGCTTCTGCGCGAGGGCGCGCTGCGCGCGGGTCAGCACGTGTCGCTGATGGGCGCGGACGGCCCCGGCAAGGCGGAGGCGGACGCGTCGGTGCTCGCGGCGGCGAGGCTCTTCTGCGACGACTGGGAGCAGGCATCCCACGGCGGCGAGCTCGCGCACGCGGTCGAAGCGGGTGTCGTCTCACGTGCGGACGTGACCGCGATCGGCGACGTGCTCGCCGGCAGCGCGGACGGCCGTCGCGACGACGACGAGATCACGATGTTCGACTCGACCGGTCTTGCGATCCAGGATCTAGCGATCGCGGTCGCCGCGCTCGAGTCCGCGGACGCGGACCTGCCAGAGCTGACGCTTTAGATCAGAGCGCGGCGCGCAGCCGGCGGAAGCCGACCACCGCGGGGACGAGCGGGAGCCACAGGTTGAAGACGCGGTAGGCGAGCACGGCGAGCATCCCGGCGGCGAGCGGCAGGCTCACCCAGAGGAGCGCGAAGGGAAGGAGCGCCTCGACGACGCCCGCCCCCGCGAGCGGAAGCGTGCGCCGGCTGAGCGCGTATCCCGTTGCGTAGCCGACGATGAACGGCAGCACCGGCAGCGGATGGCCGAGGAACCCATACAGGCACGCCCAGAGGCAGAACGCGTCGCCGGCCCAGTAGAGGGACATGCCGATCGCTGCGAGGAGTGCGCGGCGCGGGCGGTCGGCGACGACTCTGAGGATCACGAGCCCGTCGAGGGCGACTGCGAGAACGCCTCGCCACCCCTGCGCCTGCGACAGGCGCTCCCTCCGCGTCAGTAGCGCGAGAGCGAGGAATGTCCCGGCCGGGACGCCGATCGCCCACGGCATCGTGAAGCCCGTCGAGATCGGCGAGTGGCGGATCAGCAGCATGCACGCGGCAATGCAGGTGACGGGCGCGAGGATCACGTACTCGAGCGCGCCGAGCCCGAGGACGCGCTTGCGCGCGTCCGCTTCGTTCTCGCAGTGTCCCTGGAGCACCTCGAAGTCGGCGGCGAACCCGCCTCGCGCGATGAAGACGCCGAAGCCGGTCGCGACGACGGCCAGCGCATCCCGGAACGGGAGATTCGGCGCCGGGTGCGCACCTGCGACTTCCCGGTAGGCGAGCGTGTAGCCGACGTACGCCGCTATCTCGCCGGCGAGCGCGACCGGGAACCACTCCCACGAGGGAGTCGTCAGGAGGTCGCCCACTGATTCGAAGCCGGCCGCCCAGGCGACGCCCGCGAGGGCAGCGCAGGCGAGCGCCGCGCCCGCCGTGATGAAGCCGGCGACGTGCCGGCGCCCGTATTCGAGGTTGCGCGCGCGCACGGCCGCGAGCGCTCGGAGAACGAGCGGCAGGCGAGGGTCGGGGTGGGGCATCGTGAGTCGAACGGTGAGACGCTTCATGGCGGTTCGGGTCTACGTCCTATCGGGGAGAACCTGGTGGAACTTGAGGCTTCTCTGCGCCGGGTCGAACACCTGGAGCTCGGGGGGATGCTCGCCGAGGATCGCGCGGGCGACGAGGTCGCCGCAGGCAAGGCCGAGCGCGTTCCCGTGCCCCGAATAACCGCCTGCAATCCAGACGTTCTCGCGGCCGGAAACACGGCCTGCGAGCGGCAGGAGGTCGGGCGTCGTGCCCCAGATCCCCGCCCACCGGTGGGTCACGCGGGGGCGGCCGCCGACGAGCTGCTCGACGAGCGTGTCGAGCCCGTCCTGGATCGTGTTCGTCGTCTCGAGCACGTCGGTGTCCTCCGTCTCGAACGAGGCGTCGCGCTGCCCGCCGATCACGAGGCGCCCGTCCGGCAGCTGGTGCCAGTAGTCGTAGCCGCCGCGGGCGTAGTGCGGCCGGTCGTAGAGGCGCTCGGGGAGCGGCTCCGTTGCGAGCACCTGGCCGCGCGTCGCGACGACAGCGTGTCCGAGCTCCGGCAGGAGCGACGACGTGTAGCCGTCGCCGGCGACGACGATCGCGTCCGCGTCGACCTCGTCGATCGCGACCGGCGAGTGCTCGCGCACGTCGGCACCCGCATCGACCGCGTGCCGTGCGAGCCGCCTGACCCACCGCGCCGGGAAGAGCGCGCCGTCGTTCGGGTGCAGGATCGCCCCGAGGTACAGGTCGGCGAGGCGCCCTTCGAGGGCGTCAACCCACTCGACTGCGAACCCGTCCTCGCGCAGGGCATCGTGCTCGCGCCGGAGCGCGTCGACCTCGGCGTCGTCCCACGCGAGCCGGAGGCTCCCGACCCGTCGGAATGCGTCCCCGGCGAGGCGCTCCATCCGGTCGAGCGACCGCTCGGTCAGCTCCATGACGAGCTTCGCCCGGTCATGACCGAGGTCGGCCCGCGCCTGGTCGTACGGGGCCGTCGCGCCGCGGAGGGCGAACCCGCCGTTCCGGCCGCTCGCGCCGGCGGCGATCTCGCCCGCTTCGTGGAGACGGACACGGACGCCACGCTCGGCCAGCGTGAGCGCGCACGAGCAGCCGGTGACGCCGCCGCCGATCACGACGACCTCCGGGCGGCCGTCGAAGCGGCGTTCCGGCAGGGCCTCGCGGGGCTCGTCGAGCCAATATGAAGTTGTCGGAGGCACCGCGCTCGATCCTATGTCGAGGGCACCACCTCCCGGTACAGGCCCTCGGCGTACGTGACGACGCCGAGCAGCTCGAGCTCGGTGAGCGCCGCCGCCACCTCGCCCGGCGCGAGCTCGAGCTTCCGGACGACCGCGTCGGCCGTGGACGCCCCTCCGGCGACGGCGGCGCGCACGCGCTCGAGGCGCGGGTCGAGCGGAGGCAGTGGCGCGCGCGGTGCGGGATCGACGCCGATCGCCGCGAGCACGTCCTCGGCGCAGGTGGCCGGCGT
>Ga0308174_10001032_pt1 | contig 12443 bp, 12 predicted proteins | sample PhyPR2_FD_203894 | JGI IMG/M metagenome (GOLD analysis project Ga0308174, IMG submission 203894) | Soil microbial communities from UC Gill Tract Community Farm, Albany, California, United States - DLSLS.P.R2 | ecosystem: Environmental > Terrestrial > Soil > Agricultural land | place: USA...
TGCCTGCGACGCGCATGGATGCTTGTCCCTCTGCCGCGAATACCGGAACGAATTTTTGATTCGTTTCCATCGTCTGGATCAGTGCTTCCTGCGGAACCTGCAGGAATTCGCGATCGAAGGTGCAGCCGATCGCGACCGGCCATTCGGTGAGGTTTGCGATTTCATCGAGCAGCCCGTTGCCGAGCCGCGGTTGGCCACCGATGCCGCGGCCGACCCGCTCGACTTGCGCGCGTACGCGCGCGCGGCGCTCGCCAGGATCCGCCAGTACATGGGCACTGCGCAGCGCATCTAGATAGTCGCCGGCATTGGTGATGGGCACCGGTTGCGGATGGTGGAAGCGATGTCCGCGCGATTCACGGCCGCTGCGGACGCCAAAAATTTCCGCATCGATCAGGGTCTCGCCATGCAGCAGAACGATCCAGTGCACGGGACGAACAAACGCATAATCGTGATCGCTCCAGCGCATCGGCTTCGGGATCGGCAGGCGCTTGAGTGCTTTTTCCAGCAACGACGGCAGCAGCGCCTGCAACGAACCACCGCCGATTTCCGCCTCGGCAACCAGCACCGCATTGGCGGCATCGCTTTCGGGTCGGAATGCTTCGGGCGCCACGCCGAGGGCGGCGGCTCGCTTGAGCAGCGCCGGCGTCGGCCGGCGGTTCTCGTCCCAGCCGACCTTTACCGGCATCGCCTTGAGAACAGTCTTGACCTTCGGCGCGGTGGCGGCGACCTCGGCGAACCGCACGGCCAGGCGTCGCGGCGAGCAGAAGATGTTCGAGGCTCCGACGGGAAAATCGAGCGCGGCAAACTCCTCGCGCAGATTCTGCGCAAGCGCGCCGACCAACTCATCCAGTGCGTTCGGCGGCAATTCCTCGCAGCCGATCTCGATCAACAGCGGCTCCAGCGGCAATGCCTGCGCCTCAGACATGGGCCGGCTCCGCGCGCTTGACGCCGGGAAATCCGAGCTTCTCGCGCCGCGCGTAATAGGCTTCGGCAACCGCGCGTGCCAGCGTGCGCACGCGCAGGATGTAGCGCTGGCGTTCGGTGACGCTGATTGCGCGCCGCGCATCGAGCAGGTTGAAACTGTGCGAGGCCTTGCACACCTGGTCGTACGCCGGCAGCGGCAAGCCCAGTTCGATCAGTTTTTTCGCTTCGCTTTCGCAGACGTCGAACCAGTGCAGCAGTTCGGACACGTTCGCGTGCTCGAAATTGTAGGCGCTCTGCTCGACTTCGTTCTGATGGAACACATCGCCATAGGTGACGGTGCCGTGCGGCGCTTGCGTCCACACCAAGTCGAACACATTGTCCACATTTTGCAAATACATCGTCAGGCGCTCGAGCCCGTAGGTGATCTCGCCGGTCACCGGGCGGCATTCGAGCCCGCCGGCCTGCTGGAAATAGGTGAACTGCGTGACTTCCATGCCGTTGAGCCACACTTCCCAGCCCAGGCCCCAGGCGCCCAGGGTGGGCGATTCCCAGTTGTCCTCGACAAAGCGCAGGTCGTGGACCAGCGGATCGATCCCGAGCGCCTCGAGCGAGCCGATATACAAATCCAGAATGTCATCCGGGTTCGGCTTAAGCACGACCTGGTATTGGTAATAATGCTGCAGCCGGTTCGGATTCTCCCCGTAGCGCCCGTCGCCGGGCCGGCGGCACGGCTGCACGTAGGCCGCGGCCCACGGCTCGGGTCCGAGCGCGCGCAGGAACGTGGCCGGATGAAACGTGCCGGCGCCGACTTCGGTGTCGAGCGGCTGGACGAGCACGCAACCCCGCTCCGCCCAGTAGCGGTTCAAGGTCTGAATGACGTTCTGAAATGTCGGACCGGCCATGGCGTTAACGGTTTGCTGCGCAAAGCGCGCTAGTATAACGACACTCATTGCAATCCAAGGCACAGGCTAGCGCCATGCAGACCAGTTCAGAGCTGCCATAGCATGGCCACGGTCCCGCAACGTCCGGCAAATTTCCTGACCGGGAGCGGCAACGCGGCAACAACGCTCGGCCTGCACCGCAAGCTCGACACGGAGACGGTGCTCGGCGCACTGCGCGGCGATGGCCTGATTGCCGAAGCCGATGCGTTGAAGGTGCGCGCCGATGCGCGCAGCGCGCACGGCAAGATCGAGCTGCACCCGCTGGCCCTGATCGCCAACGCCAAAGCGGTCAATCCGCAGGACGGCAAGCCGCTGAGCCTCGAGGTGTTGACCCAATGGCTCGCCGACAAAGCCGGTTTGCCGTACCTGAAGATCGATCCGATGAAGATCGATGTCGGTGCGGTCACGCAGGTGATCTCGCACGCTTACGCACAGCGCTATCGCATCCTGCCGGTCGCAGTCACGCCGCTGCAGGTTGTGTTCGCGACCTGCGAACCGTTCGATACGCGCTGGATCGCCGACCTCGGTCACATCCTGCGGCGCGACCTGCAACGCGTGGTCTGCAACCCGGTCGACCTCAACCGCTACCTGGTCGAGTTTTATGGCGTGCAGCGTTCGATCCAGAAAGCCAAGGACGCCAAGCTCGACACCAGCGACGGCCGCGGACTGCTGAATTTCGAGCAGTTGCTAGAGCTCGGAAAATCCGGCGACATCGGCGCGGACGACCGCCACGTCGTGCACATCGTCGACTGGCTGCTGCAGTACGCGTTCGAGCAGCGCGCGTCGGACATCCACCTCGAACCGCGGCGCGAGACCAGCCCGATCCGGTTCCGCATCGACGGGATCATGCACAAGGTGTTCGAACTGCCGACGCCGGTCATGACCGCGGTGACCGCGCGCGTCAAGATCCTCGGCCGCATGGACCTGGCCGAAAAGCGCCGGCCGCAGGACGGGCGCATCAAGACGCGCTCGGGCGAGGGTCGCGAAGTCGAGTTGCGCCTGTCGACGATGCCGACCGCATTCGGCGAAAAAGTCGTGATGCGCATCTTCGATCCGGACATCGTCGTCAAGGATTTCCGCCAGCTCGGCTTTTCCGGCGAGGAGGAAGCGATCTGGCGTTCGCTGGTCGAGCGTCCGCACGGGATCGTGCTCGTGACCGGTCCGACCGGGTCGGGCAAGACGACCACGCTGTATTCGACTCTCAAGCACCTGGCGACGCCGGACATCAACGTCTGCACGGTCGAAGACCCAATCGAAATGGTCTCGCCCGAGTTGAACCAGATGCAGGTGCAGACCGCGATCGACCTCGATTTCGCGACCGGTGTGCGCACGCTGCTGCGTCAGGATCCGGACATCATCATGATCGGCGAGATTCGCGACCTGCAGACCGCGCAGATGGCGATTCAGGCTTCGCTGACCGGCCATCTGGTGCTGTCGACTCTGCACACGAACGATGCGCCGTCGGCGATCACGCGCCTGCTCGACCTCGGTGCGCCGCACTACCTGATCCAGTCGACGCTGTCGGGCGTGGTTGCGCAGCGGCTCGTGCGCACCTTGTGCCCGCATTGCAAGGTCGAGGCGCCGCTCGACGTGCGCGCCTGGGTCGCTCTCGCCCACCACTGCGACCTGCCCGTGCCGGCCCGCGTATTTGCACCGAAGGGCTGCCTGGAATGCCGCAACACCGGCTTTCTCGGCCGCACCGGCATTTACGAAATGATGCGGATTTCCTCACCGCTGCGGCAGATGATCCAGCCGGCGCTCGATCTGGAAAAAATCAGCAAGTCGGCCCTCGCCGAAGGCATGCGCCCGCTGCGTATCTCGGCCGCCGCACAAGTGGCGCGCGGGATCACGACGATTGCGGAAGTCGTCGGAGTGTTGCCACCGTTGGATGGTTGAAGCGAGAGACGTTAGACGAGAGACGAGAGACGTGAGACGTGAGACGTGAGACGTGAGTACGTGAGACGGGGCGAGGTCGCTTTTACATCTCTCCTCTCTAGTCTCTCGTCTCTCGGCCCCCCAAAAGCAAAAACGGCCCATCGGGCCGTCTTGCTGGATCCGCAACGCGATGTCTGCGGAGTGTTTCGAAAGCGTTCGCGTCGACTTACTTCTTGGCCTTGCGCGGACCGGCCTTCGCCGAGCTCAGGTAGTTGTTGATGGCTTCGTTGGTGACATCGTAGAGCGGACGACCGGCAACCGCAGCCGCGGCCTTCAGGCTGTCGCGCATTTTCTTGGAAACGCGCAGGCTGGCGTCGCGGGTGTCTTCATTCTTGGCCATGGGGGGTCCTCGGGTGGGTGTGGATTAGTGGAATACTGCGGATATTGCACTTGGCATTTTATGCCTTTTGCGCAAAAACACAAACTCGTCGTTGCTGTTAGAAAGACGTTGTTTCAGGCGCCGCGATTACGCGCCGCGGCCGTCCGCCGCATCGCTCGGCAGCGGATGAACGAGGATGCGCGTGGCAATCACTCCCAGTTCGTACAGCAGGCACATCGGCACGGCGAGCATGATCATCGAGATCACGTCCGGTGGCGCCAGGATCGCGGCGACCACGAATACGCCGAAGATGACGTAGGGGCGGTTGGTCGACAATTGCGCCGTGGTCACCCAGCCGAGCAACGCGATGATCAGCACCGCGACCGGAATCTCGAAGCACAGGCCGAACGCCAGGAACAGGGTCAGTACGAAATCCAGGTAGCGCCCGATGTCGGTCATCATCGATACGCCCTGCGGCGTGATCCCGAGCAGGAACGCGAACACGTTCGGCAGCACCAGGTAGTAGGCAAACGCGCAGCCGGCATAGAACAGCAGCACGCTCGATACCAGCAGCGGCACCGCCAGGCGCTTTTCATGCCGGTACAGTCCCGGCGCTACGAAGCGCCAAGCCTGGTACAGCACGATCGGCATGGCCAGGAACAGCGCAACGAAAAACGCCAGGCGCAGCGGCGTGAAGAACGGCGAAGCGACTTCGATCGCGACCATCTTGGCGTCGGCCGGCATGCGCTGGATCAGCGGCTCGGCCACGAAGTGGTACAGGCGCGTGGCGAACGGCAGCAGCGCCAATAACACCAGCAGCACCGCGGCGACTGCCTTGAGCAGGCGTTCGCGCAGTTCAATCAGATGCGACAGGAACGTCTGTTCACTGGCCTCTTCGGCCGGTTCAGTGCCGCTCATGGCCGGCATCGTCGTCGCGCGGCGCAGCTGCGGGCGGATCGCCGGCATTCGGCACTGCACTTGCCGGCGGCGCCTGGCTCATGCGCCGGATGTCTGCCATGGGGTCGATCTGCGCGGCCGTCTGTTGCATCGTGCGCTTGATGTCTTCGGCGGCGAGTTCGCGTTCGATGTCGCTGCGCACGCTCTGCCAACTGTTGCGCGCCTTGCGCAGCAGGGCACCGGCGGTGCGCGCGACCCGCGGCAAGCGCTCGGGGCCGAGCACGAGCAAGCCGACCACGGCGATCAGTCCGAGCTCGCCCATTCCGATATCGAACATCGTAGGGCCTAACGACTTACGGCGTGTTTTCGCGCTTGCTGTCGCTGCCGACGTTGGCGGGCGCGTTCGGATCGGCCTTCAGCTGCGTCGCGGCATGGTCGTCATCCTGCAGCCCCTTGCGGAAACTCTTGATAGCCGACGCGACATCGCCGCCGATATTGCCGAGCTTCTTGGTGCCGAACAACAGTACGGCGATCAACAATACGATCAGCCAATGGCCAATGCCCCAGGTACCCATAGTCGTAACTCCAATGTTGTGGCCCGGCGCAGCGGCGAGGCCGCGCGCCCGGCAGCACTGCCTACCGCGCAGTGTACTCCTCAAGCCGGTCGCGGAAATCCACGACCGCGTTCGGCACATGGCTGACGCCGCCAGCGAAGATCCTTCGCGGCGTCGTGCCGTCGCCGTACACGGCCTGATTCGCGTCGTTGTCGATCGCGATCACGGAGCCGTCGAGGGCCGCGCCGGCAAACAGGCCGCGGGCGCGCGAGTACGAATAGATTTCCGCCGCGAGTTGCGCATCCGTCGACGCCTGCGCGGTGCGTCCGACCGGGCCGGCCGCGGCCGAAGCATCGGCCCCGAGCGTGAACTTGCCGTGCACGATCGAATCGATGCCGCGCTCGGTTCGGAAAACGAGGATGACGTCGGTCGACGATACTCCGGCCTGGAAACCGATGCTGCCGCCGGTCATGCTGATGTAACTGGGGTTGCTCCAGGTGCCATCGGCGGTCTTGACGGCGATCAGGCCGACACCGTGTCGGCCGCCGATCACGAATCCGGCCTTGATCACATCCGGGATGACCGCGATCGCCGAGGCATTCTTCATCAGGTCCGACGGGATGCGCTTGTCCGGCGCCATCATCACTTCCTTGAGCACGCGCACGGCATTATCGGCACGTTTGGCTTCTTCCTCGCCGGCGCGGGCAGGCGAGGACGCGATCAGGGCGACGCAAAGCAGCGCAAACAGGGCGCAAGTCCATCGGTTCACTTAGTGATCCTCAATGAGAAACCGCAACGGTAGCGCATCGCCACCGCTTTACGGTTACGAGCCGGTTAAATCCTCTGACGCCGGAAGCGGCGCGAGGTTCCGGCGCCGAGCGCAATCAGGGCGATCAAGGCGAAGAGGCCCGGCGCGGAAAACGCGGGCGCGGGCGCGATGCCGGGCCCTTGCGCCGCCGCGCACGGCGAAGCGATCGCCAGACCCTTGAGGCCGACATACGGCAGTTGGGTCGCGTTGGTTGGGCCGTGCGCCCCACTCGCCGAAGTGATGTCGCCGACGCTGGTCATGGCACCATTGGTGTTGACGCTCGCGAGCGTGCTCCACTCCGGAATCTGCTGCGGCGGCAGTGGCGGGACGTTATCCAGGATCGACCACAAGCGCCCGTTCGCATCGAAGCCGATGCTGGCCGTCGTGATCGGCTGGATTCCGGCGCCGTACGGCCCCAGCGCAGTTGCCTGGGCGTTTGCAGTATTGATGCTGTACAGATAAGGATCGCCTTGGCTGCCGGCGCCGAACAATTCGTTGCCGCGCGCAGCCAGCCCGGTGATCGTCGCGCCAAGGTTGCCAATTCGTGTGGTGTTGCCGCTGGCGGGATCGACCTGCCACAAGCTGCCGGTGTAACCGGATGAAAGCCACAGGCGGCCATCGCAGGTGAACGCGAGTCCGAGATCGAGCACATCGAAAGTGCCCTGCCCGGCTTCGCCCAATCCGCCATTGCCGCCGAGCGCGCCGACGACCGTTGCCCCGCCGGTTGCCGGATCGATCGTCAGCAGCGCCTTGAGCAGGGTATCGGACACGGCATAGAGCTTGCCGCCCGGGCTATACGTCAGGCCTTCGACATTCGCAATCGAGGCGCCGCTCCAACTTCCGGCGGGCCCGATCGCGCTGGCCTGGTGATTGGCAAGGTCAATCGCGTAGAGCGTATCGAATGCTTCGCCATAGGCTGCCGTTGCGGCATGGGCAGTAATGCCGGAGACGGCAAGCACTAGCGTCGCGATGAGAGCGCGCAGGGGCATGGTCGAACTTCTCTTTTATAATATTTTTTAGTAATCGTCTGCTGTCCGGGCCTGACGGTCCGAGCAGCCGTCCGAGTCTAACATCTTGTTCACACGAAACAAAGTACCTCGCGAGCAGGTGCTAGAATGCGCGGCCCGCGACCGGCGGAACACAAGGTGTTGGGCAACGGCGGCGCTTGCCAGCCCTATTTGTTGTGGTCGCTATCGAATCCCGTTGCTTCGGAGTGCCAATGCCCAATCCGAGCCCTGCGCCAGCCGCCCCGGTGCAAACCGATCGAGTCGGCGTGCTGCTGGTCAACCTCGGCACGCCGGACGCGCCGACGGTACCGGCCGTGCGGCGTTACCTTGCGCAGTTCCTCGGTGATCGCCGGGTCATCGATACGCCGCGCTGGCTGTGGTGGCCGATTCTTTATGGAATCATCCTGCGGTTCCGCCCGCGGCGCTCGGCACGCGCGTACGCGAGTATCTGGACCGAGCAGGGCTCGCCGCTGCTGGTGTTCAGCCGAGGCCTCGCAGAAGGTGTCGACCGGCGGCTGCGCGGGATGTCCGGGGAGCGCGCCAGTGCTGCGCTCGCGATGAGCTATGGCCGTCCGGCGATTGCGCCGGTGCTTGAAAGCCTGCTCGCCGCCGGCGTGCGCCGGTTGCTGGTGCTGCCGCTGTATCCGCAGTATTCGGCCACCTCGACCGGCGCCGTTTTCGATGCGGTGACCTCCGCGATGCAGCGGCTGCGCTGGCCCCCCGAATTGCGTTTCATCAACGACTATCACGACGACGCGGAGTATATTTCTGTACTCGAGTGCAACGTGCGCGCCTTCTGGGACACGCACGGCCGCGCGCAGAAGCTGATGTTGTCGTTCCACGGCATTCCCCAGCGTTACGTGCGTCTCGGTGACCCGTACTTCGACCAGTGCATGGTCACTGCAGCGCGTTTGCGCGAGCGGCTCGGCCTCGATGCCGGACAATTCGCCGTCACTTTCCAATCGCGCGTCGGCCGCGAACCGTGGCTGCAACCGTATACCGATTTGACCCTCGGGGAGTTGCCGCGCCAAGGCGTGCGTCATGTGCAGGTGCTGTGTCCCGGCTTTGCGGTCGATTGCCTGGAAACGCTCGAGGAGATCGCCGAGACCAATCGCGACCTGTTCCTTGCCGCCGGCGGCGAGCGCCTGGACTACATCCCGGCGCCGAATGCCAGCGACGCGCATGTTGAAATGATGCTGTCCTTGATTGCCCGCCACAGCGGCGGCTGGATCGAACTGGATCGCGCTCCCGCAGCCGCGGCGCGTGCCCCGGACGCGCACGCATGAGCGTAGCCCGTGAGTTGACGCTCTGCTTGCCGCATCTGCAGCTCGCCGCGCGCGCCTGGGGCGATCCAGCCTTGCCACGCCTGCTCGCGTTGCACGGCTGGCTGGACAATGCGGCCTCGTTCGACCGGCTGGCACCGCTGCTCAGTGGTAATTTCCACGTCGTTGCCTTGGACCTGCCCGGCCATGGGCGCTCCGGCCACCGCCCGGCCGGCACCTGGTATCACTATGTCGACTACCTGGGCGAGGTACTGGCGGCCGCCGACGCACTCGGCTGGGAACGGTTTGGCCTGCTCGGTCATTCGCTCGGCGGCGCGATCGCGAGCATGCTGGCGGCGGCGTGTCCGCAACGCGTGGAACGCCTGCTGTTGATCGAGGCGCTCGGGCCGATCACGGCCGATGTCGAGCAGACCCTGCCCCTGCTTCAGCGCGCGCTGAGCCAGCGCCGCGATCTGGCGGAGAAAAGCCTGCGCGTATTTGCCGACATCGGCGAGGCCGCCGCGGCACGCGCCAAAGCCGGGGACCTTTCGCTCGAGGTCGCGCGCATCATGGTCGAACGCGGCATCAAGCCCGCGCCGGAGGGCGGCTTTGTCTGGTCATCCGATTCGCGCCTGACGCTGACGTCGCCGCAGCGCTATACCGAGGCGCAGCTGTCGGCGGTGCTGCGGCAAATCACCACGCCGACGCAGGCGATCTTCGCCGAACCGCCGCCATCTTATCTGCCAAGATCAGTCATGGACGCGCGCATCGCGCTCGTGCCGGATATCCATGTAGTGCGCATGCCCGGCCACCATCATCTGCATCTGGAAGACCCGGCGCCGGTCGCGGCGGCGATCCTCGAGTTCGCGCAACCAAGATCAAAAGATCTACCACGAAGACGCGAAGAACACGAAGAAGAGCAAACCGGTAAAAAACACGTTCAAGACTAGCCGGCCACGCTGCACTCGCGCCGAAGCCCGGACATGAAACCGAGCAAGATTCAACAAATATTGCTGTTCTTCGTGTTCTTCGTGTTCTTCGTGTCTTCGTGGCGAGTCTGATGTTGGAGCCGGCACAGCAACTTCAGACGGGGTCGGCCCACGGCTCGATCAGGCGCGCAAGCTCGGCCTTCAATGCATGGCCGCGCGACTTGAGCCAGTCGCGCTGGTCGCGCCACTCGGGATAGAGCGATCCGACCAAGCCCCAGAAACGCGGCGAATGGTCGCGGAAGCGCAGGTGACACATCTCGTGCACGACCACGTATTTGAGCGCCTCGAGCGGCGCCAGCGCGAGCGCCAGGTCAAGGGTGATGCGGTCGCGCGAATCCAGGCTTCCCCACAGGCTTTTCAGCGGCTTGATGCGCACGCCGCTCGGCGCGGCCCCGAGTTCGTCGCTATAGCGGGCGAGATAACGCGATGTATCACGGCGGATCTGCTGCTGCAGGTACGAATGCATCAGCGACCGCGCGGCGATCAGCGCGCGTTTGTTGTGCGGCTTGGGCACCGACAGGATCAGGCGCTCGCCATCGAGTTCGACGCGCGGGTACGGACCGTCGCGCCAGAGCAGGCGCGTCGTTTCGCCGCGCAGCGGGATCAAGGTCGGCACGCCGGCGCGCAATGAAGGCGGACCGGCCTGGTCGAGTTGCAGTTCATCGAGCTTGCGCTCGAGCCAGTTGGCGTGCTTGCGCAGAAACGCGAACACCTGCGCCGGATGTGTTCCTTCCGGATACGAGACCCGGGCGCCGCCCGAAGTCACGGTCAGTCGCAGCCGGCGTGCGCGCGGATGCGACTGGCGCAGCACCTTGATGGTGTCGCCCGCCTCGGTCTCGAGTTCCAGATAATTATCGGAGTTGGACATGTCCTGCGATTCCAGCACCGGCATTCAGGATCAAGCGCGATCCTGCGGCCGCGGTAAACCGAACCATTCTTCCAGGCGCTGAAACAGGCGCTCCAGCTCCAGGGTCATCAACGCAAAGCACGCATCCAGTTCAGCGGCCGCCGATTCGCGGTCGACGTCGCCGAGTTCGTTCTGCACCAGGTCGAGGAAGCGCAACTTGCGCACCACGAGTTCGTCATCCAAGGTGAAACTCAAGCGATCGTCGAAAACCAGGCCCAGCTGCGCAACCTGCTTGCCGGATTTTAAATGCTCGCGAATCTCGTCCGTTTCAAGGTCCTGATTGCGGCAGCGAACGGTCGCGCCGGCTTCGGCTGAATCCCTCAGCTCGCACTCGTCGCCGAGCGCCAGCCCCCCAGGGAGCTTGCCACGTGTCAGCCAATCCGTCATCAGGGCTTTTGGCGATTCCTCGGCCGCCATCGGGGTGGCTGGAAAGGTGCCCAAGGCGTCGCGAAGCGAGCTGACACAAGCCTCGGCGGCCTTGCGGCTGGCCGTGTCGATGATCAGCCAGCCCTGTTCCGGATCCAGATAAGCGTTTCGTTTCGACAGACGGGCGAACGCCCGGGGCAGCAAATCGGTCATCACCTCGTCCTTGAGCCGCTTGCGCTCCTTCGACCCAACCGGACGGCCCTCTTTTTCAGAGATCTTCTGCAAACGTGCGCGTAATTCCTCACTAACGACCGTATTTGGCAGCAGTTTGTCTTCGCGTGCCGCGGTCAGAAGGCTCCAGCGGCCGGTCGCGTGCAGCAGCGCGTCCTCCTCCCGGCCGTACGGCGAAATGAAGCCTTGCGTTGCGAGCTCGATCGGGCCGCACGGACGCAGCCGGTGTTTGTCGAGCCTGGTTTCGAGGTTCTTTAGGGTTTTGGCGGACGACTTGGAGAAACGGAACAGGGTCAGATTGCGAAACCACATGGTCGGGATTAGCCTGGAGAACGAATGAACAGGGCGCTAAAGGCGCCCGGGATTGAACACGCTTTGCGTCGCAATCAGTGCGACAGGTCGGACGTGTCGGCGATGGGGCCGAGCAGCCAGTCCGTCGAAGTTGCCGGACTGGCAGAGCGCGTCCCGAGCACGCCGAAGTCGAACAGCTCGCGGTCTGCCAGGTGCGACGGCGCGACGCAGCCCAAGGAACGAAACACGTTTTCGATGCGGCCGGGGAACCTGCGTTCCCACTCGTGCAGCATCTGTTTGACCGCTTTGCGCTGCAAGGTTTCCTGCGAACCGCACAGATTGCAAGGCATGATCGGGAAGCCCTTGATCGCGGCGTAATCGACAATGTCGCTTTCGCTGCAGTACGCGAGCGGCCGGATCACGACATGCTTGCCGTCGTCGGATATCAGTTTCGGCGGCATCGCCTTCAACGTCGAGTGGTGAAACATATTCAGGAACAGCGTTTCCACAATATCGTCGCGATGGTGGCCGAGCGCGATGCGGGTAAAACCCTCACGTTCGGCGTGCGCATACAGAGCGCCGCGGCGCAGGCGCGAACACAGGCCGCACAGGGTCTTGCCGTCGGGCACCACGCGTTTGACGACGCTGTACGTGTCTTGCTCGATGACCTGGAACGGCATGCCGATCGCACGCAGGTAATCCGGCAGGATCGCGGCATCGTAGTCCGGCTGCTTCTGATCCAGATGCACCGCCACCAGCTCGAAGCGCACTGGGGCCTTGGCCTGCAGTTGCCGCAGCAGGTCGAGCAGCGTGTACGAATCCTTGCCGCCGGACAGGCACACCATGACGCGCTCGCCGTCCTCGATCATATTGAAATCGGCGATCGCCTGACCGACCTGGCGCCGCAGGCGCTTGGCAAGTTTGTTGGCGTCGTAAGTGGCGGCAATGGCGTTCATGCGGTCCTGCGTTCGAGCGGTCATGCAGCTGGAGCAACGGTGATATTGTACCGGCG
>Ga0308174_10001034_pt1 | contig 12441 bp, 31 predicted proteins | sample PhyPR2_FD_203894 | JGI IMG/M metagenome (GOLD analysis project Ga0308174, IMG submission 203894) | Soil microbial communities from UC Gill Tract Community Farm, Albany, California, United States - DLSLS.P.R2 | ecosystem: Environmental > Terrestrial > Soil > Agricultural land | place: USA...
CACGACGGTGGGGGCCCCTCTGCTGTGCGGGTCAGTCGACGCTCATGCGTTCGCCGTTGCGGCGGTGGGCGACGCGGACCCAGCCGCCCTTGGGGTTGCGGACGATGGGAGCGGTGTGCTCGCAGTCGGGGCACCAGTCGGCCTGGGCGCGGTCCTCGTCGGTCTCGGCGTCGTCGGCGTCGCTGGACGGGTAGCGGACCAGCGACTCGGAGCAGGGCTTGACGGGCCAGGAGTGGGAGAGCTCGGCGACGCGGGCCCAGGTTCCCTCGCGGGCCATGACGACGGCCTCGATGGCGTGGTCGGGGATCAGCACGCAGCCCTTGGCCCACACGTAGGTGCCGTCGCCGTTGTTGCCGGTGGCGTCGTAGACGCGCACGAACGGGCCGAGCTCGATGCGGTCCTTGCTGACGAGGATGTCCTCCCCGCCCTCGATCTCGGGGCCTTTGAGGACGAGCCAATCGGCGAAGCCGAGCGCGTCGCTGTCCTGCAGGCCGCGGAGCGCGAGCTCGGTCTGCTGGCGCAGGTTGTGGGCGTGCGCGGCGGTCTCGGCCCGCCAGGCGCTGAGCAGGGTCTCGGCGGTGTCGTCGTCGGTGTCGTAGGTGGCGGTCACGGGTGGTTCCTCCTGTCGGCCCGGGCGCTTCCCGGATGCACTGAACGTACAGGGCCTCTCCGACGGTTTTGGACGGGTGGGAGCCGGGCGGCGAGCCACACCTTCTCGGTGTCCCAGTGGCCGCCGCGGAGCATCCGGGCGTGCAGGGCGCAGATGGCGGCCTTGCGGGCCGGCGGCCAGCCGGTGAGGCGGAAGCCGTACAGCGACGGGAAGCCGCACGGGCGGCGGTCTGGCGCCGGCCAGGTGCACGGCGGCAGGGTCACGCCCGGGGCGACGTCGACCACGTGGGGCCCTTGCTCGGGCAGCGGGTGTGCACGCGCGGGGTGCCGTCGAGTTTGACGGTCAGCTGCCGTCCACAGCGGGGGCATGGGGCGTGCCCCCGGCGGTGGGTCTCCATCCACTTGCCGCCGGGTAGGCCGCGGGTCTCGCAGATGTTGCACACCCATCGGTTGCTCCAGTTGGGGGCCTGGTGGAAGCCGTCCGGCGGGTGCGGCGTCGGCCCCGGTTTCGTCACCGGGCCGGCGGCGCTGAACGTCCGCCGGCGTTCCCACTCGGCCTGCTGCGCCTTGCCCTCGTTCCAGCCCTCCTGCCAGTGCTCACCTTCGGCGTCGGTGAGGGTCCGCGGGTAGGTCATCGGGGCCATGCCGACGGACTGTCCCCAGCCGTCGTAGTAGGCGATCAGACCGAGGTTGCGCGGTTCGCGGGCGAGCTCGCCCGAGTCCAGCTCGGTGACGGTGTCCGGCCGGCTCACCGCGGCCCCCAGCAGATCGACAGTGCGCGCCGGCTGGCGGTCCAGGTGAGGTGCCGGCCGACGGGCAGCGCGATGCGCACGGTGGTCGAGTTGAGGGAGCTGGGCGTGGTGCGGAGCCGCCACACCCGCACGGGCCGGTTCACGGGGCCTCGGCGGTCTCGGGCTTCTTCACCCAGGGCAGCCGGACGGCGGTGTAGCCGCGGTCCTGGGAGGCGTTGCAGTAGCCCTCCTCGATCAGCCCGCACTCGACGAGGGCGTCGAGCAGCCGCAGGTACTTCTTGTGCTCGATCTCCCGGTCCAGGTACAGGTGGAAGTGGCCGGGGGTGGAGGACGGGATCAGCTGCGCCGGGAAGTCGATGTCGAGCACCGGCCGGTGCATCGGTTGGGCGCTGTTGCCCTCGGTGGGATCCCAGGTGGCGGCGACCATGGAGGTGACCACCTGGGCGGCGTCGATGTCCTCGGTGTCGTAGCGGCCGGAGGGGCCCTGGTAGTGGTCGAGTTCGACGACGGTCTGCAGCACGTTGCCGGGCATCGGGTGCTCGTGCCCGGCCGGCGGCTGGTGGACCTGGCAGTCGGGGTGCACCAGGAACGGGTGCTCCTTGGTCTCGTAGCTGCCGCCATCGCAGCGGCAGGGTGCAGCAGTCACGTCAGGCCCCCGTCGTTCGGCGCGCCCGGTCGGCGCGGCTCAGGATGTTGTCCAGGCCGGCGAGCCGGCGTTCGTCCTCGCTGTCCCAGGTGGTCACCCGGCCGTCGCGGTGCACCGGGCACCACGGGGAGCACTGTCCCCAGCTGCCCTTGATGCACCGGCCGGCGCGGTCGGCGTGGGTGGGGCAGAACCAGGTCACTGAGCGGCCCGCGCGCCGTGCCCAGTGTTCGGTGAGCAGCAGCGCCAGGAACCGGTCGTGTTCGCCGGAGAAGTAGGGCACCGACTTGGTCAGTCGGTGCTCGTGGCTGCAGCCGCGGACGTCGCAGGAGACGCCGACGACGCGGGTCTCGGTGAGCAGGCTCATCGGGTCGCCTCACCGGCGGGGATGCGGCCGCCGCGGGTGGCGCGGACGCCGGCGCGGCGCAGGTCGGAGTCGCGCAGCTGCCACCGCCGCCGGTCGGCGTTGGTGATGTCGTCGGCCTGCCACTGGGCGAGCCGTTCGGCGACGACGTCCAGGGCGATGTCGAGCTCGCGCAGCTCGTCGGTGGTCCAGCCGAGGTCGCCGCGCCGGATGCGGTCGTCGAGGTCGTCGAGCTCGCCGAACCAACCGGACAGGTGCAGCCGCACTCCCCACCGCCAATCGCCGTCGTCGAAGCGTTCCGGGTGGGCCCGGTAGGCGGTGAGGGTGTGCGCGTTCGGGCCGAGGCCGGTGATGGTGAGGATGTGCCGGCGGTCGGCGATGTCGGCGCCGGCGCCGACGGTGGCGTGCCCGTCGACTTGTGCGCGGCCGTAGATGTAGACCGCGCCCTGCGGGCCGGTCCCGCCGAACACGCGGGCGTGGTGGCCGACGGTGGCTTCGCCGAGGACGCGGACCTGGCCGCGCACGACGGCGTGATGCACGACCTTGGCGTTGTCGGCGACCTGGGCGCCGTCGGCGACGGTGGCGGACTTGGCGACGAATGCGGCGCCTTGTACGGGCATGGGCGGGTGCTCCTCCGGGTCGGGTGACGGGCCGGTGGCTGTCCGGCCCGCCGTCGACGTTACGTGCGCGGGGTGACGGGCCGGCGGTCCTCGGGGGCGGGCCACAGGCCAGGCACGGTGGAGGTGCAGTGCAGGCAGTAGGTGCGGCGCGCGTCGCGGACGGGGACGTTGCCGACGGGGGCGACGCCGACGCCGTAGCCGGGCCACGGCTGGGAGTAGCCGCAGGCGCTCAGCAGGGTCTCTCCACCGCCGTGGACGGGCACGACGTCGGCCCGGTGGGTGAGGAGGCCGCCGGGGTGCGCGCGGTCCCACCAGAACCGCCACGGGGGCGCGGCGGTGATGCCCAGGGCGTAGCGCAGCACATGCCCGGGGGTGGGGACGCTGGTAAGCCGGTCGGCCTCGACGCGCAGCCATGCGGCCCACCGGTCGGCGGTGATGGTGTCGTCGACGGCGGGTGAGTCGTTGACGTGCGCGCCGGGCAGCAGCCGGGTCACCCGGTCACCCCGGCGAGCTCGGGCAGGTAGTCCGGGTGCGCGTCGCGCAGCCAGTCTGCGGCGTGGCAGTTCTCGCACGTCGGGACACCGGCCAGCTGCCGGCACTGCCGGCGGGAGAACCAGGTGAAGTGGGAGCAGGACGCGCACAGGTGCCGGTGGATGTTTGCGGGGTCGGTGCAGCCGGCGCCGGGCATCCCGCCGGGCCGGTGGCCGCCGTCGACGATCGGCTTCTGGTCGCGCGCCCACAGCTCGTCGATCTCGAACTGGGTGGCGCCGGCCGGCACGAGTACGTGCCAGGAGCGGCGGCCGCGGGCGGTCATGGTGGCCTCGCCGGCGCCGACCTTCTGCACGCGGTAGGTGATCCGCTCGACGGGAATCTCGTCGTCCGGGACGACGTCCCAGCGGATCGATTGCGGGTCGATGTGCAGGATGTCGATGATCTGCCGCCACGGTTCGACGGGGATCGACTGCCGGTCGTAGCGGCCGCCGAGGGCGATCAGGTGGGTCACGTGTCCTCCAGCGGCAGTGTGCGTACCGACGCGGTGATGGTGCAGGCCGCCGACTTGCCGGAGGTGTGCCGCGGCCGCATCTGGTAGTTCTTCCCGGGGGCGATGCGCAGGCCGCGTTCGGCGAGGCCGGCGACGATCTCCTCGTGCACGTCGCGGACCTGCTCCGGGTCGAGCGGGTCGAAGCTGTCCCGCTGCACGCTGACCGAGATCCAGCGCGGCTCGGGTCGGGGCTCAGGCTCCATCGGGTGCCTCCTCCATCGACGGGTGGACGCGGCCGCTGAACCAGCAGACGCGGGGCAGGTCGCCGCGTAGGGCGCGGCCGCACACCATGCACAGCCGGCGGCGCCAGCGGCGGGCGATGATCTCGTCGCCGTGGATGCAGCGCACCGTCTCGTGCCGGCACACGCCGGGGATCCAGACCTGCGCCCATGTGCCGGTCGGCCACCGCTGGCCTTCGTCGATGCGGTCCCACAGGGCCTGGGCGCTGTCCTTCTGCTGCTGGGTCAGCCGGCGGGCCTCGGCGTCCATCAGCGCAGCCCGTTGCGGCGCATCCACGCCCGGGCGCGCAAGTTCCACCAGGCGGGCACCAGCGCACATGGCCCGTCGATGTGCAGCCCGCGCCGGCACACCCAGCCGCGGCGCATCCGCCGAGTGCACTGCCATGGCTCGTCCCGGCTGTAGCGGATGGCGGGGTAGGGCTCAGGCATGGTCGCCCTCGCGGGGGTGGGAGTGCGTCCAGCACTCGTGCGCCGTGGTGATCTCGTTGACCCGCTCGCGCAGGTGCTCGATCGTGCCCTCGTGGTGCAGTTCCCAACAGCGCCACGCCTCGGCGGCCTTGTTCGACCAGTGCTCGACCAGCAGGGCCGCGAGGTTGTCCGGCAGCTGGCGCAGCAGCTCGACGGACTGCAGCGGGGTGCCCGTCTGGTTCTCCGGGATGCCGACCTGCAGGGAGACGGCGTGCAGCGTCTCGATGTCCTCCGGGGTGAAGTGCGGCGGCGTCAGCCACTGCACCTCCGGGGGGCCTTCCTGCAGGCGCAGCGCGTGCGCGAGTTCGCGGCGGGCGTAGGCGATCGCCCGGGCATGGTCGCGGGCGGCCACGGACGCGGCCTGGTGGGCGCGGTGCAGCCGCTCCTCGGCCATCACCACAGCCGGGGTGTCCTCAGCCACGGTGGTTCACCGGGTGCAGCTCGCGCAGGTCGGTGGCGGCCTGGCCCCAGTCGACGAAGCGGATCGCCCGGTCGTCGATCTGGGCGACGGCGGGCTCCTTGACGTTCGTGACCCGGTAGATCGGGAAGCGCCACACGAGCAGCCACGCCTTGATCTGGTCCGCGTCGCGGGTGGAGAAGATGACCACCTCGTAGCCGTCGAGCTCCATCTGTTCCAGCGCCTCCAGGGCGCCGGGCATCGGCGGGTCGTAGGTGGCGCCGTCGGCCCAGCCCTTGCTGTAGCGGTGGATGACGCCGTCGAAGTCGACGAGCACCTTCGGCCGCCACGGGGCCTTGGGGGCGGGCGCGTCCTTGGCGATCGGCGCGGCGAGCGCGGTGGCCCGCACCATGGCCTGCCCCGGGGGCGCCGCGTCGCGGTCCTGGACGAGTTCGACGGTGATCTCGCCGGCGAGCTCCCGGCCGTCGTTGGCGGCCTGGGCGCGCAGGTCGTCGCGCAGCTGAAGCATCACCTCCTCGATGGTCTGCTCGTCGCCGATCTGGTCGACGGTGCGCTCGGCGGTGTACGTGGTCGGCTCAGGCAGGGCCATGGTCGCCTTTCGGGGTGGGGGCGGGGTGGAGGGAGACGACGCCGCACGGGCAGCGCAGCACGCCGTCAGGTCCGGGCTGGGTCGGTTCGTGCCGGCCGTCGGGCCCGCACAGCCGGGTGTCGCGGTCGTGGTCGTGGGTCACTGGTTGGCCCGGGTGGCGGCGCGGGCCCGGCGGATCGCGTCCCGGGCCGCGGCCTTGATGGCCTCCTCGATGTCGGCGATCGCGGTGTCGGCCGGCCAGGTGGTGATGACCGACGCGGCGGCCCCGCCGAGCTCGTGGGAGGTGTGCACCCGGCCGGCGGTCATGCCCGCGGGGTGCGGCCCGGGTAGCGCCGGGTCGGTCGGGCGGCGGCCGCGTCGTCCACGGCGCGGCGCACGCTGTCGCCGATCCGGGCGGCCGGCGGCGGGGCGACGGCGTACAGGTTGTCCAGCCGGATCTCCACGGTCGGCGGCGCGGCCGGCGCGGGGGTCTGGGGCAGCGCCGGTGCCGGCGGGCGGGCGGTCAGGTGCGCCGCCGGCTCGTACATGGAGGCGGTGTGCAGGAAGTCCTCGATCGGTGAGGGCTCGGCGATCTCGCCGGTGATGACCGGGTGCAGCCGGCGCGGCGGGTCGGGCATGTTGTGCCGTCGGCGGCCGTCGGTGGTCTGCAGGGCGCGGCGCGTGCCGCGCCGGCCGAGTGCGACGCCGACGGCCAGCACGATCAGCAGCAGCGCGAGCAGGATGGGGACGGTCATCGGGCGACTCCTCGGTGGCGGGCGGCCCAGGCGGCCGCGGCGGTGGTGAGCGCGGACAGGGCGCCGGCGGCGGCCCCGCGGCGCAGGTTGCGGCGGGCGGCCTCGTGCAGCTGCTGGTGGCGGCGGATGGTGGCGGCGGTGTCGGCGCGCCACGCGTCCAGCAGGGCGGCGCGGGCGTCGATCGAGTGCGCCAGGCGTTCCTGCAGCGCCGCCACCTCCTCGCGGGCCCGGTCCCGCTGGGCCTCCAGCCCGGTGAGGGCGTTGGCGTACCGGCCGGCGTCCTCGTCGGCCTCCCGCGCCGCCCGGGCGGCCGCCTCGAGCTCGACCCGCGTGGACTGCAGGGCCCGTTCGGCGACCTCGGCGCGGCCGCGCAGGTTGTGCACCGTGTCGGCGATGCGGCCGCGGGGCAGCGGCCCGTCGGCGTCGATCGCGGCCTCCAGCTCGTCGCGTTCGCGGCGCAGGTCGGCGGCCTGCTGCAGGGCGTCGACGTGCAGCCGGTTGAGCCGTTCGGCGGCCTCCTGCCACTGGGCGGCCTTGGCGCGCAGCCACGCCCGGGAGCCCTCCGGCGCCTCCCCGCCGTACAGGCCCTCAAGGCCTTCGGCGAGGCTGGCGAGCTGGGCGTTGGTGACCGTGTCGCCGTCCTCGGAGCCGACGACGAGGACGGCGCGATGCCCGTAGTCGCCGTGGGAGAGGATCGCGGCGCAGAACGCGGCCGGCTGCTCCAGGCCGGGCACGTCGATGCGCGGCCGGCCCGGCCTGCCGGCGATGGGGGCGTGCGGGTCGTGGGTCGGGGCCGGCTCGCTCACGTGGGGGCTCCTTCGGGGATGTGGGGCGGGGCGAAGCCGAACCCGAACCCGTCGATCGGGTCGGGGTCGGGGGTCAGCCGGGTCTCGGCGAGCCGCGGGGTGGACGCTGCGGCCCTGTACGTCGACGGGTCGGCGGGCTTGTCCGGCTCGGTGGCCGCCGGCGACGCGGGCGTGGGCTCGACGTCGATCGCGATGAGCTCGCGGCCGAACAGCCGCACCGCGGCCCTCACAGGTTGCTGCCGGCGGTCAGCCGGGTCGCGCACCCGGACAGCCAGGTCGACACCTGCTCCTTGGCGACCAGGTCGATCGACTCCCCGGACGGCAGCGGCACGGCGCCGGCGTCGAGCTCCAGGACGGCCCGGTCGGCCAGGCGGCGCAGCAGCTCGGCCGCGTACTGCCGGGCCTCCAGGGTGGGTGGGGTGGGGCGCGGCGGGCTCACAGCGCCTCATCCCAGCCGGCCCACGGGCCGACGGTGTCGAGGACGACGACCGGGGTGGGCGGGATGTCGGGGGTGCCGGCGACGGCGCCCCACACCTTGTCCAGCACGGTCAGGCCCAGCAGTAGCGGGGCGAGCAGGAAACGCACGGTGATCTCCACGGGTCGGTCAGCGGCGGCGGAGCCGCTGGGGTGGGGGCGGGGGGATGACGAGCTCGGCCGGGGGGCCGGCGGGGCGTCGCTGCGGTCGGGGCTTGCGCTCGCGGGGCTGCTCGGGCAGCCGATGGGCAGCCGCGCGCGGGTCGATGCCGCACAGGCGGCCGTGATGCCGGCGGAAGGCCCGCAGGGCGTGGGTCTTGCCGGTGCGGGTCTGCCCGCACGCGGGGCACGTGAACTCACCGGCCATCCCGGTCCCTCCTCGCCCGCATCCGCCGCTCCTCCCGGTCGGCCAGGAACTCGGCGTGCTCCTCGGCGTCCCGGGCGGCCCGTCCCTCGGCGTCGAGGTGGTGACGGCCGGCGTGGGTGGTCTGGGCGCCGCGTCGGGCCCGCCGGGTGCCGCGGGTGGTGTCCCCGCACACCGGGCAGGTCCAGGCGTCCGGGTCGACGGCCATCACGCGGCCCGCCCGGTGAGCGGGTCGACGACGGCGTCGCAGCGGCTGCACAGGTAGCGGCCGTGCCACAGCTCCCCGCCGGCGTGATGGGTGAGCCGGCAGCGCACCCTTCGGCCGGCCCGGATGAGGACGCGGGCGAGCGGGATCATCGGGCCCTCCTGTCGGTCAGGCACCAGCGGCCGCCGCGGTGCATCGAGTCGCAGCGGGCGAGGCACTGGGTGCCGCGGAACCAGCCGCGCACCTTCCGCACTGACAGCCCGGCCCAGTCGATGCCGGTCACTTCCGTCTCCTTCCGGTCACGAAGGCCATGGCGCGGGCCTCGTCTGGGTCGACCCGCCACAGCGCATCCCGGTACAGGTCGGCCTCGGTGCGGGCCTTGTCGCGCTGCCCGGTGATGACCCCCAGGACCACGAGCAGCAGCACCATGAGGGCCACGAGCAGCCAGTACGCCCACATCAGCGGCCACCCGCCCGGCGCCACAGGCGCAGCCAGATCGGCCGGATGGGGCGGAGTCGGGCGGTGTTTCGCCACTGCACGTTTCGGCCGGCGCGGATGAGGGCGTCGGCGACGTTGCCCAGCAGGTTGCCCAGGGCCTCGGCGAGGAAGTCGGCGAGGATCACGGGTTCAGCTCCGCCCCTGCGGACCCGCAGCGGGTGCACCAGTAGTGCGTGCCGGTCCATTCGGGCCGGTGGCCGCGCAGCCGGCACAGCGCCCGGGCCAGTACGTACCGGGGGTCACGGCGTGCCCGGTAGGGGGCTCTCATCAGCGGCCGCCGATCGCGCGGTGCGCCTCGTCGGCGGCGTAGATGGCGGCCCGGTACACGCGGCCGGCCTCGTCGCGTTCGGCGTCGAGCCGGCGGGCCCGGGCGCCGGGATCCTCGTCTACCGGCGCAGCCGGTTCGCGCGACTCGGCGTAGGGCGCCATCGGGCACGGCTCGGGCTCGGCCGGTGTCGCGGGGACCGCCGGTTCCAGGGGCAGCGCCTCGCGGGGCAGCTCGGCCACCAGGGTGCCGGGCAGGGTCTCCAGCTGCTCCCACGTGAGCCGGGCCGGTTCCCCGTCGCGCAGCACCGCCTCCAGCTCGGGGGCGCGCGGCTGGTCGGTGACGGAGTGCCCGATCAGGTCGGCGATGTCGTCGGCCAGCTTCTCCCACGTCTCCCGGGAGATCGGGGTGTAGGCCTGCAGGTCGGCCTGGTGGTCGGCCATCCGCCGGGCGCGGGCGAGCAGCGGCAGCGCCCGGCCGACCAGCACGTCCCGGGCCAGGCCCTCGCGGGCGGCGACCACCACCCGGGCCGGCTCCCCCGGCTTCTCGGGCGCGGTGATCCGCACCTGCGTCAGCCGCCGGCCGCCCTGCTCGTCCTTCTCGGCCGCAGGCCGATCGCCCGACTTGCCCATCACGCGTGCACCCCCTCACTGTGTGCGGGGGTGTGGGGCAGGGCCATGCGCTGCGCCTCGCCCATCAGCAGCGCCGCCGCGCCGTGATGCCCGGCCACCTCCACCAGGCCGGCGCAGTCCGCCACGATGATCGGCCAGGCGGCGGCCAGCGTCTCCCGCACCTCGCACGTGGTGCACGCGCAGAACGGGGCCGTCGCCGGCGACTTCCCGACCGCCACGGCGTAGGCGTCGGAGTCCTCGGCCTCCTCCGCCTCGTCCAGGGCGGCCATGCACGCCTCCAGGTGCGCCTCCGCCGCGCGCTGCGCCTCCCCCCCCGCATCACGGGCCGGGTCACGGACAGGTCTGCTCATCGCGGCGGCTCCTCGTTCGGGATCTCAGGTGGCGGCGCCAGGTCCGGCCCGTCACAGCGGGAACACACGTGCACCTCGCCCAGCAGGGCCAGCCCCGGCACCTCGCGGACCTGCATCGGCCGGCCGCATCCGCACTTCGGGGCCGGCGGCACCGCGGCGGTCACCGGGCACCCGCCGGGCAGCCCCGGTCATGGGTGCCGGTGCCGTACAGGAACGCGCTGCACGTCGGGGCGCACTCGGCCTCCACGTCCCGGCCCGTCTCCTGCAGGTAGGCCCGCGCACACCCGGCCGCCGGATGGCATGAGGGGGTGCACGTCTGCAGGTAGGTGGCGCACCACGGCGCCGCCCCCTGCTCCCTCTGTCGCGCAGCGACTCGCCGCGCATGGACCACCCGCTGCGGTCCGCTCGTGGGCCCGACCGGGGCCGGCATGGCGGCCACCATCCGCGCCGCCTGCGCCAGCTGCGCAGCCCCCGGCGCCAACTGCCGGGGCGGATCGTCCGGGGCGCACACCAGCGCCACCCGGGCCGGCTCGCGCAGCACAGGCGCCGTACCCGACCAGGGCCAGGCCAGCAGCTCGCACAGGACCAGCAGCACGCGCGCCACCACCGCGCCCACCACCGCGGGCAGCGCCACCAGCACCGCGGGCACCGTCAACGCGAGGACGGCCCACACTGTCGACAGCCAGCGCACGCGCCGCCCCTTCGACCCGAACAGGGCGCCCCACCGGACGGCGACCCAGTACAGCCACCGCTCCCCCGTGCCGGCCTGCAGGTCACGCGCAGCAGCTCGCAGCGCCCCGTCGATGTCCGGGCCGAGGAACCGCGGCCGCTGCTCGGCCGGGCAGCCCGCCGCGGACCACGCGTTCGCGGCGTCGCACAGCACGTCGTGCACGATCGCCGCGCGCCCGATCGGCCCCCCGACGTCGACCAGGCCACGCGCCACCCGCGGCACGCTCGCCAGGTCGGTCACGGTGCCCGCGGGGATCAGCACGGCATCGCCGCGCGTGCCGGTCCAGACGACAGGCGCGGTCACCCTCAGCCGGCCGTCGGGCAGCAGCTCGCACGGCACGCCATCGGCGGGGCTGAACGGCACGGCTCAGGCCACCGGGTTGTGTCCGGCCGGCCGGGGCGGATCGACCGGGCCGGCCTGCAGGTCACGGCGGCCGCCCTCGGCCTGGACGTCGCGTGCCGCCTCGACCGGGGCCGGCGTGTTCTTGTCGACCGGGGCCGGCTTGCACAGGCACGCGCTGCCGTTGTCGTGGGTGCCGTGCGGGCCCGCGTCCTGCCCTGTGCCGGCGCCCGACTGCGCCTTGAGCCGGTCGACGCGCTCGCGGACCCGCTCGGCCCGCTCCTCGGCCTCGGCGGCCGCACGGCGCGTCTCCTGCTCCTGCCGCCACGTCGGCGCGCCGTGCTCGGCCAGGGCGGCCGCTAGGGCCCGCTCCTCGGCGTGCGCCTCGTATAGGCGGGCGATCGCGCGGGCGTGCTGCTCGGTCGCCTCCTGCAGGGCCCTCGTGGCGCGGTCGCGTGCGTCCTCGGCGTTGGCGTGCGCGTTCTGCAGGGCCCGGGCGACGCGCTGCGCTGGGCTGGGGCTCGTGCTGGGCATGGGTCAGGCCTCCTGTGCGGGTGGGTGTGGGCCGGCGATCGGGCACGGCGGGTCGTTCGGCTGCCGCGTGAGGCAGGTGCAGACGTGGGCGGCCGCTGTCACGGCGTCGTGCGCGTCCTGGGCGGCCGCATCCGTGAAAGCGTGCAGCGGCTCACGGTGCAGCAGTAGGGCGGGCTCGCAGCGGCGCGCGTAGGTGTTGTGCGTCCACGTGCCGGCGTCGCGGACGCGTCCGGCGAGCTCGTCGACGTCCGGCCCGTCCTGGCCTTGTGCGGCCGCGTGGGCCAGGTCGGCCAGGTCGTCGACGTCGGCCAGGGGGTCGGCGTGCTCGCGCGCGTCGGCGACGTCGGGGGCTGCCGCGGTCAAGGCTGCCGACGCGTCGGACGCGTCGACTAGCGCGCGCATGGCGTCGACGTCCAGGGGGTGCAGGCCTGTTGCGCGGTAGGTGGCCGCTGCGAGCTCGGGGCGGTCCTCGTCGACCAGGCGCAGCGCATCGGCTTGCGCGTCGTCCTGCAGCTGGGGCGGCGTGCGCAGTGTGGCCAGGTGGCAGGGTCCGACGCATCGCACGGGGAACGGGCACGGGGCGCCGCGCTCGCATCCGTCGGCGGCCACGCTGGGCCGGCCAGGGCGGCCGCTGTGCGCCTCCGGGCCCGGCCCTGGGGTGCTGGGGCCGGCGAGCTCCTGGGGCGTGCTGTGGCGGCCGCACAGGGCGCCCGTTCCTAGTGCCGCGGGGCAGGGGTCCAGGCAGGGCCGGCCGGTGATGCCGCAC
>Ga0308174_10001035_pt1 | contig 12439 bp, 14 predicted proteins | sample PhyPR2_FD_203894 | JGI IMG/M metagenome (GOLD analysis project Ga0308174, IMG submission 203894) | Soil microbial communities from UC Gill Tract Community Farm, Albany, California, United States - DLSLS.P.R2 | ecosystem: Environmental > Terrestrial > Soil > Agricultural land | place: USA...
TCCGGTGCGTCCAGATTGAGCCGCATGTTCATCTTGACGCGGCCAACGCTGGAAAGATCATAGCGCTCCGAATCGAAGAACAGCTGGCCGAACAAGGTTTCGGCGGTATCCAGCGTAGGTGGCTCGCCCGGGCGCATGACGCGGTAGATATCGATCAGCGACTGCTCTCTGGAGTGATTCTTGTCCACCGCCATCGTGTTGCGGAGGTAGGCGCCGATGGTGATGCCATCGACATTGATCACATCGATCTCGTGGAAGCCCGCTTCTACCAGCTCGGAAAGATTGGCTTCGGTCAGCTCGTCGCCGGCTTCGACATAAATCTCGCCAGTCTCCGGATTGACCATGTCGAGCGCGGAGTAGCGTCCGGCCAATTCGTCGGTCGAAAGCGCCACTGCGCGCACACCATCGTCGTGCCATTTGCGCAGCATGCGTTGCGTGAGTTTGGTGCCAGCCTCGGCGATCACCTCGCCCGTCTTGGCGTTCTTCCAGTCGGAATTCGCCTTGGCGTTCTTCATCCAATTGGGATCGACAGGTGTGGTCCAGCCGCCATCCTTCGTGTGCTTGAAGGCGATCTTCGAGTAGAAGTAGTTCAGGATGTCTTCCTGGGTGAGGCCCAGCGCATACAGCAACGTCGTCGCCGGCAGCTTGCGGCGCCGGTCGATGCGGACATGCACGATGTCTTTCGCGTCGAACTCGAGATCGAGCCACGAACCGCGATAGGGAATCACACGCGCGGCAAACAACAGCTTGCCGCTCGAATGGGTCTTTCCCTTGTCGTGATCGAAGAACACGCCGGGCGAGCGGTGCATCTGGGAGACAATCACCCGCTCCGTTCCATTCACCACAAAAGTGCCGTTTTCGGTCATGAACGGGATGTCGCCCATGTAGACATCTTGTTCCTTGATGTCCTTGACCGATTTGGCGCCCGTTTCCTGATCCGTATCGAATACGATCAGCCGCAGCGTCACTTTGAGCGGCGCCGCATAGGTCATGGAGCGCTGCTGGCACTCTTCAACGTCGAATTTCGGCTCTTCGAAGTGATAGTCCACATATTCGAGGAGCGAATTCTCCGAGAAATCCTTGATGGGGAAGACAGAACGGAATACGGCCTCGAGCCCCTCGTCGAGCCGCCCGGTCGCGGGCTTCTCGACCTGAAGGAACTGGTCGTAGGATGTTCTTTGAACCTCGATGAGATTCGGCATCTCCGCCACTTCATGCATTTTGCCGAAGAGCTTGCGGAGCCGTTTGCGTCCCGTGAAAGATAGAGTCATGCGGCGGCTTTCCTTTTCCGTACCCTTTGTCCGGCCGAAATGGGCCGGGAAAACCCGACTATCGATCGACTAATGGCGAGAACACCCACACCTCCGGGAGCGGTTCTCCCGGAGGGGGTGGATGTCCCAAATATGTACGCGTGAGCGGTCTTTCAACCCGCCACGGCTCCTTATTTCAGCTCGACCTTCGCACCGGCGTCTTCGAGCTGCTTCTTGATCTTTGCTGCCTCGTCCTTGCTGACATCGGCCTTCACTTCCTTGGGAGCACCCTCAACGAGGTCTTTCGCTTCCTTGAGGCCAAGGCCGGTGATCGCACGGACTTCCTTGATCACGTTGATCTTCTTGTCGCCGGCCTCGGTCAGAACGACCGTGAACTCGGTTTTCTCCACGGCTGGCGCGGCAGCTGCGGCCGCAGGAGCAGCGGCCATTGCGGCCGGGGCCGCAGCGGAAACGCCCCATTTCTCTTCCAGCATCTTTGAGAGATCGGCGGCCTCGATGACCGTGAGCGCCGACAGGTCGGTGACCAGTTGTTCCAGATTTGCCATTCCTAAGTTCCTTTTTCGGGTTCGAATATTTAAGTCGGTTGCCGCTTAGGCTGCTTCCTTGTTTGCGTAAGCCGAGAGTACACGAGCCAGCTGACTGGCAGGCGCCTGCAGGACGCCCGCGATCTTCGTCGCCGGGGCTTGCAACAGCCCAACGATTCTGGCCCTGAGCTGGTCGAGAGACGGCAGTTCGGCCAAAGCCTTCACCCCGTTCACATCGAGAGCCGTGTTGCCGACCACTCCGCCCAAGATCACGAGTTTGCCGTTCTCCTTGGCGTAAGCCACCGCCACCCGTGAAGCGGCAACAGGATCCTTGCTCACTGCAATGCCTGTCGGCCCCTTGAACAGATGCGCGATGCCTGCGGCCGGCGTTCCTTCCAGCGCACGCATGGCAAGACGGTTCTTGGACACTTTGAACGAGGCACCTTCCGCCCGCATGCGCGCGCGCAACGTGCTCATCTGAGCAACCGTCATGCCGGAATAGTGGGCGACAACCACGGAGCCAGCTTCGCTGAAGACCCCTTTCAGGTCTTCGACGACTTCGACTTTCTTGGCTTTCTCCACTTCCTTCTCCTTTACAAAGATGCGAGGCGATCCGCATCTCCGCCCTGTGACAGACAACGGCTGCTTGCCGGTGCCACTCCCGCCCCAGGGTTCAAACCCGAACCCCGTCTGCGCGAGCATTCATTAAGCCTTGCGGCGCTCGCGGTCTCGGACAGGTCATCGGGCCATCGCCGGCCCGAATTCAGTTCTCCTTACGCCGATGCGGCGCCGACGCTGGGCAGCGTAACCTTCACGCCCGGGCCCATCGTCGAACTGAGCGAAATCTTCTTCAGGTAGGTGCCCTTGGCGCCGCTTGGCTTCGCCTTCACCACGCTGTCCACAAACGCTTTAACGTTCTGGACAATGGCGTCTTCAGTGAAGCTCGCTTTGCCGATCCCGGCCTGCACAATGCCCGCCTTCTCGACGCGATATTCCACCGCGCCGCCCTTGGCATCCTTGATGGCCTGGGTCACGTCCATTGTCACCGTGCCGACCTTCGGATTCGGCATCAGGCCGCGCGGACCCAAAACCTTTCCAAGACGACCAACCACGCCCATCATGTCGGGCGTGGCGATGCAGCGGTCGAAATTGATCTCGCCCTTCTGCACCTGCTCCGCCAACTCCTCGGCTCCGACGATATCGGCACCAGCCTTTTTTGCCTCGTCCGCTTTGGCGCCCTTGGCAAACACGGCGACGCGCAGTGCCCGCCCTGTTCCGCCAGGAAGCGAAACGACACCGCGGACCATCTGGTCTGCATGGCGCGGATCGACGCCAAGATTAATCGCCAACTCGATCGTTTCGTCGAACTTGGCGGTGGCGCGACTCTTCACCAGCTTCACCGCCTCACCGATGTCGTACGCCTTTTCGGTGTCTACGCCCTCGATAGCTTTCTTGAAGCGTTTTGAAATCTTCGCCATCGCCCTACTCCCGCACCTGGATGCCCATCGAGCGCGCCGAGCCCTCGATCAACCGCATCGCCATATCGACATCATTGGCGTTCAGGTCCTTCATCTTGGCTTCGGCTATTTCGCGCACCTGCGCCTTCGTGACGGTGCCTGCAAAGGTCCGCCCGGGCGCTTTGGAACCACTCTCCAGCTTCGCGGCCTTCTTCAGGAAATGCGACGCCGGCGGCGTCTTCATCTCGAAAGAAAAGGATTTGTCCGAAAACACGGTGATGTTCACCGGGATCGGCATGCCCTTTTCCATCTGCTGGGTCTTGGCGTTGAATGCCTTGCAGAACTCCATGATGTTGAGGCCGCGCTGGCCCAATGCCGGACCGATCGGCGGCGACGGGTTCGCCGCGCCGGCCGGTACCTGCAATTTGATGTAACCCACAATCTTTTTTGCCACTTCCTGTCCGCCTCCTTAGCGGTTTGCGGTGCATGCGGGGCTGGCTGCCCCTCCCGCGCTCACGTCAGACCTTTTCGACCTGCGTGTATTCCAACTCCACGGGCGTCGCGCGCCCGAAAATGGAGACCGCCACCTTCAGGCGCGAACGGTCCTCATCGACCTCTTCGACAACACCACTGAACGACGTAAACGGCCCGTCGGCCACGCGCACCTGTTCGCCGATCTCGAAAGTGATCGACGACTTCGGGTGTTCCGCGCTCTCGTGGGCCTGGTTGAGGATACGGTCCACCTCACCCTGCCGCAGCGGCATCGGCTTGTTGCCCTGCCCGAGAAAGCCCGTGACCTTTGCCACGTTTTTGACCAGGTGGTAGACCTCGTCGGTCAGCTTCGCACTCAGCAGCACATAACCGGGCAGGAACTTGCGCTCGGAGCTTTTCTTTTGTCCGCGCCGCACCTCAATCACTTCTTCGGTCGGAACGACGACATCCACGACCAGGTCTTCGAGATCCTGAATTTTGGCCTGTCGCTTGATTTCCTCGGCTACCTTGCGCTCGAAATTCGAGTAGGTGTGCACGATGTACCAGCGTGCGTCCGACCTTGCCTGTGTACCTGCTTCGCTCATTCCAAATCCAAATCGCGTCTTAGCCCAGCGCCCCGATCAACCAGCGCTCGCCCATCGCCAGAATCCAGTCGATGCCGAAAAAGAACATCATGGTAATGCCGACCATGATGAACACCATGATCGTCGTGAGGTAGGTCTCCTTCCAACTCGGCCAGGTGACCTTCGACATTTCGCGGCGGACTTCGGAAAAGAATCGGACCGGCCCCCCCTTGCGGGCGGACACTGAAAGTTCCTTGTCCGAGGTCTTCTTCGTGGCTTCGCTCAAGGTCCGCATCTTTCAAGTGGCAGGAGTGGCAGGGATCGAACCCGCGACCTACGGTTTTGGAGACCGCCGCTCTACCAGCTGAGCTACACTCCTAGCGGCAAAACAGCATCGCGCCGGGGGAACCTGCCCGCCAGCGCGACCGAATTTTCGCCGAGGCGCGAGGATTTAGCAGCGGTGCGGCCCATCCGCAAGCGCTCCACACCGATAAATGGGTGCTCGTCCTCAACTTTTCCACGAAGGCTGAAAGCTCTTGTCTTTCAGGGGGCTGACGCTTGTGGTTCCAGCAGTCCTGGAACCATAGTTCATTTCCTTGACGAGGCTGCCTTGGACCCGCTCGCCGAAGCCATCGCCCGCTCCCCCGAGCTTTTCCCGTTTGCCCTTGATCTGGCGGCCGATCAGGTCACGTTGATCCGGCTCGCTGAGGCCGATTACGTCCAAGCCAGCTTCCTGGATGAGCGGCTGCTTGGAAAGCGAACAATTTCCCGCCGGACGGTGCCTTGGCGCTACCTGGAGGACGCGGCCGCAAGCCTGCCGATGGCTAATGCCAGCTATATTTTCCATGTAGGCCACGTGGGTTCGACCCTACTCTCTCGATTGCTAGGCCAGCACCGGCGTGTGTTCGCCCTCCGTGAACCCGCGATCCTCAGGACTTTTGCCCAAGTATCCTCGACTTCTCCTTCGGGCCCCGGGAGCGAGGACAAATTCAGTCGTCGCCTGGGTACAACTCTCCAGCTGTTGTCACGCACGTTTCAACCGGACCAGCGCGCGCTCATTAAAGTGACGAGCTTTGTCTCCGAACTCGCGGCTCGAATTCTGGCACGGGGGAGTGAGTCCAGAGCCATTTTCATGTTTGTGCCGGCCGAGACCTATCTCGCGACCATCCTTGGCGCCGAGAATTCGCCGGCGGAGGCAAGAGCGCTGGCGCCAAGTCGCCTCGCGCGCCTACAGGGCCGGGTTGGCCCGCAACCTTGGAGTCTATCACAGCTCTCGTTGGGTGAAATTGTTGCCATGAGTTGGGTTTGCGAGATGAGCGCTCTTGCAGCAGCTGCGGGCGCTGCGGCCAATCGCGTTCTCTGGCTGAATTTCGACGGCTTTCTGAAAAACCCCGCTAGTGGGCTCGCCTCCGTCTTCGCTCACCTGAAAATCGAAGCGACGCCCAATCAGATCGACGCCCTGCTGGCAGGTCCTGAGTTGCGTCGCTACTCCAAGGCCCCTGAACACGACTATGACGCCAGTCTACGACGCGCGGTGCTGGAAAATGGCCGCAGGCAGCATCCTGCCGAAATCTCCCGCGGCCTCGACTGGATAAATAGAGCGGCTGAGTTCACAGACATCCCGAAAAACGTGGACAACGACTAATTCATCTGCGACCCGCTTGCTACCTCACGTAGGTTTCCGCTTAGTCAGCAGCTTCATTTCGGGGAAGGTGTTCATGCTCCGCTGGTTTCAGGCCCTGATGCCGCGCGAAGACCGTTTTTTCGATCTTTACAACAGGCACGCACAGACGCTTGCGGAAGGAGCAGGCGCACTCTGCGAGCTGCTGCAAGGCGGCGCCAATATTTCCCGGGCTGCGCACAAGGTGATCGCTTTCGAGCAACAGGCAGATGCCATCGCGCGCGACGTACTCTTGCTGGTGCGGCGAACATTCATCACACCATTCGACCGCAGCGACATCAAGGACCTCATCAACGCTCTCGATGATACCATCGACCAGATGCAAAAGACCGCGAAGGCGGTGCTGCTTTTCGAGGTCGAGCGGCTGGAGCCGGAGATGGCCGAAATGGGTGAGCGCATTCTGCAGTCCGCCGGCCTGATCGTTGAAGCAGTCGGATTGCTGGGATCGTTGCGCCAGAATGCAAGCCGCCTCAATGCCATTACAGAAGAGATCATCCGCCTCGAGGACGACGCCGACACCCTCAACGATAAGGGAATCAAGTCGCTGTTTCAGCAGCATCGTGCCGGCAACGCGATGCAATATATCATTGGTGTGGAAATCTACGATCACCTCGAAAAAGTGATGGACCGTTTCGAAGACGTCGCGAATCGCATCAGCGGTATCGTGATCGAACACGTCTGACACTGCATGCTGGCACTTCTCATCGCCCTGATTGCCATTGCGCTCGCTTTCGATTTTTTGAACGGGCGCAACGATGCGGCGAATTCCATTGCGACGATTGTTTCCACCCGGGTGTTGTCGCCGCGCTACGCGGTGGCCTGGGCCGCATTTTTCAACTTCATCGCCTTCCTCGTGTTCGGTCTGCACGTGGCAAATACCATAGGCCGCGGCATCATCTCGCCGGACGCGATTTCAGATCAGGTGATCTTCGGCGCACTGATGGGCGCGATCTGCTGGCAGGTCCTCACCGGCTATCTCGGCATTCCCTCTTCCAGCTCACACGCGCTGATCGGCGCCCTCGTCGGTTCTGGCGTGGCTCATGCCGGATTCAGCACCATCGTCTGGAGCGGTCTTGGAAAGACCGCCTTCGCGATAGTGCTCTCACCGATGACCGGACTCGTCATCGCTCTTTTGCTGGTGCTGATCGTTTCCTGGTCATTCCGGCAGGCGCCCGCGGGGCGGGTGGATGGCCTGTTCCGCCGCGTGCAATTCGTTTCTGCGTCGCTCTACTCCCTCGGGCATGGCGGCAACGACGCCCAGAAGACAATGGGGATCATCGCGGCGCTACTCTACGCGCACGGGCAGTTGTCCGGAGGATTCCATGTGCCGCTCTGGGTCGTGATCGGCTGCAACGGGGCGATGGCACTTGGCACGTTGCTGGGCGGGTGGCGTATTGTGCGAACGATGGGCACGCGCATCACGCGGCTGACGCCGGTGCAGGGCGTGTGCGCCGAGACCGCGGGCTCTATTACCTTGTTTCTGGCGACCGGATTGGGCATTCCCGTTTCAACGACCCATACCATCACTGGCGCAATTGTAGGCGTAGGTGCGGCGCGCCGTGCCTCGGCAGTTCGCTGGAACGTGGCGCAGGAAATTGTGCTGGCGTGGGTGATCACTATGCCCGCCGCCGCGCTGGTGGGTGCCGGTTTCTACGTACTGGCAAGCCTGGTGAGTTAGGCGGCGCCCCTACTCGAGGTCTGCGACTGCCTCTTTCCGCTTGCCGCCGATGGCCTGCGCCAGCGCAGCGGCCATGAACGGATCGAGATTGCCGTCGAGGACTTCCTCGGGATCGCGACTTTCCACGCCGGTGCGCAGATCCTTCACCAACTGATAAGGCTGCAAAACATAAGAACGGATCTGGTGCCCCCATCCGATCTCGCTCTTCTCGCCGATGAAGGCACCGGTCTCGGCCTGCTTCTTTTCCAGCTCGATCTCATAGAGCTTGGAACGTAGCATATCCCAGCAGATCGCACGGTTCTGGTGCTGTGAACGCTCCGTCTGGCAGGCGACCGCAATTCCCGTCGGCAGATGCGTGATGCGCACCGCGCTCTCCGTCTTGTTTACGTGCTGTCCGCCGGCGCCGGACGAACGGTACACGTCGATGCGCACCTCCTTCTCCGGAATCTCGATATCGATAGACTGGTCGATGACCGGATAAACGGTTACCGAGGAAAAGCTCGTGTGCCGGCGGGCATTGGCATCGAAGGGCGAGATGCGAACGAGCCGATGAACCCCGGCTTCGGTCTTCAGCCAGCCGTAGGCATTCGGGCCTTTGACCAGCAAGGTCGCCGATTTGATTCCGGCGCCCTCACCCTCGCTTTCCTCAATGAGTTGCAGCTTGTAGCCATGGCGTTCTGCCCAGCGCGTGTACATGCGAAACAGCATCTCGGCCCAGTCCTGGCTTTCGGTGCCTCCTGCGCCGGCGTGAACTTCAAGATAGCTGTCGTTGCCGTCTGCTTCGCCCGACAGCATCGATTCCAGCCGCAATTGCTCGGCGCGTGCATGCAGCGCGTCGATGCTTTTTTCCGCCTCACCCACGAGCGACACCTCGCCTTCGGCTTCGGCCATTTCGAGGAGGCCGAGCGCATCGGCCAGTTCCGAACTCAGGCTGCGGACTGCGGAAAGAGATTCGTCGAGCCGCTGCCGCTCGCGCATGACTTTCTGTGCAACTTGCGAATCGTTCCACAGCGCCGGGTCTTCAGCGCGTGCGTTCAGTTCATCCAGGCGGCGGAGCGCGTTGTCCCAGTCAAAGATGCCTCCTCAGCAGGGCGATAGCCTGCTCGATATCTTCGACCGTGCGTTGGGTTTCGGCGCGCATGAAATGAAATCTCCCGCCCAGCGATATGGTCGGCAGCCGCCTGAAAGTAAAGGTGCCAATCTATTTGGCGGCATTTTGAGGAAGCTTGTAGACCACCTGCACATTTGCCCAGTCCGCTGCGGTCGCGCCGCCGCGGATCGCGGGCACATAGCGCCAGTTCATCGCGGTTTCCACGGCCGCATTGTCGAGATCGGCATAGCCACTCGACTTCGCGACACTCACTCGTATCGGCTTTCCAGAGTCGCTAACATATACCCTGACAACCACGGTGCCCTCTTCACCCGCACTCTGAGCAATTTGTGGATAGACGACCGGAGTTGGGGCTGCAGTATCGACTTTTGGATCCCTATCGTCCGCCAGCGCGACACGGGCAGAAAACGCCAGCGCCACCATCCCGATTGCTGCAAACCAGATGCCGTTGCGAGACATTTCGCCCTCCGAAGATTGTCGGCAGGATAAGCGCGACGAAAGAAACTGCAAGGACTGCGCGTGGCGCAAAGGCTCACTTTGCCGTGGGTGGCTCAGTACAATCCGCCCGTGCCCTCATCCACGGTCGGACCCTGGGTGGTGTTGACCGGTTTCTGCGCCGTTTGCGTGGCGGCAGCCTGGTCGAGGTAACTTGCGGCTCCCGGTTCCGTGCCGGATTTGAAGGCTTCCTGGATAGCACCCGCCGAACTCGCCGATTCCGGTTCACCCGTTATTCGATCGACAGACACCAGAATGATTCCCGGTGGCGTTCGGAAGGGTGTGCCGGGTTCATCCGCCAGAGCATCCTTCATGAAATCCCGGAAGATTGGCGCGGCGGTAGTGGCGCCCTGCTCAACCCGCCCCAAAGTGCGCGGATTGTCGAATCCGACGAAAACACCGCAAACCAGATCAGGCGAAAAACCGATGAACCATGTGTCCTTCGAATCGTTCGACGTGCCCGTCTTGCCAGCCAAGGGTTTTCCGACATGACTGATGACCTTTCCGGTGCCGTACTGCACTACGCCTTCCAGCAATGAAACCACCTGATACGCGGTGCGGGGATCAAGCGTCTGCTGGCGGGTATCTGGAAGCAGTGGCTCCGATTGGTTGTGCCAGTCCCAGGTGTTGCATCCGTCACAGACCCGGGCGTCCTCCCGGTAAATGGTATCGCCGTTGCGATCCTGAATGCGGTCGATGAGCTTCGGTGTCACCTTTTTTCCGCCATTTACGAATTGTGCGTAACCGGCGGTCATGCGGATCAGGGTCGTTTCGTACGCGCCGATCGAATTCGAAAGATAGGCCGGCAGCTTATCGTACACGCCCATACGAATTGGGTATTGTACAACCTTGTCCATACCCACATCGTGCGCAAGGCGGATAGTCATAAGGTTTCGTGAGAGCACAATACCGCGGCGAAGCGTGGCGAGTCCCAGGAAGTGCTTTTCGAAATTCTTCGGCGTCCACATCGGCAGCCCCGGCCCTTGCGGAAAGGCGACCGGCGCATCCAACACTTTGCTTTCGGGCGTGTAGCCATTGTCGAGCGCCGCGGCATACACGAACGGCTTGAATGCAGAGCCGGGTTGACGTTGCGCCTGCATGGCGCGATCGAATTGGCTCGAAGCGAAGCTGAACCCGCCCGAAAGCGCATACACGCGCCCCGTATGCGGATCCATGACGACGACAGCGCCGTTGATCTCCGGCACCTGCCTCAGACCGTAATGGTCTGCATTGTCGACCGGTTCTACATAGACGACGTCGCCTACTTTCACGACATCTTGTGGCCGAGTGGGCGCGGGCCCGACGGTAGCGCTCGCCTTATGCTCCGGGCGCGCCCAGAGCAGTTGTTCAAACGGAATGGTGGCCTGGTTGCCATCTTCCAGACCGATTCGCACCGCGCGATCCGGCGCATAGGCCAACACCACCGCCAGACGCCACGTCGGAATGCCAGAATGATTCCCTGCGCTCTGAAGCGCGCTCTTCCAGTCTCCATCGATGCTGATGTTGTTCACCGCTCCGCGCCAGCCATGCCGGCGGTCGTAACGCACCAAGCCGGCACGCAGCGCATTCACTGCGAAATTCTGCAGTCGCGAATCCAGTGTGGACCGAACCTGCAAGCCGGCATCGTACAGACCCTTCGCGCCGTATTTCGTGTAGAGCAGGCGCCGCACTTCTTCGACAAAGTAATCCGCATCTTCGGCCTGAATGCCGAGAGGACGCATCTGCGTCACCAAGGGTTCGGCAAGCGCAGTCTTCTCCTGATCGCGTGTGATGTAGCCGTTTTCTCGCATTTGCGAGATTACCCAATTGCGCCGCTCCAGCGCTGCTTGCTTGTTGTAGCGCGGATCGTAATTCGCCGGCGCCTTCGGCAATGCTGCAAGAAATGCCGCCTGTGCGATGTCCAACTGATCGAGCGATTTATTGAAATAATTTAGTGCGGCGGCAGCGACGCCATATGAATTTTCGCCGAGGAATATCTCGTTAAGATAGAGCTCAAGGATCTTGTCTTTGGGGAAAGTCGAGTCGAGCTTGACGGCCAGGATAGCTTCCCGGATTTTGCGGGAGAATTTCACCTCGCTATTCAGCAGGAGGTTCTTCGCCACTTGCTGCGTGATGGTGGATGCCCCTTCCAGGCGCTTATGCTGCAGTACATTGAAAACATCCTTCACCGCGGCGCGCATGATGCCGGACGGATCGACACCGGGATGAGAGTAGAAATTCTTGTCTTCGGCAGAGGTGAACGCCTGAATTACCAACTTGGGGACGAATGCGATGGGCACGAAGAACCTGCGCTCGCGTGCGTATTCGCCCAGCAGATCGCCATTGCTGGCATACACACGTGTCGTTACGGGAGGCTGGTAGTTCTTGAGCTGCTCAACATCCGGCAGCCCCCGACTGACGGAATACACATAACCGCCAAGCGCAAGCCCGGCGACGATGATCAGGCCGCCCAGTGTCAGACCGAAATAGTAGAATAAACGACGAAGCATCAAAGCCGTCCAGCCAATCTCTTGCCGCCAGATTATGACCCTACCAAGGCAATCACGCTACCGCCATGCTCCCTAAGAGGAGCGCGCGTTCGAGCATAGAGCCGGAACCGTCGCGGACTGCACAGCGTTGGTGCTTACCGGAAACTGCGTTGGAGCCTTCATGCATTTCGTTCACAAATTTGTAAGCCCCACGGCAACAGCTATGAGCTTGGACAGCCTGGGCGGGAATTTGCCTTTTGAACTGGGGCCGTGGAAGGCGAGCGGGACTGCCGTCTTAATAGATGGGCATGACGCAACGATTATGCGCGAAGTCTTCGACCGCGGGTTTCGCGTTGCGCCGCGACTCCGATCCGAAGAATTGCAAATCTGACATCGTCTGTGATCGCAATTCGCAGGAGACAAATTGCTGGCTTTTAACCTGAGGGCCGCGCCAACCAGGCATCAATAGCTTTCCTCGCGGCGGCCGCTGCGGCATCACGCGAAGGATAACCTTGCGGAGGAGCGGGCTGGGGCTGCCCGCGCATCGCGAGCAACTTGTCGCGTTTGGGATGAACGCGGTAGTGCCACACGCCATCGTCGTTGTGTGGGATGGAATAGGCCACGCCCTTATGTTCACCAGTTTCTCGCATCCAGGACATCTTGCGAGCACCAGCATGAAGCAAGCCTGAACGTCCATGA
>Ga0308174_10001036_pt1 | contig 12438 bp, 9 predicted proteins | sample PhyPR2_FD_203894 | JGI IMG/M metagenome (GOLD analysis project Ga0308174, IMG submission 203894) | Soil microbial communities from UC Gill Tract Community Farm, Albany, California, United States - DLSLS.P.R2 | ecosystem: Environmental > Terrestrial > Soil > Agricultural land | place: USA...
CCAGTGCGCGATCGAGAAGCAGAAGATCCTGCTGTCGAACGTGCCGCAGAACTACATCAACATCGCGTCGGGTCTTGGCAGCGCGCCACCACAGAACATCCTGGTGCTGCCGATCATCTTCGAAGGCCAGGTCAAGGGCGTGCTGGAGCTCGCATCGTTCGAGCGCTTCAGCCCGACGCACGAGGCGTTCCTCGACCAGCTGATGGAATCGATCGGCATCGTCATCAACACGATCGAGGCGAACACGCGCACGGAGGACCTGCTCACGCAATCGCAGTCGCTGGCGCACGAGCTGCAAAGCCGCCAGCAGGAGCTGCAGCAGACCAACCAGGAGCTCGAGGAGAAGGCCGGCCTGCTCGCGCACCAGAACCAGGAAGTCGAGCGCAAGAACGCGGAAGTCGAGCAGGCGCGCAAGGCGCTCGAGGAAAAGGCGGAGCAGCTGGCGCTCACGTCCAAGTACAAATCAGAATTCCTGGCCAACATGTCGCATGAGCTGCGCACGCCGCTCAACTCGCTGCTCATCCTGTCCGACCAGCTGTGCAAGAACCAGGGCGGCAACCTTACCGTCAAGCAGGTCGAGTTCGCCAAGACGATCCATGCCTCGGGCAACGACCTGCTCACGCTGATCAACGACATCCTCGACCTGTCGAAGATCGAGTCGGGCACCGTGCTGATCGACCCGCTCGACCTGACGCTGGAGGACCTGCGCCGCTATGTGGAGCGGACGTTCCGCCACGTGGCCGAAGCGAAGAGCGTGGACTTCTTCATCCGGCTCGATCCGCGCCTGCCCAAGTCCATGTACGCGGACGCGAAGCGCCTGCAGCAGGTGCTGAAGAACCTCCTGTCCAACGCGTTCAAGTTCACGCACGAGGGCAGCGTGACGCTCACCATGGAGCCGGCCGAGAGCGGCTGGAGCATGGACAACGACGAGCTCAACCGCAGCACCGACGTGATCGCCATCTCGGTGTCGGACACCGGCATCGGCATCTCGCCCGACAAGCAGCAGATCATCTTCGAGGCGTTCCAGCAGGCGGACGGCAGCACCAGCCGCAAGTACGGCGGCACCGGTCTTGGCCTGGCGATCAGCCGGGAGCTCTCCCGCCTGCTCGGCGGCGAGATCCGCCTGAAGAGCGCGCCGGGCGCGGGCAGCACGTTCACGCTGTACCTGCCGGCGGTGTACACGGCGCCGCGCGCGGTGCGCAAGCCGGCCGCCGACGCACGCACGCTCGAAAGCCAGCGTCACCGCGCAACCGACGGGGTCGACAGCAAGCCGGTGAACGTCTATGAAGCCCCTGCGCTGGCGGTGCCGCCGCCGCCGAGCCGCGTGGTGAACGAGGTCGGGGATGACCGCGAGTCGATCTCACTGCACGATCGCGTGGTCCTGATCGTCGAGAACGATCTCGCATTCGCCCGCTTCGTGCTGGACGCCGCGCGCGAGAAAGGGTTCAAGGGCATCGTCACGTCGCAAGGCGTCTCGGCACTGGCGCTGGCCACCGAGTACAAGCCGGCCGCGATCACGCTCGACATCTTCCTGCCCGACATCGAGGGCTGGCGCGTGCTCGAGCGCCTCAAGAACGATCCGCAGACACGGCACATTCCGGTGGCCGTCATTTCGACCGACGAATCGCGCGAGCGGGCGCTCGGCTCGGGTGCGTTCCAGTTCCTCACCAAGCCCATCCAGAGCAAGGAAGACCTGGACGGCTTGCTCGAGCGTGTCGGCACGTTCCTCGAGCGTCCGGAGCGCAGCCTGCTCGTCGTCTCGCCGGATGCGGGACGGCGCGACGACCTGTGCGCCTACCTCACCGCAGACGACGTGAAGGTCTTTTCCGCCGGTGACTATCGCGCGGCCGCCGAAATGCTCGCGGGGCATGCGGTGGATTGCGTCGTGCTCGATTCGTCGCTGCCCCCGCCCGCCAACGGCACGCTCGACGGGGACACCGACCTCGTCGCTTCGCTTGCCGCGCGTCCGGTGGTCGTTTATGGAGATCACAACGGCGCCGGTCAACCGGGCGACTGGGGCAGCTTCGTGCGCCGCGGCATCGTACGCGAGGCGCGGACGCCTGCCCGCGTGCTGGACCATACGAGCTTCTTCCTGCACCGCGCGCCCGGCAAGATGTCCGACACGCACCGCGACGCCCTGCGCCAGCTCTACGAGGCCGACGACGTGCTGAAGGGCCGCCATGTGATGGTCGTCGACGACGACATGCGCAACATCTTCGCGCTCACCTCGCTGCTCGAGGACCGCGGCATGAACGTCGTGTCGCACGACAACGGCCGCGACGCCATCACGTCGCTCAAGCAGCGTCCCAACGTCGACGTCGTGCTGATGGACATCATGATGCCCGAGATGGACGGCATCGACACGATCCGCGAGATCCGTCGCATCCCGGAGTGTCGCGACGTCCCGATCATCGCGGTGACGGCGAAAGCGATGAAGGGCGATCGCGAGAAATGCATGGAGGCCGGCGCGTGGGATTACCTCGCCAAACCGGTCGACACCGAGCTCATGGTCGGCACGCTCCGCGCATGGTTACGACGATGAACGTCGCAAAGTTTCGCGACCGAGGGCGCTTCGCTGCGCTCGCGCCAGCGGTCGCACGATACTTTGCGCCGGTTGAAGTGATCGCCGGGCTCCGGGCGGCCGAGCGCCCGGCTCTCGGCAAAGGCTGGAGGCGCGCCCATCAGAGTTCGCTGCGCGAACTCGTTCAGTTGCGCGCCGCGTGGCTCGCTTCTGCGCAGGCAGTAGTCGAGCGCACGAACGCTTTCGACCCATCGTTCGATCGCTTCAATGGGAGCGGGGACGACAGGCCGTGAAGGCAAATATCCTTGTTGTGGACGACCGGCCGGACAAGCTGCTGGTCGTGCAGGCCATCCTGGAGGACCTGGGGCAGAACCTCTACACCGCCGCGTCGGGCGAGGAAGCGCTGCGGCATATCCTCGCGCGCGACTTCGCGCTCATCCTGCTCGACGTCAACATGCCGGGGCTCGACGGCCTCGAGACCGCGGCGCTCATCCGCAGCCGGAAGCGTTCGGCACACATCCCGATCATCTTCATCACCGCGGACTACGCGGACGAGCTGCGCACCGCGAAGGGTTACTCCCTGGGCGCCGTCGACTACATCACCTCGCCCATCGTGCCCGAGGTGCTGCGCGCCAAGGTGCGGGTGTTCGTCGATCTGTTCCTGCTCGCCGAGCAGGCCAAGCACCAGGCCCAGCAGCGCATCGCGCTCGCCGAGGAAAAGGCCGCGCGCCAGGCTGCCGAGCAGGCTACGCGCCGCCTGGGCTTTCTGGCCGAAGCGACGGCCAAGCTGGCCGCGTCGCTCGACGTGGGCGCTGCCACATGCGAGCTTGCCCGGCTGGTCGTGCCGGCCATCGCCGACGTCTGCCTGCTGACGCTTGCCGAGGATGGCGGCCCCGAGCGCGTCGAGATATCGGCCTCGAGCAAGGACGCGCCCGACGGCATCACGCTCGTCACGCTGGACGCGGCGCCGCGCGGCTGGCTTGGCGACGGACTTGCGCGCACCGTGCGAAGCGGTCAGCCGCAGATGATCACGGCGCCGGCGCGACCGGGCCCGCCCGCGAGCGACGAAGTGGCCTTGCTCGCGCAGCTCGCGGAGGTCTACTGCATCCCGCTCAAGGCGCGCGGCCGCACGCTCGGCATGCTGGCGCTCGGCCTCAACGCGGCGAGCCGCCGCTTCGACGCGGACACGCTCGCCACAGCAACCGATCTTGCGAGCCGTGCCGCGATCTCGCTCGACAACGCCCTGCTCTACCGCAAGATCCACGAGGAAGATCGGCGCAAGAACGAATTCCTCGCCATGCTCGCGCACGAGCTGCGCAATCCGCTCGCGCCGATCAGCAACGCCGTGCACCTGCTCACCGTCCAGGAGCACGATCCCGCGCGCCTGCGGTGGGCGCGCGACATCATCGGCCGGCAACTGCGGCAGCTGGTCCGCCTGGTCGACGACCTGCTCGACGTGTCGCGCATCACGCGCGGCAAGATCGAGCTCAAGCTCGCGACGATCGACGCGGCCGCCGTCGTCGCCGCCGCGGTGGAGACCAGCCGGCCGAACGTCGACCAGCTGGAGCACGCGCTGACGATCCTGCAGCCGCCCGAACCGATTCGCCTGCGCGGCGATTTCGCGCGTGTCTCGCAGGTGCTCGCGAACCTGATCAACAACGCCGCGAAATACACGCCGCGCGGCGGTCGCATCTCCGTTTCCACGGGACGGGAGGGCCGCGAAGTGGTGTTCCGCGTGCGCGATTCGGGCATGGGAATCCCGGCTGAGTTCCTCACGGCGATCTTCGAGCCGTTCACGCAGGTCGATCGCACGATCGAGCGGTCGCAGGGCGGCCTGGGCATTGGCCTCACGCTGGTGAAAAGCCTCGTGCAGATGCAGGGTGGCACGGTGACCGCGCACAGCGATGGCCGCGACCAGGGCAGCGAGTTCGTCGTGCGCTTCCCCGCGGTCGCGGACGTCCCTGCGACGACCACCCTCGCCGTGGACGGGGCACGCATCGAAGCGTCCGCGGCGGGTTTGCGCGTGCTGGTCGTCGACGACAACCGCGACGTGGCCGACACGACCGCCACGATCCTGCGTCTATCGGGCTGCGACACGCATGTCGCCTACGACGGCCACACCGGGCTCGACGCCGTGGAGCGGCTGCAGCCCGATGCCGTGCTGCTCGACATCGGCTTGCCGGGTCTCGACGGCTACCAGGTCGCCGAGCGCCTGCGTGCACAACCGGCGTATCGCAAGACGCTCGTCGTGGCGGTATCGGGCTACGGGCAGGACGAGGATCGGATGCGCTCCAAGGCGGCCGGCTTCGACTACCACGTGGTGAAGCCGATCGACCCTGCGGTGATCAATGGCCTGCTCGGGTCGTTGCGCGAAAGCCGGGTGTCGGCCTTGCCGCCCGAGAACGTGGTGCACTTCCCTGCGCGACGCGCCGTGGAGTGACCGCCGGCGCGGCGCGCTCGAAGCGCGTGAGCGCTTCCATGAGCGCGGCCACGATCGCATCCTGAAGCTTCAGCCACGCGCCGCCACCTGCCAGCGGATGGCGCTGGTTCACTTCGAGCTCCAGTCCGACGTAATCCTGCGGCGCGAACCGACGGCGCAACACCGTCGGCAATCCGTCGTTGCGGCCTTCGTAGGGATAATTCCGCCGTACGATGCCCGCGCCATGCGCGCGCAGCGCTTCCAGCCATAGGCCCGCGAAGCGCCGCTCGAGCGCGCGCGCCGGGTCGTAGAGCAGGCCGATATCCGCGCTGCGGGCGACTCCGTCCAGGTTCGGCGTGAACGAATGCGAGCCGATATGCAGCACGCGGTGGCCCCGTGCAATGGCCGCCTCGACTTCGGCAGCCACGGCCCTGTGATGGGGAACGTAGTACCGCTCGAAGATCTCGCGCCGGACGTCGAGCGGCGCGCGCCTGATGAGCGCCGAGAACACGCGCGGGTTGTGCGGGGAGCGATTGAGCTCGACGAGCAGCCGGCTCACGGTCGTTGCAATGAGATGACCACCCGTCACGGCGGCCATCCTGCGCGCGGTCGCGAGCGCCCCCGGGTCGTAGCCGCGGTGCGAAGCGAGCAGAGTACCGTGGCCCGCGAACCATGCGCGGTAGCGTGCCGGTATCCGGTTGCCTCCGTGCTCGCAGGTCACGAGCAAGTACAACGTGCGCTGCGGTGCGCGTGGACGGCGGACCGCGCGTATCGCGCCGTGCGGCATCACGCCACGCTGAACAAGGCGCCGCCGGCCAGGCACGCGCACAATCGTTCATACACTTCGCGGAGTGCCGCGCGCCCGGTGCGTCCTTGCAGCACTGCGAGGATGCGTCGCGCCAGCGGCCCTTCCGCCAGGATGAGCCGCAGCACGCTCGCAGCATCCGGGTCCAGCGCCGCAATGGAATCGTCGCAGCGCTCGATCAGCGAGGCCCACGCCTCACCTGCGCTGCACGGACACGGCACGCCCAGCACCTTGCACAGCGCTGCATCGTCGATGCGCGCACGCTCCGCATCGCGCATGCAGGCACGCAGCGCTGCCGCCAGCGCCGCGGTGGTGAGCGCGCGCTGCGCCTCGTAGCGCGCCCAGCGCTCTTCGAACAGCGCCCGCGCGACGCTGACGATCGCGGCGGCAATCGCGATGTCGGCGCGCGGGCACTCCTGCGTGTCGCACAGGCGAATCTCGATGGCGCTCCGGTCGAAGCGGGCGATTGCGCCGCGCGCGTTGAGCCATTCATGCTGCAAGGTGCGCTCCGGATCGCGCGACGCGATCGCGCGATACATCGGCTCGAGGACACGCTGGTCGTAATCGAGTCGGCTCGTCACGGGAGCGGGAATCATGCCGCCGACCACTTCGGGAATGGTGTCGGCGTGCGTACGATAGACCTCCAGTCGGTGGTCGAGCTCGCGTTGGTGCTGGCCGTCCGCGAGCGGCGAGCTGGCCGCAAGCGCCGGCACGAGGGGCAACAGCGCGCGAACGGCCGCATGCAGGCGCGCGAACTCCACGTCGCCTGCGAACGGCAGGTTCACGTGCATGCTCTGCAGGTTGGCCCAGCCGTGGCGGCGACAATCGAAGATGCGGTCGAACGCCGTGTAGATCTCGGTGCCGTCGCGCGACCAGAGCACCGTTTCGGCGCGCGGGTCCATCCACGGGTGCATGCCCGTGGGCATCAGCATGGCATCGCGCGCGGCAAGCCGATCGTTCGCCTCGCGCACCGCCGCCTGGAACGCGGCGGGCACGTCAGCGAGCGTCGCGACTGGCGCCACGTTCTTGAGCTCGATGACATGCGCGACCAGCTCGTTCGACCAGCCGATCGCACCCCGCACGACGTCCGATGCCGGCGCGCCTGCGAGCGCCGCGAGCAGCGCTTCGGCGTGCGGCCGCACATCGAGCGTCGTGCGATCGACGATCGCGTATTCCAGCTCCAGCCCGACGCCTGCGAACGCGGGAAGTGGCTGTCGAGCGTCATTCGGCACCACGACCGCAGTCCCGTCGGGCACCGGGGCCGCGGGCTCAAGGCGCGCCGCGGTGCGGCGCTGCGACGCTCCGTCGGGGCTCATGTCAGTCGGCCGCGAGGCGGCCGCGCTCGCGGGCACGCCGCAGGAACACGCCCAGCACTTCGCGATACAGCGCGTCACCGAGGATCGCGTCCTCGTTGCCCGCGTCGATGTTCGGATTGTCGTTGACCTCGATGACGTAGCACCGGTCGTCGACCTGCTTCAAGTCCACGCCGTAGAGACCCCTGCCGATCAGGTTAGCCGCGCGCACCGCGGTGTCGATGACGATCTCCGGTGCTTCGCCGACCGCCATGGCGACCGTCGCGCCCTCCACCTTGCGATCGTGCTCCCGCTTGATCACTTGCCAATGGCCTGGCGCCATCAGGTACTTGCACACGTACAGGGGACGCCCGTCCAGCACGCCGACGCGCCAGTCGAACGTGGTGGGCAGCCACTCCTGCGCGACGACGAGCTCGGAGTCCTCGAAGTAGCGCGCCAGCACGCTGTCCAGCGCCTGGCGGGAATCGACGCGCGCGACGCCGTTGGAGAACGCCCCGTCCGGCTTCTTGACGATGCACGGAAAGCCGAGCGTCGCGACGATCTGCTCGACACCATCGCGGTCCACGATCAGCGTGCGCGGGACGGGAATCTGGTGGCGCGCGAGGATCTCGCCCAGGAACACCTTGTTGGTCGACTTGAGGATCGAGTCGGGATCGTCGATGACCACCAGACCTTCGGCGACCGCGCGGCGCGCGAACTGATAGGTGTAGTGGTTCGGCCAGGTCGTGTCACGGATGAACAACGCATCGAATTGCGGCAGGCGCTCGATGTCGTGGCGGCTGATGATCTCGGCGTGCATGCCGATCGCACGCGCGACGCGCAGGAAGCGCTCCAGCGCCGCGGGATCGGACGGTGGATCGGGCGCATCCGCGTTGTGCAGGATCGCCAGCGCGGGCCGTGGCGTCGGAGCGATGCGCGGGCGCGCGGGGGCGATCTCGTCGGCCGCGGCCTGCGCCGCGAATCGTCGCAGCTCGCGCGGGATGTCGCGTGGCGTGAGCAGGATCGCGCTCGTCCAGCGCCACTCCCCGCCCCGGTGCTCGAAGCGTGCGCGTACGAGCGGCGCGCGCAGCAGGTCGCACACCTGGCGCGCGGCCGCGTCGTTGCGTGTCGCGGGATCGCGGCCGAAATACGCATCCAGCTCGAACGGCTGCGCCGGATCGGCGTCGATCGTCCATTCGGTGACCCGCCCCGTGGCGGTGAACAGCGCGGTGCCGATGCCCGCCTGCAAATCCTCGATCGTCTTGACGCTGGGCGCAGGCTGATGTCCCCGCGCTTCAGCGACGAGCGAGACGTAATAGCCGCGGCCCTGGTAGCGATCGGTGCGGCAGAGATTGAAGATGCGCGCCGGGCCGGCGGCGGCGTAAGCGGCATCGGAAAGGTAGTCGCGCGCGGTGACGACCGTGGCGCCCGGGAGGTCGTACGGCCAGTCCCGGCGCTGGTTGACGATGAAATAGACGTTCACGGCACGCTCGCCGGCGCGGAGCGCCGCGGATACACGACCAGCAGGTTCGCGTCGTGCGTGACGATCCCGAGCAGGATGGCGGCGACCGCACGGTCGACGCTGATCCAGTACTCGTGCGACTTGCCGTACGGATGGGGTTGATAGGGATCGACGACGAGCACGCGGCGGCGCACCGCATCATGCCCGGCAATGACGACGAAATGACCGACCGGCACGCCGCGCACGTCGTCCGGCGTGTCGTCGACCCCGAACTCCCGGCGGGCGCGGTAGAGGTAGGTCGAGCTGAGCCCGGTGATGATCGGCAGCTTGAAGCGCAGCAACCCGCGCACGAGCGCCGGCGACAGGTCGGCGAAGCGCAGGCGGCCGCCGCGCTCGAGGAACTCGAGATAGCCCTCGGTCACGTCGTCGAGCCGCGGCGTCGATTTGGCCGCGCGCTGCAGCCGCAGGCGCTCGGCGATGTCGACGCCGGGCTGCGTGAACCACGTCGGGTCGAACACCGTGACGTTGTACGTGTAGAGCGCCGCGCGGTAGCCGTTGCGCAAGGCATCGCAGCCGAGGAAGACGGCGAAGGTGCCACCGCGCTCCAGCCGGTGCGTGCGTGCGATGACGTCGTCCAACGACGCGGTCTCACCCCAGTACCGATAGACCGCGTGCAGGCAGGTGGGCCCGCAGGTCGTCTCGTCGGGCTGCGGCAAGGTATGGACAGGCAGCCGCAACGCGCCCGGCGCAATCGTATGGGCGGCTCGAACCGCTCCGTCGATGGCCGGCAAGGGTAACGCGCCCACGGCGCGGCCACCGGCACCCGCCGGTCGGCTTGCGATGCGCTCGCGGCCGCCGCGCGCCGCGCGAGCGTCGTGACCAGCCGCGGGATCGGGATGGTCGCTCATGACGAGGCGCGTGGCCGCGCGCCGCCACGTCCAATGAAGATCAAGCAAGCATGCATGCAGGCCGCAACGCTGCAGGGATCATGCCAATGTGTCGAGGCACGAAAACGCCGCGTAGACGGGGTGATGCACGCGCGGCACGCCGCCAGATCAGTAGGATTTTCCGATTTGGCAGCACCGCTTTTGCCACCGGTGTAGTCATTCGTCGAGGTCGCTGGATGGCTAGTGCGCGCGGGTCCCGGGTCTTCGGTGCATCGAACGGCGCCGCGGCAGCCGGGTCCAAGCGACGTTGCACGCCACCTCGAGGAAGCTCATGAGCGCAGTGACCACCTTCCTTCGCGGCGCCGCACTCGGGGCCGCCGCCATGTACCTGCTCGACCCGGATCGGGGCCGGCGCCGACGGGCCATCGCGCGCGACAAGCTGCGCCGCGGCGCCACGCAGGCGAGCGCCTTCGTCGATGCGGCACGGCGTGATGCGCGCCATCGCATCCAGGCCCTCCGCGCGCGGGCTACGCGGCTGCGCGCATCCGAGCAGGAGGTCGGCGACCTCGTGCTGATCGAGCGCGTGCGGGCCCGGGTGGGGCGCGTCGTCCAGCATCCGCACGCGCTGCGCGTCGGCGCGCTGCGCGGCCGGGTGCAGTTGTCCGGGCCCCTCCTGGCCGACGAGCATGCGCGGCTGCTCGCCGCCGTTCGGCGCGTGCCCGGCGTGCGCGAAATCGACGACAGCTACCTTGCCCTCTACGAAAGCGCCGAGCACATCTCGGCCTTGCAGGGCGGTCGTGATGCGCGCGGCGCAGGCAACCGCCATTGGACGCCGGCCATGCGCCTGGCGGTTCTCGGCGGTGGTGGCATGCTGGCCTTGCGCGGCGTGACGCAGGGCGGCCTTGCACGGCTCGCGTTCTCGATCGCCGGAGCAGCATTGATGACGCGCGCCGCGACCAATCGTCCGCTCGACGCGCTGTTCGACGCTTCCACTGCTGGCGAACGCATGCGCGCCGCACATCGGGCAAGCGAGGACACGAACGACGACTGGACCGCCAGCCCGGCGCCCGCGCGGCCTGCGGCGCAACCGGGACTCTGAGCGTGGCCGCGACGGAGAACGTCCTCGTCGGCGTGTTCGATTCCGCGGAGCAGGCGCGCAGCGCGCATGCCAGGCTGCTCGAGCAGGGCTATGGCGACGGCAAGGTCGACTTGGACGCCGCGTCCTCCGCCGATCAGGAACAGGGTATGGCCGGTGTCGTGGCGCGCATGTTCAGCGGCTTTTTCACGGACGACGATCCGCGCCGCCACGCGTACGCCGACCGGCTGGGCCGGGGTGGCGGCATCGTGGCCCTGCACGGCCTTGCGCAGCACGACGAAGCCCGCGCCTCGGCGATCCTGCGCGAGCACGGCGCGGTGGCGATCGATCGGCATGGGCCCATGCCGCGGCGTGCGCCGCCCGCGGGTGCAGCCGCCGCGCAAGCCGAGCACGAGCTCGCCGCGATGGCGAGCATCGGGCCACGCGCTTACGTGCTGCCGAATGCACCGACCGACTGGGGACGCTTCACCGGACGCTCGCCTGCGTCCGTCGGCCAGGCGCCCGATCCGGCGCGGCCGCAAGGCGAGCTGCGCGACGCGATCGGGCTCGATTCAGCGGCGGACCGCGCAGCCCTCGAGCGGCGCCGACGCAGCTGATCGCGCTGGTGCGCTAGGCCGACGGCGGCGCGTCTGCGGGCGCGCCGCTGCGCGTGTCGCGCACACCGCGCAAGAAAGCCGCGAGCGCGGATGCGAATCCGACGATCGCGAGCGTCGTTCGGAACGGCGCCGCCGCTGGCAGACCCACGGGATGAAACAGCAAGCCGATGGCGCACGCGCCCAGGACGACGCTCGCCAGCATGCGCGCGCGCGGCGTGCGCGCCCAGGCGAGGCCGCCGGCGAACTGCCAGCCGAGCCACGCCGATAGCCAGCCCAGGGAAAGGCCGATGGCGATGTCGAGCGGCCAGTGCACACCCACCGCCGCGCGACTGAGCGCGATGAGGACCGCGATGAGGATGGCGAGGGCCCGCACTGCCGCCTGCGAGTACGCCAGGAACACGATGCCGGCCAGGATGCCCGCAGCGACGGAATGGCCCGACGGGAAGCTGCCGTGATGCAGCGCGGGGCCAAGGACCGTGACACCGTCGTGCATGAGAACGAGCGCTGGGCGGTCGACCGGCACCAGCGCCTTGAGGCCATTCAGCAGCAGCGTACCGGGCAGCGCGGCGATCATGCCGGCCCACGCGGCGTCCGGCCGCGTCCATAGCAACAACGCCGCCATGGCGAACACGGCAAGGCCGTCGCCAGCGTAGGTGGCCGACTCCCAGAACGCGTCGAACAGCGGCTGCGGAACCGCATGCGATCCCGACTGGATGGCACGGAAGACCGCGACGTTGGAACCGGTGACCGCGACGACGGCTGCAGCAGCGAGCATGACGGCCAGCCACGCCGCATACGCGGGCGACATGTGAAATCCGCGGTGCGCTACCTTCATGGTCGCACGCGCGCGACCACCACTTCGCGCCGCGCGAACACGACCTCGTGCGGCGGCAGCTCACCCACGCGATCGATGCGCGTCAGCACGGTCTCGCCCGGTCGCGGTCGGCGCGATGGCGTGACAGCGTCACGATAGACGCTGAAGCTCGGCCAGTTCGCGTTCCACTCGACGACATCCGGCGCATGCCTGAGCGCGCGCCCCGCGGCGGCCACGGGCGCCTGAAACCATTCGATGCCGAGCGGCCACAGCGCGCCCACCAGGAACAGCGCGGGGACTGCGCCGCACACATACAGCTGTGCGTCGATGCGCTTGTCACGCGGCAGGCGCAGCGTCGTGGCGAGCAGCGCTGCGAGGATGATGCACGCCACTGCCGCCGGCCACGCGAGCCCTGCCTGGGTCGCCGCGAAATCGGCCAGAAGCAGCCGCGCAAGCGCGTTGCCCGTGCGTGCAGCGCCCACGCCGGCAAGCCAGGGCATCGCGACGGCGAACGCGAGTCCGGCCAACGCAGGAGCGGCGAGCGCG
>Ga0308174_10001037_pt1 | contig 12438 bp, 10 predicted proteins | sample PhyPR2_FD_203894 | JGI IMG/M metagenome (GOLD analysis project Ga0308174, IMG submission 203894) | Soil microbial communities from UC Gill Tract Community Farm, Albany, California, United States - DLSLS.P.R2 | ecosystem: Environmental > Terrestrial > Soil > Agricultural land | place: USA...
CCACAGCAGAAGCGTCACGGACTACCGCAGCTAGCGCGGCAGCGTGACCGTGAGGGTCGTGTTGCCCGGGTGGGAGGTCAGGGAGACCTGGCCGCCGTGGGCGTGCACGATCGCGGCGACCAGGGCCAGGCCCAGTCCGGCGCCGGCGGCGGGCTCGTCGCCGTTGCCCGAGGCGCGGGTGCGGGCCACGTCGCCGCGGGCGAAGCGCTCGAACGCATGGTTGACCAGGTCGGGCGGGAAGCCCGGTCCGTCGTCGTGCACCGCAAAGCTCCCGCCGTCGGGGGTGGCGCGGGCGGACACGGTCACGGTGGTGCCGGCCGGGGTGTACTTGCGGGCGTTGGTCAGCAGGTTGGTCACCACCTGGTGCAGCCGCCGGTCGTCGCCGGTCACGTCGACCTCGTCCTCGGGCAGCTCGAGCCGCCAGTGGTGGTCGGGGGCGATGACGCGGGCGTCCGAGACCGCCTCGAGCAGCAGCCGCGTCAGGTCCACGGGCTCGTGCTCCAGCGGTCGGCCCGCGTCGAGGCGGGCGAGCAGCAGCAGGTCCTCGACCAGCGCCGTCATCCGGCCCGACTCCTCCTCGACCTTCCCCAGCGCGGTGCCGACGGCGCCCGGGTCCTTGGGACGACGGCGGGCGAGCTCGGTGTAGCCCGCGATCGTGGTCAGGGGCGTGCGCAGCTCGTGCGAGGCGTCGGCGACGAACTGCCGTACCTGCTGCTCGCTGCGGTGCCGGGCCTCCAGCGAGGACTCGACGTGAGCGAGGAGCTTGTTCAGGGCGGCGCCGACCTGGCCGACCTCGGTGCGCTCGTCGGTGAGGTGGGTCGGGACCCGCTCGGTCAGGTCGATCTCGCCCGAGGCCAGGGGCAGCCCGGCCACGGTGTGCGCGGTCCGCGCGACCTCGCGCAGCGGCCGCAGCTGGCGGCGTACGACGAGCAGGCCGGCGACCGCGGCCGCGGCGATGCCGAGGGCGCCGAAGAGCGCCTCCCACAGCACCAGCTGCGAGACCGGGCCGTCGACCGAGGAGGTGGGCAGCCCGACGATGATCAGGCCGTGGGACGTCTTCTGGCTGGCGACGCGGTACTCGCCGTAGCCCGACACGACGGTGTCGTGACCCTGCCCGTCCGCGGGGATCCGGCCGAGCTTCGCGATCGTGGCAGCGTCGAGGTAGTGGTCGCCGTCCTCGGTGTGGATCTGCACGCCGGAACCGCCGCTGGCGATCACCCCGGCCAGGATGTCGAGACGGGGGCCGTCGAAGGGCCGGTTGTCACGGTCGTTGTCGCCCGGTGGCCGCACCGGTCCCCCGTGGGAGCTCTGCTGCGCGGCGGCGGCCACGGACTGGCCGAGAGACGCCTGCACGTCGCGCTCGAGCCGCCCCGAGAGGTAGGAGTGCAGGCCGAGGGTCGCCGCCCCGGCGATCAGCGCGGCGACGATCGCCACCAGCAGGACCGCGGTGAGGACCAGGCGGGAGGTGAGGGAGGCGAACGCCGAACCCAGGCGGCTCATCACGCCGGCTTCAGCACGTAGCCCGCCCCGCGCATGGTGTGGATCATCGGCTCGCGGCCGGCGTCGATCTTCTTGCGCAGGTAGGAGATGTAGAGCTCGACGACGTTGGCCTGGCCGCCGAAGTCGTAGTTCCAGACGCGGTCGAGGATCTGGGCCTTCGACAGCACCCGGCGCGGGTTGCGCATCAGGAAGCGCAGCAGCTCGAACTCGGTCGCGGTCAGCGAGATCTCCTCGCCGCCGCGGAAGACCTCGTGGCTGTCCTCGTCCAGCTCGAGGTCGCCGACGACCAGGACCGAGGACGTCGCGGCCTGGCGGGCCCCGGACCTGCGCATCAGGCCGCGCAGGCGGGCCACGACCTCCTCGAGCGAGAAGGGCTTGGTCACGTAGTCGTCGCCCCCGGCGGTCAGCCCCGCCACCCGGTCCTCGACGGCGTCGCGCGCGGTGAGGAAGACGACGGGTACGTCGGGGTCGGAGCTGCGCATCCGGCGCAGCACCTCGAGCCCGTCGAAGTCCGGCAGCATCATGTCGAGCACCACGGCGTCCGGTCGGAAGTCCTTCGCAGTCGTCACCGCCCTGGAGCCGGTGTGCGCCGTCGCCACGTCCCAGCCCTCGTACCGCAACGCCATCGAGATCAGCTCGGCGATGTTCACCTCGTCGTCGACGACGAGCACGCGCAGGGGGGACCCGTCGGCCCTGGTCAGCTCCATGGGGACCACTCTGCCTGCCCCGACGCCGGGATCAACTGTGCACTCGCTGTGTGAAGCCTGTGACGCCGGACCACCCCCGTCCCACCGCAGCAGTAGCCGGCTCATCGCGGCGCCACAGGATGCCCACAGCCCGGGTGGTGAGAGTCGTCGTCATGGACCAGCAGACCTCACCCGACCCGATGCCCACCGACCTCTCCGACCCCGCCGCCACCCGCGACCCCGGTGTCCGGTCCAGTGCCCGGCCCGCCCTGCGGGACCGGGTCCTCGGCTGGCGGGGCGTCGCCGGCGTCGCCCTGGCCAGCGTCATCCTCGGCGGTGCCGGCGGCGCGGTCCTCGGCGCCGTCAGCAGCGGGGGTGACAGCCGGGGACCGGGCGGCTTCGGTGGCCGGGGCATGGCGCCGAGCTCCCAGACGCAGCAGAACGGCCTGCCTGGCAACCAGGGCCAGCAGCCGCCGACCGGGATGCCCGGCCAGCTCCCGCCCAGCACCGCGCCCCAGCAGGACCAGCAGCAGAACAGCTGAGCCTGAGCTCGATCCCCTCCGGACCCAACCTTTTCGACCCCCGCTCCGTTCGGTAGTCAGAAGGACATCGAGGCTCGGGGGAGCGCATGAGGGCAGCAGCACGCGACGACGGGTTCAGCGAGTTCGTCGTCGATCGCCGCGCCCGTCTCCACCGCACGGCGTACCTGCTGTGCGGCGACGCCCACCGCGCCGAGGACATCGTGCAGGCGGCGCTGACCAAGCTGTACGCCGCGTGGCCGCGCGTCTCGCGGCTCGACTCGGTCGACGCCTATGCGCGTCGCGCGGTCGTGAACAGCCACATCGACGAGACGCGGCGGCCGTGGCGTCGTGAGCGCCCCGTGGAGCACGGCACGCTCGACGGGGCGTTCGACACGGCTGCCGCCCCGGGTGTGGCGCCCGAGGAGGCCGACGCGCTGTGGACCGCCTTGCGGGCGCTGCCTCCCGGGCAGCGGCGCGTGGTGGTGCTGCGGCACTACTGGGGCCTGCCCGTCGACGAGACCGCGGCCGACCTGGGCATCAGCCCGGGCACGGTGAAGAGCCAGACCTCGGCGGCGCTCCGGGCGCTGCGCGCTGCCCTGACGCCCGCCGAGAGCGCGGTCGAGAGCAGCATGGAGAGCAGGGGACAGTGAAGATGACCGGGATCGACCAGCGGCTCCACGACCTCGCCACCCGCCTCCCCGTGCCCGAGGTGCCAGTGGCCGACGACCTGGCGCGGGGGCGCCGGCGGGTGCGCCGGACCCGCCTGGCCGCGGCGAGCGCCGCACTCGCCACGCTGGCGGTGATCGGGACCGCGGCAGCCGCGTCGCCGGCGTTGCTCGGCGCGGACCAATCGCCCCGCTACGCGGACCGGCACGGCACCCCGAGGCCCAGCCCCGACGCGAGCGCCTCGACGTTGCCGGACGAGGTCGAGATCACCCCGAGCAAGGCCCCGCGGCAGGACCGCAGGCACCTGCTCCCGCCCCCGCCCACGACCAGCCGGGACACGAAGCGCACCTTGGCGGCGTGGCAGCGGGTGCTCGCCGAGCACCTCGACCCGCGGTGGCAGCACCTGGTGAGGTACGACGCGCGGACCAACGGCAACGAGCAGTCCGGCACGAGCGGGGGCGTGGTGACCTCGCTGGGCTCGAAGTACGGCTGGCAGAACGCCGGCGAGCAGGGCCTGGGCATGCTGCAGGTCAGCGTGAACGCCGACTGGAGCACGCTCTACTGGGAGTGCGGGGCGGCGGGCGCCGGATGGAGCTGCCACGACGCCGACGCGCCCGGCGGCGGGAAGGCCCGGGTGGCCGAGCACGACGGGGTCCTCGACGTCGCGGTCGAGCACGCCGACGGCACCGTGGTGGTGCTGACCGCCGACAGCCTGTTCGGCAACAACTCCACCGTGCCCGTCTCGGGGATGGGGCTCTCCGAGGGGGACCTGGTGCGGGCCGCGGCCGACGACCGGCTGGCGCTCCCCGGTGGCGCGCCCGACATCCCCCCACCCCTCGCCGCCCGCAGGCTCGAGTCGGTCGGTCGCGCCACCCTGCTGGCCGCGGGCGAGGACCTGTCCGGGGTCGAGGCCTACGGCGGCACGGACGCCTCGGTGCGGGGCCGCTGGTTCGTCGGCGGGCAGGACCGTGGTCGGCTGGGCTGGGAGGCCATCGCCCGGGTCGGCGAGGCCGGGAACCGCCCGGAGTGCCTGGCGAGCCGGTTCACGCGCTGCGTCCTGCGCACGGTCGACGGGCAGCAGCTGTTCGTCGGTTACGTCCGTCCGGACCAGGGCGGGGGATGGCAGGTGTCGCGCAGCGGGCCGGCGTACACCGTGCTCGTGACCTTCAACCCGTCGGACCCGGCAGCCGGGGGTGCGCCGCAGCTCCCGATCGGCCGTGCGTTCGCGCTCGTCACCGACGACCGGCTGCAGCCCCGGGGCTGAGGGTGTCGTCCTGACCCGTTCGCCACGGCCGTCGGCGCGCAGGCACAATGGCCGACATCATGTCCGGCCCGGCTCCCGCAGATCTGACGATCTCCTACCCGCCCGAGCTGCCGGTCACCCAGCGCCGGGACGACATCGCCGCCGCGATCCGCGACCACCAGGTCGTGATCGTCGCCGGCGAGACCGGCTCGGGCAAGACCACCCAGATCCCGAAGATCTGCCTCGAGCTCGGTCGCGGACGGCGCACGCAGACCGGTCGCGGTCGCGACGGCAAGCCTCGCTGGAGCGGCGGCCTGGTCGGCCACACCCAGCCGCGGCGGATCGCGGCCCGCTCGGTGGCCGAGCGGATCGCCGAGGAGCTCGGGACCGAGCTGGGCGACCTCGTCGGCTACCAGGTCCGCTTCACCGACCGCACCTCGCGCTCGAGCCGGGTCAAGCTGATGACCGACGGCATCCTGCTCGCCGAGCTCCAGCGCGACCGGATGCTGCGCAGGTACGACACGATCATCATCGACGAGGCCCACGAGCGCAGCCTCAACATCGACTTCCTCCTCGGCTACCTGCGACAGCTGCTGCCCAGGCGTCCCGACCTCAAGCTCATCATCACCTCGGCGACCATCGACCCCGAGCGGTTCGCAAGGCACTTCTCCGACCGGCACGGGAAGCCGGCACCGATCATCGAGGTGTCCGGCCGCACCTATCCCGTCGAGGTCCGCTACCGGCCGCTCGTCGAGCTCCCCGAGGCCGACGAGGAGGGCGAGGCGGTCGTGCGCGACCAGACCGAGGCCATCGTCGACGCGGTCAAGGAGCTGTCTGCCGAGGGGCCGGGCGACATCCTGGTCTTCCTGCCCGGCGAGCGGGAGATCCGCGACACCGCCGACTCCCTCGCCGACCTGACCACCTCCCCCCGCGGCGGCGGGCTCGAGGTCGTGCCGCTCTACTCCCGGCTCTCGGCCGCCGAGCAGCACCGCGTCTTCTCCGCGCACACCGGACGCCGGGTCGTCCTGGCGACCAACGTCGCGGAGACGTCGCTGACGGTCCCGGGGATCAGGTACGTCGTGGACAGCGGCGTGGCGCGGATCAGCCGTTACTCGGCGCGCACCAAGGTCCAGCGGCTCCCGATCGAGCCGATCAGCCAGGCGTCGGCCAACCAGCGCTCCGGCCGGTGCGGCCGTGTGGAGGCGGGCATCGCGATCCGGCTCTACTCCGAGGAGGACTTCGAGGCCCGGTCGGAGTTCACCGACCCGGAGATCCTGCGGACCAACCTGGCCTCGGTCATCCTCCAGATGACGTCGCTCGGGCTCGGCGAGATCGGCCGGTTCCCGTTCGTGGAGCCGCCGGACAAGCGGAACGTCACCGCCGGTGTGCAGCTGCTCGAGGAGCTCGGCGCGGTCTCCACGGCATCCACCACGCGCAGGGACGGCTCGACCGACGAGCGGGGCGCCCTGACCAAGGTCGGACGCCGTCTGGCCCGACTGCCCATCGACCCCCGGCTGGCCCGGATGATCCTGGAGGCCGAGCGCCTCGGCTGCGTGCGCGAGGTGGTCGTCATCGCCGCTGCGCTGTCCCTGCAGGACCCGCGCGAGCGCCCCAGCGAGCAGCAGGCCCAGGCCGACCAGCAGCACGCGCGCTTCAAGGCCGAGGACAGCGACTTCCTGACCTGGCTGAACCTGTGGCGCTACCTGAAGCAGCAGCAGCGCGAGCTGTCCTCCTCGGCGTTCCGGCGGATGTGCAAGCGGGAGTTCCTCAACTACCTGCGGGTGCGGGAGTGGCAGGACTTCGAGTCCCAGCTGCGCCAGGTGTGCAAGGAGATGGACATCGACGTCGGCCACCCCGCCGAGGACCAGGGCACCCCCGACGCCGACGGCATCCACCAGGCGCTGCTGTCCGGGCTGCTCAGCCACGTCGGGCTGCTGGAGGAGCGCGACAAGGAGAAGAGCCCCGGCGGCCGCAGACCGATGCGCGAGTACCTCGGAGCCCGCGGAGCCCGGTTCGCGATCTTCCCCGGCAGCGGCCTGGCCCGGAAGAACCCGCAGTTCCTGATGGCCGGCGAGCTGGTCGAGACCAGCAGGCTCTGGGCGCGGCAGAACGCCGCGATCAAGCCCGAGTGGGCCGAGCGTCTCGGCGAGCACCTGGTCCGGCGCACCTACAGCGAGCCGCACTGGTCGAGGAAGCGGGCCGCGGTGATGGCCTACGAGCGGGTCACGTTGTACGGCGTACCGCTGGTGGCCGACCGCCCGGTCAGCTACGGCAAGGTCGACCCCGAGCTGTCCCGCGAGCTGTTCATCCGGCACGCGCTGGTCTACGGGGAGTGGGCCGAGCTCTCATCCGGCCGGCACCGGTTCTACGCCAAGAACCTCGCCCTGCTCGAGCAGGCCGAGGAGCTCGAGCACCGGGCGCGGCGCCGCGACATCGTGGTCGACGAGCACACGCTGTTCGACTTCTACGACGCGCGCGTGGGCGCCGAGGTGGTCAGCGGCGCGCACTTCGACCAGTGGTGGAAGCGGGCCCGGCAGGAGCAGCCCGAGCTGCTCACCTTCGACCCCGCGATGCTGACCCACGACACCGCCGAGGAGATCCGGGCCACCGACTACCCCGAGACCTGGGCCGGGGAGGGGCTGAGCTTCCCGATCAGCTACCACTTCGAGCCCGGGGCGGCCGACGACGGCCTCACCATCGAGGTGCCGGTCGCCACCCTCAACCGGGTCGCCGCCGACGACTTCTCCTGGAACGTGCCCGGCCTGCGCGAGGAGCTGGTGACCAGCCTGATCCGCAGCCTGCCGAAGAACCTGCGGGTCAACTTCGTGCCCGCCCCCAACCGGGCCCGCGAGTTCCTCGCCGCCGTGCCGCCGGGGGAGGAGCCGCTCCTCGAGGCCCTGGAGCGCTACTTCCGCTCGACCACCGGGGTCGTGGTGCCCCGGGACGCCTGGGACTGGGACAAGGTGCCCGCCCACCTGCGTCCCACCTACCGGGTCGTCGACGACTCGGGGCGCGAGCAGGCGCGGGGCAAGGACCTCGAGGCGCTCAAGGAGCCGCTGCGGCCGACCTTCGCCCGGGCCATCGCCGAGGTGGCCGCCGACAGCGGGATCGCCCGGACCGGCGAGACCGACTGGGTCTTCGGGATCCTCGAGCCGTCGTTCACGCAGAAGCGGGCCGGCCACGAGGTCCGGGGCTACCCCGGCCTGGTCGACGAGGGGGAGAGCGTCGGGCTGCGGGTCCTCGGCTCGGAGGCCGAGCAGGAGGCGCAGCACCGGCTCGGGGTCCGGCGCCTGCTCCTGCTGACCACGCCCTCACCGGTCAAGGCGGTGCTGGACGGCCTCGACAACGCCCAGAAGCTCGGGCTGGCCGGGTCGCCGTACCCCTCGGTCGCCGAGCTTCTCGAGGACTGCCGCGCGGCCGTGCTCGGCACGCTCGTCGACGCACGCCCCCCGGTGCGCGACGAGGCGTCGTTCGCTGCGCTGCGGGCCGCGGCCGGCCAGGAGCAGGAGGCCCAGCTGCGCGCCGTGCTCGCCGACGTGATGGCGGTGCTGGACGCCTGGCGGCAGGTGGAGAGGGCGCTCAGCGGCAGGGCCGACATGACCATGCTGCCGGCGCTCACGGACATGAGGGCGCAGCTGGCCAGGCTCGTGCACCGCGGCTTCGTCGGGGAGGCCGGGGCGACCCAGCTGCGCCGCTACCCGGCCTACCTCGCGGCGCTGCGGCACCGGCGCGAGCGGCTGCCCGAGCAGGTCAACCGCGACCGTCAGCTGATGGACCAGATCGGCGACCTCCAGGACGCGTGGCTGCACCAGGTCGAGGCGCTCCCCGAGGGCCGGCCGCCGGGCGCCCACCTGCGCCAGGTCCGGTGGATGCTCGAGGAGTACCGCATCTCTCTGTGGGCCCAGCACCTCGGCACGCCGTACTCCGTGAGCGACCAGCGGATCCGCAAGGCTTTGCACTCGGGGGACCGGGCCGCGTCGTAGCCTGAGCCGGTGACCAGCCGACCGCACCACCGACCGATGACGCCGGGCTCGAACTTCTTCGAGGCCATCACCGGCGGCGTCGACCCGGCGCTGGTCAGCGAGGCCGCTGACCGCGCCGCGACCCTGCTGGTGCGCGGTGCCCGCGAGACCGACGACGACGAGGTCGCCGAGCGGCTGCTGCACCTCGCCGACACCGAGGGCATCGAGGCCATCGCCGAGGTCTGGTCCGGCTCGCCGGCCGACTCGCTGGCCGGCTGCCTGTGGCGCCTCTACCTGCTGCGATCGTGGGTGTACGCCGACCCGGTCGAGGTCGCCGCCGAGTTCGAGGCCGGCCGGGCCCGGGCCCAGGTCGCGCGGGTCGTCGCGGGCGTCGCCGACCCGCCCGGACCCGACGAGCTCAAGGCGATGGTCGACCAGGTGCTGCGGGGGATCGCCGGCAGCGACTTCGCCGACGTGCTGCTCCGCGCCGCGGCCTTCGCCCGGGTGGTCGCGACCGGCCGGGCGGCGCTGCCCGACCCGACCGAGGTGGAGGTGCGCCGGATGCTGGTGCTCGCCGAGCAGCTCGAGGTCGCCGGCCACGTGGAGCTGCGGCACGGCCTGGCCTGAACCTCGTCGGGTGGCCCGCGACGGTGTGCGCCTCGTCATGGCGAGAATGCCTTGAAGGGCCCGCCACGCGTCGTATGGTGGGTCCTCGGAGTACGTCGGGCCGCGGCAGCCCCGGGTCCCAAAATAAGCCGCTACGAGCGGCCACGCGCCGTGAGGCGCTCCCGGTCCGGCGTACTCCTTCTTCGTTCCTCGGGCTCTCCGTCACCCCGGGGCGGGTACGGCCTACGCTCGCGGACATGGTCAAGCTCCGCCGCCGGCTGCAGTCCCTCCTCCGCCCGCGTTCCGCCCGCAGGGACGGCGGTGACCAGCTGGGCTACGCCCCGCGGGCCGACGGCCAGGCGGACCCGGGCGAGGTCGTCTGGGCCTGGGTGCCCTTCGAGGAGAACGACGGGCGCGGCAAGGACCGCCCGGTGCTCCTGGTCGGGCGGCGCGGGTCGGGATCGGGCTTCTCGTGGCTCGGGCTGATGCTGACCAGCAAGGACCACGACCGCGACGCCGCCGACGAGGCGCGCTGGGGCCGGCAGTGGATGGACGTGGGCACCGGGGCCTGGGACCGCGAGCGCCGACCCAGCGAGGTGCGGCTCGACCGGCTCATCGTGCTCGAGCCGGACGCGGTGCGCCGCGAGGGCGCGGCGCTGGACCGCGCGACCTTCGACCGGGTGGTCCGGGCCGCGAGCGCGCTGCACGCCCTGGAGTGAGCCCGGGCCGGTGAGCCGGGCGAGCAGGCTCAGCCGAAGGAGCGGGAGATCCGGCGCACCGCGGCGCGCGCCGGTGCCCGGTGGTCGGGGTAGTCCGTGGACGGCGCGGTGATCTCGACCAGGCACAGGTAGGCGCCGTGGGCGACGATCCCGAGGTCGGCGGTGCGCTGCTTGCGCTGCGAGGGGCCGTACGTCGCGCGGTAGTGCTCGCCCGAGCCGGACTGGACGTCCACGTCCCGCATCGGCCCGACCTCGGCCCCGCAGTCGTCGCGCCACGACCGGAGCACCTCGCGCGCCCGCCAGGCGGACTTGCGGTCGGCGAAGCGGGCCACGACCTGGGTGGCCGCGCGGCCGCCCTCGCCCTGAGGGTCCACGTAGGTCCGGCGCACGGCGCTCACCGCACCGATGGTCTGCAGCGAGGTCTTCTGGCACGCGCCGACAGCGGTGGAGTCCTCGGGGCCCGTGTCGCCGATCGTCCAGCCACCCGCGTCGCCGGGCGTCATGTCGGGCATGTCCTCGCTCCCCAGCAGGTGCACCTCGAGGGGAGCGGGGCGGGCTGCTCCGTGGTGTGCGACCGGCTGCCGTCCGCTCCGGGACGGGCGTGCCGTCGGGCCCGGGCTGGACGTCGTCGCCGACGGGGAGGGCTCGTCGCTCGCCGACGCGGTCGGTGAGGCGCCCGATGCCTGTCCGGAGCCGGAGCCCCGGTGCCGCTGGTGCTCCGCGGCCGCCGTGGGCTGGTCCGACGCGGACGGGCCGCAGCCGCTGGCGGCCAGGGCCAGTGCCACCAGGGGCAGCAGGGGACGCAGCGGCAGCGTGGGGCGGATCACGCTACGAATCGTAGGGAGCCCGAGCCCGTGGATCGTGGTGCGACATGCCCCGCATGCCCTACTTGCCGCTCGGTAGGGTGGGGCGGCAGCGGCGCTCTCGCGGGGCTCCGCTCGCGACACGTGGCAGCGAGTCGACGGAGTGTGTGAAGGGGTGCAGGTGAGGGTGCGTCGCAGGTCAGGGGTGGTCGCTGCGACCGCAGTCGCCGCGTGCCTGGTGCTGGCGGGCTGCGACGACGGTGGCGCCCAGCCGGGCCCGACCCTGCGCAGCGGCAGCGCCTCCACGGTCACGCCGAAGGCCAAGCTGACGTTCGGCGTCTACGGTCCGAAGGAGCAGAACCACGACTTCCAGGGCGTGGTCGACACCTTCAACGCGCACTCGGACGAGAGCCAGGTCCACCTGCGCACCTGGGCCAACCACGACGACATGATGAACGACCTGCGCGTCGGCGGGGGCCCGGCGAAGCACCTGCCCGACATCTTCATGGCCTCCCGCAGCGACCTCGCCTGGCTGCAGTCCAAGCACCTCACCCAGCCCGTCGACGAGCTGCTCGACGAGCGGGGGGTCGACTTCGGTGACGGCTACTCCCGCGACGCCCTCGAGGCCTTCAGCGCCGACAACCGGTTGCAGTGCATGCCCTACTCGATCTCGCCGATGGTCATCTACTACAACACCAGGCTGGTCGACTTCGCGAAGATGAAGGCGCGGGGCATCTCCGCCCCCGACCCGGCGAGCACGACCCCGCGCTGGAGCTTCGACCAGTTCACCGCCGCCGCGCAGTACGCCACGCGCCCCCGCAAGGGCACCCGGGGTGTCTACATCGCGCCGACGCTGACCGGGCTGGCGCCGTTCATCTACTCCGGCGGCGGCAAGGTCTTCGACGACGAGAGCGCGCCCACCACCCTCGCCTTCTCCGACGACAGCACCCAGAGCGCGCTGCAGCTGACCCTGCCGCTGCTGCGCGACCCGCACCTGACCCTGACCCAGGACCAGCTGGCCAAGGCCTCGCCGATGCAGTGGTTCGAGCGCGGCCGGCTCGGCATGATCGCGGGCTACCGCTCCATGGTGCCGGCGCTGCGCCAGGTCCCCGGCCTGAGCTTCGACGTGATGCCCATGCCCACCCTGGACAGCTGGTCCACGGTCGGCGACATCAGCGGCCTGTGCATGTCGGCCCGCGCGGCCAGCACCCCGGAGGCCGCGGACTTCATGACCCAGGCCCTGAGCGCCGATTCGGTCGAGCGGGTCGTCCGCGCCGGCTACCTGGTGCCGGCCAACCTCGAGGCCGCCTCCTCCGACGACTTCCTGCAGCCCGGACGCGCGCCGGCCCACGCGGCGGTCTTCAACAGCAGCGTCCGGACCCTGCACCTGAACCCGCTGATCGACGGCGGGCCGCAGCTGGAGGAGGCCGTCTCCGGCAGCCTCCTGGAGCTGCTCAACGCGCCCGTGCTCGACCTGCCCGGCCTCGGCGAGCAGATCGACGCGGAGTCGCGCAGCGTGCTGGCGCCCCCGGGTGCCTCCGGCAGCCCGGGCCCGAGCGGGGGCTAGGACCCGCTCGCCGGTCCGGCCGCGCCGTCCTCCGGCGATCCGTCCTCCGGCAACCCTTCGACCGGCGCCTCGCCGGCCGCCGGGCGGGCCGCGTCGGCCTCGAGCACGGCCCGGGTGAGCACCGGGGCGCTGAGGCCGATCTGCCAGCTGCGGGCGCCGTACGCC
>Ga0308174_10001038_pt1 | contig 12438 bp, 12 predicted proteins | sample PhyPR2_FD_203894 | JGI IMG/M metagenome (GOLD analysis project Ga0308174, IMG submission 203894) | Soil microbial communities from UC Gill Tract Community Farm, Albany, California, United States - DLSLS.P.R2 | ecosystem: Environmental > Terrestrial > Soil > Agricultural land | place: USA...
ATGGGTTCAACTCGCGCATCCAGCAGAACCCGGCCATATCGGCCGATGTGAAGACCCAGATCTCGGCGGCATCCGAGACGGGGATCCCGATCGTCACCACCGCGCAGGCGCGTCAGGCGCTGCTCGACGCCGGGGTGAGCTCGGCCGAGGCAGACGCCGTTACCGCTGACTACGGCGACGCGCAGCTCAACGCGCTCAAGACGGCGATGCTCGCGGTCGCGTTCCTGGCGGTGCTCTCGTTCTGGTTTACGCGGCGTCTGCCCGGAAGGCGCGAGGAAGCCGCCGCTTCGCCCCAGACGTCGGTGTAGGCGCTGGTCCAGGTGTGCGCATGCCTGCGGCTGTCGGCTGCGCACCCCTGTGTGCACGGGTCCCCCTAGGGAGAATCGCGTCATGTGTCGCTGGCTCGCCTATTACGGCAAACCGATCCGGATGGACAAGGTCCTGTATCAGGGCGAGTACTCGCTGATCGACCAGAGCCTCAAGTCGCGCCTCGGCGCGGAGCCCACGAACGGGGACGGGTTCGGCATCGGCTGGTACTCCGCGGTCGGCGAGCCCGGCGTCTTCAGGAGCACCGAGCCCGCCTGGAACAACCGGAACCTGCGTGAGATCTCGGGGCACGTCGAGTCGAATCTCTTCCTCGCGCACATCCGCGCCACGACCGGGACACCCGTCCAGGAGACGAACTGCCACCCCTTCCACTACGGCAAGTGGCTCTGGATGCACAACGGGGTCATCAACGACTGGCTCACGGTCAAGCGCGACCTCACGCTCGCCGTCGACCCGGCGCTCTACCCACTGATCGAGGGCACGACCGACTCCGAGGTGCTGTTCTACGTCGCGCTCACGCTCGGTCTCGAGGAGGACCCGCCGGGAGCGGTGGAGCGCGCGATCGGCCTCGTCGAGGAGATCGGGCACCGCCACGGCGTCACCCACCCGTTCCAGGGCACGATCGCGGCGACCAACGGCGAGCGCCTCTGGGCATTCCGCTATTCGAGCGAGGGGCGGTCCCGCTCGCTGTACTTCTCGACCCTCTACGACACGCTGAAGGCGCTCTATCCGGACGATCCTCGCCTCGAGGACTTCGACGAGGAGACGCGGATCATCGTGTCCGAGCCGCTCGGCGAGGTCGCGGGAGTTTGGAACCACGTTCCGGAAGCCATGTGGGGCGTGGTGCAGCCGGGGCGGGACGAGATGAGCACCTTCCGGCCCGCCGCGCCGGCCGTCGCCTGACGGCGGCTACGCGTCGTCCGAATAGTCGTCGACTGCGTCGGCGGTCGAGGCCCGGAAGACCAGGTCCGCGACGCACTCGGGGCAGTAGCGGATCCGGAGCTGGCCGGAGGGCGACATCACGGTCACCCAGCCGCGCTCGTCCAGAGCCTTCAGACGTCCGCATTCGACGCACCGCATGAACCTGACGGTAGGCCCAGGCGTACGCCTGTCGCCTGATGCAAATGGATCAGATTTCGTTCTGGTTCGAGCGGAGGATCCCCTCGCGATGCGCAACCGCCAGCGCCTCGATGCGGGAGTGGGCGCCGAGCCCGCGGAGCAGTCGGCGCACGTGGTTGCGGACGGTGTCGGTGCTGAGATGGAGCTCGGCGGCGATCTGCGCCGTGGAACGGCCGTGCGCGAGCAGATGCAGGATCTGGTTCTGGCGCGGCGTGAGGTGCGGGTGAGGATCCGGCGGGGCGGCGGCCTCTCGGCGCGGTACGAGGCCGAACACGCCCACGATCCGCCCGCCGTCGTAGAGCGGGACGGAGCTGATCTGGACCTGCACCCGCTCCCCGTCCGGGTCGAGCAGGACGACCGTCCCGTCGGTCGCCCGTTCGGTCCCGAGCAGCTTGCGCGTGAACGACTCCTTCGCCTCGCGTGCGTACTCCGGCGCGACGACGGACGATTGCTGGCGCCCCCGCACGTCTCCGACGAGTTTCTCCGCGGCGGGGTTGAGCCAGCGGATGATCCCGAAGCGATCGACGACGTAGCTCGGGACGTTCACGTCCTCGAGCGCTCCCTGCACATTGCCGGGGATGTCGACGGGATTCAGCGCTGCGGAACGAGCGGGGGATTCTGGTCTGGCGGCCATCTCAACCCGTCGGGACGAGCTGCTCCCCCTCCGCCGGTGGCGGCTGGGCGACCGTCTCGGGAGCCGGCTCGAGCGGTTGGCCCAGCGCCCTGGCGATCCGCGCCGCGGCCGAGACGAGCGGGGCTGCGAGCACGAGGCCGAGCATCCCGAACAGGCATCCCGCGCCAATCGTCACGACGAGGACGACGAGCGGGTTCAGATCGAGTGCGGAGCCCATCGCGAACGGCTGGAAGAGGTTCTGCAACAGCCCGTTCGCGAGGAGGACGACCACGAGCATCGCGACCGCGACTCCGGTTCCCTGGCCGCCGAGCGCGAGGATGACCGCGAAGGTGCCGGCGACGACGGCGCCGATGTACGGGATGTAGGCCGTCACGAAGGTGACGACCGCGATCGTCCCCGCAAGAGGCACGCCGAGGATGAGCGCGGCCAGGCCGACGATCACGCCGTTGAACGCGGCCACGAAGGTGACGCCGCGAAAGTAGCCGCGCAGCGAGGTGATCACGGAGCCGCTGATCGTGCGAGCGAGCGGCCGCGGCAACCCGGCGTGGCCATCGACCCACTCGCGCATCTGCGGGCCGTCCTTGAGCAGGAAGAACGTCCCGAGCGCCGCGAGCGAGAGCCCGAACAGGACCGAGGCGAGGCCGCGGATGCCGCTGACCACGCCGTGGACGAGCGTCGAGACCGCGTCCGGAGCGGCCTTCTTCACCGTCGCGACGGTGCCGGTGGCGCTCGAGGAATCGACGCCGGCGCTGGTCAGCCAGCTCTGCAGCCGGTCCGCCCCGGCGGCGGCCTGGGCCGAGAGCTCGGCGCTCTGGCCGGTGATCCCGGCGACCACGATCACGACGATGAAGACGCAGACGGCGGCAAGGGCGAGCAGGACGAGCGCCGCCGCCAACGCTCGCGGCATGTGCCGGTCGAGCAAGCGGACGAGGGGCATCGCCACGACCGAGACGATGAGCGCGCAGACCATCGGCCCGACGATCGTGTACGTCTCGGCGAGCAGCCAGATGAGGCCGACGACGACCAGCAAGAGCCCGACGAGCAGCCAGGAGCTGCGGCCGACGTCGCGCAGCCAGCGTGGCGTGCGGAAGGCGCCGTTCAGGTGCGCGCGCCCCCTTCCGTCGATTCCACGGCCTTCGCTCGCGTTCATCTCCTGCGAGTCTCCTGTGCGCAGCGTGCGTCTGCCTCATCCCGGCGGGGTGAGGTGTCTTGCGTATTTGCGCACGAGGATTGGACGATGGGCAGCGTGAGCGAGACCGGTTCTACGCCGGAGGACGGGAGGGGTCGCGGACGCCGCGTCCGCGCGTGGGGCGGCTACGCGTGGTTCATGAGCTTCGGCACCTTTCTGCCCCTGCCCGTGTTCGTCGCCGGCTATCTCGCGCAGCTGACGTTCGTCGGAGCGCCGCTCGCCCGGCGGGCGTACAGCCTCGGGATCTTCCTCTCGACCCTCGGACAGCGCCCCCCCGGAGCCGACAGGCTCGAATCGCATGGCAAGGAGCAAAGCGAGAAAGAGAAGAAGCCGTTCGCCGAGCGCATCCGCGCGCACGCGCCACCGGGTTGGGTCGAGCGCCGCGAGACGCCGTACGCCGTCGCCGCCCGGGCCTCCTGGTTCGTCCTCGTGGGTTGGTGGCTCGGCGGCCTGTGGACGCTGCTCGCGTGGAGCGTGCTGCTCCTCCCATACCCGTTCCCCGAGCTGATCCGGAAGCTGCTCGCGGATCTGCCGAGCGTGCTGACGCTTGCGCCGGCGGAGGCCTGAATGGCCATCGGGCCGGTTCAGTTGCTCGTGATCGGGTTCGACCAGCCCGAGTTCCACGGGGAGATCAGGGCCGAGCTCGAGAAGCTGCGGCAGAGCGAGACGATCCGGGTCATCGATGCACTTGCGGTCCACAAGGGCGCAGACGGCGAGATCGAGGTCCAGCACCTGAGCAATCTCACGAAGCAGGAGGCAGTCGAGCTCGGCAGCAAGGTGGCCGCCCTCGTCGGGCTCGCCATCGAGGGCGAGGAAGGGATGCACGCCGCCGCCGAGATCGGTGCCGCCGAGGCCGCAGAGAAGGGGATCGAGATTTTCGACGACGAGGTGGAGTGGGACGTGATCGGGGAGATCCCGAACGACTCGGCGGCGGCGCTCATCCTGCTCGAGCACCACTGGGCGGTGCCCCTGCGGGACACGATCGCCCGGTCGGGCGGCTACCGCGTCGCCGACGGGATGATCGGCCCGTACGACCTCCTGGCGATCGGCCTCGCGAGTGCCGAGGAGGCCAGGGAGCTGCAGGGCCACGAGCGGCGAGGGGCGGTCACGGACTCGTGACGGCCGTCTCGGCTCAGACGCCTTCCTGCACCCGGATCCGGCCCTCGTCCTCGGCTTGGCGCAGCGCCGCGTGGTCGCGCTCGTTCTGGTCGGCGTACGCCACCGCGAACTCGGCGAGCGCCCGGTCGAACGCCTCGCCGTTCCCGAGGTAGGACGCGATCGCGATCCGGTCACCGGAGCGGGCATGGGCGCGCGCCAGGAGCGAGCCGCAGACCTCGGCGTAGAGCTCGAGGCCGTGAGGCAGGATCGTGTCGAGGTCGACGGACGTCTTCCAGTCCCACAGCTGCCGGACGAAGAAGTCGCGCTCGGCGCCGTCCAGGGTCTGCTGCGAGCGCAGCCAGCCGAGGAAGATGTCGCTCGTCGCCTGCATGAGCCGCTGGCCGACGACGACGCGCTGCCCATGGTTGTCGTAGCCGCTCTTGCCGAGGTGCGGCTCGAGCACCGATGCCTGTGCCTCCTTGATCTGCAGGAAGAGCGGGTCGTTCGCGTCGCGGCCGAGCAGCAGGAGGATCCAGCAGCGCGTGCCGACGCTGCCGACGCCGACGACCTTGCGGGCGAGGTCGACCATCCGGAACTCCTCGAGCAGGTGTCGCCGGTCGCGCTGCAGCGTCCGGCGGTACTCCCGGAACAGCTGGTGCATCACGCCCTCGAGCCACTCGAACTCAATGCCTGCCTCCTGGGCGAGCTCGGAGGCCGGCACGATCAGCGGGGGATCCGAGACGATCCGGGGCTCGCCGTCGACGAGGTGCGCCAGCTTCGCGAGCGCCTTCATGCTGTCCTTGGTCCGCGCCTTCTCTGCGGCCTTCGCGACCGTTGCAGCCTGACGCTTCGTCTGTTGCCCGTGCAGGTTCCGCTGCAGCGTCTCGACGTCGAGGCGGGCGTACCAGACGTCGAGGTTGCCGGCCTCGGCAAGCTTGCGCATCCACTCCCGGTACGAGCGGACGGAGGCGAGGACCGCCTTCCTTCGCTCGTCCTTAGTGAAGTCGCGGTCGCGGCCGGCGATCTCGAAGCTCGCCGCGAGCCGCTTCACGTCCCACTCGAACGGGCCCGGGAGGGTCTCGTCGAAGTCGTTGAGGTCGAAGACGAGCGCGCGCTCCGGCGAGGCATACCCGCCGACGTTCGAGAGGTGGGCGTCACCGCAGAGCTGCACGTTCAACCCGGCCCGAGGAGTGGGCGCGAGGTCGTGCGCCATGACGGCCGCCGCGCCGCGGTAGAAGGTGAACGGGGAGACGAGCATGCGACCGTAGCGGACGGGGACGAGCTCGGGCACCCGGGACGACGCCTGCGCTTCGAGGATCGCGACCGGATCGCGCTCGGTGGAGAGATCGAACCCCGCGTGGCTCGAACGCGGGCATTCGGCCCGGGCCGAGCGGCCGCGTGCGCCGCGCTCCGCGACGGTGAAGTGCGGGACCGCCTGGGCGGGAGCAGTCCCCGCCTTCTTCTTCTTGTCGACGGCCACCATGGGATCTCCTTTCGCAGCCAGAACCGACGCCGCAGCGGCGTCACTCCTCGAGCTTCCGTCGTCGCCGACCTCCCGGCGAGAAAGGCGGCAGGCCGTTGAGCGGCGTGCTGCCACCACACCGTGCGGCTCGCTCGCGGCGTAGCCTCGGGCCGGCCTCGAGAAGTTGACGACGACACGACATCCGCTCACCGCGCCCGCGACCGCTGCGACCGACCCGGCGACGCGCTGGATCGGCGTGTTGTTCGCGATCGGCTCGGCATGCTTCCTCGTCGGGCCGTTCCCCGGCTTCGTCGAGCTCGTCGGCTCCGAGGTCGACGCAGCCGTGTTCTTCGCCGGCTCGCTCTTCTTCACGTCTGCGGCGCTGCTCCAGATGCTGCACAGCAGTGGAGGTCTCGACCGGGTGGCATCAGTCGTGCAGTTCGCCGGGACGTTGTTCTTCAACCTGAGCACGTTCCACGCCCTGCAAAGCGGGCTCGACACGACGGAGTACGACCGCCTGGTGTGGAGACCCGACGCTCGCGGCTCGATCTGCTTCCTCCTCTCCGGCGTCGTCGCCTATGCCGCGGTACGGGGGCTATCGCGCGGCGCGACCGAGTGGCGAATCGCGGTGGTCAATCTCGCGGGCTGCGTCGCCTTCGGCATCGCCGCGATCGCCGGCTACCTCGTGCCGTCGACGGGAAGCGCGCTCGACCTCGCTGCCGCGAACGCGTGGACCTCGGCCGGAGCGCTCTGCTTCCTCGTCGGGGCTCTACTGCTGCTGCCGCGAAGATCCCCCTAGTGCGCGAAGGAGCTCGCGCTCGCCGCGTCGTGGGTCGGCGTGGCCTGCTGGTCGAGCCGGTTCAGCTGCCGCTTGATGTCTGCCAGGAGCAGGTCGGCCATGTCGTGCGTGAAGCCGCGACGAACGACGACGCGCAGCACGGCGAGGTCGGTGCGGTTCTCGGGGAACGTGTACGCGGGCACCTGCCAGCCGCGCTCGCGCAGCGCGAGCGAGAGGTCGAAGACGCTGAAGTTCTCCACCTCCGGCTGCAGCGCGAACGCGAACACCGGCAGCTCGTCGCCGTGGGTCAAGAGCTCGAACGGCCCGAGCTCGTCGATGCGTGCCGCGAGCCCGGTCGCCACGTCCCGCGCGTACTGCTGCACGCGCCGGTAGCCCTCGAAGCCGAGCCGCAGGAAGTTGTAGTACTGCGCAACGACCTGGGAGCCGGGCCGTGAAAAGTTGAGCGCGAAGGTCGGCATCGTGTCGCCGAGGTAGTTGACGCGGAAGATCAGCTCGTCGGGCAGCGCGTCGACGTCGCGCCAGACGATCCAGCCGACGCCCGGATAGACGAGCCCGTACTTGTGTCCGGACGTGTTGATCGAAGCGACGCGGGGCAGCTGGAAGTCCCAGACGAGGTCCGGGTCGACGAACGGTGCGAACATCCCGCCCGAGGCGCCGTCCACGTGCACGGGCACGTCGATCCCGCTCTCGCGCTCGTAGGCGTCGAGCGCCGCGCAGATGTCCGCCACCGGCTCGTACGAGCCGTCGAAGGTCGAGCCGAGGATCGCGACGACGCCGATCGTGTTCTCGTCGCAGCGGGCCACGGCCTCCGCCGCCGAGAGGTTGTACCGGTCGCCCTCCATCGGCACGAGGCGCATCTCGACGTCCCAGTAGTTGGCGAACTTCTCCCAGCAGACCTGGACGTTCGTGCCCATCACGATGTTCGGCTTGTCGCCGGGCATCCCGTCGGCCAGCCGCCGCTTCCGCCAGCGCCGCTTGAGCGCGAGGCCGGCGAGCATCGCGGCCTCGCTCGAGCCGGTCGTGGAGCAGCCCGTGGCCTCGTCGGTGTCCGGGGCGTGCCAGAGGCTCGCGAGGATGTTGACGCAGCGGGTCTCGAGCGCGGCCGTCTGCGGGTACTCGTCCTTGTCGATCATGTTCTTGTCCAGGCACTCGGCCATCAGCCGCTCGGCCTGCGGCTCCATCCACGTCGAGACGAAGGTCGCGACGTTCAGGCGTGCGTTGCCGTCGAGCATCAACTCGTCGTGGACGATCTGGTACGCGACGTCGGGCGGCATCTCGTTCTCGCTGAGCGTGTGCCGCGGGATACGGTCGGTCTCGAGCGAATAGAGCGGCGCCACCAGGAGGTCTGCGGTCTGCCGTAATTCCTCGACCTCATGCTTGAGGGCCATCGATCTCACTCTCCTTTATCGTTTGTGAGCATCTTTCGCCCGGGCCTCCCCAGGCGGGTGACGACGACCGCCACCACCGTGACGAGATAGAGCTGACCGATCAGCGCCTCGAGCACGGCCAGTGCGTGACCGAGGTTCCCGGCCGCCGTGTAGTCGCCGTAGCCGAGCGTGGCGAGCGTGGTGAAGCTGAAATAGAGACGCAGCGAGCGGGTCCCGTCCGTTCCCTGGGCGAAGAACGGTGCATGACCGAGCAACGCCAGGACGCCGTACAGGAACATGAACAGCAGGCCGAACAGCATGTAGACGCAGATCGCACCCGCGACCGAGCGCGAGTTGACCTCGTTCTGCGCCACCGCGCCCATGGCGATGACGAAGGCGATCGTGATCGTGAGGAGCCCCGCGGCCAGTCCGATCGCGGCGGTCAGAGCTTCTGCCTGCCAGAAGAAGTTGATCGCGGCGGCGCTGCCTGCGCCGGCGGCGATCGCAAAGGGGATGGTGCGCTCCGTCATCCCCCAACCGGCCGTCCAGATCGCGACCAGCAGCGTCACGCTCTGGACAAGCACGACGAGGCTCAGCGCCCAGGCTGTGTTCGGCAGGAGCGCGGCCAGGAAGAAGCAGACGAAGATCGCGGCGAGGACGGCCCAGTAGCTGTGGGTCGCCCGCATGCGCCTCAGAACAGGGCGGTCGAGGCGCGCCGGATGGGCCGGGGCGAGGCCGGACATGGCCGAAGACTCGGTCAGATGCCCCGGGGGCGCATCGTCCTGCTCGGGTGAAGCGGGCGCGCGTTTCACCCGTCCGGTATGAAGCGCCCGGCTCCCACCGGCGCGAAGCTGCTCGTGATGCGCTGGCGAAAGTCGCTCGAACCGGACCCGACTGCCTTCGAGGTGGCGAGCGCGCCCGACTACGCGGAGCCGCTGTGCGCCTGGAGGCTCTGGGAGGTCGAGGCGCTGTACGGAGCCCCTCGCCTGCGCAGCCTGTACCGATTCTCCTTCTGGCCGGTCGGCGCTCCCCTCGAGGCTAGCTGCGAGGCGCAGCGGCTACGACTGACCCGCCGGCCTCGCCACGCAGCGCCGACGGAGACGTGCACGTGCGGCATCTACGGCGCGCCGTTCGAGCTCATTCGCAGGAAGCTGGCGGTCGACTGCGGCCTGCCTGCCAGCTGCCTCTTCGTCATCGGGACGGTCTCGTTGTGGGGAGACGTGCTCGAGTGCGAGCGGGGCTGGCGGGCAGCGTTCGCGTATCCCAGCCGGCTGTTCCTGCCGGTCGGCTTTCCGGGCGCGGCGGAGCAGGCAGTCGGCCTCGCCGACTACGGCGTGCCCGTCGAGCTCGTCGAGACGCCCAACCTCGCCGACGCGCTCGATCACGTCGCGGAGCTGGCCGCATGACCGTCGCCGCGCAGGACGCACCGACTCCGGCCGCTCGCACGCGACGGCCACTGTGGCACCGGCTCATCATGTGGGCGTTGATCGTGGTGGTGATCGGCGCGGCCGCGAACCTGCTCGGCTGGGACCTCAGAGGCTGGTTCCACAACCTCTGGAACACGGTCACCACGATCTCGGCAGCCTCGCTGATCGCCGCGATCCTCCTGATGATCGTGCAGACGACCGCGACGGCGTTCGCCTGGTTCTCGATCCTGCGCTTCGCCTACCCCGGGCGGGTGAAGTGGCGTGACATCCTCGCCGGCTACGCCGTCTCCGTCGCGCTGAACGGGATCCTGCCCGCCAACATCGGAACGCTCGTGTTCCTGATCATGATCACCGTCCTCGTCGGGATCAGCTTCGTCGCGGTCCTCGGTGCCTACGCCGTGGAGAAGATCTTCTTCACGCTCGCGGGCGTGTTCGTCTACCTCTACCTGTTCCTCTCCGTCAGCGGCTCGTTCGACATCTCCTTCAGCTGGGTGCACGAGCACTGGCCCGCAACGGTCGTCGTCTTCGGCGGGGGAGCCCTGATGATCGTGATGCTCGCGCGGCGCTTCTGGCCTCGCGTCGTCGCCTGGTGGGACAAGGCGAAGGAGGGCGGCGCGATTCTCGGCAAGCCGCGCACCTTCTTCGGGCGCGTGTTCTTGCCCTCGTTCGTGGGCTGGATCGCGATGCTGGCGACGATCGGCGTCTTCCTCAATGCCTACGGGATCCCGGTCAGCTTCGACACGCTGATGCACGTCGCCGGCGGCAATTCGCTCGCCAACGTCACGTCGTTCACGCCGGGCGGCGTCGGTGTGACGCAGGCCTGGAACGTCGCCTCGCTGAGCGGCGTCGCCTCCTCGGGGGACGCGACGGCGTACTCGGTGGCGCAGCAACTCGTGGGGACGGCCTGGAACATCCTCTTCGCGCTGATCCTGATGATCTGGGCGTGGGGCTGGGGCGGGGGCAAGGTTCTCGTCTCCGACTCCTACGCCGAGGCCAAGCGCAGGCAGGCCGAGGAGGCGGAAAAGCGCCGCGCGAAGAAGGCCGCCAAGGCGGCGGACGCCGGCCGGGCCACTCCGTGAGCGCAGCGTACGGCGAGGCGCCGGGCTGGACGCCCGAGAGGCCTCGCTTCGCGCTCTGGCAGCTCGTGCTGGCGTGGCTGCTCGGCGCCGCGTCGTTGCTGGCCGCCACGAAGCTCGTCCCGGGCGCGTCGGACTCGACGTTCCGCGCCGCGCTGGTCGTCGCGGTGGTCATCGCCGTCCTCAACGCCGTGCTGCCGCCGCTCCTCGCGGCGCTGAGGCTCCCGTTCACCGCGCTGCTCGGCTTCTTCGGCGTGCTGTTCCTCGACGCCGGGATGTTGCTCGTCGCCGACCGCGTCAGCTCGGGCATGTCGATCGACTCCTTCTGGTCGGCGCTCGGCGTCGCGCTCGCCGCGGCGGCCGTCGGCGTCGTGCTCTCCACCGTCTTCGGCACGAATGACGACGACGTCTACTCGCTGCGGGTCGTGCAGCGCATCGCCCGGCGCTCGGGCGAGCGGGTGGTGACCGATCGCGCAGGGATCGTCTTCCTCGAGATCGACGGCCTCGCGCTGCCGGTCCTGCAGCGGGCCATGCGCGACGGGCACGCGCCAACGCTGGCGCGCTGGCTCGAGGACGGCACGCATCGGCTCGTCGAGTGGGAGCCGGACCTCTCCTCGCAGACGGGCGCCTCGCAGGCCGGCATCCTGCTCGGCTCCAATGCCGACATCGTCGCCTTTCGCTGGGTCGAGAAGGAGCGGCAGGTGCTCGTTGCCTGCTCGTCGCCCGAGGACTGCGCCGAGCTGGAGCGGCGGCACGACACGGGACAAGGCTTGCTCGCCGACGGCGGCGCGAGCCGCGGCAACCTCTTCTCGGGCGGCGCCGACCACATGATCCTCACCGTCAGCCGGATGGAGGCGGAACGCAGCTCCAACCCGGGCTACCGCGCCTTTCTCGCGAACGGCTTCAACGTCGCGCGCACCTTCGTGCTCTTCGGCTGGGAGGTGATCCTGGAATGGGTGGCCGCCGCGAAGCAGCGGCGCCGCGACGTCCGGCCCCGCGGTCACCGGAGCGGCGTCTATCCGCTTCTGCGCGCGACGATGTGCGTCCTCGCCCGCGACCTGATCGTCTACGGCGTCCTCACCGACATGATGAAGGGGCGGCCCGCGATCTACGCGACGTTCGCGAGCTACGACGAGGTCGCGCACCACTCCGGCCTCGAGCGCGAGGACACGCTCGAGGCGCTGCGGAAACTCGACCAGCAGTTCGGGCGCATCGAGCGCGCGCGCCGTTACGCCGCGAGACCGTACGAGATCGTCGTTCTCTCCGATCACGGCCAGACGCAGGGGGCGACCTTCCGGCAGCGCAACGGCTACGGGCTCGACGACCTCGTGCAGCAGAACCTCGCGGACGGCGGCGTGAGCGCGGTAGCCGGCGGCGACGAGCAGGACGCGATGGTCGAGCACGCCGCCGCCGAGGCCACGGGTCGGAAGGCGAAGCCGGCGAAGAACGACGTCTCGGGCCGTGACGTCGTCGTTCTCGGCTCGGGCAACCTCGGCCTCGTCTATCTGATGGAGAACGAGGGGCGGATGACGCGCGAGGAGCTCGAGGCCCGCCATCCGCAGCTGCTGCCGGCTCTGGCCTCGCACCCGCACATCGGCTGGGTGCTCGTGAAGTCCGGCGAGCACGGCGCGGTGGTGCTCGGAGGCGGAGGCGCCAGGTACCTGGAGGAGGACCGCGTGGAGGGCGACGATCCGCTCGCGGGCTTCCCCGCCACGGCTACGCAGCACATTCTGCGCACGCACCGCTTCGAGCACGTGCCGGACCTGCTCGTCGGCAGCTTCTACGACCCCGCTCTCGACGAGGGCTGCGCCTTCGAGGAGCTGATCTCGTTCCACGGCGGCCTCGGCGGCTCCCAGACCCGGGCGTTCGTGCTCCACCCCGCGCGGCTGCCCGCTCCCGAGCAACCGCTCGTCGGTGCGGAGATGCTCCATGGCGTGCTC
>Ga0308174_10001039_pt1 | contig 12436 bp, 11 predicted proteins | sample PhyPR2_FD_203894 | JGI IMG/M metagenome (GOLD analysis project Ga0308174, IMG submission 203894) | Soil microbial communities from UC Gill Tract Community Farm, Albany, California, United States - DLSLS.P.R2 | ecosystem: Environmental > Terrestrial > Soil > Agricultural land | place: USA...
CGCCTGGGGCATCTCGCTCAACCAGGCCGGCACGCTGCTCCGCTTCTCGGCCACCGTCTGGAACGCCGGCAACAGCCCCCTCGTGGTCGACGGCTTCCGGCGCGACGGTGAGGACGAGATGGACGCCTACCAGTACTTCTTCGACGCCGCCGGTGACCAGACCGGATACCAGCCGGTCGGTCACATGCACTGGGACGCGCGGCCGAGCCACCAGCACTGGCACTTCGAGGACTTCGCCCGCTACTCGCTGCTCGACGCCGACAAGGTCGAGACCGCGCGGTCGAAGAAGGAGGCGTTCTGCCTGGCCAACACCGATGCGGTGGACCTGACCGTGCCGGACGCGGACTGGCGGCCGGAGAACACCGACCTGTCCACGTCGTGCGGCGACTACTCCTCCCTGTCGATCCGGGAGGTCCTCGCGGCCGGGTGGGGCGACACCTACACGCAGTACCGCGCCGGGCAGTCGTTCCGGGTCGGCGGCCTCCCCAACGGCGTCTACTACCTCGCCGTGACCGCCAACCCCGAGGGCCGGCTCATCGAGTCCGCGACCGACAACAACCGGTCGCTCCGCAGGATCCGGCTCGTCGGCACCCCCGGCAACCGCCGCGTGATCGTGCCGCAGGTCGGCCTGGTCACCGAGGAGCAGTACGGCGGCCAGGGCTGACTCACTCCACCGCGTGCACGTCTCCGGCGCCGATGACCGCCGCGAGACGTGCCGCGGCCCGGTCCGCAACCGGGTTCTCGCCGGCCCGGGAGGCGAGCTCGGCCAGCGCGTAGAGGTCGGCCGACCGCGCCTGGGCGAGCGCCCGCCCGGGGGCGGTGCCGCGGAGCTCGCCGTACGCCGCCAGGACGCCGTCCACGTAGGCCGGCTGCCGCTCGAACCGGAGCAGGTTGCCGAGGTCGGTGAACGGGTGGCCGGCGTGGGCGAACTCCCAGTCCAGGACGCCGGTCACCGCCAGCGTCTCCGGGTCCACGAGCAGGTTCTTCGGGTTGAGGTCGCTGTGCACGAGACAGGTGCGCTGCTCCTCGTCGAGCAGCGCCTGTGCCGCGAGGGCCACCTCGCCGAGCGAGTCCGGCAGGTCGAGGTCGAAGGGCTCGACGGTCAGCTCACCGTCGACGAACACGCCCCGGTGCAGGAGAGGCATCCCGCCCAGGGTGGCCGCGACCCGGCCGAACGCCGCGCCGACGCGCCGCAGCCCGGCGTCGTCGAGGGTCGGCAGCAGCAGGTCGGCCCGGACGCCGGGCAGGTGCTCGGTCACGAGCAGGGCGGGCGTCCCGGCGGCGGGGTCGGCGCGGCGCAGCTCGAGCACCGCGGGGACGGGCAGGAGGCCGCGGACCAGTCGCAGCAGCGCGGCCTGGATCTCGGCCGCCTCCGCGGGATGACGTGGCGACGCGAAGACGCGGACCACGCTGCGGACGCCGCCGGCCTCACCCAGGAACGTCTCCCCCGACCAGCCGCCGTCGAGCGGCTCCAGCGATGCGAACTCCACGGCCGTCAGCCTGCCACGGCCCGCCCCACGCTGGTCCGGAGGAGGACGGGCACGAGGGCCAGGGCGAGCAGGCCCGCACCCAGGGTCAGGGTCGGGTAGCCGCCGACGGCCATCACGACGCCGGACAGGGCTCCGCCGCCGGCACCGGCGAGGGCCACCAGGACGTCGATGCTGCCCTGGACGCGCGGGCGCTCGGCGGGCTCGGTCCCGTCGACCACGAGCGCGGTGCCCGTGATCAGGCCGATGTTCCACCCGAGGCCGAGCAGCACGAGCGCCACGATCATGAGGGCGAGCGAGCCGCCGGGCGCCGTCGCCGCGGTGATGCCGGCGGCCAGCAGGACCACGCCCGACGCGATGGCCATCGGCGTGCGTCCGATCCGGTCGACGAGGACACCGGTGAGGGGCGACGGCAGGTACATGCCCGCGATGTGGAGCCCGATCACCAGCCCGATGTCGGTCAGGCCGTGGTGGTGGTGCCGCATCTGGACGGGCGTCATCGTCATGATCGCGACCATCGCCACCTGGGTCAGCACCATCACCGTCGCGCCCACGTACGCCCCGCTCGGCCCGGACCGGGACGGCTGTCGTCTCTCGGTGCGAGGTGAGGGCCGCGTGGGTGGCCCCGCGGGGGTTGGCGGCGGGGTGGCTGTGGCCGTGGCCGGGGCGGCGAGCCGCCGGGCGAGCAGCAGCGGGTCGGGGCGGAGCAGCGTCAACAGCACGGCCGCGGCCGCGCCGTACGCCACCGCCGCGAGGAGGAACGGCCCGGCGAGGGACGGCAGGCCCAGCGCGAGCGCGACGCGGCCCAGCGGCTCGACCAGGTTCGGCCCCGCCACGGCGCCGAACGTGGTCGACACCAGCCCGATGCTGATAGCGGACCCGCGTCGGTCGGGCGTCGCGAGGTCGGTGCCCGCGTAGCGCGCCTGCAGGTTGGTCGCGGTGCCGGCACCGTAGACGAACAGCGCGGGGAACAGCAGCCAGACGCTGTCGAGGGCGGCGGCCGCGACGACGCCGAGCGCCCCGACAGCACCGCCGAGGAAGCCGGCGCCGAGCCCGATCCGGCGGCCCCCGCGCTGGCTCAACCGGCCGACGACGTACGCCGTCAGCGCGGAGCCGAGCGTGAAGAGCGCGGCCGGGATGCCGGCGAGCCCGTCCGTGCCGAGCATCTGCTGGGCCAGGAGCGCTCCGACCGTGACGCCGGCCGCGAGGCCCGCTCCGCCGAGGACCTGGGAGGTGGCGACGACGAGCAGCGTGCGCCGCTGGACGCGCGCCCGCTCGGTCCCGACGTCGGCCGCGTCCGTGACCCGGGCCGGGTGGGGCGTTGCAGGTGGCACGACACGCTCCTGAGCCGGTGGCGACGCCGACGTTCGGCAGCCCAACTTGTATCCTAGTCGTATGTCGGTCGGAGGAGCACGGTCAGCGTCGGACCCGGGCGCTCGCGGCGGGGCAGCCGACCGAGCCCACGCGTCGATCCGTGAGGCGATCCTGCGCGGCGAGCTGGCCCCGGCCACGATGCTGAGCGAGAACGACCTGGCGGCGACGCTCGGCATGAGCCGCACCCCGGTCCGGGCCGCGCTCAGCCGGCTGCAGGACGAGGGGTGGGTGACGATCTATCCGCAGCGGGGGGCGCTGGTGCGCGAGCTCTCCGACGCGGAGGTCCGGGAGTGCGCGGACGTCCGCAACGCGCTCGAGTCGGCCGGCATCCTGCGCAGCAGCGCCGAGCGCCGGGCGCGGCTCGCGGACGAGCTGGCCGGCAACGTCGACCGCCAGGCCCGCGCCTTGGCGGACCTCGACCTCGCGGCGTTCGCGGCGCTGGCGCTGGAGTTCCACCGCACGTTCGTGGTGATGTCCGGCAACGACACCATGCTGGAGGTCTATGACCGGCTGCGCGACCGGCAGTACCTCTCGATCGTCCGCAGCGCGCACCGGATCTCCGGAGATCCCGAGCAGGTGCTGACGGAGCACCGGATCCTCCTCGAGGATGCCCGCCGCGGCGACTGGACGGCGTTCTCGACGCACCTCGGCGACCACCAGACCCGCAGCCACGGGCTGGAGACGGGCCTGGGGCAAGGCTGACTACGCTGATCCGGACCGGACGAGAACTCGGGAGGGCCCATGACCACGATCCTGCAGCGGCTCGGCGACGCGGCGCTCGGCGCGAGCTTCGTCGTCCTCGGCTACCAGGCGGCGGCCGAGCCGGGCGGGCGGGTGGCGGCCGCGGCCGAGATCGGGCTGCGCCAGCCGGAGCTCGCCGTACGCGTGAACGGAGCGGCGATGGCGCTCGGCGGCGCAGCTCTTGTCCTCGGCGTGCGGCAGCGCGCCGCCGCGCTCGGGCTCGTCGCGTCCCTGCTCCCGACCACGGTCGCCGGCCACCCGTTCTGGAAGCAGACCGACCCCCAGGCGCGCGCCAACCACCGCATCCAGGTCCTGAAGAACGTCGGCCTCGTCGGCGGGCTGCTCGGCGTCGCGGCGCGGCGCTGACGAAGGGCCCGGCGCCCGGCGCCCAGGACGCCGAAACGGGCCGCCCCTCCCCTGCCACCGCCGGCGGCAGGGGACGGACGACCCGTCGGGGCGAGCCGCGCTCAGCCCTTGCGCTTGTTGATCTCCTCGGTGGCGGCGGGGAGGACCTTGTGGAGGTCGCCGACCACGCCGAAGTCGACGAGCTCGAAGATCGGGGCCTCCTCGTCCTTGTTGACCGCGACGATCGTCTTCGAGGTCTGCATCCCGGCGCGGTGCTGGATCGCCCCAGAGATGCCGTTGGCCACGTAGAGCTGCGGGGAGACGGTCTTGCCGGTCTGGCCGACCTGGAAGGTGTGCGGCATCCAGCCCGAGTCGACCGCGGCGCGGGAGGCGCCCACGGCCGCGCCGAGGGCGTCGGCGAGGTTCTCCACCGGCTCGAAGTTGCCGCCGGTCCCCCGCCCACCGGAGACCACGATCGCGGCCTCGGTCAGCTCCGGGCGACCGGACGCCTTGCGCGGCTGGGCGGCCACGATCTGCGCCTTCTTCGCGGCGTCGGAGACGGTCGGGGTGAACTCCTCGACGGCGCCGGCCCCGGCGCCCTCCTCCGGGGCGGCGGAGTTCGGCTTGACCGTGATGATCGGGGTGCCCTTGGTGACCTTGCCGGTCAGCGTGAAGTTGCCGGCGAAGACGCTCTGCGTCGTGGTGCCGTCCTCGGCCACGTCGACGGCGTCGGTGACCAGCCCGGACTGGAGCTTGATGGAGAGCCGGGCGCCGATCTCCTTGCCCTCCCCGGACGAGGGGATCAGGATCGCCGCCGGGGAGCTCTTCTCGGCGAGCTGGGCCAGCGCCTCGGCCTTCGGGGCGACGAGGAAGCCCTTGAGCGGGGCGTCGTCGACGACGTAGACCTTCTCGGCGCCGAACTTGGTGACCTTCTCGGTCACCTCGCCGGCCTGCGCGGCGGGGCCGATGTAGACCGCGGACGGCTCGCCGAGCCGCTTCGCGAGGGCCAGCAGCTCGTAGGTCGGCTTGCGGACCGCACCCTCGAGGTGGTCGACGAGGACCAGGACTTCAGACATGTGTGTTCGTTCCCTCTACTCGGTCGTCTCGGGCGCGGCGCTCAGATGAACTTCTTGGCGGCGAGGAACTCCGCGAGCGCCACCGCGCCCGAGCCGTCCTCGTCCTTGACGATCTCGCCGGCCGTGCGCGGCGGGCGGGCGGTGGTGTCGGCCACCGCGGTCCACGCCGCCTCGAGGCCGACCTCGCCGGCGTCCACGCCGATGTCGGACAGCGACCAGGTCTCCAGCGGCTTCTTCTTCGCCGCCATGATCCCCTTGAACGACGGGTAGCGGGCCTCGCCGGACTGGTCGGTCACCGAGAGCACCAGCGGCATCGTGCCGCCGATGACCTCGGTCGCGGTGTCGCTGTCGCGCTTCACCCGCACCTGGTCGCCCTGGGCCTCCACCACGGAGGCGAGGGTGACCTGGGGCAGGTCGAGGCGCTCGGCCAGCATCGCCGGCACCACCCCGCCGGAGGCGTCGGTGGAGGCCATGCCGCACATCACCACGTCGACCGGGCCCTCGCCCTGGAGCTTCTCGACCGCCTTGGCCAGCACCAGCGAGGTGGCGGCGTAGTCGGAGCCGGCGATCGCCTCGTCGGAGACCAGCACGCCCTTGTCGACCCCCATCTGCAGCGACTTGCGGACCGCGTCCACGGCCTTCTCCGGGCCGATGCACAGCGCGGTCACCGTGGTGTCGTCGCCGGCCTTCTCCTTCAGCTGCAGGGCCTGCTCCACGGCGTACTCGTCGAGCTCCGACAGCAGCCCGTCGACACCGACGCGGTCCACGGTCCCGTCCGACTCGAACTGCCGGTCCGCAGTCGAGTCGGGCACGTACTTCACACAGACGACAATGTTCATGGTGTGTGGCCGGTCCGGCCCCTCCTGTGCACTGATCTCGAGGCGGCCCCCGCGGGGCCCTCCCGACCGAGAGCCGGTCGGGACGTGCTGGTGAGGCTACCGTCGAGTTCGGACGGTCGGAACCGGCCCCTGCGTCGGGTTCGTCACAGCGGCGCTGTCACGGTCGACGCGGCGCCGGCGGGCGGCCCGGAACGGGAGCAGTACGGCGTCAGGGCCGGACGATCCGGTCGACGACCCGCCCCACGACGAGGTAGGCCACGGCCGCGAGGCCCCAGTTCGCCAGGGCGTTCTTGGTGGCGGCGTCGGACCCCGTCATCTCGAAGACCCCGTTGCGGCGGGCGAAGACCTCGAGGTCGAGGGCGTCGGCGACGTCCAGCACGAAGCGGACCAGGGCGTTGCCGGTGTTGGCGCCGAGGGCGATCAGCAGCGCGCCCACGGCGAGGAAGAGCGCGCAGACCACCGCCGCCGTCCACACCACCTGGGCGAGCCGCGTGCGGAGCACCGCCACCAGGCCGGGTGCGCCGGGGTCCTTCGGCTTCCGCGGCGCCGACGTGCGCTTGTCCGCCCGCGACGGCGCGGCGTCGGACGCGCCGCCCCGCTCCGGAGCCTGGTCCCGCGTGGTGTCCTCGGTCATCTCGTCACCGTCCCTCGAACTGTGCCTTGCCGGGGCCGCTCTCGACGAACGACGTCATGCCGATCCGGCGGTCCTCCGTCGCGAAGAGGGCCGCGAACTGCTGGCGCTCGATCCCCAGGCCGGTCTCCAGGTCGGTCTCCAGACCCCGGTCGATGCACTCCTTGGCGGCGCGCACGGCGTACGTCGCCGCGGAGCCGAACTGCCGCGCCCAGGCGACGGCCTCGTCGTAGACGCGGTCGGCCGGGAGCACCCGGTCGACCAGCCCGATCGCGAGCGCCTCGTCGGCCTTGACGAATCGGCCGGTGAAGATGATGTCCTTGGCCCGGCTCGGTCCGACCAGCCGGCTCAGCCGCTGCGTCCCTCCGGCCCCGGGGATGATCCCCAGCAGGACCTCGGGCTGGCCGAGGACCGCGTCCTCGGCGGCGAACCGCACGTCGGCGGCCAGCGCCAGCTCGCAGCCACCGCCGAGCGCGTAGCCGGTGACCGCCGCGACGACCGGCTTCGGGATGCGGGCGACCGCGGTGACCGCGGACTGCAGCGGCCCGGAGCGCTTGACCATGTCGACGTGCGACATGTCGGCCATCTCCTTGACGTCGTTGCCGGCCGCGAAGACCCGCTCGCCGCCGTACACCACGACCGCCTTGACGTCGTCGCGCTCGGCGGCCTCCGCGGCCGCGGCGCGCAGCTCCTCCTGGACCTGGACGCTGATCGCGTTCATCTTCGGCCGGTCCAGCCGGATGGTGCCGACGCCCTCGGCCACCTCCAGCCGGACGTACTCCGCCGCGCTGCTCGTCACGTCCGTGGTCATGCCGCCGCCTTCCTTGCTGTCGGGGAACGGTCCGCATTGTGCCCCGATCGGGAAGAATGGCGCGGGTGACCCCTGGACTCTGGCGCAGCCGCGGCGAGCACGCGCCGGTCTGGCCCGGCCGCAACTGGCCGCTCGGCTCCACCTGGAGCCAGGAGGCCACGAACTTCGCGGTGCACGCCCCGCGGGCGACGGCCGCCTGGGTCTGCCTGTTCGACGACGACGGCGCCGAGCGGCGGCACCGCCTCACCGAGCGCGCCCTGGGCATCTGGCACGGCGCGATCCCCGGGGTGCGGCCCGGGACGCGCTACGGCTACCGGGTCGACGGGCCGTGGGACCCCGCGCAGGGGCTCCGGTTCAACCCCCACAAGCTCCTGCTCGACCCGTTCGCCCGCGCCGTCTCCGGCGAGCTGACCGTGCACCCGGCGATCTTCGGCTACGACGCGGCGGACCCGACCCTGCGCAGCGACCTGGACTCGGCGCCGTACACCCAGCGGAGCGTGGTCGTCGGCGACGACCGGTTCGACTGGGGCGACGACAAGCCGCTGCGCCACCGGTGGCGGGACACGGTCATCTACGAGACGCACGTCAAGGGGATGACGGCGCTGCACGACCGGGTGCCGGAGGAGCTGCGCGGGACCTACGCGGGGCTCGCGACGCCGGCGGTCGTGGACTACCTCAAGGACCTCGGCATCACGGCCGTCGAGCTGCTCCCCGTCCACCAGTTCGTCTCCGAGCCGGCGCTGGTCCGGCGGGGGCTCACGAACTACTGGGGCTACAACTCGATCGGCTACTTCGCCCCGCACAACACCTACGCCGCCACCGGGGACCGCGGGCAGCAGGTGACGGAGTTCAAGCGGATGGTCAAGGCGTTCCACGACGCGGGGCTCGAGGTGATCCTCGACGTCGTCTACAACCACACCGCGGAGGCGGGCGCGGCCGGGCCGACGCTGTCGTTCCGTGGGCTCGACGACCGCGGGTTCTACTGCCGCGTCGGTGACCCGGGCACCGCCAAGCCGTTCCAGGACGCCTACTGGGACGTCACCGGCTGCGGCAACACCGTCGACGCCTCCGACCCGTTCGCGCTGCGACTGATCCTCGACTCGCTGCGCTACTGGGTCACCGAGATGCACGTCGACGGCTTCCGGTTCGACCTGATGTCCGCGCTCGCCCGGGTGCACCACCGCGTCGACATGACCTGCCACCTGCTGATGGCGATCGGCCAGGACCCGGTCCTCCGCCACGTGAAGCTGATCGCGGAGCCCTGGGACGCCTCGATGGACGGCTACCGCGTCGGCGAGTTCCCGCCCCCGTGGGTGGAGTGGAACGACCAGTACCGCGACGAGATCCGCGACTTCTGGCGCAACCACTCCTCGGGCATCCGCACCGTCGCCACCCGGCTCGCCGGGTCGTCGGACCTCTACCTCGACGACGGGCGCTCGCCGTACGCCTCGATCAACTTCGTCACCGCCCACGACGGGTTCACGGTCCGCGACCTGGTCAGCTACGAGCGCAAGCACAACGAGGCCAACGGCGAGGACAACCGCGACGGCACCGACAACAACCGCTCGTGGAACCACGGCGCGGAGGGCGACTCCGACGACCCGGCGCTGCTCGCGGTACGGCGCCGGCAGGCGGCCAACATCATGGCCACGCTGTGCCTGTCGAACGGGGTCCCGATGATCACCGCCGGTGACGAGCGCGGGCGCACGCAGCGGGGCAACAACAACGCCTACGCGCAGGACAACGAGACGTCGTGGATCGACTGGCGCCCCGACGACGCCTGGCTCGACGTGTACGAGGTGACCAAGACCGCCCTGCGCCTGCGCCGCGAGCACCCCGCGCTGCGACAGCGGCACTGGTTCGAGGGGCGGCCCACGATCCTCGGCGGCCCGAAGGACCTGGCCTGGTTGCACCCGTCCGGGCGCGAGATGGCCGGCGACGACTGGCACGACCCGTCGCTGCGGGCGGTCGGCATGTTCGTCTCGGGCGCTCCGCTGCGCTCGCCCGGGCCGCGGGGCGAGCAGCAGGTCGACACGTCGTTCATGCTGTGGTTCAACTCGGACTCGCTGCCGCAGCGCATCACGATCCCGGAGAACGACTGGGTGCAGACCGGCGACGTGGTGCTCTCGACCGACGCCGAGCTGCCCGTGGGGACACCGGTCAAGGCGGGCGACCGGCTCTCGATCGGCCCCCGGACCGTCGTCGTGCTCCGCGAGCACTGACCCGTGCGCGGCGCCGTCCTCGGACCGTCAGCCGCGGTGGCCGAGCCACTCGAAGCAGTGCTCGGGACGCCCGGTCGTGCCGTAGCGGAGGGTGAGGCGGACCCGGCCGTCGCGGGCCAGGTCGGAGAGGTAGCGCTGGGCCGTGGCCCGCGAGACGCCGGTCGCCTCGGCGACGTCCGCGGCGGTCACGGCGTCCTCGGCGCTGCGGACGACCTCGACGATCGCCTCGCCGGTCACCGCCGAGCGCCCCTTGCGTGCGGTGGCCACCGGGCTGTCGGCCGTGCGGAGCGCCTGCAGCGCGCGGTCGATGGCCGTCTGGTCCAGGTGGGCGTCGGCCTCCAGGGAGCGCCAGAAGCGGGCGAAGGCGCGGAGGCGGTCGGCGAGCACCGACGGGGCGAACGGCTTGAGGAGGTAGTTGACCGCCCCGCCGGCGATCGCGCGGCGCACCGTGGCGGCGTCCTCGGCGGCGCTCACCACGATCACGGCGGCCTCGACCTGGCGGAGGACGCTGGTGCCGGGCGCGTCCGGCAGGTACTCGTCGAGCAGCACCAGGTCGGGCCGGCGCTCGGCCGCCGCCGCGACGGCGTCCGCCGCGGTGTGGACGACGCCGACGACCTCGAAGCCCGGCACGGCCTCGACGTACGACGCGTGCAACCGCGCCACCCGGAAGTCGTCGTCGACCACGAGCACGCGGATCACGGTCGGCCCCCCGGCCCGGCGGCGGGGCGCTCAACCCTGGTGACGACCGCGCGCGCCAGGCGCGCCTCGAAGACCGCGCCGCGGTCCGGCCCGCCCGGGTCGACGAGGCGCACCTCGCCGCCGTGGCTGCGGGCGGTGTGCCGGGTCAGGGCGAGCCCGAGGCCGTGCCCGACGCTGTCGGCCTTCGTGGTGAATCCGTGCTCGAACACGCGCTCGCGCGCCTCCTTCGGGACCCCGTCGCCGCTGTCGGCGACGTGCACGACGAGGTCGCCCTCGTCGGCGATCAGCGTGACCTCAACGGTCGCGGGGCGCCGGGCGCCGTCGGCGGCCGCCCGCACCGCGTTGTCGAGCAGGTTGGCCACGACCGTCACCGTGTCGAGCGGCCGCGCGAGCCGGCCGTCGACCCATGACGCCTCCGACACCTCGAGGGTCACGCCGGCCTCCGTCGCGGCCGCGGACTTCGCGGCCAGCAGACCCGCGAGGTAGGGGTCGTCGACGCCGGAGACCCAGGTGTGGCTCTCGCTGAGCGACGAGAGGTATCGCCCCGCCTCCTCCACCTCGCCGTGGTGGACCATGCCGGTGAGCACGTGCAGCCGGTTGCTGTGCTCGTGGGCCTGCGCCCGCAGCGCGTCGGTGAGGGCCCGGGTCGCCTCGAGCTCCCGGGCGAGCTGGTCGAGGTCGGACCGGTCGCGCAGGATGAGCACGGTGCCGAGGTCGCGGCGTCCGCGCTCGACGGGCACCCGGGTCACCAGGAGCGCCCGGCCGGACACCAGGCGCAGCGCACCGCTGGGGGCGGGCTCCTCGTCGAGCAGCGCCAGCACCTCGCGCCCGACGCCGCTCTCGTCGAGCCGCACCCCGCGCGGCAGCGGGTGCCCGACCAGCCGGGCCGCCTCGGCGTTGCTGACGGTCACCCGGCCCTGCGGGTCCACGGCGAGGACGCCGTCGCGGACGCCGCCCAGGACCGCGGCGTGCTCGCGCACGAGGTCGGCCATCTCCTCCGGCTCCAGCCCGAGCGTCGTGCGACGCAGCCGCCGCGCGAGCAGCAGCGCCCCGACGAGGCCGAGCGCGAGCGGCGCCAGGGCGACCAGCGCGAGGAGCACCTCCACCTTGTGGCTCGCGGCGTCGAGCTGGGCGATGCCGATGCCGACGCTGACCTCGCCGACGACGTGGCCGGCCGCGTCGCGCAGCGGCACCTTGCCCCGGGCCGACAGGCCGAGGGTGCCGCGCTCCACCGTCACCACGTCCGCACCGGCCAGGGCCGCGTCCGGGCTGGTGCTGACCCGCTGACCGATGATCGCGCGGTTCGGGTGGCTGTAGCGGATGCCGCGGTCGTCGGTGACGACGACGTAGAGCGCCCCGGTCGCGCGGCGGACCCGCTCGGCCTCGCGCTCCACCGGTCCGGCCGGGTCGGGCCGTGTGGACACGACCCGCTCGGCCAGGTGGGGACCGGCGGCCACGCTGCGGGCGATCGCGAGCGCGCGGTGCTCGTACTGCGTCTCGAGGTCGCGGCGCAGCACGGCCGCGGTCGCGCCCCAGCTCGCCAGCAGCACGAGCACCAGCAGCACCCCGAGCGCGACCAGCGCCTGGGTGCTCAACGCCAGGTGGCGTCCGGGAAGCCGCGACCGCACGCAGAGACTGTACGGCGACCGGTGCCTCTCCAGGGCCGTGAGCAGAACGCGCAGAACGCCGTTTGCATCGCCTTCGCCCACAACCTCCACAAGGCTGGTGACGGTCGTCACGGCCGCCCTACGGTTCCGCGCCATGAGCCACATCACACCCACCCCTGAGCCGCTCGCCGGCCGCAGCGCGGACGCTCCGGCGATCTCGCTGCGGGCGGCGACCAAGCGGTTCCCCACGAAGGACGGCGGCGCGTTCACGGCCATCCGGGACGTCAGCATCGACGTCGCGGCCGGCGAGTTCGTGGCGATCGTCGGACCGACCGGCTGCGGCAAGTCCACGACGCTCTCCCTGGTCTCCGGCCTCGAGCCGGCGTCCGAGGGCGCCGTCGACGTCGCCGGTGAGCCCGTGCGCGGCATCCCCGCCGGCGTCGGCTACATGTTCCAGGGCGACGCCGTGCTGCCGTGGAAGAACGTGCTCGACAACGTCTCCCTCGGGCTGCGCTACCGCGGCACCGCGCGCGCCGAGGCCGAGTCACGGGCCCGCGACTGGATCACCCGGGTCGGCCTGGCCGGCTTCGAGGACCGCTACCCC
>Ga0308174_10001040_pt1 | contig 12432 bp, 8 predicted proteins | sample PhyPR2_FD_203894 | JGI IMG/M metagenome (GOLD analysis project Ga0308174, IMG submission 203894) | Soil microbial communities from UC Gill Tract Community Farm, Albany, California, United States - DLSLS.P.R2 | ecosystem: Environmental > Terrestrial > Soil > Agricultural land | place: USA...
CGCGCTGGGAAGGCAGGGAGAACTTCTCCTAGGCCGGCGTGGCATCGGGTTCGGCGTCCAGCTCGCCGGGGCGGACCAGCTCGTGCTCGTAGGCCCAGACCACGAGGTGGACGCGGTCGGTGGCGCCCAGCTTCGCCAGCAGGTGCCCCACGTGGGTCTTGACGCTGCTGGCGGCCACGTCCATCTCGCGGGCGATCTCGATGTTGCTCAGTCCCCGGGCCAACAGCTTGAGCACCGTGAGCTCGCGCGGTGTGACGCCCACCAGGGCGGTGTCGCGGGCCTTCGACGGGATGGGCGGAAGGGTCCGGGCGCGCAGCTCCAGCAGGCGCCGGGTGACCGACGGCGAGAGCAGCGCCTCCCCGGAGGCGATGACCCGGATCGCGCGGAGCAGCTCCTCCGGTGGGGCGTCCTTGACGAGGAACCCGCTCGCCCCCGCGCGCAGCGCGTCGATGATGTGCTCGTCCAGATCGAACGTCGTCATCACCAGCACCCGAGCTGGTGGCGCACCGGGCAGGCCGACGATCCGCCCGGTCGCCTCGATCCCGTCCATGATCGGCATCCGCACGTCCATGACGACGACGTCGGGCCGGAGCCGCTGGGCCTGCCGGAAGGCATCCGCGCCGTTCGCCGCCTCCCCGACGACGGTCAGGTCGGGCTCGGCGTCCACACAGGTCCGCAGCGCCGAGCGCATCAGCGGCTGGTCGTCTGCGATCAGGACCGTGATCGTCATCGGGTGCCGCCGCCGACGGGCAGGTGTGCCGCCACCCGGAAGCCGCGTTCGTTCAACGATCCCGCCGTCAGTTCACCGCCGAGCATGGCCACGCGCTGCTGCATGCCGATCAGTCCGTAGCCGGTGGACGTCTCCGGAGTGGCGCGCCCGTGGTCGGACCGGGGCTGCACGTCCGGGCGCGCGTCCGGTTCCGCGTCCGGTCCCTGATCGCGGACCTCGATGTCCAGCGAGTCCCCCTGGTAGGTCAGCGTGACGGCCGTCCGGGTGGGTCCGGCGTGCTTGAGGGTGTTGGTGAGCGCCTCCTGGACGATGCGGTAGGCGCTGAGCTCGACGGTGACGGGGAGCCGGCGGGCCCGGCCACGGACGGTGAGGTCGACGGGGAGACCGGCGCGGCGCACCTGCGCGAGCAGCCCGGGCAGTTGGTCCAGGCCGGGCTGGGGCGACCGATCCGCCCCGTCCTGCGCGGTGCGCAGCAGGCCCAGGAGGTGCCGCAGGCCGTCCAGGGCGTCCCGGCCGACGGCCTGGATGGAGGCGAGCGCGTTCGCGGCGGTTCCCGGTTCGGTGGGCAGCACCCGTTGTGCTGCCGCCGCCTGCGCCACCATGACGCTGACGTCGTGCGCCACGATGTCGTGCACTTCCCGCGCGATGCGCGCCTGCTCCTCCTTCACCGCGGCCCGCGTGAGGCCCTCCTGCTCCCGCGCGAGCTGCGCGGCATGCTGCTCCGCCAGGCGGGCGCGGACCCGGCCGAGGGCCACCCCGTAGCCGAACAGCACCGCTCCCGCGACCACCACCAGGTAGTTGAAGAACATGTCGTCGGTCAACGGTGCCCGCCCGGACACGGTGCCCACCAGCAGCGCGAGCACGTAGGTGGCCGCGGCCACGCCGCAGACCAGCGGGCGGTAGAGGGCCGCCACCGTGTAGAGGGCGATGCTCACTCCGAGTGGCAGCAACTCCGGGCGACCGAGGGACTGGAGGGCCAGGGACGCCCCGACGCACACGGCCAGCACCGGGATCGGGAAAACCCGGCGGAGCGCCAGCGGCAGCGAACCGGCGAGGAGAAGGAACAGCTCGCCGGGATGGGGGATCAGGGGTCCGGCGAGGTCGGGGAGGGAGGCCCAGAGGTCGTCCTGGAGGGCGACCGCCGAGCCGAGCACCGCCAGGACTGCGACGCCCACGGCCAGCAAGAGGTCTCGGGCCGGCCAGATGTGGCCAGGCGTCGGGCGTGCCCTCATGCGCGTCGCACCTCCCCCTAGAGGAGGACCCGATCTCCCCCCGCGGTGCCGGCCGTAGCCCCTCAGAGGATCGACCCGACCGACTCGCAGGGTGACGCGGGCGGACAGCCAGCGTCAATACGGTCCGTCGTGACGTTACGGAACGGACCGTTCAGCAGGTCTGCGTGCGGCCCTCCGTGCGTTCCTGCCTTCCCTGCGGAGATTCGATGGTCGCCTGGTTGATCGATTCAGCGATGCGGCTGCGACGGCTGGTCGTGGCCGCGGTCGTGGCCGTCCTGGCGTTGGGGGTCGTGCAACTGCAGCACGCGCCGGTCGACGTCTACCCGGAGTTCGAGCAGACGCGGGTGCAGGTCCAGGCCGAGGCGCTGGGGCTGTCCGCGCAGGAGGTCGAGCAGCTGATCACCGTGCCGATCGAGCAGGATCTGCTCAACGGCGTCCCGTGGCTGAAGTCGATCACATCCCGGTCGATGCCGGGCCTCTCGGCGATCGACCTGGTCTTCGAACCCGGGACCGACCTGTACCGGGCGCGGCAGATGGTCCAGGAGCGGATGTCGCAGGCCAAGGCGCTACCCAACGTCGGCACTCCGCCCGCGGTGATCCAGCCGACGTCGTCCACCAGCCGCGTCGAGATGGTGGGGCTGCGGTCGGCGTCGGTCTCGCTGATCGAGATGTCGGTGCTCGCGCGCTGGCAGATCCGGCCGCGGCTGATGAGCATCCCGGGCGTCGCGCAGGTGTCCATCTTCGGCCAGCAGGACCGGCAGCTGCAGGTGCAGGTCGACCCGAAGCGGCTGCAGGCCTCCCACGTCACGCTGACGCAGCTCATCGAGACGACCGGCAACGCGTTGTGGGTCTCGCCGCTGAGTTTCGTGGAGGCCTCGACGCCCGGTACCGGCGGCTTCATCGAGACGCCCAACCAGCGCCTCGGAGTGCAGCACGTCTCGCCGATCACCACCGCCGACCAGCTCGGCGACGTCGCCGTCCAGGGCGTGCAGGGTCCGCCGGTGCGGCTGCGGGACGTGACCACCGTGGTCGAGGACCACCAGCCGCTGATCGGTGACGCCACCGACGCCGGACAGCAGAGCCTGATGCTGGTCGTGGAGCGCTTCCCCGGGGCCAACACCGCCCAGGTGACCCACGACGTGGACGAGGCGCTCGCCGCGATGGAGCCCGGCCTGAAGGGGATCACCGTCGACACGTCGGTGTACCGGCCGGTGAGCTACCTGGAGTCCGCGCTGCACCGCGCCGGCCTGGCCGCCCTGATCGGGTTCGTCCTCCTCGGGCTCGTGATCGGCGGGTTGACCCGGTCGTGGCGCGTGCCGGTCATCGCGCTCACGTCGGCCGCCACGTCGGTGACCTCGGCGCTGTGGGTGCTCTACCTGAGCGGCCAGACCCTGACGACGATGACCCTGCTCGGGCTCGCGGCCGTCATGGCGCTGGTCATCGACGATGCCGTGGGGGACACGGTCGACCTGCGGTCCCGGCTCCGGGCGCGAAGGGACGAGGGCCGGTCCGCGGCGACCGCCCTGCTCACCGAGGCGGTCGCCACCCGGCGCGCTCCGCTGACGGTCGCGACCGTGATCACCCTGCTGGCGCTCGTCCCGCTGGTCCTCCTCACCGGCCCCGCCGGCACCCTGGTCCGGCCCGCCGTCCTCGCCTTCGCCCTGGCGCTGCTCGCCGCGCTGCTGGTGGCGGTCGTGGTCACGCCGATCCTGGCGGTGATGCTGCTCGGTGACGCGAGCGCGGGCCGGGCCCGCGCGGACTCGAGCCCCGCCTGGGTGCGGCGTCGGCTCGACGCCCTGGCGGAGCGGTCCGGGCGCCGCCCGCTCACCGCCGTCGTCGTCCTGGCCGTGCTCGCGCTGGTGGCGCTTCCCGGGATCACCCTGCTGAACCCGGGCCGGACGCTGCCCACCGCGCAGGACCGCAACGTCGTCGTCCGCCTCCAGACGGCCCCGGGCACCGCGCTCGGCGAGACGAACCGGATCACCAACCTGGCCGCCGCCGAGCTGAACCGGCTCCCGGGTGTGCACACGGCCGGCACCCACGTCGGGCGCGCCATCGCCTCCGACACCGTCGCCGACGTGGACACGAGCGAGATCTGGCTGACGATCGCGGACGGCGCCGACTACGGGGGAACGCTCGCCGCGGTCCGGTCGACCGTCCGGCAGTACCCAGGGGTGCGCAGCCAGGTCGCCACGTACGCCGACGACCGGCTGGCAGCTGCCGGTGCCACCACCGGCGACAAGCTCGTGGTCCGGGTGTACGGCCAGGACCTCGGCGTGCTCCGGAGCACCGCCGAGGACGTGCGGCAGAAGGTCCAGACGGTCAGCGGCGTCCTCTCGCCCACGGTGGCGCCCCAGGTGACCGAACCGGCCATCGACATCCAGGTGGACCTCGCCGCCGCCCAGCGCGTCGGCCTCCGGCCCGGCGACGTCCGCCGGGACGCCGCCACGCTCGTGTCCGGGCTGACCGTCGGCAGCCTGTACGAGCAGCAGGCCATCTTCGACGTCGTGGTGTGGGGCGGGGCGGCCACCCGGGAAAGCGTCGCCGGCCTCCAGTCGCTGCTGATCGACACCCCCGACGGCGGCCGGGTCCGGCTCGGCGACGTGGCGCGGGTGCGCATCGCGGCCGAACCCTCGGCGATCTCGCACGACGCGGTGTCGCGCAGTCTCGACATCACCGCGCAGGTCCGCGGCCGCAGCGCGGCGGCCGTCGCCTCGGACGTGACCACTCAACTGCGGCGCATGGACTTCCCGTACGAGTACCGCGCCGAGGTCGTCGGCGACGCGGTCTCCCGCGCCGACACCCACCGCTGGATCCTGATCACCGCCCTGGTCGTGGGACTCCTGGCCTACCTGTTGCTGCAGTCGGCCACGGCGAGCTGGCGGGGCGCCGCGGTGCTGCTGCTCGTCGCGCCGTTCGCGGCGGTCGGTGCGCTTCTGGGCGCGCAGCTCACCGGTGGCGTGCTCACCGGCGGCGTGCTGGCCGCTCTGTTCGCGGTCGTCGCACTCACGCTGCGCCAGGCGCTGGCCCTCGTCCGCCGGGCCCAGGCGCTGAACGAGGGGGACGCCGCGACCGCCGAGGCCATGCGGCGCGCCGTCCGGGAGAAGGCACCGGCGGTGATCGGCGTCGCGCTGGCGACGGCGGCGCTGTTCCTGCCGGCGGCGGTCATGGGCGGCGGGGCGGGGCTGGAACTGCTGCAGCCCTTCGCGGTCTCGCTGCTGGTCGGCCTGATCAGCGCGGTCGCCGTGGTGCTGCTCGTCGTCCCCGGCGTGTACCCGGCGCTCGCCGGGCTCCAGCGGGCGCCGGTCGAGCTGGACGTCGAGAAGAGAGAGGGAGAGCGATGACCACCGGTCGCTCCTGCAGGATCGCAGCGCTGCTCGTCGCCGCCGGCCTGGCCCTCGCGGGGTGCGGATCGGCCAAGAGCGCCACCGTCAGCCCCGCCAAGGTCGCCAGCGTGGAGGCCGACTCGGAGGACGCCCCGGGGGTCATCACGCTCGCCGCTGCCGCCGTGAAGCGCCTGGGCGTCCAGACCGCACCCGTCACCGCGGGGGCCGCCGGCCTCACAGTCCCCTACGGCGCGCTGGTCTACGAGGCCGACGGTTCGTCGTGGGTGTTCGTCGAGACCGCACCGCTGCACTACCAGCGGGCCCCCATCGCCGTCTCCGGGATCACCGGTGACCAGGTGGCCCTCACCTCCGGGCCCCCGGTGGGCACCCCGGTCGTGACCGTGGGCGCGGCGGAGCTGGTCGGGGTGGAAACCGGCATCGACGGTGAGGAGTGATGGCCGGTCCTCGGCGGACGCTCATGCGCTGGACCGTCTCGTCCAGCCTGCGGTACCGCTACCTGGTGGTGGCGCTGGGCGCCCTGACGATGGCGATCGGCATCATCACCCTGCCCTCCAACCGGGTCGACGTCTTCCCTGAGTTCGCCCCGCCCCGGGTGGTCATCCAGACCGCCTGCCTGGGCTTGTCGACCTCCGACGTCGAGCAGCTCGTGACCGTCCCGCTGGAGCAGGCGTTCAACGGCGTCGACGGCCTGGACGATCTCCGGTCGAAGTCGGTTCCGCAGCTGTCGTCGGTCGAGCTGATCTTCAAGCAGAACGTAGACATGCTGCACGCGCGGCAACTGGTCCAGGAGCGCATGACCGCGGTCGCCCAGACGCTGCCGACGTGGGCCGCGCCGCCGGTGATGCTCGCGCCCGCGTCCGCGACCGGGCGGGCGATCCAGATCGGGATGACGTCGAAGGACCACTCGCTCATCGAGATGTCCATGACGGCGTACTGGACGATCCGGGCACGACTGCTCCAGGTGCCCGGCGTGGCCAACGTGGCGCTGTGGAACGAGCGCCTGCAGCAGATGCAGGTGCAGGTGGAGCCCGACGCCATGCAGGCGCACGACGTCAGCCTCAACCAGGTGATGGAGGCGACCGCGTCGGCGGTCGACTCCGGGCTGCTGAGGTTCTCCACCGGCTCGGTGATCGGCACCGGCGGCATGGTGGAGACGCCCAACCAGCGGCTGAGCGTGCGCAGCGTGCTGCCCATCATCACGCCGGCCGACCTCGCGCAGGTGCCCGTGGAGAGCAGCCCGACCGCGCGGGCGCCGACCGCGCCGGGCGCTTCGCCCGTCCGGCTGGGTGACGTGGCGAGGATCGTGGAGGCCAACCAGCCGCTCATCGGCGACGCGATCATCAACGACCGCCCGGGGCTGCTCCTCGTGGTCGAGAAGCTGCCGTGGGCGAACACCGTCGAGATGACCCGCGGCGTGGAGGACGCGATCGACGCGTTGCGGCCCGGGCTGCCCGGCGTCCAGTTCGACACGTCGATCTTCCAGCAGGCCAACTTCATCGAACTGGCCATCCACAACCTGACCCAGGCGCTGGTGCTGGGCTTCCTCCTGGTCGTGGTGATCCTCGGGCTGTTCCTCTTCGAGTGGCGGGTGGCGCTGATCAGCCTGCTCACCATCCCGCTGTCGCTCATGGCGACGTTGCTGGTGCTGCACTGGCTGGGACAGACGATCAACACGATGATCCTGGCCGGCCTGGTGATCGCGCTGGGGGCGGTGGTCGACGACGCGATCATCGACGTCGAGAACATCGTGCGCCGATTGCGCCAGCACCGACGCCAGGGTGGCAGCCGAGGCGGCACGGCCTCGGTGATCCTCGAGGCCTCGTTGGAGGTCCGGAGTCCGATCGTCTTCGCGACGCTGATCATCGTGGCGGCGGCGATCCCGGTCTTCCTGCTGCAGGGCCTCACCGGGGCGTTCTTCCGGCCGCTCGCGCTGTCCTACACACTGGCGATCGTCGCCTCGATGGTCGTCGCGATGACGCTGACCCCCGCGCTGACCCTGCTGCTGTTGCGCAACACCCCGATCGAGCGCCGCGACTCACCGGTGGTGCGCGTCCTGCAACGGGGCTACACGTCCCTGCTGCGGAAGGTCGTCCGCCGGCCACGCTGGACCTACGCCGGGGTCCTGGCCATCACCGCGGTCGGCCTGGTGATCGTCCCGGGTCTGGGGCAGTCGCTGTTCCCGCACTTCAAGGAGCCCGACTTCCTGATCCACTGGGTCACCCAGCCCGGCACCTCGGACGCCGAGATGGAACGCACGACGGCGACGGTGAGCGAGGCCCTGCGCAAGATCCCCGGGCTGCGCAACTTCGGCGCGCACATCGGCCAGGCCTTTCTCGGGGAGGAGGTCGCCGGCGTCAACCTCGGCGAGAACTGGGTGAGCATCGATCCGTCGGTCGACTACGACACGACGCTGGCGGCGATCCAGCGCCTGACCAACGAGTACCCGGGCCTGTTCCGCGAGACGCAGACCTACCTCGACGAACGCATCGAGGAGGTGGTCAGCGGCGGGAAGGAGCCCATCATCGTCCGCGTCTACGGCCCCGAGCTGTCGGTCCTGCGGCAGAAGGCCGAGGAGATCAACCACATCATGGCCGGCATCCGCGGCACGCTGGACCACCACGTCGACATCTCCACCGACGTGCCGCAGGTGCAGGTGGAGGTCGACCTGGCGAAGGCGGCCCGGTACGAGCTCAAGCCCGGTGACGTCCGCCGCGCCGCCGCGACGCTGCTCGCGGAGGAGGAGGTCGGGGACATCTTCCGCGGCGGGCGGGCCTACGACGTCGCCGTCTTCAGCGTGCCGGGTGCGCGCGACAGCGTCGAGGCCGTCCGGAACCTGATGATCGACACCCCGGCGGGGCAGCGGGTGCGGGTCGCGGACGTCGCGGACGTGTCGATCCGGCCCAACCCCAACTCGATCGAGCGCGAGGACGGCTCGCGCCGGCTGGACGTCGGCACGAACGTCGGGGGCCGCGACCTGGGCTCCGTGGTCAGCGACCTGCAGACCAAGTTGGCCGCGGTGGACTTCCCGCGCGGGTACCACGCCGAGATCATGGGGGAGTACCAGGAGCGGCAGGCGGCCCAGAGCCGGCTGCTGGTCACGGGCGGTATCGCCCTGGCGCTGATCCTCCTGCTGCTGCAGGCCTCGCTGGGCAGCTGGCGCCCGACCCTGCTGGTCTTTCTCACGCTGCCTTTCGCGCTGGTCGGCGGGGTGATCGCCACCTGGGGGGCGGGCGGCATCCTCTCCATCGGGTCGCTGGTGGGCTTCTTCACCGTCTTCGGGATCGCTGCCCGTAACGGGATCCTGCTCATCAACCACGCCCAGCACCTCGAACGCGAGGAGGGCGAGCCGTTCGGCGTTGATCTGGTGATCCGCGCCGCCCGCGAGCGGCTGGCCCCGATCCTGATGACGTCGCTGGCCACCGGCCTGGCACTGGTGCCCCTCGTCGTGCTGGGCGCCCGGCCCGGCCACGAGATCGAGTACCCGCTGGCGATCGTGATCCTCGGTGGGTTGTTCACCTCGACGCTGCTCAACCTGTTCGTGACGCCCGTTCTCTACCTGCGGTTCGGCAAGACGCGGGAGGGCGCCACGCGGTCGTGGGCCCGGTTCCGCCGGAACAGGCCCCCAGGAGCGCCCGCCTGAGCGGGGATCACGTCGCCACGGACGAAAGGATCGAGATGTCGCGCACGCACAGTCGCCACCTGGTCATGGGCGCCTCGGCTGTCCTCTTCCTGGCCCTCGTCCCGGCCGGCGTCGCCACCGCTTCGGCGGGGTCCGGCGGGACCCCCTGCCCGGCGCGCGTCCCGTTCCATGCCGGCAACTTCCACCATCCGACGCAGATCGACAACGAATTCCTGCCGATGGTCCCTGGCACCCGGCACGTCTACACCGGGACGACGAGCGGGGGCTCCCATCAGATCGTGAGCACCGTGACCGACCTGACCAAGGTCGTGGACGGCGTGCGGGCGCGGGTCATCCTGGAGGTCGACATCCAGGACGGCCAGGTCTCCGAGTCGGAGCTCACCCTCTTCGCGCAGGACGATCGGGGCGACGTGTGGAATCTGGCCGAGTATCCCGAGACGTTCAACGACAACGGGAAGTTCACCGGCGCTCCGAGCACCTGGGTGGCCGGCCTGGCGAATACACAGGGCGGGATCCACATGCTGGCGCATCCCGAGAAGCAGGAGGTCCGCAACGAGCTCTACCTGCAGGGCAGTGCCCCGTCCATCGACTTCCTCGACTGCGCCCGGGTGCACTCCGTCGACGGGACGACGAGCGTGCCCGTCGGCACCTTCCACGACGTGCTGACCACCTGGGAGACCAGCCCGCTGGAGAGCACCACCGCGATCCAGACCAAGGCGCACGCACCGGATGTCGGCATCGTCCGGGTCAGCGCGATCAATGATCCCGAGGGCGAGACGCTCGTACTCACCCGCAACGTGACCCTGGCCGGCTCCGCGCGGACCGCGGTGGACCAGGCGGCGCTGCGCGAGGACGCCCGCGGCCGGAACACCAACCACGTGTGGGCCCGGACACCGCCGGCCCGACTCGACCACTGACGGTTCGCCGAAGACTGATTCGGATGCGGCGCGTGAGCGCCTACAATGGGCTCAGTGATCACGACGACCGGCCTCGAGCTCCGGGCCGGCGCCCGCATCCTCATCAGCGACGCCAACCTCCGAGTGCAGCCCGGTGACCGCATCGGCCTGGTCGGACGCAACGGCGCCGGCAAGACCACCACCCTCACCACCCTGGCCGGCGAGCGGGTCGCGCACGCCGGCAAGGTCGAGGTGAGCGGCGAGATCGGCTATCTCCCGCAGGATCCGCGCAGCGGCGACCTCGACATCACCGCCAGCGACCGGGTGCTCTCCGGCCGGGGCCTCGACGTGCTGCGGGCGCAGCTGGTCAAGGCGCAGATCGCGATGGCCGAGCCGGCCGACGACGCCGAGCGTGACAAGGCCGTGCGCCGCTACGGCCGGCTCGAGGACCAGTTCGCCGCCCTCGGCGGGTACGCCGCCGAGAGCGACGCGGCCCGCATCTGCACGAACCTGGGCCTGCCCGACCGGGTCCTCGCCCAGCCGCTGCGCACGCTCTCCGGTGGCCAGCGGCGCCGGGTCGAGCTGGCCCGCATCCTCTTCTCCGACGCCGAGACGCTGCTGCTCGACGAGCCGACCAACCACCTCGACGGCGACTCGATCACCTGGCTGAAGGGGTTCCTCGCCTCGCACCGCGGCGGGCTGATCGTGATCAGCCACGACGTCGAGCTGCTCGACGCCGTCGTCAACAAGGTGTGGCACCTCGATGCCAACCGGGCGACCGTCGACATCTACAACCTCGGCTGGAAGCCCTACCTCGCCCAGCGGGAGACCGACGAGCGGCGCCGCAAGCAGGAGCGGGCCAACACCGAGCGCAAGATCGACACGCTCACCGCGCAGGCCGACAAGATGCGCGCGAAGGCCACCAAGGCCAAGGCCGCCAAGAGCATGGACAAGCGGGCCGAGCGGCTGGCCTCCGGGCTGGCCGACGTCCGCGTGCAGGACAAGGTCGCCAAGCTGCGGTTCCCCACGCCGGTGGCCTGTGGGCGGACGCCGCTCACCGCGGAGGGGCTCTCGAAGAGCTACGGCTCGCTGGAGATCTTCACCGACGTCGACCTCGCCGTCGACAAGGGCACGCGCGTCGTCGTCCTCGGGCTCAACGGCGCCGGCAAGACGACGCTGCTGCGGATGCTGGCGGGCACGGAGACGCCCGACACCGGCGAGGTGAAGGCCGGGCACGGGCTGCGCGTCGGCTACTACGCCCAGGAGCACGAGACGATCGACATGGATCGCTCGCTGCTGGAGGTCATGCGGTCGGCGGCGCCGGACAGCACCGACACCGAGCTGCGGCGGATCCTCGGCGCCTTCCTCTTCTCCGGGGAGACCGTCGACCAGCGCTCGGGCACCCTCTCCGGTGGTGAGCGGACCCGGCTGGCCATGGCGACGCTGGTCGTCTCGGGCGCCAACGTGCTGCTGCTCGACGAGCCGACCAACAACCTCGACCCGGCCAGCCGGGAGCAGGTGCTGGAGGCGCTGCGCACCTACGCCGGCGCGATCGTGCTGGTCACGCACGACGAGGGCGCCGTGCGGGCACTCAACCCCGACAAGGTCATCCTGCTGCCCGACGGCACCGAGGACTCCTGGAGCGAGGACCTGGCCGACCTGGTCGAGCTGGCGTAGGAGCGGGGTCGCGCCGAGTGGGGCCCGGAGGGCTCCGCGCAGGCGGGACGGATCGGCTCAGCGAGCGGGGGGGACGGCACTTGGCCGCGGTGTCGGCCGGAGGCCGACAGATCACTTCGTCTGGCCGTGCCGGTCCCCGTGGGTGATCATGGGCGCGGGATGACGCGGTCAATGGGACGGCGGCACCCGAGCGGACGGACTGCCATCACCGGGCCGGCTCGACCGGCACCGATGGTGACGTGGGCCGGCGGCTGACACGGAGGGGAGTCATGGCCGACTCGAACACTGCGGATCTGGGCAAGGGCAAGCGCATCACCGGAGGTGACCGGTCGACGCTGGCCGACGACCTGCGCAAGCGCTACGACGGCGGCGAGAGCATCCGTTCCCTCGCCGAGTCCACGAACCGCTCGTACGGCTTCGTCCACCGGCTGCTCTCCGAGTCCGGGGCCACCCTGCGCAGCCGCGGTGGGGCCAACCGGAATAGTAAGAAGGCGTGACCGCAGAAGCTTCCGACGGCTGGGTCAGGACGAGCCGCGACGGCGCCGTCCTCACGGTGACCCTCGACCGCGCCGACCAGCTCAACGCCCAGACCCCCGACACGTGGGCCGCGCTGGCCGCGGTCGGTGCTTCGCTGGACGACGACGTGCGGGTGGTCGTGGTGCGCGGGGAGGGCCGGTCGTTCTCGGCGGGCCTCGACCGCAGCCTGTTCAGCGCCGAGCCCGGCGTCGCCGGAGGCCTGGGCGACCTGGGACGACGGTCCGCGGACGAGGCCGACGAGCGCATCCGCGCCTACCAGTCGGGGTTCCGCTGGCTGCGGTCCCCGGGCGTCGTCTCGGTGGCCGCCGTCCAGGGGCACGCGATCGGGGCGGGCATGCAGCTGGCCCTCGCCTGCGACCTGCGGGTGCTGGCC
>Ga0308174_10001041_pt1 | contig 12429 bp, 9 predicted proteins | sample PhyPR2_FD_203894 | JGI IMG/M metagenome (GOLD analysis project Ga0308174, IMG submission 203894) | Soil microbial communities from UC Gill Tract Community Farm, Albany, California, United States - DLSLS.P.R2 | ecosystem: Environmental > Terrestrial > Soil > Agricultural land | place: USA...
GCGAAAGAGATCAATCCGCACACGATCCAGGTTTCACTCGCTGCGCCCTATCCGGGGACGGTCCTTCATAAGCAAGCGGTCGAGAACGGATGGCTGGAAGAAAGCAAGGTCATCACGCTTGTCAGTTCCGCGGGCACGCAGCAATCGACTATCGGCTATCCTCATCTGACGCGCGAAGAGATTTTTCTCGGCGTCGAAGAGTTCTACAAGCGCTTCTATTTCAGACCAGTAAAAATCTGGGAAATAGTGCGCGAGATGCTGGTGAGCTGGGAGATGATGAAGCGGCGCCTGCAAGAAGGTGTGGAGTTTTTCAGATTTCTCCGGGACCACAAGGCGTGAGGCCTGATAGTCATTCGCCGCTTAGCGCTTCCACAGGAGTTGCAGCGGCCTTCGGCTCGAAGTTTCCTGATGTTACGGCAACAGTCTGCCCGAAACGCCGTTGCCGGGCGATCTATGCATGTATAGCGCGGACGAAGGTCGGCGCGGAGCGCTGTCGCGTTCGACGATAAAGTAGCACAGGTCGATTGGCGCCAATAGGAAATGCGGGCAGACCCATACGAATCTGCCCGCGATCACGCAACGCTTCGGTTACGAGGTTACCGCGGATTGGCTGCGACAAAGGTCTTGAAGGCAGAGTAGGCTGCCTTCTGCGTCGTGCCGTCGTTCTTCAAGAGGCCATAGTTTCCTTCTCCGCCCGCAGGATCGTCATACAGTTCGTAGGATTGAATCGATTGAATGTTGTACTTCGATGCCACTGAAACGAACTCGGCCATCATCTTGCTGCCGACGAGGTATGAAGCAATTTGCGCATCGGTGCCGTACCACGGCCGCACTCCGAACTCGTTGATCCAGATCGGCTTGCCGAACTGTTGCAGCGTCGCGAGGATGTCGTGGCAGCCCGTACCGCCGCAGGCGTGCGTGATGTCGCCTTGATCCGAATACCAGTGCCATGCGGTGATGTCCCACGTCACGACCGGATGACCGGTTGTGCCGTCCGGCTGTGTACCGTTGGCGAGCATCTGGTCGAAGCCGTAGTGCATCCACGCACCACCGCCAATGATGATCTTGCCGTTCGTATCGACCGACTTGATGCCCGCAATCATGCCGCGCACAATGCCGCGGGCGATCTGGAACTTAGCGTTGTCGAACTGTTGAGGATAGACGCCGTCGACATTACCAATGAGCATGTTGCCATCCAACTCGTTGCTGACTTCGTAGTACGGGTATTGGTAGGCGGTCGCGGTCTGCTTGCCGAGCGTGAAGCCGGCATTGTAGGCGTCAGTTTCGTTGGTGAAGCTGCTGATGCCGATGAGCAGGACCGGATAGACGGTCACGCCCGATGCGGCCATCGTCTTGGCAATACCCGCGAGCTTGTTGGCCGACGCCTGGTTGTACACTTCATTGCGGTACATGGTCGCGCCCAAGTCTTTCAACTGCTGGAGCTGAACTGCAGGGGTCGAAATGTCGTAGGCGCCGCCTTCGTTGTTGTGCCCGTTGGCCCCGTAAAAGATGCTGCTTGCGATCGTGGTGGCTTTGGAGGTTGCCGCGGTATCCATGGTTTCGCCAGCGGGGCTGCTGCCGCCGCAAGCGGCAATCAGCAAACTCGTGGCGATCGCAGCAGCCGTCAAACTGGCTTTAGGAGCACGGAGCAGGCGTGCCGTGGTTTTGGTCAAGTTTTTCATTTTGTTATTTAGGCGTACTGATTGAAGGAGCGTGTTCTTCACTACAGATGCGCGTTATCCGGAGCGCCCGGGGGGCATGGGCGGATCGGTAACGGCCCCTTGATTCCGCTTTCAGCCTGCGGATGGCGAGATGACACGATTCGCGGTGCTATAGGAGCGTCGGCGAGTGGTTGGCGCTAAAGGCGCTTCGTCCGATCCCGGCCGCTTTGCAACAGCGTCTATTTGCAAACGCCGCTCCGCCCGAAGGACATTTCGTCAGTTTGCCCCGCTGTTTTAGCCGCTTGTTTGTTTATCGACCTGCGGAGGAGTGACTTTATACTCTGATGAAAGCCAGTTACCGATCACTCTGGGTGTGCCCAGTATTTGTTACCTTAATGAGAACCCGGCGAGACAACGTTGATCCGGTGTTGACTTACTGTCTTGTTTTGCCGGACAGCACGCCGCGCCAAAAGAACTCATAGACGACGAACTTAGTCACGCATCCAGCACCTTCGCTTGGGGGAGCACCCGTGCGCGCTGGGGCGGCCGGCCCGTACTCCCGGAATGCGGGTGTCACTCTCGCAAGCTCGACACTGGCGAAATCTACCAGTGTGAGGATTCGCGTGAAGGAACGCTGCTGTGAAGATAGTCAGGTAGGCAATCTAGTCGTCCGAAAATTACGACGACGCGAAGCCCAGCCCGTGCGCTACTGACAAACACGAGGCTGACCGCGAACCGTAACAGCCGTACACTCGGGCAGATCGGTTGCTCGGCGAGGCTGGAAATGCGAAAAACTTACGTTCGTGTAACGCGGCCCTTTCTCACAGCAATCGCGAGCTGTTGCATCGCGGCCTGCGGGTCTTCCGATAACTCCGGTCAGCTCGTTCTCAAGGTGCCATCGCCAGAGTGGCAGGATCAGATCATTTATTTCATCCTGACCGACCGATTCAATGACGGCGATCCGACCAACGATAATCAGGGCGCGGGCGAGTTCGACCCGACAAACAACGCCAAGTACAGCGGCGGCGACATTCGCGGCATCGAACAGAAAGTCGCCTATGTCAAGGGGTTGGGGGCGACGGCGATCTGGCTGACGCCGCCGGTCGCGAATCAGTGGTGGGATCCGCTCGTGAACTACGGCGGGTATCACGGCTATTGGGCTTCCAACTTCGAGCAGGTCGATAAGCATATGGGCTCGCTCGACGACTATCGGAAGTTGTCCAGCGCCTTGCACAAGTCCGGGATGTATCTGATACAGGACATCGTCGTGAATCATACCGGCGACTTCTTCCTCTATAACCGCGGCTGGAACGCGAATAATCCCGCCCTCGGCTGGTCGCGCAATACCGCATCGGTTCCGGTGACGGCACCGACGCAGGCGCCCTTCAACATGGACGACGCGACCGATCCCGCCCAGCAGGCCGCCGCTATCTATCATTGGACACCCGACATCAGTGACTTCGGAAACGCTGATCAGTTGTTCAACTATCAACTTTACGGGCTCGACGATCTGAATACAGAGAACCCAGTCGTGCGCCAGGCGCTGCGGAGAAGCTATGGATACTGGATCTCGACGGTCGGCGTTGATGCGTTCCGGATCGACACTGCCTTCTATGTGCCGCAAGCCTTCTTCAGCGATTTCATATACGCAACCGATCCTGCAGCGCCCGGTATCCGGCAAGTCGCGCAATCCGACGGCAAGAACAATTTCCTGGCGTTCGGCGAGGGGTTCGTCACCGACGCGCCGTATCAGGACGCGAGTTCGGTAAAGATCGCGTCGTACATGGTCGATCCAAACGGTGCAGATGTACTGCCCGCGATGCTCAACTATCCGCTTTACGGCACGCTCTCGGATGTCCTGAACGAAAAGCATGCCACGGCTGAGCTTGGCTATCGGATCCAGGACATGATGCAGGTGTTCAGACGGCCCTATCTGATGCCGACGTTCCTCGACAATCACGACGTCGACCGGTTCCTCACGCACGGAAGCATGGCCGGGTTGCAGCAAGGGCTGCTGCTGATGATGACGTTGCCTGGCATACCGGTTATCTATTACGGAACTGAGCAGGCTTTCACCGAGCAAAGAGGCGCGATGTTCGCAAACGGCTATGCATCGGGAGGGCGGGATCACTTCGACACGTCCGCGCCGCTGTATCAATTCATCGCGCAGATGGCCAGCCTGCGCAAGAACAACAAGGTCTTCTCGCGCGGAACGCCGGCGATTCTCGACCAGGACAGCGCCGGGCCGGGCGCTCTGGTCTACAAGATGACGTACTAGTCGACCGTCGCCATAGTCGCCGTCAATACTTCAGACACTGCCGCCGTGACCCGAACGTTCGCCACCGGATTGCCCCGCGGCACGGTGCTCGAAAGTCATGCCTCGGTCGGCGCATCCTCTTCCCCATCGCTCGTGGTCGGCGCGGATCAAACGGTAACGACCGCATTGCCGCCTCGCTCAGCGTTCGTGTGGCTGACGCCCAGATAGACCGGTACGGTCATGCTAGTCACCCGCGCCAGAGAAGGGCTGGTATCCCCAGCAGCGTAGTGCCGACGCCAACGTTCGTGTCCGCGTCGACCTTGGCTCTGTATAGGGACGTCGGGCGGCGGAGGCGTAATTTGCTCGAAAGCTGGACGTCGGCAGATGCGCCGTTCAGGACATCTGAATAAATCCGCAAGCGCTTAATAGGCAGTCGAGCTGGATGCTTGGCGGCGAACAACTGCAGCGTGTCTCGGCATCGCGTCACGGTCAGCTAGCGCCGTGGTACTCGACCATCGATAGGAGTGCGCGGTCGCCATGAGAGATCGCACAGGAACCAGGCGCTTAGGAGGAGCGCATTGCGTTTCCAGAGCTTTGCGCGCCGCCGCATACGCGCATCAGAAGTCGTTCTCGTCGAGCCACCGAATGGCCCAGGATTCGCCGCGATTCGCCGCCTCCGCCTGTGTAGCGTACTGTCCCAGGTCGGAGAAGACGAAGTTCTCGCCCTGCGCCTCTCCTTCACTCGCTTCGCGTTGCACCCATGCACTAGCTGAAAAGCCGCCGCCCAAGGTATCCGGCGTCATATCGACGACCCAGCCTCGATGTATCGATCTCAGTTTGACCATGCGTACTCCAGTTTCCCCGAAAATTGCCCCTTCATTTATAAAACGACGCTTCGCCAGGCGGCCGGGTCTTGAAGCGCTTATGGACCCAATAATATTGTTCAGGAATACGCCGGATTTGCTCTTCGAGGAAAGCGTTCATTCGGCGAGCGTCGGCCGCGTCGTCGCCCGTTGGATAGTCCTGCCACGGTCTGAACACTTTCAAGCGATAACCTTTATAGTTCGGCAGCACTTCGCCAATGAATGGCAGTACTTGCGCCTGCCCAGCTCTGGCGAGCCGACCTACCGCAGTTAGCGTGCACGTTTGGATGTCGAAGAAAGGGACGAAGGTCGAATTGCGAACTCCGTAATCCATGTCCGCGCCGAGCATCACAGGCTTTCTCTCCCGGAGCCATCGCAGCACGACGCGCGCGCTGTCGGCGCGACTCGCCATTTCGCAATTGAAACGGCCCCGCTGAGTGCGTGCGACGGCATCGAGCGTCTGGTTAGACATCGGCTGATACAACGCGCCGCAGCGCCTGCCCAGCGCGTGATTGATAAACACCGAGCCTGCTTCGATACCCACGAAGTGCGCACCAAGCAGCAAGGTGGGCGGCATGTCCGGATCCGACAAATCCACTTCACTGTCCACGACGACCAGTCTCTCAAGTTTCTTTGCAGAACCGAACCACTGGACGCTACGCTCCACGTAGCTGCGGATGGCATGCCTGAAATGCTGCTGCGCCACGCTTTCCACACGTTCGGCGGTCCAGTCAGGGAAGCAAAGGTTCAGGTTGATATGGACAATCCTCTTGCGGCGGCTAGGCAACTGGTAGAGCAGCCAGCCCAGGCCGTCGCCGAAACGAGCCGTTATGCCATACGGAACGATCGCAAGAAACTTCAGCAGCGCTAGGCCGACCCCGACGCCAATGCGGCCTAGCACCGGACGTCCCGTGCGATGCGGCCTTCGACAAGATTACGGCTTGGAAAACGTAGAAGCAAAGTGTCCACACCCTTGTTGAGTTAAACGGTTTGAAGGCGCGCTCGAAAGCGTTTGCCAAATTTGTACCGTATTTGCGTTGCAGTACGCCGCCTACTATATCAGCCGACGATAAAGCGTCACCTGGGTGCCAGAAGAAACATAGTGAGCTATCCCGAACCTCGTATGTTTCTGCTTTACTAGTGCGGCGCCTCACAGGCCTCTCTGACTTTGAACTGCGCTCTGCTGAAGGGGGTGCACCGCGCTTGCGCTGGAGTAAAGCTTCCCCAAGTCAGGCATCCTTGAAATCCGCGTAGACATTGCAGCGGCCTTTTGGCGCGGCGGCGTCAGGCAGTCCGAAGCGCCTACCACACCAAAACCTGCCTAGTCTCGCTCTTTCAACCTTATGAGCAGCTTAAGCGGCAGTGGGCGATGCGCCGGGGAAAACGATAGCACCCTTGTTCTGATTCTCGCGCCTATGCTTAGGCGGCGTCGACCTTTCCGTGCGACGCATGCGGTTCGCAGTTCATCTTCTAAAAGGGAAGGAGACACGCGATGCAAAAATGCAAGTGGGCGAGTGTGCTGCTGGCGACAACCGTGGTTGTCCTGGCGGGTTGCGGGGGGCACGACAACGACAATACAGGGCCGCGCTATGTATCTGACATAGGGGTGCCGAACGTAAAGCCGGGCGTGAATTTCTCATTCGATATCGGTGTGGTTTCAGGTAGCCACTACTACTTCACGGACCGCAACAACGCGTCACTCGATCAGATCGACATTCCTTCAAAGACTTTCGTAAAGGCTATACAGGGCAGCGGAAATCTCGCCTTCACCGGCTTAGGTCCGGGGCCTAATTCGACAGCCGGTCCAGACGGCGCGACGACGGTCGGCAATCTGATATACGTCGGGGACGTGAATTCGGTGAAGATCGTCGATCCGACCGCGGGAACCGTGCTGAGCAAGATCACGGTGAGCAGCACCGGCGTGCGCGCCGACGAAGGCTGTGTTGATGCAACGCACGGCATCTTCATGATTTCGAGTCCGGAAGAGCCGGTTCCATTCGCTACTTTCATCGACACGGCGACGCAACGCATCGTCGCGAAGGTGACGTTCACTGATAGCGCGGGACAACCGACTGCGGGGCTAGAAGCATGTCGGTACGATCCGACCGGCGATAATTTTTATGTGAACGTCGACGGTAGCACCGCGAATCCGCATGGCGAACTAGTGAAGATTCCAGGGGCGTCAATTCGTGCGATACCGAGCGGAGGCACGCAGAACTATACGACGCTACCCGGCGTCGCAATGTATTCGGAAGGCAACTGCGACCCGACGGGACTTGCACTGGGACCGGGGACCGATATCGCCGTGGGATGCAGAGAGGCGACAACCGGCGCACCATTGCTTTTGCAGATACTCAACCGCTCGAATGGCGCGCTTGTCGCATCGCTTAATGCGGGCGGCGGTGACCAACTCGAGTACGACTCATCGACTAATCGCTATTACAACGCGGCAAGCCGCTGGACGTCTTCGGGCAATGCGTCGACGAATGGCGCCTGTTCGACGGCATCGCCATGCACGCCGGTGCTGGCCATCATCGATGCGGGAAGCCACACTATCGTCAAGCGACTCAACGCCGGTAACAACGCGCATTCCGTCGCGGTCGATCCAGCGACTGGACTCGTTTTCATGCCTTATTCATCGGCGACGTCGCCGGCGGGCTGCCCGACTTGCGCGGCGAACGGATTCGTCAACGGTGGAGTGTCGGTTTTTGCGGCTAGATAGCCACTTTGTAACAGTGCGCGGCGAAGGGGAGGGCAGTGTGTAAGCGCTGCCCTCTGAATGTACGCAACGCGGCATCGAATCACTCACGCCTTGAGCTTGTTAGCCTGGCCGAGCGCAAAAGCGATAAGGTACGGACGCCATCCCGTTGATATCAAGTCTGGGTTCGGTGAACGAACTGCCGGCGGCGAACTGCTCGGGGCGTCACCTCGTGATTGTTCCGTTCGCCGACCAGTGCTGGTTGATTTCATACTTCAGCGATTAAATTGAAATGGACGTCCGGCAGCGCGAACTGTGTCGCATCGGGCGAGTCCCGACGCGGGACTTTACTGCGCCGTTATAGAGAAAAACATGGTGGTGTACGCGGCGCTCGCCCACGCGAGGGCGGACGCATCGAGACGAGAAGAGCTGATACGTACACATGTTCCGGCATCGTGCTGACAGACGGCCGCTGATTCGATGAAGCCCCATCATGCTTACGGCTCCGCACTGCACCTTTGGCAGACCTCCGAGCCGCGCATAGTCGCATGAGTGTTTCGACTCAGAATCCAGACTTATGGACGTGCCCAGATGCAAGTTTCTCCGCGCAGCCCATAGACGCCGAGCTCACCGAGCCGCTGAGAGAAGGCGCGGTCGTGCCACGACATGTCTTGGCACGACTTGCAATTTGCGACGAGCCGGGAACCTCGGAAAATCTGGACTTCTGACTAGCATCGAGGTGGGGAGGCCGTTTGTATTGTTGTATGTGTGCCAGCGATACTTTGCTCAAAGCCCCCGCGCAACTCTCTCCCCCATTTGTGACGACGTGAAGAATATTCAGTACGCTGTTCCGCACGAAGCCGGTTTTCGCATGCTTGCCGCCGCACGCAGCAGCCGTAACATCTGGCCTATTGCGCTTTTAGCTTCCGGGGCTTCGGCGGAGCCTGCACCTTGTTGTACTGAAACTCAGGCGTGTCTTTCAACGCTTCTTTCGTCGCGCCGGCGAGATAAAAGTTGCCGTTGCGGATCTCCAGGGATGCGATCGGCACGGCTACATCATGAGTTGCGACGCCCAGGAAGCCACCGGTGGAGATGATTGCGGCAGAGACCGTCGTATCGGGAGAAATGACAAGATCCATAATGGAGCCAATCTTCTCGTTCTGATCGTTATACACTGCTTTACCGAGAATGCCCTTCTTCGCGCTCCACCCTTCCAGCAATGCCTGCGATTGTTGGACCGTGACGGTAAGCGGCTGCGTTCCAGCGACCTGCGCGTGAGCGCTGGCGTTGGTCAGTCCTACAAGAGTTGCAAAGGTAACCTGATGCAACAGTTTCATGTCAGTTCCTGTTTCGTGAAAGAAGCGACGACTGCGCAATCTTTAGGCCCGCCCACCGCTCAACGCCGGACGTGCGGTAGGAAGTTGGTGCCCGAGGTGAACCACAAATGGCCGTGGATGCGGCCATACAAAGCTGACCGGCCGCGAGATGGCCAGTGCGACCGCCGCCGCCGCAATCGCTTCTATCAGCCGGTGCCGGAGTTCATCTTTGCCGCGCAGCCAGGCAATGAAAATCCCAGCGGTACGAGCCAGATCGCGTCTCCCGCGAAGAAGAGCGCCGGAGGCACCAGGTGCTGGTTGGCATCGGCTGGTGCGTTGATAAGCAGAAAAAGGACGTTGTTTTAGGCTCTCATGCCGTTTGTATATATAGGGTGGCGAAGCGACAGGGCACGCCAGTGTGTCGACCGCAGAAGAGGGTATACCGCTGGCTCGCGGGCGACGGGCAGGATAGCAACCACTGAATGGTCGAGGCGTGCCGCCTTGGCGCGCACATGCCTCGACTACTTACGGCTGCGGTAAAAGGAACGTACTTCTTGGCCCGCTTCCGAAAAGCCGAATGAAACCATCTGCTGCGAGTGCAGAACCCAAAGGCGAGCCAAGTGCGATGACAGCCGTAGCCTCGCGAGCGAACGGCTTCCAGTCTCGACATAACACGCGCCCGCGCGAACCAAATTTCGTGTGACCGCATAGTTTATGAACACCTGGCACAAGGTCGTTCTTGCATCGCTGGCCAGTGCAGCACTGCTCGTCAGCTTCGCGCATTCGAGTTCGCTTGGTGCAACGATTCTGCCATCTGCTGCTTAGCGGACGCTTAAGCAAGCAGACGCCGCTGTGCGCGAGTGGGCGCGTGCGAACGCATCCGGTAGAGTCCTGTTCCCAACCAACCTTTAAGCATGAGTTAAGCTGCGCGGCACGACAATTACGGCCGGATGATGGACGTCTAACGGGGGGGGCGGGATGGGTCTGCTACTGATGGAAGGCGACGAAATGATCGCCGAGACCGTGCTTTATTCCCTGAGACGGTCAGGCTATCTGGTCGACTGGGCAAAGGACGACCGCGTCGCAGAGCTGTTTCTCAGTGCGTGCGCATATGACCTCTTACTGCTTGGCGTCGATCTGCGCACGCATATCGGTATCGAAGCGCTCATTGCTCGCCATGTTAAGAATACCCGCGTCCCGGTAATGCATTTGACGGCATGCGATCCGCTAGATGACTGCACAAGCGAGATCGATCAGGGTACGCACCGGTATGTGATGACATCGTTTGATCTGGACAAGTTGACGGCACGTGTGCGCACCGTGGTACGCACTACGCCTAGCGGTGACAGCGACCTTCGTCGGTTTGAGCGTGACCAACGGCCGGCCTATGTGCATGGGGAACTAACGCTCGATCCGGCTACGCATCAGGCGAGGAAAGGCGCTGCTCTTCTAAATCTGCTCACAAGCGAATTTTCGCTACTGGAAATTCTTATTGCTGAACCTACACGGGTGTTCCGGCGCGCGGAGCTCCAAGAGCTTCTGTTCGGCCCAGCCGAACAAATAGACGACGCGAAGATCGAAGCTGAAGTCGATAAATTACGGCGCAAGATCGGCACCGATCAGCTCGTCACTGTGCGTGGCGTCGGCTACCGCCTGAAGGCGCCTACATAAGCCTCTCAGTGCTGCGGCGATGCTTCGTCGTTCCCGCTATCCATCCCCGGCGCCATCTACACCCGCGACGGCTCTGTCCGGCCGATCGGAGGCTAGGCGCGCACGTCCAACGCACTGAGAGCGACTATCGCGCTGTCCAATGCCTACCCTTCGTGAGGCAAGCGGTCCCTCAATGCGGGCGTCGTCGCCGCGCGATACCATCACTCAGCTCGACCCGCTCATGGTTGCTCCAGGCGCGAGCTCGGCCATCGCTGCGACGATTATCGCTTGATTGCTTATGCGTGAGATCGAGCAGACGGCCCCATTCGTAATCTGCTCTCTCCGGGCGCATGCGCAGCACGCCCGCACCAGGCGTGAACGTCAATTCCCCAAAGTAGATCTTGTCCTTCAACGCATAGAGATCGACTCGCACGTAATCGAAGTCTTGCGAAAGCGCTGTCGCTGTCGCGAGCAACTGGTCCAGGTTCTCGGGACGAGGCACCGGTGTTGGGCTTTTTTTGTACTGACCGAACGTGAGGTCTTGAACTCGCCAGCTCGCATCGAAAACGTCGCCTCTCGGCGTTACTCCAAAACGATCGGAGATCACGAGAATGTAGATGATGGGCTTGCCCGACCTCTGATTGAAGACGTGGAATTTGAGGTCCGGCGGTACGGTGCCGGTCTCATCCAGCAGCAGTTCTTCGAAGAACAGGCGCGGCTCGATCTCTCGATAGTGCCGCTCCCGCGCGACACGGTAAAAGTCCGTCGACAGCCACTCTTTCGCCAGGTGCGAAAGCTCTTCGAACGACACGCGCGTCTTGTCGCGGACAACCTTTACAAAGCCGCTTCCGTGGTTCGCCTTCATCACGAAGGCAGACGGGAGGCTGTCGAACACGGCCTGAGTGAAATTCGGTGGCTCGGCAAGCAGAGGAATCAGGTGCTCCGGGCCGATGCGATCAGCAACGAAGTCTCGCACGGCTAGCTTGTCGCTGAGTTTGACATATCGCTTGTCGGGCTCGAGGCAGCGGCGCAGCATCTGTTCATTGAACGTGACTGGGTTCAACAGGTTTGGAAAACGCCCAATCCTTCGGCGATGGACCAAACTCAGAAACAGTTCATCTGACAAACACGCCTTTGCGCTGTCAATCAACGTTCTTGCGAACGGCATCCGCGAATCTCCTTGTGTGACGGCGATGGAAAGCAACGACGGTAAACTGCCCGGGACAACCGTAACTGAGCCTGCCGTTGTTTGGTGCCAGCCCGAATTGTCTTACCGCTGAACGTTCCGTGCTGTTCGGCATCCAACACCCACGCGTCGCGGCAACGTGCGATCCGCAGCCGAACAGCGACGAAGCGACGCCCAGGCCCCGTAATTGCATTGTCAGGACGCCGCGAACGCAATGTCGCTCGCTTGTGCCGATGCTTAGAGACGCCGACGTCGCAGCCTTCATGCTGCTTGAGACCAACTGGATCCCACCTGCTCGTCCGGCCAATGCGCGTCCAGGTCGAGGCGCGCGATGAGAAACCGTTATTACAATGTTCAGCGTAACGTGATCGTTCATCTGTAACAGTGCCACTTATTCCACTTCACTGCGTGAATGGTGTGAAGTAACTGACTTGCCGACGAGTCCATGTATCGCGTCGTCATGCAAATAATCTTCCGACGATTCAGTGAGAACCATGTCGATGCGTTTGGGAATCTATTGCGATTCTGCTGTCAACGGTGGACACGAGGAGATGCTTAAGCGGCTGATACTGGCCCTTGCATCGAGCGACAATCTGGAAACGGTGCACATACTGGTGCCGGAGACCAACGCGGTCCTTTTTCGTTATATCACTGAGTTGGCCCGAGAGCATACGCAGGTGCGCGCTTTGGGCCTGTCTTTCACCTCCGAATCTCTTAAGGGAGATCGTGTGGCGCTGGTGCGGGCGATACGATCAACGGCGAACACGCTGCGGACACTCAAACTCTCCAAGCTGGTCG
>Ga0308174_10001043_pt1 | contig 12424 bp, 10 predicted proteins | sample PhyPR2_FD_203894 | JGI IMG/M metagenome (GOLD analysis project Ga0308174, IMG submission 203894) | Soil microbial communities from UC Gill Tract Community Farm, Albany, California, United States - DLSLS.P.R2 | ecosystem: Environmental > Terrestrial > Soil > Agricultural land | place: USA...
CTGCCGCCGGCTCTCGGCGGAACGTCACGAGCGGCGGCCGGCGACCCAGGTCTGCACGACGAGCGGGACGCCGGGGCGGTAGGCGAGGTGGAGGTACGACGGGGCGTCGAGCACCGCGAGGTCCGCACGGGCCCCGACGCCGAGGTGGCCGACGTCGGAGCGGTCGAGCGCCCGGGCGCCCCCGATGGTCGCGGCGGCCAGCGCCTCGGCCGGCGACATGCCCATCTCCCGGACGGCAAGCGCGATGCACAGCGGCATCGAGGAGGTGTAGCAGGAGCCGGGGTTGCAGTCGCTGGCGATCGCGACGTGCACTCCGGCGTCCAGCAGCCGCCGGGCGTCCGGGTACGGCGACCGCGTCGAGAACTCCACGCCCGGCAGCAGCGTCGCCGTCGTGCCGGAGGAGGCGAGCGCGTCCACGTCGGCGTCGTCGAGGTACGTGCAGTGGTCCACCGCCGGTAGCCCGAGCTCGCACGCCAGCCGCACCCCGGGTCCGGGCCAGAGCTGGTTGGCGTGCAGCCGGCCGCCCAGCCCCTTGTCCCGGCCGGCCTCGAGGATCGTGCGCGCCTGGTCCGCGTCGAAGGCACCCCGCTCGCAGAACACGTCGACCCACCGGGCGTAGGGCGCGCACGCGTCCAGCATCGGGCCGGTGACCAGGTCGACGTACGCCGCGGGGTCGTCGGCGTGCTCGGGCGGCACCACGTGCGCACCGAGGAAGGTGGTCTCGTCGGTGACCTGGCGTGCGATGGCCAGGGCCCGGGCCTCGTCGGCCACGGTGAGGCCGTACCCGCTCTTCACCTCCACCGTGGTGGTGCCCTGGCGGCGCATCTCGGCGACGAGCCGGGCGAGGTTCGCGGCGAGCTGCTCGTCCGTGGCCGCGCGGGTCGCGGCTACGGTGGTGCGGATCCCGCCGGCGGAGTACGGCGTCCCGGTCATCCGGGCCGCGAACTCCTCGGCGCGGTCGCCCGCGAACATCAGGTGGCTGTGCGAGTCCACGAAGCCGGGGACGACCGCGCGCCCGCCGAGGTCGTACGCCGTGTCGGCCGCGGGGGCCTGCCGCGCGGGACCGACCCACGCGACCCGGCCCGCCTCGACCACGAGCGCGGCGTCGTGCAGGACCCCCAGCTCGGGGTCCTGGGTGGACAGCTCGCCGATGCCGGTCAGCGCCAGGGTGCTCACGCCAGGATCCTCCCGATCACCCGGTCCAGCTCGGCACCGACCTCGCGGGGGTCGACGGTCACGTCGACGCCGTCGCGCAGCACCCGGACCACGTCGGCCGCGGTGGCGGCGAAGACCGCGGTGCCGGTGTCGGCACCGGTGCCGGCGGTCCGAGGCGAGGCGGTGTCCAGCGTGACCAGGTCGGCCCGGTCGCCCACCGCGATCCGGCCGACGTCTCGGAAGCCGAGGGAGCCGTGCCCGTCGCGGGTGGCGGCGACCAGCAGCTCCTCCGCGTCCCAGTGCCCGCGCCTCTCGGTGGCGAGCCGCTCGTCGAGCTCGACGGCGCGCATCTCCTCGAACAGGTCGACCACCGCGTGGCTGTCCGAGCCCAGCGTCAGCGGGCTGCCGGAGTCGAGCAGCCGGCGGGAGGGGCCGATGCCGTCGCCGAGGTCCCGCTCGGTGGTCGGGCAGAAGCAGGCGCGGGTGCTGCTGAGCCCGAGGAGCCGGACGTCCTCGTCGGTGAGGTGGGTGGCGTGCACGGCGCTGGTGCGCGGGCCGAGCGCGCCGGCCTCCGCGAGCACGGCCGCCGGCGTCGCGCCGTACGCCTCCACGCACGCGTCGTTCTCCGCCACCTGCTCCGACAGGTGCACGTGCAGCGGTGCGGTCGACGCCTCGGACCAGGCGGTCACGACCGGCATCTGGTCGCGCGGGACGGCACGGACCGAGTGCAGGGCGGCGCCCCGGACGTGGTCGCGGCCGACGGGCCCGGCGCTGGTGACGCGCTCGGCCCAGGCGTCCGCGGAGCCGTCGCTGAACCGGACCTGGACCCCTTCCGGCGCGCGGCCGATGCCGGCGGCGAGGTAACAGGTGTCGAGCAGCGCGATCCGGATCCCGGCCTCGCTGGCGGCCGCCACCAGCGCGTGTCCCATCGCGTTCGGGTCGTCGTACGGCGTCCCGTCGAGGCCGTGGTGCAGGTAGTGGAACTCCCCCACCGACGTGATGCCGCCGGCCACCATCTCCCGGTACGTCGCCCGGGCCAGCTCGAAGTAGCTGTCCGGGGTGAGCCGGGCCGCGACGGCGTACATCTGCTCGCGCCAGGTCCAGAACGTACCCCGCTCCCGCTGGGTGCGGCCGCGCAGCGCCCGGTGGAAGGCGTGGCTGTGGCAGTTCGCGAGGCCGGGGACGGTCAGCCCGGCCAGCCGCTCGGCACCGACGGGCTCGGCGTCGACGACCTCGGTGAACACGCCGTCCTCGACGGTGACCCGGACCCCCGTGCGCACCGGGCCGTCGCCGGTCCAGGCCCGCTCCAGCCAGTACGCCGTCATGCCGCCAGCTCCGCCAGCGCGGCGGTCAGCGCCTCGACCCCGGCCAGGCAGTCCACGGTCTCGGCGTGCTCGTCGGGCGAGTGCGACACGCCGGTCGGGTTGCGCACGAAGAGCATCGCCGTGGGGATGCCGGCAGCCGACAGCACACCCGCGTCGTGGCCGGCCATCGTCGGGATCACCGGCCAGCCGTGCGGGCCGGCGATCCGACGCGTCAGGTCGGCGTCGAAGTGCACGGCGCCGGAGACCGACTCGGACGTGACGGTCAGCGCGGTGCCGTCGCGGCCGGCGCGCTCCTGGGCCTGCCGATCCACGTCGGCGAGCAGCGCGTCGAGCTCCGCGGGGGTCTCGGCGCGGGCGTCCAGCCAGGCGGTCACGGCGGAGGGGACCGCGTTCGTCCCGTTCGGGCGTACGTCGAGCCGTCCGAACGTCGCACGCTGCCCCGCCCGCCGGGCCCGCTCGGCGGCGGCCAGCACCGTCGTCGCGTAGGTCAGCATCGGGTCGTGCCGGTCCTCCATCCGGGTGGTGCCCGCGTGGTTGGCCTCGCCGGTGAACGCGAAGCGGTAGCGGCCGTGCGGCCAGATCCCGCTCGCGGCACCGACGGCGACGCCCCGGTCGACGAGGTCGCGGCCCTGCTCGACGTGCAGCTCGACGAAGCAGCCCACGTCCCGCAGCAGGTCGGCGTCGCCGCGCTCGACGTCGGCCAGCGCGTCCTCGACGGCGACGCCGGCCCGGTCGGTCAGGGCGCGTGCGGTGTCCCAGTCCGTCGCGCCGGTGGCGAGCCGGGAGCCGAGGCAGGCGATCCCGAAGCGGGACCCCTCCTCCTCGACGAACACCCCGACGCCGATCGGCCGGGACGGCGTGACGCCGCGGTCGCGGAGCAGGTCGACGGCGGCCAGCGCGCTCACGACGCCGAGCGGCCCGTCGTACGCACCGCCGTCGAGGACCGAGTCGAGGTGCGAGCCAGTCAGGACGGCGGGGCCCTCTGCGCCCGCCGGCCGCCACCAGGCGACCGTGTTGCCGAAGCGGTCGCGCTCCACCTGCAGACCGCGCGCCGCGCACTGCTCGGCGAACCACGCGTGCAGCTCGCGCTCGGCGCCGGTGAACGGCTGCCGGAAGTAGCCGCCGCTCGACGCCGACCGCCCGACCGGCGCCAGGTCCCGCCACATCGCCTCGAAGTCAGCGGGCATGATCGCCTCCATGGAGTTCCAGGACGTCGTACGCCGCCGTCGGATGATCCGGACCTACGCCGACCGCCCGGTCGAGCGCGCGGTGGTGGACCGGATGCTGGCGAACGCGGTGCGGGCGCCGAGCGCGGGGTTCAGCCAGGGCTGGGCGTTCCTCGTGCTCGACACCCCAGACGACGTGGCGCGGTTCTGGGCGGCGACCACGCCCGGTGCCGCCGGCGACGAGCCGGACGGCTGGCTGCGCGGCATGCGGACCGCGCCGGTGGTGATCGTGCCGCTGTCGAGCAAGGCGGCCTACCTCGACCGGTACGCCGAGCCGGACAAGGGCTGGGCCGACCGCGAGGAGGACCGGTGGCCGGTGCCGTACTGGCACATCGACACCGGCATGGCCTCGCTGCTGGTCCTGCAGACCGCGGTGGACGAGGGGCTCGGCGCCTGCTTCTTCGGGATCCCGCCCGCGCAGGTCGCCGGGTTCCGGGCCGAGTTCGCGATCCCCGAGACCCACACCCCCATCGGCGCGATCACCGTCGGGCACCGCACCGAGGACGTCGGCGCCGCGGGCTCCCCGTCGCGACGGCCCCGCAGGCCGGTCGACGAGGTGGTGCACCGGGGCGGCTGGCATACCCGCTAGTCCATCCAGTACGACGGGCGGGGTCAATCGACCGGCGCCACTGCGGGTCTCGGATCCGAGACCGCAGCATGCCCCGACCGGGCCATGGACACCCCACCCCTCCCGCCCGAGACTCGGAGCACTGATTGGGGGACATATGGACACGACGCTCACGCCGCGCCCGCGACGACGCACCCTCGGCTCGGTGCTGCCCCGGCGGTTCCGGCAGCCACAGCGCACCGCGCCCGCGGCCCGGTCGCCGAAGGGGGTCCGCCGGCGCCGGCCGCGCGACCTGCCGACCTGCACCCGGCTGATGCACCGCGCCTTCTTCGAGGGGCAGTTCCCGGGGGTCCAGCGTGGCGCCCCCCGCGAGTGGATCGACGGCCCGGACGTGCTGGTGGCCTACGTCGCCGAGCGGGACGGCGAGGTGGTCGGGCACGTCGCGGTGACCCGCGTCGAGGTCGAGGGCCCCGCCGGCCTGCGCTGGCGGGAGATCACCGGCCATCCCACCCAGGACCTGGCGTGCCTCGGGCAGCTGTTCGTCCGGCCGCGCTTCCGCAGCCAGGGCATCGGCCGCTCGCTGGTCGAGGCCGCGCTCGCCGACATCCGGGCGCGCGGCATGGTCCCGGTCCTCGAGGTCGTCACGCACACCAGCGCCGCCCCGCCGTACGCCTACGGGCACGGCTGGCGGCTGCGCGCGACCGACCGGTTCCCCGGCCCGCCGGACGGCCTCTGGGTGCACCGGCTGGAGGCGGCGCCGTCCTGAGCGGTTCGTAGACTGGGGCGCACCTACCACCTCGGGGGTGAGACGCATGGACGAGAACGTCGACCGGTCGCGGCTCGAGGACGAGCGCGACCAGCGCACCGGCCGCGGCGCCGCCCAGGAACGGATCCGCAACCAGACCCGGTGGGTCGACCTGCAGGTGCAGGAGGCCATGCGGCGCGGCGAGTTCGACGACCTGCCCGGCGCCGGGAAGCCGCTCGACCTGCCCGACAAGCACGACCCGGACTGGTGGGTGAAGCAGCTCATCGAGCGCGAGAAGATCACCGGCGTCGCGCCGGCCGCGATCGGGCTGCGCAAGGAGGACGCCGAGCTCGACGCCGTCCTGGACCGCGAGGCCACCGCCGACGGCGTACGCCGGGTCGTGGCGGACTTCAACGCCCGGGTCGTGGACGCGCGCCGTCAGCTCACCGGCGGCCCACCGGTCATCACGCCCACCCGCGACGTGGACGCCGAGGTGACCCGGTGGGACGAGCGTCGTACCGCCCGCCGCGAGGCCGCCCGGGCCGCCGCGCAGACGACCACCGAGACCGCTCGCACCTCCCGCCGCCACTGGTGGTCCCGCCCCCGCTGAGGCGTCGCATTCTGCGCCCCGAACCCCGCTGAGGCGTCCCGTTCTGCGGCCGGTACATCACAGAACGCGACGCCTCGGCGCTCCTACCGACGCAGAATGCGACGCCTCAGCGCTCCCACCTCCGCAGAATGCGACGCCTCGGCGCTCCTACCGACGCAGAACGCGACGCCTCGGCGCAGAAGGGAGGGTCAGCCTTCCTGCATGGGGATGCGCACGCCGCGCTCGGCCGCGGCGGTGACGGCCTCGGGGTAGCCGGCGTCCACGTGCCGGATGACGCCCATCCCGGGGTCGTTGGTGAGCACCCGCTCGATCTTCTGAGCGGCCAGGTCCGTGCCGTCGGCGACGGTGACCTGGCCGGCGTGGATCGACCGTCCCATCCCGACGCCGCCGCCGTGGTGGATCGACACCCACGTCGCGCCGGAGGCGGTGTTCACCAGCGCGTTGAGCAGGGGCCAGTCCGCGATCGCGTCGGAGCCGTCCTTCATCGCCTCGGTCTCGCGGTACGGCGAGGCGACCGAGCCGCTGTCGAGGTGGTCGCGCCCGATCGCGACCGGGCCCTTGAGCTCGCCGCTCGCCACCATCTCGTTGAACTTCAGCCCGGCCAGGTGCCGCTCGCCGTAGCCCAGCCAGCAGATCCGCGCCGGCAGCCCCTGGAAGTGCACCCGCTCGCCGGCCATCGTGATCCACTTCCGCAGCCGCTCGTTCTCGGGGAACAGGTCGAGGATCGCCTTGTCGGTGGCGGCGATGTCGGCCGGGTCCCCGGACAGCGCGGCCCAGCGGAACGGGCCCTTGCCCTCGCAGAACAGCGGCCGGATGTACGCCGGGACGAAGCCGGGGAACTCGAAGGCCCGGTCGTAGCCGCCCTTGCGGGCCTCGTCGCGGATCGAGTTGCCGTAGTCGAAGACCTCGGCGCCCTTGTCCTGGAACTCCACCATCGCCCGCACGTGCACGGCCATCGAGGCCTGCGCCTCCTTGGTGAACCCCTCCGGGTCCGCCGTACGACGGGCGTCCCACTCCTCGAACGGCACCCCGATCGGCAGGTACGCCAGCGGGTCGTGCGCCGAGGTCTGGTCGGTCACGATGTCGATCGGGGCGCCCTGCTCCAGCAGGGTCGGCACCAGCTCGGCGGCGTTGCCGAGCACGCCGATCGACAGCGGCTTGCGGGCGTCGCGGGCCTCGACGGCCAGCTGCACGGCGTGCTCCAGCGAGTCGGCCTGTACGTCGAGGTACTCGTGGTCGATCCGGCGCCGGATCCGCGACTCGTCGCACTCGACGCAGATCGCGACCCCGTCGTTCATGGTCACCGCGAGCGGCTGCGCGCCACCCATGCCGCCGAGGCCGGCGGTCAGCGTGATGGTGCCGGCCAGCGTGCCCCCGAAACGCTTGTCCGCGACGGCGGCGAACGTCTCGAAGGTGCCCTGCAGGATGCCCTGGGTGCCGATGTAGATCCAGGACCCGGCGGTCATCTGCCCGTACATCGTCAGCCCGAGGTGCTCGAGCCGGCGGAACTCCTCCCAGTTGGCCCAGTCGCCGACCAGGTTGGAGTTCGCGATCAGCACCCGCGGCGCCCACTCGTGCGTGCGCATCACGCCGACCGGCTTGCCGCTCTGCACGAGCAGCGTCTCGTCGGCCTCCAGCGTGGTGAGGGTGCGCACGATCGCGTCGTACGCCTCCCAGCTTCGGGCCGCCCTGCCGGTGCCGCCGTACACGACGAGGTCGTCCGGGCGCTCGGCGTTCTCGGGGTCGAGGTTGTTCATCAGCATCCGCAGCGGCGCCTCGGTCTGCCACGACTTCGCGGTCAGCTCGGGGCCGCGCGGTGCGCGCACCTCGCGGGGTCCAGTGGTCATGCGAGTTCTCCCATCAGGTTCTCCACGGCGGCGACCAGGGCACCGCTGCGTACGTCGGCGAAGGCGTGCTCGATCTCGGGGGCCAGGTGGCGGTCGGGTCCGGGGCCCTCCACGTTGCGGCGCAGCAGCGCGACCGCGGCGGCGGTGGCCGGCGACGGGGCCAGTGGCCCGCGCAGGTCCAGGGCGCGGGCCGCGGTGAGGTACTCCACCGCGATCACCCGGGCCAGCCCGTCGACCGACCGGCGCAGCTTGCGGGCCGCTGACCAGCCCATCGAGACGTGGTCCTCCTGCATCGCGCTGCTCGGGATCGAGTCGACGCTGGCCGGGTTCGCGAGCCGCTTGAGCTCGGAGACGATCGCGGCCTGGGTGTACTGCGCGATCATGTGCCCGGAGTCGACGCCCGGGTCGTCGGCCAGGAACGGCGGTAGCCCGTGGCTGCGGGTCTTGTCGAGGAACCGGTCCGTGCGGCGCTCGCTGATCGAGGCCACGTCGGCGGCGACGATCGCGAGGAAGTCCAGCACGTAGGCCACCGGTGCCCCGTGGAAGTTGCCGTTGGACTCGACCCGGCCGTCGTCGAGCACCACCGGGTTGTCCACGGCCGACGCGAGCTCGCGGGAGGCGACCAGCGCGGCGTGGTCGACGGTGTCGCGGGCGGCGCCGTGCACCTGCGGCGAGCAGCGCAGCGAGTAGGCGTCCTGCACCCGGTTGCAGTCCGGGCCGCGGTGGCTGGCGACGATCCCGGAGTCGGCCAGCAGCCGGGTCAGGTTGGCGGCCGAGGCGGCCTGACCGGGGTGCGGGCGCAGCGCCTGCAGGTCCGCGGCGAACACCCGGTCGGTGGCCAGCTGGCCCTCGACGCTCATCGCCGCGGTCACGTCGGCGGCCTTGAGCAGCATCCGCAGGTCCGCGATCGCCATCACCAGCATGCCGAGCATCCCGTCGGTGCCGTTGATCAGCGCCAGCCCCTCCTTCGCCTCCAGCTCGACCGGCTCCAGGCCGGCCTCGCTGAGCGCGACGGCGGCGGGTCGGCGTACGCCGTGCCGGTCGGTGACCTCGCCCTCGCCCATCAGCGCGAGCGCGCAGTGCGACAGCGGCGCCAGGTCGCCGGAGCAGCCGAGCGAGCCGTACTCGTGCACCACCGGGGTGATCCCGTGGCTCAGCATCGCCGCCATCGTGCTGGCGGTGGTCAGCCGGACGCCGGTGTGGCCGGTCGCGAGCGTCGAGAGCCGCAGCAGCATCAGCGCGCGGACCACCTCCCGCTCGACCTCGGGACCGCTGCCGGCGGCGTGCGAGCGGACCAGCGACTTCTGCAGCTGCGCGCGCATCTCGGTGGGGATGTGCCGGGTGGCCAGCGCGCCGAACCCGGTGGAGATGCCGTACGCCGGCGTGGGGGCCGCCGCGAGCTTCTCGACGGCGAGCCGGGCCTGCTCGATGGCGGTGATGGCGTCCGGGGCGAGCTCGACGCGGGCGTCGTGGCGGGCCACGGCGAGGACGTCGCCGAAGGAGACGGGCCCGACGCCGACGGTCACGGTGTGCTGCGAGGTCATGCATCAATTGGACTGCGCCGGCCGCCTGGTCACCAGAGCGTTCGGGCCGCTCACGTCTCGGATCCGAGACGCGCTCGGTGGTGGTCAGCCAAGGGCGCCGCCGTAGCTCGGCAGCCGGAACGCCCGCTCGTAGCCCCCGCCGGTGAAGTCGGTGGAGCGGTTGCCGACGTTGGCGATCAGCGTGTAGCCCTCGGCGGCGAAGTGCCGGCGGCACCGCTGCTTGCTGTGCGACAGGGACTCGCCCGGCTTGCGACCGCAGACCTCCCTGACGTCGTACCCCACCCGTCGCAGGGACCGGGTCACGCCGGCGAGGTGGCCGCGCTCGCGGCCGGTGTTGAACAGCAGGGAGACGCCGTGGCTGCGGGCGTACCTCGCGAACCGCAGCACGACCGGGACGGCCGTGCCGCGGGCGTAGTAGGTCGCCAGGCTCGTGTTGTCGATGTCGAAGTTGACCGCGAGCCGGCGGCCGCCGCGCTCGACCCGGTGGCCGACGTAGGACCGGGACCCGTACATCGCCTGGCGGGTGTCGGACAGCCACCGCGCCTTGCTCGGCGGCTCGCTCGCCTGCACGGGGACGGCCACGGCGGGCGCCACCAGGGCGGCGACGAGCGTCAGGGCGGGGACCAGCCATCGGGCCACGGGTTCAGCCTCTCCTCAGGTGCAAGGGGCCCCAGTCTGCGCGATCCCCCGGCGGGCCGCACCCGGGTAGGTTGCCCGGCATGGGACAGGTGCCGGCCGCGACGCGTGCCCTGCGCGTCCTCCGTTACATCGCCGGCCAGCCCGACCCGGTGACCCTCGACCGGCTCGCCGCCGCGGTGGGCCTGCCCCGCTCGACGGCCTACCACCTCGTCGCCGCGATGATCGAGGAGGGCTTCGTCGTGCACCTGCCCGATGAGCACCGGTACGGCCTGGGGGTGGCGGCGTTCGAGGTGGGCAGCGGGTACGCGCGCCAGGAGCCGCTGCAGCGGATCAGCCGCCGGCAGCTGGCCGCCCTGGTGGACGCCGTGGGCCAGAGCGCCCACCTGGCGGTGCTGCACGGCCGCGACGTGCTGTACGTCGTCGAGGAGCGCGCCCCGGGACGGCCGCCGCTCGTGACCGACGTCGGGGTCCGGCTGCCGGCGCACCTCACCGCCAGCGGGCGGGCGGTCCTCGCGGCGCTGCCCGCGGCACAGGTGCGGGCCCTCTACCCGGACCGGTCGGCGTTCGTGGACCGGCACGGCGTGGGGCCGACCTCGCCCAGCGCGCTGCGCGCCCTGCTCTCCGAGACCCGGCAGCGCGGCTACGCCGTCGAGCGGGGCGAGGTGACACCCGGGTTCGCCTCGGTCGCGGCGGCGGTGCTCGACCACAACCAGCACCCGGTGGCCGGCGTCGCGGTGACCTACCCCGTGGACGCCGCCGTGGACGTGACCCGCACCGTCGCCGCCACCCGGCGCTGCGCCGACGCGCTCACCCGGCGGCTCGGGGGCCGGTCGACGGTCTCGGCCGGCTGACTCCCCACTCGGGATAGTCCGTGACGTTGTGGCTGTTTTTGGGCCCCGGAAGCAGCCATTTTGTCACGGACTACCCGGGCTTGGCGGGAGGAGGCGAGTAACCCATCCGCCCGGAACTCGTTTCAGTTCGCAGACGACCGGCGGAGGACGGACATGGCCCCCAGCGACCAGCAGGACCTCACCACCCGTGCGCTGCGGCGCTCCCTGCGACGCCGGCTGGCCTGGTCGGCGGCCCTCGCCGCCGGGGCGGTGGTCGGGGCGAGCATCCTGGTGCCGTCCTACGGCCAGTCCGCGCGCGACGCCGGAGGGCTGCTCCAGCGGCAGCACACCGCGGACGCCCGCGCCCGGCAGGCCGCGGCCGCGGAGGCGAAGCCGCACGTCGACGCGCCGGTGACCGTGCCGAGCGGGCTGACCGTCAGTCTCGACGGGCACACGCACGACCACGACAACCCGCTGACCAAGAACGCCGTCTCGCGCACCACCGGCGACGTCGAGACCGCGGACACCGCCGACCCGACCACCCCGGTGCAGGCCGCCGTGGACACCGCCGCCGTGGTCCGGCAGCGGTCCGAGCCGTCCCCGAGGCTGGTGCCGCTCGCCGCGAACCCGAAGCGCCGGGCCGTCCCGCAGGACCGGTACGCGATGGCCGGCGGCTGCTACGGCCTGCAGGCCGTGCGCAACGACCGCTGGGTCGCGCGGGCCGGTGCCGGGTTCGCCGCCCGCCGCGGGCTGCGGTCACGGGCGCTGCCGCTGCACTTCCAGGCCACCGACCTCGGGAAGTACCTCCTCTACGGCACCCGCAAGGACTTCGTCTCCCGGAGCGCGAGCGCGCTCGGCGGCGCCGACACGGTGGTCTCCGCGAGCACCCCGAGCGAGAGCGGCGACTGGACCGTGACGCGCCGCGGGTCGACGTACCTCTTCCGGCTGGCCGGCACCGGGATGGGGCTCGCGGCCGCGGGCGACGGCACGCTGGTCATGGGGGCCGCACCGTCGGCGTTCCGGCTGCACACGGTCCGCGGCTGCGCGGCCTGGCCCGAGGTGCGCGACGACATCAGCGGCCGCACGTTCAAGGGCGCCTCGTCCATCCAGGAGGTGCGCGGCCTCGTCGACGCGCACACGCACGGGATGGCCTTCGAGTTCCTCGGCGGCGACGTGCACTGCGGCCGGCCGTGGCACCCGTACGGCGTCACGTACGCGCTCAAGGACTGCCCGGACCACTACCTCGCCAACGGCAGGGGCGCGGTGCTCGAGGACCTGCTGAACAGCGGCACCCCCGGCACCGGCCACGACCCGGTCGGCTGGCCCACCTTCAAGGACTGGCCGGCGCCGCACTCGCTGACCCACGAGGGCACCTACTACAAGTGGATGGAGCGCGCCTGGAAGGGCGGGCTGCGGGTGTTCACCAACCTGCTGGTCGAGAACGGCAAGCTCTGCCAGGTCTACCCGCTCAAGCGGAACTCCTGCGACGACATGACCTCGATCCGCCTGCAGGCCAGGGACATGCACAAGCTGGAGAGGTACGTCGACGCGCAGTACGGCGGACCCGGCAAGGGCTGGTACCGCATCGTCACGAACCCCTACCAGGCCCGCCGGGTCGTCAACCAGGGCAAGCTCGCCGTGGTCATGGGCATCGAGACCAGCGTGCTGTTCGGCTGCACCATGAAGGCCGACGTGCCCGACCCGTCGTGCACCAAGGAGTCGATCGACCGGCAGCTCACCCAGGTGCGGAGGATGGGCGTCTCGCAGATGGAGCTGGTCAACAAGTTCGACAACGCGCTGTCCGGCGTGGCCGGCGACGAGGGCCAGACCGGGGCCGCGGTGAACTCCGCGAACTTCCTGGAGACCGGCTCCTTCTGGGACATGCGGCACTGCCCGGCGGCGTACCCCGCCGACGTGCACGACAAGAACCAGCTC
>Ga0308174_10001045_pt1 | contig 12420 bp, 10 predicted proteins | sample PhyPR2_FD_203894 | JGI IMG/M metagenome (GOLD analysis project Ga0308174, IMG submission 203894) | Soil microbial communities from UC Gill Tract Community Farm, Albany, California, United States - DLSLS.P.R2 | ecosystem: Environmental > Terrestrial > Soil > Agricultural land | place: USA...
TTCGCGCTCTTCGTCATCGCGGAGTTCGTGCAATGGGTCATCGCGCGTCTGCTGCTGCGCATCGCGCATCGGCTGCTGGTGCTCGCGGGACACGCGGCGTGGGATCGCGCGTTCATCCGGCATCGCGCGTATCAGCGGCTGTGGTATGCGGCGCCGTTCGCGGTCGTCGCGCTGGGCATCGGCGAAGTGCCGCATATCGGGCGATGGGCCGCGCCGGTCGAACGCGTCGCGCACGGCTGCGCGTGGGTCTGCGTGTTCCTCGCGGCGGGCAGCGCGCTGTCCGCGTGGCAGGACGTCTATGCCGCGAGCAAGGAGGCGCAGACGCGCTCGATCAAAGGCTATATCCAGATCGGCAAGCTCGCGCTGGCACTAGTGTGCGGTGTGCTCGTACTGTCGATTCTGATCGACCGCTCGCCGCTCTGGATGCTCTCCGGCCTGGGCGCGCTTTCCGCCGTGCTGCTGCTCGTGTTCAAGGACACGCTGCTGTCGCTCGTCGCAAGCACGCAGCTCACGTCGAACGACATGCTGCGCATCGGCGACTGGATCGAGATGCCGCAAGCCCTCGCGGACGGCGCGGTAAAGGACATCGCGCTGCATACGGTCAAGGTGCAGAACTGGGACAACACGATCACCACCGTGCCGACCTACAAGCTCTTTTCGGAGAGCTATCGCAACTATCGGCACATGTTCGAATCGGGCGGAAGGCGCATCAAACGAACGATGCGCATCGACGCGCAATGCGTGCGCTTTCTCACCGATGAGGAAACCGAGCGCATGCTGCGCTTTCGCCTGCTGCACGATTATCTGCAACAGAAGCAGACGGAAGTCGAGCAGGCGAACCGCAATCTCGGGGAACTGGCTGAGGAGCCTGCGAATCGCCGGCGGCTGACGAACATCGGCACGTTTCGCGCGTATGGAGTTGCGTATCTGCAGCATCATCCGGAGATACGGCAGGACATGGCGATCATGGTCCGCATGATGGAGCCGGAATCGGCAGGCATTCCGATCGAGGTCTACTGCTTCACCGCAACGACCGCATGGTCGCAATACGAGCGCATTCAGGGCGATGTCTTCGACCATCTGCTCTCGATTCTTCCCGAGATGGGGCTGCGGCTGTATCAGGCGCCGTCGGGAACGGACTTCTCCGGCGTGGCGGGACGGCTGCGCGGCGAGATGCCGACTCTTTGACTTTCGCCCCGGAAGAATCAGGCAAGAATTGTCGATTTTTGTGTATTCACGCGCGCTGTCACGGTCCTTACGATGATGTCATCGCCGGTGCGTCCTAGCGCATCGCCATTCATCGGGAACAAGGAAACTCACTGTGATCGATCGCGTTCATGCCATGCGTGTCTTTACGCGTGTCGTCGATACGAACAGCTTCACGCGCGCCGCCGAGTCGCTCGGCATGCCGCGCGCGAGCGTTTCGACGACCGTGCAACAACTCGAAGCGCTGGTCGGCGTGCAACTGCTCGCACGCACGACCCGGCGCCTGAACCTCACCGTCGACGGCGCCGCCTACTACGAGCGCTGCGCCCGGATTCTCGCTGACATCGACGAGCTCGACTCCGGCTTTGCCGCAGGCGAAGAGCGGCTGCGCGGACGCCTGCGCGTCGAGATGCCGGATACGGTCGCGACGTCGATCGTCGTGCCCGCGCTGCCCGAGTTCCACGCGCGCTATCCGCAGATCGAGCTGTCGATCGGCATCGGAATGCGTAACGTGGATCTGGTCGGCGAAGGCGTCGACTGCAGCGTGCAGTTGGGCGAGTTGCCGGATTCAGGGCTGGTCGCGCGCCGGCTTGGATTACTGGAACAGGTGACGTGCGCGAGCCCCGCCTATCTGGAAAAGCACGGCACGCCCGCGAGTCTCGACGAGCTCGCCCAGCATGTCGCGGTGAACTGCATGCCGGAAAAGAGCGGCCGCCCCGCCGATTTCGAATTCGACGTGAACGGCAAACCGCACTCGATGAGCATGCGCGGCTTCGTGCAGGTCGCCGACGAGCACGCGTATCTGGCGTGCGGCCTGCAAGGGCTCGGGCTGATCCAGCCGCTGCGGATCGCAGCGCAGCCCTATCTGCGTTCCGGACAACTGAGGGAGGTGCTGCCGCAATGGAAGTCGCCGCCGCTGAAGGTATCGGTTGCGTTTCTGAAGAGCCGCCAGGCGACGCCGCGCGTATCGGCTTTCGTCGATTGGCTCGCGGCGCTTTTCGAGCGGTCGCAGCAAGTGGACGATACGCTCACGAGCCTGTATCGTGCGGCGCGGCGGCGTTCCGACGAACCCGCCGAGGCCTGATCGAACCTAGCGCACGGGGGTGGCCGCGTCTTCGCCGACCACCGTGTTCCACTTGCGCACTTCCCAGCGTTCGACGAGCTTGTTGGTAACGTAGGGATCGCTTTGTGCGAACGCCTCGGCGGCCGCCGGCGATTCGCCTTCGAAGAGCAGCATTGCGCGGTCAGCGGGGCTGTCGAGCGCACCGGCCAGCACGATATCGCCGCGCTCGACCGCCTGCCACGCCAGTTTCAGATGTTCATCGCGAAATTGCGCCCGGCGCTCCAGGTAGTCGGGCGCCAGTTCATAGATCAATAAATAGTGCATTTTCTTCGTCTCCTGGTTGGTTCACCGTTTCATCGGCCGATTGGCTATCCGAAGGTTTTTTGCCGCCTTTTTCCGCAAGTCTAAGAGTTCTTCAGAACCGTCCGATCGTCAATCGTGACGAGATCGCACATCATGCGCTGGTACTCCAAATCGGACCCTTCCATGTACCGCAATCAACCTCCCTGCAATTCGTGCACGAAGCACGATTGCCGCCCGTGCGCCTGGACTTCGCCGCTCGACGCATCGTATCGAAGGTTCGTTCCGCCGGGCCCGGTGTTGTCCGTGCGCCGTGCGCGACCGGGCGGCAGCGCGGAAAGCCCGGCAGACCAGTCGTGGCTTGCCGCGGCCGCCCGGCGCCTCGCCCGGCTCCTCTCAAGCTCTTCATCACGCCCGCTTTGAGCGCGCACCGAAAGTGCACCCAGCACGCGCTGTCAAGCGCGGAGCCCCGTCATGCCGGACCGAGTGGCGCGCGTCTGGCACTTGTGTAAAGAAATATGCACGCGTCTTTTCAGGATACCTGCACGGATAGAATGCACGCGTCATTACGCCCGCGTTCGGCGTCATAGTAAAAGGATAGCAGTCGATGAGTATCAATCTGGTTCAGGCGGTCAATACCGCGATCTCAAGCGAGATCGCCGAACAGCTTTCGCACAAGTTCGGGATTCCTGCGCAGATCGTGCAGCAAGTGGCCGCACGCACCGCTCCGGGTCTGGTCGCGTCGATCATGGACCGCTCGGCGGTCGGCGACGGTGCGCGTGCGGTGCATGCCGCGATCATGTCGCCGGAGGCAAATGCATTCGTCGTCGAACAGCTGCGCAATGCAATCACCACGACGACCGGCCTCAAGCACCTCGAAGCATCCGGCCATGCGCTCGCGTCGCGCGCGTCCGGCCAGCGCATCGACGCACTGACCGATGCCGTGTCGGCGGAAACCGGCGTGCCCGTTCAGGCGACCTCGGCGCTCGCCGGCATGCTCTCCGCGGTGTTGTTCGGCATTCTTAAGCATCACTTCCTGCTGTCGCAGGCGAGCGTCTCGAACCTGCCGGGCTTGCTGCGCGACCAGATCGGCGAGATGCGCGCGTCGCTGTCGCATGGCGTCGCGGGTGCGCTCGGTCTCGGCAACGTCGAGGGCTTCGTGAGCAGCATCGGAGCGCGGCTCGACGCCGCCGGCGCGACGCTGGAAGGTCCCGAGGAAGCTGCGGCGATGCCCGCTGCCCCGACCGGGGCTGCCGGCGGCTATGCGCCCCTGAGCGCACCGAAGCCGCTTCCGGCGGTGCCGCCGCCCCCGGTCCCTCCGGCTCCGGCGCCGATGACGGCCTCCGCTCCCGTGCGCGCCCGTGCGCAAGCGCGTCCGGAGAAGAGTTCGAAAAAATGGGTCTGGCTGCTGTTCGCGGTGCTTGCCGGCATTCTTGCGCTCGTCTACTACCGCGGCTTCACGCAGAAGCAAAGCGTCGACCTGAATGAAAACGCCGGCACGCCTGTCGCGACGGTCACCCAGCCCGCACCGGAAGCGCCCGCTCAAGTCGCGGCCTCCGATGACCGCGCGTCGGCGCCGATCGCGGCCTCGGCCTCGGCCTCGGCTCCAGCTTCGACCGCCGCATCGACCGCCGCTCCGATTGCGGCTTCGAGCGCGTCGGCATCGACCGCAGACTGGAAGGACGCTCAACTGGCGTTCAGCGTCAGCAACGCGGGCGTTCCTTCGGTGCAGGCAACGGTCGGCACGGAAGCGGAGAAACAGCAATTGATCGACACGCTCAATCGCCGTTTCTCCAACGGCTATAGCGCAAACATCTCCGTGGTTCCCACGACGCGCCCGGCCACGTGGCTCTCGCGTCTGAAGGCGCTCGCGCCGCTGATGGAAGTGCCGGGCGCCGAGGCAAAGCTGATCGGCTCGAAGGTCGAATTGAGCGGCGCCGCCGCCGACTCCAAGCTCGGCTGGACCGATCGCCTGAACAAGACGCTGGGCGGCATGTTCCAGGTCAGTTCGTTCGATGTGGACAGCGCCGTCGCAACCGCGACGCAGTCGTTTCGCGGCGCGATGAAGTCCCTTCTCGCCACCGACGACGCCTGCTCCGGCGACAAGCTCGCCAAGGTGCTGGATCTGCAGGTCGTCAACTTTGCGCGATCCAGCGCCGCCCTGCCCGACGGCGCAGTCGCGACGCTCGGCGAAACCGCGCAACTGCTGAAGAGCTGCGCAGCGAAAGGCTCGATGGTGAAGCTCGAAGTGGCGGGTTATTCGGATGGCGTCGGCAGCGCGCCGGCCAAGATGGAAATGTCGAAGGAACGCGCCGCAGCCGTTCAGGCGTTTCTCGTGAAGAACGGCGTGCCGCCTCAGTCGCTCACGGCAATGGGCTATGGCGACGCCAATCCTGTCGCCGACAACGAAACGGCCAGCGGACGCTTCGCGAATCGTCGAATCGAGTTCGTCGTGAAGTAAAGAGAGTAATTCGTTCGTCAGACAGAAATGCCGTCGCGCTCACGCGCGACGGCATTTTTTTTCATAGCGGCCGGAGAAAAATTCAGTTCGGCTTCTCGAAGCCGTTCTCGGCCCATCGTTCGGCGCTGGCCTTCGTGAGCTTGAACGCTGGCGACACGCGCACGTGCGCCAGTTGCGCGCCCAATGAATCGAACGCTTTGAGATTCGCGTAAGGATCGTCTTCGTCGGGAACGATCTCGAGCGCCACGGTGATGTCCTCGCCGCCGACGTCGATGGTCACGTTCTTGTGCAGCATCGCGTGCCGCTGCTGCTCGTGGCGTCGCAGCACTTCCGACGCCGTCTTCACCAGCGTACGAAATGCCGCGGAATCGAGCGGCTTGGGGTTCTTCTTGTCGCGGCCCATCGTCCAGGGACCGACGAGTGCGGGCTCCGCTTCGCCTGCCTGGATCATCTCGACGGCCCAGCCGTCGTCGTCCTCGTTCTTGATTACGCGAGCGGTCCAGCCGTCGTCGCGCCACAGGCGGTCTTCGTGGATGGCGTCGTCGGTGGAGGGAAATTCTGAGTCGGTCATAGCGTTGCAGTGCCGTTTTGCGGTGTGAAGCAATGCAACGCATTCTACCTTGCTGAACACCTTGGCATTCGGCGTGCTAGGAGTCTTGGCCGAATGGCCTATCCCGCGCAGGGGCGGGCGGGTTTCATATCTAAAGCCCGCCGCCCGTGCTAATTTGAAGCTACCGGGGACAGCCCGGCAGTACTTCGCCAATAAGCAGCAAACTTAGTCAAGGAGCAACTGCATGCTTGCCTTCATCGGTACTTTGATCGTCGGACTCGTCGTCGGTCTCATCGCGCGCGCTATCAAGCCGGGCGACGACAGCATGGGCTGGATCATGACCATCGTGCTCGGCATTGCTGGCTCGCTGATCGCGGGTTATGTCGGCCGGGCGCTCGGCTGGTATCAGCCGGGTCAGCCAGCGGGATGGATCGCTTCCGTGATCGGCGCGATCATCCTGCTCGTCATCTATGGAATGATCCGCTCACGCCGCACGTAACACAGCGCTGGACGGCGAGGCGTCGTGTCATCGCTCCGGTGACGGCAACGCGACGTCCTCGCCGTTTCGCACGATCCGGTTGGGCAGCACACCGCCCAGCCAATAGGCGAGTTCCGCCGGGCGATTGATTCGCCATGCGACGAAATCCGCCGCCTTTCCCGCCTCCAGTGTTCCGTGCGTCTCGCGCAAGCCGAGCGCGCTCGCCGCGTGAGCCGTGACGCCCGCCAGCGCTTCTTCCGGCGTCAGGCGAAACAACGTGCAGCCCATATTGAGCATCATGCGCAGCGACAGCGCCGGCGAAGTGCCCGGATTCAGATCGCTTGCGAGCGCCATCGCGACACCGTGGCGGCGCAACATCCCGACAGGCGGCATTTGCGTTTCGCGCAGCATGTAGAACGCGCCGGGCAGCAGCACGGCGAGGGTGCCGGCCTGCGCCATCGCCATTGCGTCGTCGTCGGTCATGTACTCGAGATGATCCGCCGACAGCGCGCGATACCGCGCCGCCAGCGCCAAGCCATGCAACGACGACAACTGCTCGGCGTGCAGCTTGACCGGCCGTAGACCACGAGTTCGTTCGGATTTTCGGCGACGTCGGGATCGAGGTTGTTCATCAGCATGCGCAGCGGGGCTTCGGTAAGCCAGCTTTTTGCGTTCAGACGGGGGCCGCGCGGCGCGCGAATCTCGGTATCGCGGAAACGGGAAGACGACGCCATGGGTGCTCCTGCGCATTGGTTCTGGGAATGCGCCCATGTTCTTGTATATACAACCTGCGTTGTATTGGGGAAATCCGCTCCTTGCCGCGTGAAACTTAAAGCTTCGCTGGCACCGCTTGTCTAGACATGACTTATGACAATGAGTTTTTTGTTCGCAATTTTGGCCGGTGTATGTTTCCCGCAGACCTTTACCGATGTTGACGAGACATGAGCACACTCGAAGCCCTCCACGCGATCGTCACCGACGACGATGCACCGCAGATCATCCGCGATCACGTCGTCGATGCACTGCAGTTCGCGCTGCGCAACCATCCCGATTACTTCACGCGCAAGGAGATTCAATGGCTCGCGCAATGGGACGACACGCGCATTCCCATTGCAGCTGGAAAGATACTGAACGGAATGAACGCCGCCTGAGCCGCGTTGCAATGTGACAAGACTACAGCGCGCTCAGCGGGCAGTCACGGCGCGGGCGCGCCGCTCGAAGTCCACGGCGATGGCCTGCCCCGGTTCCGACAGGCATTGGACGAAGCCAACCACATCCGGATCGCTGATAAAGCTCGACGCCGAGTGCGCCGCGAGAATCGCCGAGCTGTCCTGCGGGCGCGCGATCAGGAAGCCCTGTACGTAGTCGACACCGATTTCCTGCAGCGCGCGCAGCGTGTCGAGGTCCTCGACCCATTCCGCCACGCTCTGTATGCCGAGGTTGCGGGCAAGCGCGACGATCGCCTCGACGATTGCGACATCCGCCGGATGCGCGCACATCGAGCGCACGAATTCGCCGTCGATCTTCAGCGCATCGGCGGAAAGCGACTTCAGATACTTGAACGACGTATAGCCCGCGCCGAAGTCGTCGAGCGCGATCTTGCCGCCCATCTCATGGACGCGCGCGATGAAACGCTGCGTGTTCTCGAGATCGTGCAGCGCGACGCTCTCGGTGATTTCGAGGCAAAGATACGGCACGACGGACCGATGCCGCGCGAACAGCGCGAAGATATCCTCCATGAACTGCTCGTCGTTGAGTGAGCCGCCCGACAGGTTCACGCAGATGAATTGCGTATTGCGCAACTGATGGCGATGCGTTTCGATCCATTCGAGCAGCGTCGATATCACCCAGCGGTCGATCGCCGCTATGTTGCCCGATTCCTCCGCCGCGACGATCACCTTGCCCGCCGGCAGCGTCGTGCCGTCCGGCGCGCGCATGCGCAGCAGCACTTCGAAATTGAGCGATTCGTTCGGCGCCTTGAGCGACATGATCGGCTGCATCACGAGGAAGAGGCCGGCCGGCAGCCGGTTGCCGCCGAGCGTTTCGACGAGCTTCAGTTCTTCGGCGCGCTCCTCGAATGCCGCCGCGCCCTTGCGATACGTGACGAGGCGCGTATGCGCGACCTTCTTCGCCTCGCGGCAAGCGCGATCGGCATGTGAAAGCGCGTCGGCGACGCGCACGCCCTGCGAGCACTCGACCAGCCCGATCGACGCCTTCACCTGGAACGCGCGATTGCCGACCTGATACGGCGCATCGCTGAGAATCGACAGCAGTTCGCGCGCTTGCGCGATGGCGTCCTCGATCGGCGTGTCGCTCATCACGCAGACGAACTCGTCCCCGCCGATACGCCCGACCGGATAGCTGCGCGCGAAATGCGCCCGCATGCGCGCCGCCACTTGCCGCAGCACTTCATCGCCGGCGCGGTGGCCGAACAGGTCGTTGACGAGCTTGAAACGGTCGAGGTCCACATAGGCGAGCGCGTACGGCAACGGCTCCCCGCTTTGCGCGGCGATCGCCTTTTCGACGCCTCGGCGGTTCAGCGAGCCGGTCAGCTGGTCATGCTCGGCAAGAAACCGCAGCCGCTCGACCGCCTTCGAACGCTCGGTCGTGTCCTGCAGCGAGCCTTCGATCCATCCGTTCCAGCGGATCGCCTTCAGCAGATAACGCCGCTCGCCGGTGCCGCGCTCCACCGATCCGCCCATTTCCAGTTCGCCGTCACTGCCCTTCGCGGCCAGCGCCTGCAACGCGCCCCACGCGCCCGCTTCGAAGTAGTCGTGCCAGTGGCGCGATCGGTAGTCGGACTTCTGCAAATCGAGCATTGCGCGCAGGGCCGGATTGGCGCGCACGAAGTGACCGTTTTCATCGAGCGTGAAGAGGCCGATCGGCGTGACTTCGTAGGTGTTGCGCAACTCCATTTGCGCCTGACGCCGGAAGTCGCGCTCGGCGCGCATCTGCTCGGCAATGGCGAACGCGGCCATCATGCTCGACGACAGTGCGGCCATCACTGTATTGACGCCGCCGAGCAACACCTTGAGCCCGAGCACCGCGCCCAGCAGCTCGGAAAACGTGGCGAACAACACCACGGCCAGCGAGCCGACATACCAGAGCACCGTGCGCGACCGCGCCATCCACACCAGCCGCGCCAGAAAGAACAGCAGCACGCCGATGGCCAGCGCGCCGCTGACCCAGAGCGTCGGAATGAACCACGCATAAGGCAGCGCGAACGCCGCTACGAGCAGTACGACGCCCACGTACTGAATGACGCGCAGCAGCCACCGGTAGCCGACAATTCGCAACTCGCGCCGGAATAGCTGCGCAAAGAGCGCGACGGTCAGAATGTAATACGCGGCGAACGTGATCTGCCGCATCGCCGGCACGAACTCCGCCGGCAGCACGCGGCCGAGCCATTGGGTGTCCCAGCCCATCGCGTTCGCGCACAGGCGCAGATTGCCGACGAGCCATGCCGCGAAGATCACGTAGGTCCACTCGCGGTTGATCATCGCCGTGACGAAGACGAAAACCGCGAGCGTCAGCAAGCCGCCGGCGATCAGGCCGGAGCTTTCCTGGAAGTCGAGCGCCGATCGGCGCAATGCCTGCCCGTCCCACGCCAGCACGCTGACCTGCGCCGGACCGGAGTACGTGCCGCGGCACAGCATGATTAGCGGCGCGGAGAGGTGTCCGGCCTGCACGAAGAAACCGGCCTTCACGGGATGCATCGCGCCGCTCGCGCCGTCGCGGTCGGCAATGCCGATCGGCTTCAGCGTCGCCGCATCCCAGCACGCAACCGTTTGCGCGTGACGCGACGGTAATTCGATAGCGGTCGACAGATCGCCACCCATGCGAGGCGCAGTGAAAGCGAACCAGACGGGCTTTTCGGAGAGACGGGTGCTGTAGCTGGAAACGGAGGGCGCGTCGCGCAATGCCTGAAGCGCGTCGGCGGGACGCAGCAGGCCGCTGCGATCGACGATCACGCGCAACGGCAGCGGGACGGCGCCGCGCGAGTCGTATTGGCGCGGCAGGAAATAGAGCGTGGCGAGCGTGCCCAGCGCGATCAGCACCGGCACGGCGTACACGGCAACCGCGTACAGGGCGTCGTCGATCCACGAGCCGGACTGCCTGAATCTCGATAAGGAAGCTGGAATCACCGACGCCATACCTGGACAACCCCCGTTCACGCCGCGCATCACGTTGCAGCAGCGCAGGACGGCAGCGATGGGCGAGGTGCCCCGTCATCGCTGCTTTCGGCTTATTTGCTTTAACTATTCGCTTTGTTGCTGCACGCCTGACACGGTTGCGTCATGGACGACCGCAACCGTCGGTGCCTTAGGGCATCCTACCGGTTCCCGCCCCAAAGATAAATCTGGAGATTGCGCTGGGGCGTCCGAAAGGTGCGCAGCCGCACACTTTTCGATTAAGTTGTTGAGTAAAGGCAGTCGACTAGTACGACCGTGCACCGTCACAACGGGCGATTCAGTCTTCCTCGTCGAGCCAGGGAATGTCGACGTCGGTGATGAACGCGACCATTGCGAGCGGTCGGCCTTCCTGCCGCCCGAGGTTGCCGTCCGCGCGCTGCCATTCGCAGCGAAAGACCGTGCCGGGCGTGTCGGCGAGCAGCGTGACCGTGCGGATCTCGTCCGGGTCGTTATCTTCCACCGGCCCGTCGAGCGAGATCAGCAGTTGCTGCGGCCATACGCCGTCTGCCGGATCGTAGATCTTGTCGCCGTCATGGATCACGACATGCGCTTCGACGCCGATCGTCGACGACGCCTCGACGATCATCTTGCCGAGTGCTCGCAGCACCGCGGTGGCGCGGCCCGAATTGGCCTGACGGATCGCGAGGTCGCCGCGCGTCAGCGCCTGCTCGAGTTTGGGATTGGTTTTCTGTTGCGCCATCGATGTCTCTCTTGAAGTTCAACGCAGATTCGACGAGCCACGCGCGGCTCAGGGTGCAGCGCGATCGTATCACCGCAACCTAATAATAGGATGCACGATGCGCACCGCCTAACCCGCTCAAGTTCGCCAGCCACAGGCCGATAACGGGATCATCGCCCTCTCATGCTCGCGTCACTGCCGTGCTGCCGTTCATCGATCCGTGTGCTGTCCCTTGCTTTCTTCGGCCCGCGCCCGCCCGCCGTGTGCAGCGCCAGCGGATGCGCACGTGCTGATGCCGGGCGACGGAATCGTCGACGGGATCGCGCTCTCGACGCATCTTCAGCCGATCTACAGCCTTCCCCACCAACGCGCAATCGGCTACGAGGCGCTCTTGCGCGGCCGTCCGGTCGGCATGCGCGACAGCCCGCTGATCGGCCCGTTCGATCTGTTCGCCCGCGCGATCGTCGCCGGCACGCTCAGCGAACTCGACCGCATGAGCCATCTGACGCACCTGCGCAACGCGGCGACGCGCCTGCCTGCCGCGCACTGGCTGTTCGTCAACATGAACCCGGCCACGTTCACCCACGCCGGCTACGCAAAGGAACTGGCGGCGCTCACCCGCGACACCGGCCTTGCGCCCGAGCAACTCGTGATCGAAGTGCTGGAGTCGGGCGGCACGGACGTGGAGCGCATCGCCAGCGCGACGCGATCGTTCCGCGCGCAGGGCTTTCTCGTCGCCGTCGACGATTTCGGCGCGGGGCATTCCAACATCGACCGCTTGCTGACGCTGCGGCCGGACATCGTCAAGCTCGACCGCAGTCTGGTGCGCGCGCAGAGCGCCCAGAAGCACGCCCATCTGCGCGATGCGCTGATGCCGAAGCTCGTCGAACTCTTGCATCAGTCGGGCATGTTCGTGGTCGCGGAAGGCATCGAGACCAGCGACGACCTGCTGCTCGCGGCGCGCGCCAACGTCGATTTCGTGCAGGGCTTTCTGTTCGGCAAACCGTGCCAGGATCTCGCCCCGCATGGCACGGCCACGCCGCTCTTCGAAGACGCATTCGACCTGCTCGCGCAGGCGCGCCGCAACGAACGCCTCGCTGCGGATTTGCTGCTGATGCCGTATCGCGCGAATCTTTCACAGGCCGCAAGACGGATTGCGGGCGGCGCAAGCTTGGAGGCGGCCTGCGCGGAAATACTCGCGCTGCCGGCCACCGTAAGCTGCTTTTTCCTCGATGAAGCCGGCCGCCAGTTCAATCCGACGCTCCGGGGCGCGGGCGAGCGGCGGCGCAGCCAACGCTTCGCGCCGATCGCGGACGCATCGACCGGCCGCTGGGACAATCGCGGCTATTTCGTCGATGCCTGCGCGCGGCCCCAACAAATCATCACGAGCGCGCCGTATCTGTCGGTGACGGGCACGTCGCTGTGCGTGACGCTCACCATCGCGACCCAGCGCGGCGGTCGCACGATCGTCGTCGGCGCCGATCTCGACT
>Ga0308174_10001049_pt1 | contig 12400 bp, 13 predicted proteins | sample PhyPR2_FD_203894 | JGI IMG/M metagenome (GOLD analysis project Ga0308174, IMG submission 203894) | Soil microbial communities from UC Gill Tract Community Farm, Albany, California, United States - DLSLS.P.R2 | ecosystem: Environmental > Terrestrial > Soil > Agricultural land | place: USA...
CCCGGACCCCGGGCCCGTGACCCCGGACCCCGGGCCCGTGACCCCGGACCCCGGGCCCGTGACCCCGGACCCCGGGCCCGTGACCCCGGACCCCGGGGAGCGGTCCTCCGTCAGCCGTTGCCGCCCGCGCGGACCAGGCCCGTCTCGTACGCGAGGACCACGACCTGCACGCGGTCCCGCAGCCCCAGCTTGGTGAGTATGCGGCCCACGTGCGTCTTCACCGTGGCCTCGGACAGCACCAGCCGGGCCGCGATCTCGCCGTTCGACAGGCCCTGGGCGACCAGCACCATCACCTCGCGCTCGCGCTCGGTGAGCCGGTCCAGGCCCTCGTGGCGGGGCCGGGCGGTCGTCTCCGGCAGCATCGGCGCGAACCGGTCGAGCAGCCGGCGCGTGGTGGAGGGGGCCACCACCGCGTCCCCGCTGTGCACGGAGCGGATCGCGGTGAGCAGTTCGCCCGGCGGGACGTCCTTGAGCATGAAGCCGGAGGCGCCCGCCTTCAGCCCGGAGAACGCGTACTCGTCCAGGTCGAACGTGGTGAGAATGAGGACCTTGGGCGGGTCGGGCTGGGCGCAGATCCGGCGGGTGGCCTCCACACCGTCCAGCTTCGGCATGCGGACGTCCATCAGGACGACGTCGACCGCGGTGGCGCGCAGCACCTGCAACGCCGCGACGCCGTCGCCCGCCTCCGCGACGACCTCCATGTCCGGCTGGGCGGCGAGCACCATGCGGAAGCCGGTGCGCAGCAGCTCCTGGTCGTCGACGAGCATCACGCGGATCGGCATGGTGGTGTCCTCACCCCTGTCCTGACGGTGGTCTGACGCATTGAGGTCTGGCGCACTGCAGTCTGGCGTATCGGAGTCCGACGCATTGCGGCCTGGCGGATTGTCGGATTGGCGGATCGGCGGATTGTCGAAGGGGACCTGGCTGAAACATGCACGTGTCAGTGGGCCGGTTTGAGCGGCAGCAGGGCGCTGATGCGGAACCCGCCGCCCGGGCGCGGGCCCGCGTCGAGCGTTCCGCCGACCATACCGACCCGCTCGCGCATGCCGATCAGTCCGTGGCCCTGTCCGTCGAAGCCGCCCTCCTCGTACAGCTCGTGCGGGGCGCCCTTGCCGTCGTCCTCGATGAGCAGGCCGAGGCCGTCGTCGAAGTAGACCAGGCGCACGCTGGCGCCCGTGTTGGGTCCGCCGTGCTTGCGCGTGTTGGTGAGCGCCTCCTGCACGATCCGGTACGCCGTCAGTTCGACGCCGCTGGGCAGCGGGCGCGGGGTGCCCTCGACCTTGAAGTCGACGGGCAGCCCGGAGGAGCGGCACTGCTCGATCAGCTCGTCTATCTGTTCGACATCCGGTTGCGGTACGTACTCACCGCCCTCCACGTGCTCGCCGGTGCGCAGCACGCCCAGCAGGCGGCGCATCTCGGCGAGGGCCTGGCGGCCGGTGGAGGAGATCGTCTCCAGCGCGTTCTTCGCCTGGTCGGGCGCCGCGTCCAGGACGTACGCGGCGCCGTCGGCCTGCACGACCATCACGGAGACGTTGTGCGCGACGACGTCGTGCAGCTCGCGGGCGATGCGGGCGCGCTCGGCGGCGACCGCGACCTTGGCCTGCGCCTCGCGCTCCTTCTCCAGGCGGGCGGCGCGCTCCTCCAGCTGCGCGAAGTACGCGCGGCGGGTGCGCAGGGAGTCGCCGAGCACCCAAGCGAGGGCGAACGGCACGGTCAGGAAGACGACGAGGGCCACGTGACCCAGCGCGCTCGTGTGCGGCTCCGGCCAGCGGATCTCCCCGACGGCGGCCGCGCACAGCCCGAGGGACAGGGCGAGCCGGGAGGCCCAGCGGGCGCCGTTCGCGGCCACCGTGTAGACGATCACCAGCATGGCGAAGTCGGCAGCCGTCGGCTCCACGTCCAGTACCAGCTGGGCCAGGCCGACGGCCGTGGCGAGCAGCAGCATCCGCTCCGCCGTACGGCGGCGCAGGGCCACGACGAGGCACAGGACGGCGGACAGGGCGAGCGCCTCGGCGTAACCGCCGTGGTGTCCCTGGAGCCGGGCGGTGCTCTCCACGCTCACACCGGCCAGGCCGAAGAGAACGACGGCCCAGAAGCTGTCGACCCAGGTCGGGTGCCGGCGGAGAAAATCGTAGAGGCGTTGCACGTAACCCAGCGTAGGGAACCGTGCGGTATGCGGGAGTCAACCGGAGGGTCGATCCGTGAGCCCGGCACGTACTCCCCAAGGTGGACACGGCTGTGCCCCAGGGATCGCAGAGGGGCCCGCGGGGCCGGGGGCGCGGCCCCCGGGCCGGGGATCGCGTTAGCATGACGAGAAATCGTCCGGTACCCCTCGCGGACTGGAACGGGAAGGCCACTCGCGTGAGTACAGTCCAGCAGCCAGACCCACGGGACCGCCCCGCCCGGCTCACCGTCGGTGTCGTCGGCACCGGCCGCGTGGGCCCGGCCCTCGCCGCCTCGCTCCGGCTCGCCGGTCACCGCCCGGTGGCCGCGTCCGGCGTCTCCGACGCCTCCCGCCGCCGGGCCGAGGCCCTGCTGCCCGGCGTCCCCCTCGTCGCTCCGGAGGAGGTCCTCCGGCGCGCCGAACTGGTCCTGCTCACGGTGCCCGACGACGTCCTGCCAGCGCTGGTGGCGGGCCTCGCCGAGACCGGCGCCGTCCGCCCCGGGCAACTCCTGGTGCACACCTCCGGCCGTTACGGCACGAAGGTGCTGGACCCCGCCCTGCGGGCCGGCGCGCTCCCGCTCGCCCTGCACCCGGCGATGACCTTCACCGGTACCCCCGTGGACGTGCAGCGGCTGGCCGGCTGCTCCTTCGGCGTCACCGCGCCCGAGGAGCTGCGACTGGCCGCCGAGGCCCTGGTGATCGAGATGGGCGGTGAGCCCGAGTGGATCGCCGAGGACAGCCGCCCGCTCTACCACGCGGCCCTCGCCCTCGGCGCCAACCACCTGGTCACCCTCGTCGCCCAGTCGATGGAAGTGCTGCGCACGGCGGGTGTCGCGGCGCCCGACCGGATGCTCGGCCCCCTGCTCGGCGCGGCCCTCGACAACGCCCTGCGCTCCGGTGACGCGGCCCTGACCGGCCCCGTCGCGCGTGGGGACGCGGGCACGGTCGCCGCCCATGTCGCCGAGTTGCGCCGGCACGCCCCGGCGGCCGTCCCGGGCTACCTCGCGATGGCCCGCACCACCGCCGACCGGGCGCTGGCCCACGGCCTGCTCAGGCCGGAACCGGCCGAGGCCCTGCTGGAGGTGCTCGCGGGGGCGACGGACGTGCCGGGGACGGCGGACGTACCGGGGACGGCGGACGTACCGGGGACGGCGGATCTTCCAGGGCCTACGGACCTCCCGGGGGTGACGGGGAACGGCGGCGGCCCGGGGGTGACGGGGAACGGCGGCGGCCCGGGGGTGACGGGGAACGGCGGCGGCCCGGGGGTGACGGGGAACGGCGGCGGCCCGGGGGAGTCGAACGCTCCAGGGAACCCGGAGATCCGCAAGCACCCGGAGCCCACCGCGGGTCCTGACAACCCTCGGAGCCCGGACCATCCCGAGTATCCCGACCATCCCGAGCATCCCGAGCGCCCGGAGCATCCCGAGCATCCCGAGCATCCCGAACACCCCGAGCACCCCGAAGAGGGGGACCCCCGATGAGCCCCCGCACCAGTCACGGCGGCCGGAACCCCGGGCAGGGCCTCGCCCTCGCCCCGACCCTCGCCGACCTCGAACGTCTGCGCGCCGAGCGCACGGCATCCGGCAGCACCACCGGCGCGCACACCGCCGGCGCCCGCCCCACCGGCGTCGTCATGACCATGGGCGCCCTCCACGAAGGGCACGCCACCCTCATCAGGGCCGCCCGCGCCCACGTCGGCGACAAGGGCCTCGTCGTGGTCACCGTCTTCGTCAACCCGCTGCAGTTCGGCGCGGGCGAGGACCTCGACCGCTACCCGCGCACCCTGGACGCCGACCTGTCGGTCGCCGAGGCGGCCGGCGCGGACCTCGTGTTCGCGCCCTCCGCGGAGGAGGTCTACCCCGGCGGCGAGCCGCAGGTGCGGCTGAGCGCCGGCCCCATGGGCGGGCGCCTGGAGGGTGCCGTACGCCCCGGGCACTTCGACGGCATGCTCACCGTCGTCGCCAAGCTGCTCCACCTCACCCGCCCCGACGTGGCGTTCTACGGGCAGAAGGACGCCCAGCAGCTCGCCCTGATCCGCCGCATGGTGCGCGACCTGAACTTCGGCGTGGAGATCGTCGGCGTGCCCACCGTGCGCGAGGCGGACGGCCTGGCGCTGTCCAGCCGCAACCGCTACCTGTCCGCCGCCGAGCGGCGCACCGCGCTCGCGCTGTCCCGCGCCCTGTTCGCGGGCCGCGACCGGCACGCCGCGCAGGAGGCGCTGCGCGCACGGGCGCGCGAGGTGCCCGCCACGCCGGCGCGCGCGCAGGCGCTCGACGCCCTGGGCGAGTCCCGGGCCGCCGCCGACGCGCACGCCGTCGCCCGCGCGACCCCCTGCGGCCCGGCCGCCGTGCGCGCCGCCGCCCGCGCCGTCCTGGACGAGGCGGCCCGCCTGGACCCGCCGCTCGTCCTGGACTACCTGGCCCTCGTCGACCCCTCCGACTTCACCGAGGTGCCGGACGACTTCACCGGCGAGGCCGTCCTCGCCGTCGCCGCACGGGTCGGCGCCACCCGGCTGATCGACAACCTCCCCCTCACCTTCCAGGCCCCCGCCCCCGGAGCGCCCGGCACCCCCGACCACCGCGGAGCGGCCTCGTGACCAGCACAGGCACAAGCACAAGCAGCAGCACAGGCAACAGCACCGGCATACGACTGCACGCGCCCTCCCCCGGCTGGTCCCTCACCGCGGACGTCGTGGTCGTCGGCTCCGGCGTCGCCGGTCTGACCGCGGCCCTGCGCTGCGAGGCCGCCGGCCTGGACACCGTCGTCGTCACCAAGGCACGGCTCGACGACGGCTCCACCCGCTGGGCGCAGGGCGGCATCGCCGCGGCCCTCGGCGAGGGCGACACCCCCGAGCAGCACCTCGAGGACACCCTGGTCGCCGGCGCCGGGCTGTGCGACGAGGAGGCGGTCCGGATCCTCGTCACCGAGGGCCCGGACGCCGTACGGCGGCTGATCGGGACCGGGGCGCACTTCGACGAGTCCGAGCGCGGCGGCCTGGCGCTGACCCGCGAGGGCGGCCACCACCGCCGCCGCATCGCGCACGCGGGCGGCGACGCCACCGGCGCCGAGATCTCCCGGGCGCTGGTCGAGGCCGTGCGCGCACGCGGGCTGCGCACGGTCGAGAACGCGCTCGTACTGGACCTCCTCACCGACGCCGAGGGCCGCACCGCCGGCGTCACCCTGCACGTGATGGGGGAGGGCCAGCACGACGGCGTCGGCGCCGTCCACGCGCCCGCGGTGGTCCTCGCCACCGGCGGCATGGGCCAGGTCTTCTCCGCCACCACCAACCCGTCCGTGTCGACGGGCGACGGCGTCGCCCTCGCGCTCCGCGCCGGCGCCGAGGTCTCCGACCTGGAGTTCGTCCAGTTCCACCCGACCGTGCTGTTCCTCGGCGCGGGCGCGGAGGGCCAGCAGCCGCTGGTCTCGGAGGCGGTGCGCGGCGAGGGCGCCCACCTGGTCGACGCCGGCGGCACGCGCTTCATGGTGGGTCAGCACGAGCTGGCCGAACTGGCGCCCCGGGACATCGTCGCCAAGGGCATCACACGGCGGATGCAGGAACAGGGTGCCGAACACATGTTCCTGGACGCCCGGCACTTCGGCGCGGACATGTGGGAGCGCCGCTTCCCCACCATCCTCGCCGCCTGCCGCGCCCACGGCATCGACCCGGTCACCGAGCCGATCCCGGTCGCCCCGGCGGCCCACTACGCCTCCGGCGGGGTGCGCACCGACCGTCACGGCCGGACCACCGTGCCCGGCCTGTACGCGTGCGGGGAGGTCGCGTGCACCGGCGTGCACGGCGCGAACCGGCTCGCCTCGAACTCCCTCCTGGAGGGCCTCGTCTACGCCGAGCGCATCGCCGCCGACATCGCGGCGGGCCGGGCCGCCGAGGGCGCGGACGGGCCCCCCGCGCGCGTGCCCGCCCCCGCACCGGAGCCCGGACGCCCCGGGCACCCGCTGCTCCCGCCCGAGGCCCGCCTCGCCCTCCAGCGGATCATGACCGAGGGCGCGGGCGTGCTGCGCTCCGCAGCCTCCCTGCGCGCGGCCGCCGAACGGCTGGAACGGCTGCGGACGGAGGCCCTGGCCGCGTTCGACGAGCACGGCAAGACGGCCGAGCCCGGCGTCGACACCTGGGAGGCCACCAACCTGCTGTGCGTGGCCCGAGCCCTGGTCGCCGCCGCGCTGCTGCGCGAGGAGACCCGCGGCTGCCACTGGCGCGAGGACCACGCCGAGCGCGACGACGACGCCTGGCGGCGCCATGTCGTCGTCACCCTGACCCCCGGCCGCACCCTCGCGATCCGCACCACCGACACCGCGGACTTCCCGCCGACCCTGGGCCCCGCCCGGGCGGCCGCCGGGAGCCCCGTGACCACCGAGCCCCAGGAGCAGTGACCGACGTGAGCGACACCCCCGAGACCCCCCGCACCCCCGACCTCCTCCCCCTCGTCGGCGACGGGGGCGACAGCGGCGGCTGCGGCGCCGGCTGCGCGTGCGGCGCCGGCGGTACGCACGGCGACCACGGCGACCACGACGACCACGAGTACGCCGAGTGCGGGCTCGACCCCGCGCTCGCGCAGCTCCTGACCGACGCCGGGCTCGACCCCGTGGAGGTCGAGGACCTGGCAGGCGTCGCCATCATGGAGGACCTGGACGGCGGCGTGGACGTCACCACGGTGGCGACCATCCCCGAGGACGACCGCGCCACCGGCGACTTCACCGCCCGTGAGGACGGCGTCGTGGCCGGGCTGCGCGTCGCCGAGGCCGTCCTGTCCGTCGTCTGCACCGACGAGTTCGAGGTCGAACGGCACGTCGAGGACGGCGACCGCGTGACGGCCGGGCAGAAGCTGCTCACCGTCACCACCCGCACCCGCGACCTGCTGACGGCCGAGCGCAGCGCGCTCAACCTGCTGTGCCGGATGTCGGGCATCGCGAGCGCCACGCGCGCGTGGGCGGACGCGCTGGAGGGTACGAAGACCCGCGTGCGCGACACCCGCAAGACCACGCCGGGGCTGCGGTCCCTGGAGAAGTTCGCCGTCCGCTGCGGCGGCGGCGTCAACCACCGGATGTCCCTGTCGGACGCGGCCCTGGTGAAGGACAACCACGTGGTCGCCGCGGGCGGCGTCGCCCAGGCGTTCCGGGCGGTGCGCGAGACGTTCCCCGAGGTGCCGATCGAGGTCGAGGTCGACACCCTGCACCAGCTCCGCGAGGTCGTGGACGCGGGCGCGGACCTCATCCTGCTGGACAACTTCACCCCCGACGAGTGCGCGGAGGCGGTCGCCCTCGTCCACGGACGCGCCCTCCTGGAGGCGTCCGGCCGGCTCACCCTGGGCAACGCCAAGGCGTACGCGGAGACCGGCGTGGACTTCCTCGCCGTGGGCGCCCTCACGCACTCCTCGCCCATCCTCGACATCGGCCTCGACCTGCGCGCGGCGGAAACGGAATAAGGGAACAGGTTTTCGACGCCATGCTGCTGACCATCGACGTGGGCAACACGCACACCGTGCTCGGACTGTTCGACGGCGACGAGATCGTCGAACACTGGCGCATCTCCACGGACGCGCGCCGTACCGCCGACGAACTCGCCGTCCTCCTCCATGGCCTGATGGGCATGCACCCGCTGCTCGGCGACGACCTGGGCGACGGCATCGACGGCATCGCCATCTGCGCCACCGTGCCGTCGGTCCTGCACGAGCTGCGCGAGGTGACCCGCCGCTACTACGGCGACGTCCCCGCCGTCCTCGTCGAACCGGGCGTCAAGACGGGCGTGCCGATCCTCATGGACAACCCCAAGGAGGTCGGCGCCGACCGCATCATCAACGCGGTCGCGGCCGTGGAGCTGTACGGCGGACCGGCGATCGTCGTCGACTTCGGCACGGCGACGACGTTCGACGCGGTGTCCGCGCGCGGGGAGTACGTGGGCGGCGTGATCGCCCCGGGCATCGAGATCTCGGTGGAGGCGCTGGGCGTGCGCGGCGCGCAGCTCCGCAAGATCGAGCTGGCCCGGCCGCGGGCGGTGATCGGCAAGAACACGGTGGAGGCGATGCAGGCGGGCATCGTCTTCGGTTTCGCCGGCCAGGTCGACGGCGTCGTCAACCGCATGGCCCGGGAACTGGCCGACGACCCGGACGACGTGACCGTCATCGCGACGGGGGGCCTCGCCCCGATGGTCCTGGGCGAGGCGGCCGAGATCGACGCCCACGAGCCCTGGCTGACCCTGATCGGCCTCCGCCTGGTCCACGCCCGCAACACACCCCGGGTGTGACGGGGCCCGCCTTCCCCGCGCAGCGCCGTTCCGCGGGGTCGGGCGGGCACTCCAGCCGTGGCACGGTGCCACGGCACGCCAGACACCTCCCTTCTGCCCGTTTTGTCCGATGCGCGCGTACCGTCACCTCATGCCCACGCCACACGGTCACCGCGGCATGGCGTTCGGCGCGGAGGAGCTGCGCGTTCTCCGCCGCGTCCTGGCCCTCGCCCTCCACTCCCGTCCCGTTCCCGCCGAGGACCGGCACGACTGCCGCCACCTCGCCGCGTCCCTCGACGAGGCGATCCGGGAGGCCGCCCGGCAGCACGCCTTCCTCCTCGCCGACCTCGCCCGCCACCGCGCCGCCCTCCCCGCCACGGCCGCCGCCTACCTGGACCTCCTCCAGGACGCGCTCCGCGTCGGCCACCGTCCCTGCCGCGACGACCTCGCCGCGCTCGGCGCCCTGAGCGGCAATCCCGCCGCCGCCGCGCTCCTGGCCCGCTGCCGGTTCCCCGCCGCCCGCGCCTCCGGGGACGACCCCGGCCCCGCGGAACGCCCGGCCCCCGACGAACCCGCCGCACCCGCGCCGCACGATCCGACCCCCGCCGCACCCGAGCCGGCACCCGCCGAGCCGGCCCCCGACAAGCCCGGCCCCGTCCGGACACCCCCGCCTCCCTCCCCCTCCCCGCCGCCCGGCCCGGCCCGCGGTCCGGGGAAGACCCCACGCCCGCAGCGCCCGGTCCCCACCCCGGGCGAGGTCTTCCCCCCGAAGCGCAGGCCCGCCCCGCCCCCCTCGGGGCGGCGCACGCCGGCCCTCGTCGGCTGAACCGCACCCGGCCCGGCCCGCGCGGCCCCCGGGGCTACTCTGGATCCATGGACTACCTCTCCGCGCTCGTGCCGCCCATCGTGATGGCGGCTCTGTTCATCGGTGTGATCGTCACGATGGTCAAGAGCCAGGGCGGCGCCAACAAGTACAAGGAGGACGCGGCCGTCGACGCCGCGCTCGCGCGCGCCGAGAACGCGCCGCCCGCCAAGAACGCCGACGGCGCCTGACCCGCCTGCGCGGTGACCGCCCGGACACGGGTGGCCGCCTCCTCCGCGTCCTCGTCCTGGGGCGTACGACTCGAATCTCACCCTTTCGAGTCGTACGCCCTTTTTGTCATGCTTTTTCCGGAAAGGCCCACTAGGGTTCGGCGTGTGCCTCGTCCCTTGGGAGAACTCGAAGACGCCGTCATGACGCGGGTGTGGCAGTGGAACCGCCCGGTGACCGTCCGGGAAGTCCTGGAAGATCTCCAGCGGGAACGGTCCATCGCCTATACCACGGTGATGACCGTTTTGGACAATCTTCATCAGAAGGGCTGGGTGCGCCGTGAGGCGGAAGGCCGGGCCTATCGATATGAGGCGGTCTCCACCCGCGCCGCCTACGCCGCCGCCCTGATGAACGACGCGTGGTCGCAGAGCGACAACCCGGCGGCCGCCCTGGTCGCGTTCTTCGGGATGATGAGCGAGGAACAGCGGCAGGCCCTCCAGGACGCCGTCCGCATCGCCCAGGGACCGCGGGTCCGGGAATCCGAATCGCGGCCCCCTTCCGAAACAGCGGATTCGCCGGCGTCCGATCGGAGCCCGCGGGAGAGCGTCCATGAGGATCCGGAGGAGAGCGCGGACGAGAGCCCCGGCGCCGGGCGTCCGGACGGCGGGCGATAACGTCCGTTCATGCCAGCGAAGAGCCCAGGAAGCCCCGAAGGCGCTGTTAAAGCCGTCACCGTCCGCAGGGCGAGGACCAGTGATGTCCCGGCGGTGCGCCGACTCCTCGACTCCTACGTGCGACGCGGCATCCTGCTCGACAAAGCGACCGTCACCCTTTACGAGGACATCCAGGAGTTCTGGGTCGCGGAACGCGACGACAACGCCGAGGTCGTCGGCTGCGGCGCACTGCACGTGATGTGGGAAGACCTCGCGGAAGTCCGTACGCTCGCGGTCGGCCCGCAGGCCCGCGGCCTCGGTGTGGGCCATCAGTTGCTGGAGAAGCTGCTGCAGACCGCGCGCTGGCTCGGTGTGCGCCGCGTTTTCTGTCTGACCTTCGAGGTCGAGTTCTTCGGCAGGCACGGCTTCGTCGAGATCGGCGAGACACCCGTCGACTCCGATGTCTACGCGGAGCTGTCACGTTCCTATGACGAGGGTGTCGCGGAGTTCCTCGGTCTCGAACGAGTGAAACCGAACACCTTGGGCAACAGTCGGATGCTTCTGCATCTGTGATCGCTCTCCGGGTTCTTCCGGTCACTCGCTTCCACACCCGCACACGTTCCGTGCGATGCGAGCGCCCTATGTCCGATACGCGTGCGTTTCCGGTGCTACCCGGAGGTGGCGGCGTTCCCTTGCCCGGCCCCGGTTCCTGCCAAGGGTTTGTGTTTTTCCTTCAAAAGCGGTTTGCTTTCCGATGTAGTGCAGTACTGCATATAACAGGGGTGCGAAACAGCGGCCGGCGCCGCTGACCCCCGGCCCCATAGTTTTCGATGAAAGGAAATACAGTGGCGCAGAAGGTTCAGGTCCTTCTTGTCGACGACCTCGACGGCGGTGAGGCGGACGAGACGGTGACGTTCGCGCTGGACGGCAAGACCTACGAGATCGACCTCACGACCGCCAATGCGGACAAACTCCGTGGCCTTCTCGACGCTTACGTCAAGGGCGGCCGCCGCACCGGCGGCCGTGCCTCGGGCGGACGCGGAAAGGCGCGCGCCGCGGCGTCCGGCGGCAGCCAGGACACCGCGCAGATCCGCGCCTGGGCGAAGGAGAACGGCTACGAGGTCAACGACCGCGGCCGCGTCCCGGCGACGATCCGCGAGGCCTACGAGAAGGCCAACGGCTGAGCGGCGGCGCGCCGCAGTCGGACGCGGTGGCATTCCGTGGCCACCGTCTCCACCAGTCGTACGAGGTCGGGGGCGCCCCCACCGCCTCCCAGGGCCGACAGCGTCGGCAGCGACGACTCCACCTCGCGTCCCGGTACGGGGGGCCGCAACCAGACGGCGGCCCCCTGCGAGCCGACGGCGGCCGGGGTGGGGACGGGGGCGGAATCCGGGGCCGGTACCGGTGCCGTGATGCCGCCGCCCGCGCCCAGCGCACGCAGGTCCAGGGGCAGTGAGCCCCACTCCAGCCACTCCAGCAGCCCCGGCAGTTCCTCCGCGCTGCCCGCGGCCACCAGCAGCCGCACCCGGTCCCCGTGCAGTGCCACCGGGGACGCGGGGCCCAGCCGCCGCAGGGCCGCCGCGCCCGCCCCGCGCGGGACGTCCAGGACGTCGAACCGCAGCCCCGTGACGAGCCGCACGGGCCGCCCCGGCGCCGTGGCCCAGCCCAGCTCGTTCTCGTACCACCGGCGCACCGCGTCGTCCGAGTCGTCCGCAGCGCCTGCGGCGCCCGCGGAGCGCTCCTCTGCCGGTGGCCGGCGGGGGAGCGGAAGGGGGGCCGGGGGGCCGGTGGGCGCCATGCACGGAGCAACAGCCGACCGGCGCCGCGGGTTACGCTCGGTGCCGTCGTGCACACGTTCCGTGCCGCCCCGGGCGTCCTTTCGGGCCGTGGCGCCGCGCAAGGTTGTTCGCCCGTAGCGGAGGGAATCGGTGTCCGCGGCATGGACTGTCGGTACCTGCGGGTAAGACATGCCTAGTGGGAGGGGGCGACGCGCGGAATGGGCCGCCCCACGTTCGCCATCGGCGTACCGGAGAGTGGGGTAAGTGCCTGGCCTGCGGGAACATCGTCTCGCACCATCGAGTTGTGGCAGATGTCGGCGTTCGGGGTCAGGAGGCCATCGACGGTGTCGGCAGTTGGAATGAGCGGTCCCCGCTTGCGGGACTAAGCTGCGGAAGGACAGGGAGGGGACAGCCCCCTTACTGCCTGACCGCTCTGAGGAGCGATTAACGATGTTCGAGAGGTTCACCGACCGCGCGCGGCGGGTTGTCGTCCTGGCTCAGGAAGAAGCCCGGATGCTCAACCACAACTACATCGGC
>Ga0308174_10001050_pt1 | contig 12391 bp, 13 predicted proteins | sample PhyPR2_FD_203894 | JGI IMG/M metagenome (GOLD analysis project Ga0308174, IMG submission 203894) | Soil microbial communities from UC Gill Tract Community Farm, Albany, California, United States - DLSLS.P.R2 | ecosystem: Environmental > Terrestrial > Soil > Agricultural land | place: USA...
TCCTGCGTCTGGCGAGCGCGCGGCTTTTCCAGAACATCGATACGCTGGAGCGGCGGCTGGCGCAGCAAACGGCGACGGCCAAAGGCATGGCCGCCAAGACAGCCTGAGAAGACAGCCTGAGAAGACTGCTCGAGAAGGCAGCTTGAGAAGACGGACTGAGAAGGAGTACGTGGAGAGGTGGCGGGCGTCCTGTCCTCATTGCGTTATCTGTTCGCCGACATCCTCGGCGACGATGATTGCACGCGCCCCTTCCTGCCCGAAGGTCTCCCCGGCGCGGCGGTGCCGATCGTCAGGGACGGCATCGACCTTCTGATGGACTACCAGGGCCCGAGCTACGCCCAGCTCTATGTCGACCGGATCAAGCGTTTCGTCGGCCGGGCGGATGTCGGCAGCGAACTGCTCGGCCGGATCGCGCGTCTGCTTGCGCAGCGTATGGCTTATGAGGACCCGATCCGCAGCGCACAGCTCAAGCTCGCCGAGCTCAGCAGCGGTCCCGCGCGGCTTTCCGAGCCGAAGCGGTTCCGCGTCGACGAGTTGGTCGGCGCGCTGCCGGAGACTGCGGGTGATCCGCTGTTTGTGGTGTGCGAAAAGCTGGGCTGGCTGCACCGGCAGGTCGCGATGCGTTTTCCGGCTCGCTCCCGCACCGGCGTGCGCTGCTTGAGGCTCGGCGCGGGCCTGCGGCGCTGGCGGCTGTTCTCGGTCCGTTATGGCGAGGAGCGCGCCTGGGTCGAGCGCTGGCTCCACATGATCTCCCGCTGTCTCGACAAGCAGCCCGCCTCTACGGCCGCCGTGGTCGAGACGGCGACCATGGTGCAGGGCTATGGCGACGAGTATCGACACGGCATCGCGGACTGGCACGCGGTCATCGATGGGCTGGCGAAGCCGACCTTCGACGGCGCGCTGCCGCTCGCCGATCTGGCGGGCGCGATCGCCGAGGCGCGGGCGGCCGCGATGCCAGATCCGCGACAGGTCGCATTGAAACGGACGATCGCCCGGATCAGGGCGCGTGCACTTGCGGTTGAGCCGGACCTCAACGCCGCGGAGTGAGCGGGCACGTAACCGGCTCAGAACGAACGAGAATTGTTCTTGGATGCGGGTCGGTCGGCATCGATCGCATGCCCTTCGAGGGTAACCTTACTCCCGGGAAGAGCAGGGCAGGGCACGGTGATGTGAAGCAGCGGTTCCCTTTCACGTGCAAATCGCCGCGGGAAATGTCATAAAAGTCTGACGCGTCGAATTGGCCGGGTTTCGAACCAGATTGCGCTGAACGCCACGAGCACGGCGGCGAATTGATACGAATGTCAGAACCGGGACACTCGTTTCCGGTGCATCCAACGATTTGTAGTGAGAGCGTCAGCCTTGTCGTTTCCCTCGTTGTCGTCGTCGGTTCCGGTTGGTGCGCTGGTCGGCTGGATGCTGCTGCTCACCTTCAAGCACATCATTGCCGATTTCGTGCTGCAGACCGCCTGGATGGCGCATGGCAAGGATCAGAAGAAAGGCTGGGGGCTGCCGCTCCTGGTGCACTGCCTGATCCATCTCGCAGTCGCCACGGTGCTGATTCTGATCGTCGCACCGAGATTCTGGTTCGTGGCGCTGATCGATTTCGTCATCCACATCATCGTCGATCGCGTCAAGGGTATCTGTTCGGTCCGTTTCCGCATGACGCTCGAGCATCCCTGGTTCTGGACCCTGATGGGCGTCGACCAGTCGCTGCATCATCTGACCGGGTTTGGCCTGTCGATCCTGATGGCCGCGAACGCTTGAGCGTTTTCAAGCGAAGTGGGTAGCGGTTCGCGTCAAGAAAACGCGCCAAGGCAAAGACGCACACACGTCGCGGGGCCGAATCAGGCAGGAACAAGGCCACCGTACGACTACCGGCCACCATGGTTAACGCTTCGTTAGCGATTGGCGATGCATCCTCCAGGTCAGAGGATTTCACCATGCTTCCAAACCGTGACGCTTTTGACAGAGACGCTTGCCCGGTTGGTGATGACCTGCTGGGCGAACTGTACCGTGCCAATGAGAATGGTCTGCCCGCCCTGGTCGAGAGCGTGTCGTCCGACGTGAGGGCGATGCTGGCCTTGTTCTGCTACAAGCGCAGCCATTTGCATTCGCTGGCGGTCGCCATCGCCTCGACCTGCAGCGAGCGGGAGCTTTCGCAGTTCGGCGGCCGCGTCGGCTCGGTGCTCTACGCGCAGTCGCGCGATCCCAAGGCGGCGCGGGAGGTCGTGTCCACCGGCAGTCGCAAGCCGATCTCGCTGTCGACCAAGCCGTTGTCGGCGATCGTGCCGCTCGACGACGACCTCGACGATCCCGACTCGGTCACCGCCTGATCTTCAGGGTAGCGCCGGCAACCCGAACTTCCGCCGCGCCATCGCGCATTCCGGATCTCCGGGCATGCAGGTGCGGCACACCTCCGGGCGCAACGCATAGATCCCGCAGGCCGTGGCCTCACCGATCTTGCCCTGCAGGGCACAGCAGCGGTCGTTCTCGCAGCGCATCCCCGACAGCCGGTCGTTGACGAGCTCGGGCGGAATCAGATCCAGCGCCGCGTCCTCTTCGATCGTGAACCGCGGCCAGTTTCGCGAATAGGCGCAGCAGGCGCCGCAGGCCTGGCACGGGCTGGCCATCGTCTCACTGCTGACATCAGACATCTTTTGGCGTCTCCCAGACCAGGGCGCGCCGCCATTTCGCCCGCAGTGCCTCGCGCCGCTCCGGATATTTCTCATCGAGATAATCGGCCTCGATGACGCGGTCGGTGCGGAAGCTGCGGAAGTCGCTGCGCAGCTCGCACCAGGCTGCCAAGATCCGCACCGCCTCATGATAGCCGATCGCGATCGGCCAGATCGTGCGCGCGCTGGCGCGGCCCTGCTCGTCGCGATACTGCAAGCTGATTTTCCTGCCCTCGTGGATCTGCGTGCGCGTGCGCGCCATGTCGATGCGGTCGGGCTCGCGCTCCCATGGCGGCCGCGCACGGCTCGCCGGCTCCAGCACGAACGGCCGTAGCCGCTCCGGCACGGTGTCGGCGATCTTGGCCATCAGGTCTTCGGCGGCGCGTGCCAGCACCGGGTCGGCATGCCCGATCACCCATTGCGCGCCGAGCACGGCCGCCTCGATCTCGTCGGGCGTCAGCATCAAGGGCGGCAGGTCGAATCCCTTCTCCAGGATGTAGCCCATGCCGGCCTCGCCGCGGATCGGCACACGCTGGCCGATCAGGGTGGCGATGTCGCGATAGATCGTGCGCTTCGAGGTCTCCAGTTCTGCGGCGATCGCGTCCGCCGTCAGCGGCTGACCTGTCCGCCGCAGCACCTGGATGATCTGAAACAGCCGGTCGGCGCGTCGCATCTCAAAGGCCCCGTTTCGTGTTCCGCTCGCGGATGCTGACAGCATGTTGGCAGCAGGGGGCTTTTATACCGGGACAACACTGCAATGAAGGGGATTTCCAATGATGATGATTGATGGTTTCGGACTTTGGACGGCGGTTTTGCCGCTGCTGACACCATGGTGGCAGCAGGCCCTCGCTAGTGTGAAGCAGTTGTTCAGGAAAGCGGGAGCGCTGTGATGATTACCCTGTTTGGTCTCGGTGCGGGCTTTGGCCTGCCGGAAATCAGCCCCTTCGTCACCAAGACGGAGGTGCAGTTGAAGATGGCGGGATTGGCCTATCGCAAGCAGCGCGCCATGCCGCCGTCCTCGCCGAAGGGGCAGCTGCCGTATATCGACGACCAGGGCGCCGTCGTCGCCGATTCGACCTTCATCCGCGCCCATCTCGAGCGCAAATACGGCTTCGACTTCGACGAAGGGCTCGATCTCGAGGCGCGCGCGCACGCCTGGGCGTTCGAGCGGATGATCGAACACCATATCTATTTCGGCCTGGTCGGCGCGCGCTGGGTCGATCCGGTCAATTTCGCCAAGGGGCCGGCGCATTTCTTCGACGGCGCGCCGGAGGAGAAGCGCGAGCGGCTGCGCGAGGACGCCCAGTTCCGGGTCGCCGAGAACTATCTGATCTCAGGGCTCGGCCGTCATGCGCCGGACGAGGATGTCGATCTCGCCGCGCGTTCGCTGCGCGCCTTGTCGGTGCAGCTCGGTGACAAGCCTTATCTGTTGGGTGAGCGTCCCTGTGGCACCGACGCCACCGCGTTCGCGGTGCTGGCCGGACTTATGACGCCGTTCTTCGAGTCCGAGCTGCGTCGGCGCGCGGAGAGTTTTGACAATCTCACGGCCTATGTCAGCCGCATGATGGCGCAATATTATCCGGAGTTCGCGTGGGACAGGCAGGCGGAAGCGGCGTGAGTCGCTAAGCCGTCATTGCGAGCGAAGCGAAGCAATCCAGAGCCCGGCAGAAAGTCTGGATTGCTTTATCGCTTCGCTCCTCGCAATGACGAGGCGGTCTACGCGACAGGCGCCACCTCGCCCTTCACCCGCGCGAGCTCGGCCTCCAGCTCCGCGATCCGCGTGTCGCGCGAGGCCAGTGCGGCGGCGACGTCCGCGGCATCGAACTTCTGCGGAATGTGCTGCGGGCAGTTGGTGTCCCAGGCCTTGATCTTGAACATGATCACCTGCTCGGGCCGCGCGCGATAACCCTGCGGCATCAATGAGCGCGTCAGCGCCGGATCGTCTTCGACGATCTTGGCCTCGCCCCAGATCTTGACGCGCCGGCGATGGGCGTAATCCATGATCAAGATATGCGCCTTCGGGTTCTCCGACAAATTGCCCTGGGTGATGAATTGCTGGTTGCCGGCGAAATCGGCGAACGCCAGCGTGTTTTTGTCCAGCACCTTGATGAACCCCTTAGGTCCGCCGCGATGCTGGATGTAGGGCTGGCCGTCGGCCGACGCGGTCGACAGATAAAAGCTCGTGGTCTCGCTCAGGAAGCTGGCAAGATTGTCGTCGACCTCGGTGCGCCAGCCGCGGGTCTCTTCGACATGCGCGTAAGCCTCGCGCGAACCTTTGCGGGTCTGGATCGCCTTCACCGCCGGGCTGAACGCCGCGTCGCTCGGATAGCTCAAAGAAGTCGTCATCGGAGCCTCCACCAGCTCGTGCGGCGATCGCGCCGCCTCATGTCCACTGATATGAGCTTGGGGCCGTCGGGGACAATCTGGCGCGTCGGAACTTCATAATTGCAGCAGGCGCAATAATGCGCGGCAATGCCTGTAGCCCGCGTGAGCGTTAGCGACACGCGGGGACGCGCACCCGGATGTCGCTGCGCTCTCCGGGCTACGAGCCCGGTGCGCTGCGTTCTCAATCCTGTGACGGCGTCTTCTTCACCACCCGGAATGTGCCGTTGGCGCGCGCAATGACGACGTCGTCGACGCGGATCAGGCTCTGCGCGAAGCAGATCGTTTGGCCGGCCTTGATGACCTCGCCCTCGACGCTGAGCCATTGTCCGATCTCGCCATTGCCGAGATAGTCGACCGCGAGGTTGATCGTGACCAGCGACGAGGCCCAGCCCAAGGCCTGGGCGCAATTATAACCCATCGTGTTATCGGCCAGTGCCGCGATCAGCCCGCCATGAATGTGTCCGCGGCCGTTGGTGTGCGGCCTGCCGACCCGCAGTCCCAGCGTGATCGCCGTCTCGGTCCTGCGCGCATAGAGCGGCTCCCAGGGATCGGTGAACGGGCTGTTGCGGAAATGCGGTTCGAAGCCGCTCGGGATCTCGGTGCTCATCTGCATCTGTCCATTCACTGCTGATGGCCGCATTGAAGACCAGACGCGTGCGCCTTGCACCGCCTACAAAGTTTTAAACGGGATTTGCGCAGGCGTTTGAAACGGGCCTCGATATCCGCCACGCATTGCACTTGCAGGAAAGGCCGGATGCAATCCCCGCATGCGCGTTTCCGACCGTGCTGCGGCATCGGAAGCCGGCGCGGCCTGCAACCTTGTTCGCATTGCCGGCATATGGCGATGCTATAGGCTTTCACCTCGATGGTGGCGGCAGCTTCTGCCACTAGACTTGCAATAATGATTATATCCTATAACAATGATCGAAAGGGCGCGTGAAGCCCCCGCTTTGGAGGAGACAATTTCGATGAGGAAGACGCTACTGGCGTTGTGTCTGGCCGCCTGCGTGACGCCCGCAATGGCGCAGCAGGAGAAGACCTTCAACCTGAAGATCTCGCATTGGGTGCCGGCCAGCCATCCGCTGCAGAAGTCGCTCGAGGACTGGGGCGCCGCGGTCGAGAAAGCCTCCGGCGGCACCATCAAATCGACCGTGTTCCCGGCCCAGCAACTCGGCAAGGCCTTCGACCATTACGACATGGCGCGCGACGGCATCGCCGATGTCACCTATGTCAATCCGGGCTACCAGCCCGGCCGCTTCCCGATCATCGGCGCTGGCGAATTGCCGTTCCTGATCTCCGACGCCAAGGGCGGCTCGGAAGGCCTCGACGCCTGGTACCGGAAATATGCCGCCAAGGAGATGAAGGACGTCAAATATTGCCTCGCCTTCATCCATACGCCGTCGGCGCTGCACACCCGCACCAAGAAAGTCATGGTGCCGGACGATATCAAGGGCATGAAGATCCGCCCGGCGGATGCGACGATCGCCAATTTCGTGACCCAGCTCGGCGGCACCAATGTGCAGTCCTCGGCGCCTGAGGTGCGCGACATCATCGAGCGCGGCGTCGCCGACGGCGTGTTCTTCCCGGCCGGATCGCTGGTGCTGTTCGGCGTCGACAAGGTGACGAAGTATCACATCGACGCACCGATGTACGTCACCACCTTCGTCATCGTCATGAACAAGGACAAATACAACGAGATGTCCGACCGCCAGAAGAAGGCGATCGACGACAATTGCAGCACCGAATGGGCCGGCAAGATCGGCGCGCATTGGGGTGAATTCGAGGACGCCGGCGTTGCCAAGATCAAGGCCGAGCCGGGCCAGGAGGTCTACAAGCTGACGCCAGAGCAGACCGCGCTGTGGAAGAAGGCGGCCGATCCGCTGTTCAAGACCTGGGAGGACAACGTCAAGAAGACCGGCGTCGACCCGGATGCGGCGATGACCGAACTGAAGGCCGATCTCACCAAGTACAACGCACTGGCGCAGTAGTCGCCGCATCGGGCGGACCGCGAGCTGTCGCGCAGCGGACGGTGCGCCCCCTCTCCTCGTTGTTACGGGGAGAGGGTCGGGGTGAGGGGCAGACGCACGACAAGTGCAAGCTGTTGGACCTATACCCCTCACCCGGATTGCTTCGCAATCCCACCTCTCTCCGCAAGCGGGGCGAGGTTGTAGCGAGCGCGCGGCAAGGCGTGCGCGTACCTGACTCACGGATCGTACGTCATGAAACGCACCTGGATGGACCGATTCATCGATGGCATCGAATGGATCGCCGCGTTCTTCGTCGGCATTGTCGCGCTCGATATTTTTCTGTCGGTCCTGCTCCGCAACACGCTGAACTACGCGATCCCCGATTCCTTCGACATCGGGCGGATGCTGCTCGGCATCCTGATCTTCTGGGGCATCGCCGCCACCTCCTATCGCGGCACCCACATCACGGTCGACCTGGTCTGGGGCAATGTCGGGCCGCGTCAGCAGCGCTGGATCGACGTGTTCGCGACCCTGGTGCTGCTGTTCGTGGTGACGGTGCAGACCTACACGCTGTTCGACAAGGTGCGCGGCACCTACAACGACCACGTCCTGACTTTCGACCTGCACATGCCGACATGGCCGTTCTTTTTGATCGCCTGGATCGGCGACGTCTCGGCCGTGCTGCTGATCGCAATCAGGACCTACCGGCTGATTTTTCATCCCGAGGACATGCATGACCCAGAGATCAAGGCGACGGAGTAGCGCCTCATGAGTACCGATACCGTTGCCCTGCTCGGTTTCGTGGCGCTGTTCGGCCTGATGCTGTTGCGCGTGCCGGTCGGCATGGCCATGGGCCTCGTCGGCGTCACCGGGTTCGGCTACATTGTCAGCGGCCCCGCCGCGCTGAAGCTGGTCGGCCAGACCTCGATGCGCACGGTCACCGACTACACCTTCGGCGTGATCCCGATGTTCCTGCTGATGGGGACCTTCGTTTCCAATTCCGGCATGAGCCGCGAGCTGTTCCGTGCCGCCAACGGCTTTGTCGGCCATATGCGCGGCGGGCTCGGCATCGCGACCGTGGCCGCCTGCGGCGGCTTCGCTGCGATCTCCGGCTCCTCGGTTGCGACCGCGGCGACGTTCTCTGCGGTCGCCTATCCCGAGATGCGCCGCTTCGGCTATCCGCAATCCTTTGCAACCGGCGTGATCGCGGCCGGCGGCACCCTGGGTGCGATGCTGCCGCCGTCCACCGTGCTCGCGGTCTACGGCATCATCACCGAGCAGGACATCGGCAAGCTGTTCGTCGCCGGCATTATTCCCGGCATGCTGGCGATGATCATGTACATGATCACGATCGGATTGATCGGGCGCTTCAGGCCCGGCTTCCTGCCGCAAGGCAAGCCGCTGCCCTGGCGCGAGCGTTTTGCCGGCCTGAAGAGCATCTGGGCGCCGGTGCTGCTGTTCGTGTTCGTGATCGGCGGCCTTTATGGCCTGCCGTTCCTGCCGCGCTTCACGCCGACCGAGGCCGGCGGCGTCGGCGCCACCGGCGCGTTCCTGATCGGCCTGGTCACCGGCCGGCTCGACAAGGACAAGATCCTCACTTCGCTGCTGCAGGCGACCCGCACCGCGGCCGCCGTGTTCACGGTGCTGATCGGCGCCTTGATCTTCGGCTATTTCCTCACGGTGACGCAGACGCCGCAGAAGGTGACGGAATTCCTCACCGGCCTGGGTCTCGGTCCCTACGGCGTGCTGGCGCTGATCATGGTGATGTATCTGGTGCTTGGCTGCCTGATGGACGCGATGGCGATGATCATCCTGACCGTGCCGATCATCTTCCCGGTAGTCGCGCATCTCGGCTTCGACCCGATCTGGTTCGGCGTCATCATCGTCATGACGGTCGAGCTCGGCCTGATCCATCCGCCGGTCGGGATGAACGTCTTCGTCATCAAAAGCGTGGTGAAGGACGTATCCTTCGCCACGATCTTCAAGGGTGTGCTGCCCTTCGTGGTGACCGATCTCGTACGCCTGGTGATCCTGATCGCGTTCCCGATCCTCGCCACCTGGCTGCCGCAACAGATGATGGCGCACTAGTTCACGTGAATCGTAGGATGGGTTGAGCGCAGCGATACCCATCATGCCTCCGCATATACCGCAATAAGCGATGGGCATCGCTTCGCTCAACCCATCCTACGATCTGCAACAGATGATGGCGCACTGATGAACAACCCAATTCTGCAAACGAAGTACGTCTTCACCATCACCGCGCTGATCGGCAGCGTGACCTCGGCGGGCGAGATCGGCATCGGCGTGCGCCGGATCATCCCGATCCACGGCGGCGAGGTTACGGGGCCGGGCCTGAATGGTGAGGGGATCTCGGGCAAGGTCTGTGCCTTCGGCGCCGACTTCCAGATCATCCGTCCGAACGAGCTGATCGATCTCGAAGCCAAATACGCCTTCGAGACCGACGACGGCGCGACTGTGTATGTCGAGAACCGCGGCATCCGCTTCGGGCCGCTCGACCTGCTCGGCAAGCTGAAGCGCGGCGAGCCGGTAGATCCCGCGCTGATCTACTTCCGCACCCACCCGCGCTTCGAGACCGGCCACGACAAATATCGCTGGCTGATGCAGCACATCTTCGTGGGCTCCGCCGCCCGCCACGCCGAACGCGTCGTCATCGACGTGCATGTGGTGCTGTAAGAAGGCGCTGTCTCGGCACAGTCCACCCTCTCCCCTTGTGGGAGAGGGTGGCAGCCTCGAGGCGATGCAAAGCATCGCCGGGAGGCTGCCGGGTGAGGGGTTCTCCCCTCATCATAGGTTTACGATTGCGGCACGAACCCCTCACCCGAGTGAGGTATGTCGTAAGCAATTGTGTCGCCCTCTCCCGCAAGGGGAGAGGGCGCAGTCATGATCAGCGCGACAGATCCCATGCCGACCAGCCGGCGCCGGGACAATACTGTTTGTGTGATGCGCCGTGTGACCAACCGTCGGGCAAATCAGTTTGCAGTTTGCAAGAGCCGACAGCGCAGCGACGCCAAAGCGGCGGAAAATCGCCGCGCGGGAAAATTCATTTCGTCAGCCGGTCCAACGTATTGCGATCCGTAAGGCTTCCCACCGCAAAATTTAGCTTTCGTTTTTCAGAAAATCATGGATGATGCCTGCATCCTGCCTCGACGAGAGGGGCGTACGCGCGGTCGTCACGATGCGCGGGGCGGGGACGCGGTGGCCGCACCGTGTTGCAGCGTGATCTGATCACGCCGACGAACAACATGATGCGGACGTGAAGTCGTGTGGTCCTGGCATCCCGGTGCTGATGCCAAGCTTCGCTATGCTCTTCGTTGAGCACGCGGGCGACGGGGGCAAACAAGCCGGTCCCCGAGGAGATCACGTATAAGCGTGAAAACCATCGCGCAGGGAATGCCGGTTGATCGGCTGAACCTGTGGTACCTGCCGCCTGCATTTTTTTCTGCAGGCGGGCCATGGGTGAGGCCTTCACCCGGCATTCCCTGCGCCCTCTCCGACGGAGAGGGCAGGTGCTTCGCAAGACTCGGGCGTCATCCGCCGCGGGAATGCGAACACGCATCTGCGTGAACCGTTGATGGGAATGGCGGTGCCTGGGAGAGAGTGCGACCTCCCTTCTGCCCATCATGACAAGCGAAACACAGCGCCCATGCTGCACTGCGGAAGCGCGTACTCACATTCCTTCTTCATTGACTCCCGCCGTGATCGTTATAAAACATAACTATTCAGAACAGGACACAATGGTTCAGATGGGAAACGCCGATATGCCAGCGCCCGCAGCCGATGCGGCGCTGCTCAAGATCGAACGGCAGGGCGCGGTGCTGGCCGTGGGCCTCAACCGTCCGGCGAAGCGCAACGCGCTCAATGACGGCATCATCCTCGCCATTGGCGAGTGCTTCGCCGATCTGCCTGACGACATCAGGGCGGTGGTGATCCACGGCCTCGGCGACAATTTCTCTTCCGGTCTCGATCTGTCCGAACTGCGCGAGCGCGACGCCACCGAGGGCCTGCTGCATTCGCAGATGTGGCATCGCGTGTTCGACCGCATCCAGTACAGCCGCGTGCCAGTCATCGCCGCGCTGAAGGGTGCCGTGATCGGCGGCGGGCTCGAGCTTGCATGTGCGGCGCATATCCGCGTCGCCGAGCCTAGCGCCTACTTCGCGCTGCCTGAGGGCCAGCGCGGCATCTTTGTCGGCGGTGGCGGCTCGGTGCGGCTGCCGCGCCTGATCGGCGTGGCGCGGATGGCCGACATGATGCTCACGGGCCGCGTCTATTCGGCGAGCGAAGGCTCGGCCTATGGCTTTACGCAATATCTCGTCGAGGACGGCGGCGCGCTCAACAAGGCGATGGAGCTGGCGGGGAAGATCGCCGGCAATGCGCCGCTGACCAATTTCGCGGTGCTGCAGGCGCTGCCCATGATCGCGGAAGCCAATCCGCAGACCGGCCTCTTGATGGAATCGCTGATGGCTACCGTCGCGCAGAGCGACCAGGAGGCCAAGAAGCGTATCCGCGCCTTTCTCGATCACAAGACCGCAAAAGTGAAACCGACGTGACATGAACGCGCCAATAACAAACACACAGGGAGGAGACGGAAAGACGCAGGCGCGAGCCGCCAGCGTGCATCCGTTACGCGCGATCTCGTTCAACGATCCCGCTGTCAGCATCGAGCGCCGCGCGGACGGCACGATCTATCTGCGGCCGAAGCAGCCGCTCGCGGACTATCCCCGCCGCATCACCGATCGCCTCCATCATTTCGCCGAAGCCACGCCGGATCGCGTCTTCATGGCGGAGCGCCAGGGCGGGAAAGGCTGGCGCGAGCTGACCTATGCCGAGCTGCTGGCGGCGAGCCGGCACATCGCCTCGGCGCTGCTGCAGCGGGGCCTCACAGCCGACCGACCGGTGATGATCCTGTCGGGCAATTCGATCGACCATGTGCTGATCGCGTTCGGCGCGCTCTATGCCGGCATCCCGTTCTGCCCGGTATCCCCGGCCTATTCGCTGGTGTCGCGGGACTACGGCAAGCTGTCCTATTTGATGAAGCTGTTGACGCCGGGGCTGGTGTTTGCCGATGACGCCGATACGTTTGCCGACGCGCTGGTGGCGAACGTGCCTGAGGGTACCGAAATCGCTGCGTCCTTCGGCGCGGTGCCCGGCCGCGCGGTCACGCGGCTCGCGGATTTGATGGCGACGCCGCTCTATTCCGGTTTGGGCGCCGCGCATGAAAAGATCGGCCCCGACACCATCGCCAAATTCCTGCTCACCTCGGGCTCGACCGGCAATCCGAAAGCCGTGATCAACACCCAGGCGATGATCTGCGCCAACCAGGTGATGATCCGCGAGACGCTCGCCTTC
>Ga0308174_10001051_pt1 | contig 12389 bp, 8 predicted proteins | sample PhyPR2_FD_203894 | JGI IMG/M metagenome (GOLD analysis project Ga0308174, IMG submission 203894) | Soil microbial communities from UC Gill Tract Community Farm, Albany, California, United States - DLSLS.P.R2 | ecosystem: Environmental > Terrestrial > Soil > Agricultural land | place: USA...
AGGCGCAATCTCATCAGCGGCATAACCTTGACAATCCTGATTCAGAGGATTGGCAGCCGAGGCTGGGCCGGCAGCGCCTTCCGTGAGGCGTTCCGGTCTCCGGGCGCACTGTTCACTTCCTATGTTTTCCGCAGATTCGTCAATGATGGCTGGAAGCTATTGCGCCTGGGGGGCAATCACAATCCGCACGTTTAATCACCTCAGCCCAGAACCTGGAAAACCTGTTGCTGCTGCTGTTCCGCTCTGGCCCGTGGAACCTTTAGATCGGGCATCGGCTTGGCCTGAAACAGCCGCTGGCAAGGCTTTGCCAGTAGGCGCGCCCAAAATTGCGCCCGGTCTTGACGTGCGCTGTCCGTTGCGATTCCGGTGCGGGCATACATCTGCCGGTACAACTTCGATATGAACAGAAAGGCGAGCCGCGCCCGAATGGAGGAGACACAATGCGATCGCTTCCAGATGGAGCTCAAGCTATAGAAACGGTCCCAAACAAGCTGCGTACGCTGGCGTAGTTCGTCGGAACTCATGGAGGGGTGCGGCATGAACATTCTGGGTCTGCTCTTGGATGGAATGAGCCAGTACCGGGTGATGGGAACGCCGGCGACCTTTAGCGGATCGCTCTGCGCTTTTTCCCAATGCTGGAAATCGACGGTTCCGGGCAGCGGCGTGAGCATCACGAATTGCGCGAATGCAATATCGGCTTCCTGAGCGAGCACAGCGGTAGCATCGAACGTATCGGGCCGATCGCTAGAGAGGCCGAAAATGAATGAGCCCAAAACATGTACTCCGTGCTCGCGGAAGCTTTGAAGCCGCCGCACCAACGTATCGCCCACGCAATTGAAGTCTTTAAACACGGTCTTGAGGCCTTCAGCGGTTACGGTCTCTACGCCTACCAGCGCGCCCCTGATCCGAGCTTTTCGCATACAGTCGAGATATTCCGGGTCCTCTGCGCTTTCCATGGTGATCTGGGTGAAGAACACCATGTCCTCCGGCAGTTCGGCGAGACGCGCCATCAGTTCGAACCGTTCATGGCGAATCGACTGCAACTCGGCGAGTTTCTGCTTGTTTCCCTGGCGCTCGGCCAACTTCAGATCGGTCAACGTCACCGGATAGAAATTATCGTCGGCCAATAGGACAAAGCGGAACCCTTTGCGCCGGAGTTCCACGACCTCCTGGACGACGCTATCCGACGCGCGCTGCCTGGGGTGTTGACCGTCTGTTCGCCAGACCGAGCAGAAGGAGCAATGCTTGGCGCATCCTCGGACGGTTTGGACCGAGGCCCACATGTATTTCTTCTCCGGAAGCAGATCCCAGCGGGCCGGCAGGAAATGGTCGGGCCCGATTCGTCCACCTTCGTAAATGGCCTTGAGTCCGCCGTTTTGAGAATCCTGGAGCGCTTCTGCCCACATCACATCGCCGTCACCCTTAACGACGCTGTGTGCGCCGCCCAGAGTAAAAGCTTCGTCCGGATACAAGGTGGGGTGGATTCCACCAAACACCACCGTAGCGCCGCGCTGGCGCGCAATTTTGCCAACTTCATAGCCGCGTAATGCGTTTCCGGTATGGACGCCTATGCCAACGATGTCGCCGGCCTGAATGCGCGAGGCATCAATTTGTTCCAGCGTCTCGTCCCAAATAAGGGGGTCGCCGAATGACGCAGGAGTGGCCGCAGCCAGGACGTACAGCCAGCGCGGCGTGATGACTGCTGTTCCGAAAGACAGATCGCTTGGGTTTACCAGGTGAATACGCACGTATGTTTGAGCCTTTGGAGCGAATACACTTCTTGGACCGAGGACTCAGCGAATCGTTTCAACCATCTCGAAATCGAAACTCACGGCCCCCATCTCCGTACTTGAGTTAGCATACTCCCCTCGCTTGATACCAACTCAAGTTGTAAATGAGAATCAACCTTCCGCTGGATGTCAGGCGAGGGTAATTCGTCTAAACTAACTTATTCCCGGTTCTCTCGTTCCCCTGCCGCAAGCAGTCCGCATGGTTTTCTCCAGGTTATACTTTTGCTTGCGCGGTCTTCTGGGGCCGGATAGCGTCAAAACGGCGAAAACACTTCAATCGAGAGCTTTCAGCCTGCTTGTCTGGGTCCGGCCAATCGCATTCATTGGAGTTCTACTCGCGATCTGGCAAATCGCAGTCAGCCGGCATCCCGTTCATCTGCTGCCTGGCCCATTAGAAGTGGTTGGCGGCATCGCCGACCTGGCGCGGCGCGGACTTCTCTTGAAATATGTGATCGCCTCACTTTTCCGCGTTACGTGGGGATTTGCGCTGGCAGTCGTTTTGGCCATTCCCCTTGGACTCACTATCGGCTGGTTCCGCCGAGCCGAAATGGCGTTCAATCCAATCGTCCAGATTCTTCGCCCGATATCGCCCCTTGCCTGGATTCCGATCGCGATTCTATGGTTCGGAGTGGGAGATCTGGCCGCCATATTTCTGATTTTCATGGGCTGCTTTCTCCCGCTGCTTTTGACGGCCATTAATGCGGTCCAAAGTGTTCCCGCCGTTTACATAAACGCAGGCCGGAATTTCGGGCTCGGTCCGCTCGATCTGGTCTATCGGGTGTTGTATCCAGCCGTTATTCCGCAACTGATCGTTGGATTGCGGATCACTTTGGGGATCGCCTGGCTGGTTGTCGTGGCGGCCGAGATGATTGCCGTAAGCTCCGGACTTGGATTTTTGATCGTGGATGCGCGCAACGCCGGAAACCGCTACGATCTTGTGGTTGCCGGAATGGTGTTGATCGGGCTCATCGGCTTGCTGCTGGATATGGGGATACGCTCGCTTGAACGAGTGAAATCGTTCCGCTGGAGTTATTCGGAGGATTAAGTATTTGTCGGTGATGGAAACTTTTGTGACGCCGGTAGCCTTGAAAACGAAGCTGTGTGCCGAGCACGTCAGTATGGTCTTTCATCGCGACGGCAAGACGACGGAAGTCCTCAACGATATCAATCTTGAAGTGGGCGATGGGGAGTTTCTATGCCTGCTAGGACCCTCAGGATGCGGCAAGTCAACCTTGTTAAGCGCCATGGCGGGGTTCCTTACTCTGACGGGCGGACACATAAGGATTGATGGCGAAGTGGTGCGCGGTCCCGACCCTCGCCGCATCTTTGTCTTCCAGGAACGCGGCGTTTTCCCGTGGCTCACGGTCGATGGAAACATCGGATTCGGCTTATTCAAACTGCCGCGCCGGGAACGCGAGAGGCGCATCGCGCATTACGTCAAAATGGTGGGTTTACAAGGGTTCGAGAAGACCTATCCGCCGGAACTTTCGGGCGGTATGAAGCAGCGCCTGGAGGTGGCTCGCGCACTCGCGGTAAATCCGGACATGCTGTTTCTGGACGAACCATTTGGGGCGCTCGATTCCATCACGCGCCTGATCATGCGCGGTGAACTGCTACGCATTTGGGAAGCCGAGCGCAAAACGATTATTTTCGTGACACACGATATTGACGAAGCGGTTCAGCTTGCGGATCGCGTAGTGGTGATGAGCGCCCGGCCTGCTTCCGTCCAGCAAATCGTAACCATTGACATTCCTCATCCGCGCGACATCAGTTCCCCGCGCTATCTGGAGCTTCGGGATGGCATTTTCAAGCAGATTGGCCTGGCACACCGGATATGACAATCGACCAGCCGAGGAGATGGGAGAGATTCTTCTGGCCTGTTCTGGTCTGCGCGCTGCTTCTCGCGTTGTGGCATTACTGTGTTATCTGGACGGCCACCCGAATTTTCCCGTCGCCGCTCGATGTGGAACGGGGGCTGGCTGAACTGCTCCGGCAGAATGTTCTTTGGGCCGATATCGGCGATTCGCTGCGGCGCGTGGCGATCGGGTTTGGGGCTGCAGTGCTTCTCGGCGTCCCGCTGGGTTTGATGTTCGGCTGGTATCCGGCTGCCAACCAGGTAGTAAATCCGGCGATGCAGATCATCCGGCCCATCAGTCCCATCGCGTGGATTCCGGTCGCGATCATCTTTTTCGGAGTTGGGGATAATGCCGCGATTTTTTTGATTTTCCTAGGCGCTTTCTTTCCGATTGTAGTTTCATGCACGGATGGCGTCTCGAACGTTCCGTCGATATCAAGGCGAGCGGGCCGGAACTTCGGCCTATCGCCGTTTCACGTTCTCGCGAAAGTTGTGTTTCCCGCTGCGCTGCCGCAGATTATCGTCGGCCTGCGGATCGCGCTCGGTATTGCGTGGCTGGTGGTTGTCGCGGCGGAAATGATTGCGGTCGATTCCGGGCTGGGGTACTTGATCATCGATTCGCGAAATTCAGGAAAGCGCTATGACCTGGTTGTCGCAGCGATGCTGCTGATCGGCGTGATTGGGCTGGCGCTGGACCTGGCGTTCCGAAGGCTCGAAAAGGTCAAATCCGTTCGGTGGGGGTTCCGCGATGAATCTTAAGAGGACGATCCTGCTGGTCGCAGCGGGATGGCTGGTGCTCATCTCCGTGCTGCATGGATACCTGAACGTCAATTGGGCCGCCGTTCTGAATGATTATCGCCCGCCTGCTAAGCGAAAGATTACGGTTGCGTACATTCCCGTAACGTGCCAGCTCACCTGTCCGGTAACGGATTACATTTCGAAGTATTCGGAAAATGGCGAGCTCTTTCTACCGCGCATGTTTCAGGGCTTTCCGGAGATGAAGGAAGCGCTGATCTCAAATAAAGTGCAGGCTGCGTTTATTGTTGCGCCCATGGCGATTGCGCTGGTGGCGCAGGGCGTCCGCATCAAGGTTGTTTATCTGGGGCACCGCTACGGCAGCGCGGTGGTCGTTCGCAAAAACGGTCCGGTTAAGACATTCGCCGATCTCCGCGGCCGTACCGTTGCGATCCCCAGCCGTTTTTCCGATGAGCGTCTGATCCTTTTTCGCGCGATGAAGGTCTGGGGGATGAAGCCGGATTCCATCAAAATGGTTGAAATGGCGCCGCCTGATGTCTCGGGCGCGCTTGCTGCCGGCGCAATTGATGCATTCTCAATGGGCGAGCCGTTCCCCTCTCAAGCGGAAATGGCTGGCTATGGGCGGATCCTTTTTCAGGCGCGCCAGTACTGGCCTGATTACATGTCCTGCATTCTCGTGGTCCGGCAGGATTTGATCGATAAGCGGCCGGATGTTGTGCAGGTTCTGGTGGATGGGATCGCCCGGTCGGGTCTCTGGCTGGATAAAGGCAAACCGTACCGGGAGGATGCGGCGGATTTTGTCGGCCGGTATTACTACAATCAGAAGCCCGCGTTGCTGCGTTGGGCGCTTACGAAACCGATGAACCGGGTCATGTACACTCCACTCGCGCCGCGCAAGGCGGATTTTGATCTGGTTCGCGACCTCATGATTGAAACCGGTGTCCTGCATAAGAAGATCGATTTCGATCAGTATACGGATACGCGATTTTCCGATCACGCGAGCATTGAGACGGCGTGGAAGTATTCGCCGGGTGTGGGCATGTCGAGATAGCCGGCACTGACCGGGCATGCCGACAGGCCGGGCATGCCCGGCCACTACGCTAGAATCCGCACCGATCGAGCAGTTGAGAGATTTCTTCGCGCGTTGCTTCCAGCTTCGAAGCGCCTCGATAGAGATCGTCGGCTCGTACCGGATACCAGTTGCGACGTGCGGGGTCGCCCAGGCCAGCGACATTGAAGGGCTCGATCACGCGCAGAATTTGGTCGATCAGCTCTTTTGAACCGCTACCGCTCCCAACCCGATTGAGTAAGGAACGGCACTGCGGGCCGAAAGTCGGGTGATCGTGTAGAAGAAAGGAGCCGGCCAACTCCTTCTTCCCAAGCCGGTGCGCGGTTTCTGCGAAACTCACTGCCGCGAAGTAAAGCAGGGATAATCCAACAAACAGAGGAAAATCCGCCATGGCCTTGTACAAGGCTGCGATCAACCGCGACGCAGCAAGCAATTCGCTTTCGGTCTGGTGCGCATACGCATGTAGGCTTGCGCTGAATGAATCCGCCTCAAGCAATTCTGCAAAGCGAGAAATGCCCAATAGCGTTAGCGGAAATCCGGTGGAGAGCAGCGGATCGACGAACCCTGCAGCCGACGGGAGCAGAGCCCAGCGCTTTCCTGCGATCGCGCCGCTGCGAAACGAGAGCCGGGGCACATACGTAAACGGACGCTCGAGTCTTGCGGCTGCGAATTGTTTCTTCAGTGCGGGAATCAGATCCAGCAGCCGTTCCCATGCCGGCGCGCCGTCCTGAAGCGCGAGGCTTTCCGCCAGCGCGTCCGTTACGGCTGCGCCCGCGCTAGTGATTCCGTTATTGAACCGCAGCACCCAAATCCAGCCGGCATCAAAAACATGATGAACGGCCGCATCGTCAACCGGATAGGGAGTCGTCAGGTCCTCCTGTGCAAGGCGGCCGACTCCTGAGAAATGGCTGAAAAGAGCTTGCGTGGCTGGAAAATCGGGAAGCGGCCGTTCCCTTATACCGAGCGCGCGGTGCAGAAAGCCGCGCGGCCCCGTTGCATCTACCAGGAAGCTGGCGCGAACGTTCAGCCCCTGGCCGTTCCTGGTTCCGGTAACGGCGATTGAATCGTCCGATTCGGAGACCGTGTGGAGTGCAACTTCGTCGAGATAGACAACGCCTAGATTTCGCGCTTCCTGAACAAAGAAGTGATCGAACTCAGCCCGGTACCAATGGGTATCGGCGATGTCATCGTGCGGGCTTGCGGCCACTAGAAGCTGCCGGGTTCTGTCCGGAAGGTTGGCGCTTATTTCGCCTAGCGTGTGGTGATAAAACGTGAAGCCTCGTTTGAGTCCGCAGCCCACTTCGGGATGCGCCCGCTGCCAGCGCCCCCATTTGGTGAGCGGTTGGAGTCTCGGCAGGTCATACCGAATCGTTAGATCGTCCAGCAGAAGGTTCGATAGGGGAGTAGACGACTCTCCGATGGCGAAGCGCGGATGCTTGCCCTTTTCGAGAAGAATCACGGAGCGCCCCAGCCGGTGAGCAATCATCGCCAGGAGAGAGCCCGCGAAGCCTGAGCCAACTACCGCAATGTCATAGCAACTGCTGCTCAAGCCCCAGCTCCGCACTTATCACAGAAGACTGGCGGCAAAATTGATTGGCAGCGATTCATTTCACCCAACCTGGAAACGCGAGCGTTGTGACAGGCAGGACAAGCCTGCGGTGTTCTCAGATCCCAAAGATCAACGAAGACGCGCCCGCGCTTGAGGCTCAGACCATAATGGACGGCAGCTTCAATTGTCTGCATTTGCGGCGGAGAAAATTCGCCGTTCCTTTCCAACTCCTCCAATGCGCCGTTTCCGCCTCGGGTCGGAATCAGGGAAGCAGCCGTTGCTCCGCAATCAAATGCGAGATCGAGAGAACGCTCAGCCCATTCGACGGCTTCCGCTTCGTCCATGAAGGGAGGCTTGATGAGAATAAACACCCGAAGATCAATGTCATTCTTGCGCAGCCACTCCGCCGCTGCGGAAAACTGTTCGAGAGTCATTCGCTTGTTCAGCCGCGCCAGAACATCCGGATAAACGATCTCGAGTCCCATCGCTACTTCCAGGCGGCCGGATAACAGATCGCGGAACATCAATGTCCTTTCGCCGACCAGCGCGGGATGGCTCTCCACAATGACACGCTCAAACACATTCACTTTGCTGGAGATTGCGGGATAGTCGTCGATAGGAATGGCATGGGGATCAAAGAAACTCCCGCTGTTGTAGAGCTTGATTTCTCGCGCAGGAGGCAGTTGCTCTAATGCGTGATCAATTTGTGCGGGAATTGCCCCGGCGGGCACTTCGTCTGCGAGCGTGTTCCGCCACAAGTCGCACATGAGGCACCGCCATGGGCATTCGCGGTTGGTCAGAAAAACCGCCGCAACCGGAACGCGTTCACCGCTTGCGGAGACTTCCTCTTCGACGAAAAACGCGTAAGGCCGCCAGGGGTCCAGAGCTTCGCGCTGCGGTCGGCGCTCGAGAATCCATTTACTCCGCTCCGCATCGGAAGCTGGATAGATGGAGGCCATGACTTACATGTAGAGCGAAAGGAATTGCTTCCGGTATTCGGCTTCGCGAAAGGGCAACCGCTGGCGGAGCGTGCCGGCCGGGAGCGCGCCATGTTGGAACCGCCGCTTGGGATATACCGGCATACGCAATCCTGTTACGGCCGCAATGCCGCGCGACACAATCTCTCCCTTTAGCTCATACAACCGGGCCACGTCGTACTGAGTTAATGCGATGAACGGAATGGCTTCCGCTACGGCGATTACTTTGGGCCTGGTATACGGGCTGAATCCTTTGAAGCCATAGCGGCGATGCGACGCATAGGTGCGAGTGTAAGACCGGCTCAGGCCGCCGCTGTATGTCAGCGAATGTTTAATTTTGCCGACACCCCAGCCTTCCTGATAAAGCATCTGGTTATTGACCACGCTGCGAATGGTGAGTTCCGGATTCTCTTCTATCGGATAGTCCTTCAGGTTTTCATCCCCGCCGTCTCCATCCACCAAGTAACGCCAATCCGGATAGCGCTGGCGAATGCCACGGCAGAGAGCCAGCGACATGCTTGCGGATTCGATGTCGAGCGGTTTGTAGTCTTCGGTTACGTGAATTGTTTCTTCAGCATTCAGCGCGGAGATATGGGCTTCGATGGGTTCGAGAAAAAGTCCGAGGCCTACGGAATCGAGGAAAGAACGGGCCTGTTCGAGGTCCGGACCGGAGCCGAAATCGAGAACGAATGCTTTCAACCTGCCCGGATTCATTCCGAGTTTTAGCATCACGTGATAGGTCGCGAGAAACACGCTACCGCTATCGATGCCGCCGGAAAAGCAAACGCCCACCGGTTCCTGTGCCGGCATGAATCGGAGCCATTGAGCAATCTCATCGGCCAGCGCCGAAATGTAGCAACGGCCGATTTGATCCAGGTCCGGCTCAAGCGCCTGTGGTTCGGGCGTGAAAAAGCGCGTGTAAACCGGGTCGGGATCCGGACAGCCGATAAGCTGAAGCTCGACCACGTAATGAGCCGGAACCATTCTGGTGTAGCTGGGGTGAAACTGCTGGTCCAATCCTGCTTTCTTCAGCCACTCATAGATGGCATCAATTCGATCCGCAACTACCAGCGCAGGACCATCCTTCTGCTTGGCAAGAAAATAGCGCAGCGGGCGATCGAGGGAGCGCGCCATCCTCACGGTTTTGCCGGTGCGCGCCACCAGTGCGAATGAGCCTTCAATGCGAAGGACATTCGAAGCATTTTCCGTTCTGAGGATCTCTCGAGCATCCTCGATGCTGAGATTGTAAATCTGGTTGGCGTCCGGCGCGGTTAAGTCGATCAGTTGTTCAACGTAGTGTTCCACGGCCGTTTCCCAGAGTATAGCGGTTACAATGGAATGCACTGGGGTCTAGCAAGGTGAAGTCTGATTCAATTGGCTGAATCGCCGGAAAATCTCACAAGACCTCAGCGGGAACGGTCTGGTCTCGTACGTCTGACCACGGCCGGATGCGGACTTCTATTTCTTGCGAGTTGCGCATCGAATAACGGCCTTCCTCAGCCTGGCACGACGAAATACCGCGACTTGGTCCACGCCTTCTATATCGGATTGGCCGGCCTGCAAAGCGGCGCGGATGTCCGCGCGAAGGACGATCTCACTCTTGCGACGCAAATCGCTCCCGGCGAGCCGGCATCCTGGGCGAACCTGGGCATCCTCGCGATACGGCAGCAGGAGTTGGATGCTGCTTATGGCGACCTGGAGAAGGCCCGTAGCCTGGCTCCGAATAACAGCCGGATTGAGCAACTGCTGGGGGACCTAGAGAGCCGGCGCGGCAATCTGCCGCAGGCGATCGACCACCTAAACCGGGCCGTCCAACTGGATAAGAATAACGTGAAGGCCCTGTATCTGCTGGCTGAGCAGACGGAGCGGCAAGGCGCCAGCGGCAGCGACGCGGCGGCGCTCCAGGTGTTCCAAAGAGTTTTACAATTGAAGCCGGACAACCCGGCTGTGCTTCTGGAGGTGGCTCGTCTCGCGGCGAAAACCGGCAATGCCAGCGTGCTCAAAAATGCCGTCTCGCGGCTCAGGCAGCAATCCGGGTCATGGCCGGAAGAAGCGAAGCAGCAGATGCAAGCGCTGGAAACGGCGATATCCGGTTCAAACGCCCGCGATGCGGCGCTGCACGTTGCGTTCCTTCGAAACGTGTTGCTGCGCGCTCCGGAATACCGGCGAGCCTCGCAGATCGTAAAGACGCCTGCCGTGTTTGTGGGCGACCCCTTTCTGCGATTTATAAAGCTGCCGTCGTCCCAGGCCGAAAGCGCGCCGCCCGATTCGGAAATGACGTTTACGTCAGGGCCTGTTCCCGCGGTTACGGCAGGGACGGTTCTTTGGACGGGTGCGGTCTGGCTGGATGATAGCGGGAAGGCGTCCGTTCTGTGGGCAGACCATGCGGGACTGCACGTAGCAGGCGGGGCTACTCTCGCGGCGCGTGGCGCTTCCACTGCGTCTTTGAATCCAAGCAATATCGCCATTGGAGATTTCAATTACGATTTCAAAAATGACCTCGTCATAGCGGATTCCGGCGGCGTGCGGATTTTTCAGCAGGAAACCCCGCAACACTTTACGGACGTAACTGCACAATCGCGGATTCCGGCCGCCGTGGCAAATGGTTCCTATACGGGCGCATGGCCTTTCGACTTCGATCTGGATGGAGATCTCGACATTGTTCTGGGTGTGAAAGACCGCGATCCGGTCGTGCTGCGCAACAATGGCGACGGCGCTTTCGCAACCGCTACACCGTTCACAAATGCACCGGGCATCACCGGTTTCGCAACCGCGGATATTGACGGCGATGGCGACCCTGATGTGGCCATGATTGATGACGCCGGCAAGTTGCATGTGTTCATGAACGAGCGCTTCGGCAGTTTCAAAGCGCGCGCCGTTCCGACGAATGTTGCTGCTGGTGTGGCGGCGGTAACCGCGGGCGATGTGAATGGCGACGGCTTACCGGATTTCGTTGTCTTGAAATCGGATGGAAGCATAATCCGGCTTTCGGACAAGGACGAAGGCGCTGGGTGGCAAATCGAAGATGTGGCGAAGGCGGCTGCGCCTGGACCGGGCATAGCCTCGATCTCATTGGCCGATCTCGACAACAACGGACGCCTGGACCTTCTGACCAGCGATGGCGAAGTGTTTTTAGGCAGCGAGCACGGGTTCTCGAAGCTGCCGGCCCGTTTGAACGCGGCGTTCGCAACCGCGGCCGATATGAACGGCGATGGGCGGTTGGATGTAATCGGACTTTCGGACGGGAAACCGGCGGTCTTCACCAATCACGGGACGAAGAATTATCATTGGCAGGTCATCCGCACGCGCGCGGCATCTGTCCACGGCGATCAGCGCATCAACTCCTTCGGTATCGGAGGAGAGATTGAAATCCGGGCGGGGCTGCTGGCCGAAAAACAAATCATCACCTCGCCGGTGATCCATTTTGGCCTCGGCGAACACACGAGTACGGATCTGGCCCGCATCACTTGGCCGAACGGCCTGGTGCAGGCGGAGTTCGATTTGAAATCAAATCAATCTATCCTGGCGACCCAGCGCCTGAAGGGCTCTTGCCCATCTCTGTTTGCATGGGACGGAAAGCAAATGCGGTTCGTGAAAGATGGCGCGCCCTGGTCGCCGGCTCTCGGCTTGCACATCAACGCGCAGCGCGTTGCCGACATTCAACAGACTCAGGAATGGTTCAAGATTCCAGGCGATGCGGTCGCGCCGCGCAACGGGCATTACGATCTGCGGGTTACGGCGGAGCTGTGGGAGACGTTCTATATCGACCGTTACTCGCTGCTGGTGGTGGATCATCCGAAGGGTACCGAAATTTACAGCGATGAGCGGTTTGCCGTCCCGCCTCCAAAACTACAGATCTACACGACCGCAACATCGCACCCCTTTATCCGTGCGGTGGACGATAACGGCCAGGATGTCAGCGCCACTGTGCGTGCAAAGGACGGGAAATATCTCGACAATTTCGGGCGCGGGCAATATCAGGGTGTCACGCGCAGCCACTGGGTTGAACTTGAACTTCCGGATGATGCCCCGCGCACCGGTCCTCTTTACGTAATCGCCGAAGGCTGGACGCATCCGACTGACGCAACCGTTAACATCGCAATGGGACAAAACCACAATCCGGCTCCGCGCGGCCTGTCGATTGAAGTTCCAGACGCGAACGGGCACTGGGCAGTGGCAAGGCCCGATCTCGGGTTCTTGGCAGGCAAGCTGAAAACTGCGGTATTCGACATTTCGAACGTCTTTAAACCAGGAGCGCCCCGGAAACTCCGCCTGAAAACGAATATGGAGATCTATTGGGACCGGCTCGCCTGGGCGCAGGGTGTTTCGAGCGACTCGATCCATATTCAGAAAGAGGAACTGGCTTCTGCCGCGCTGCGCCATCGCGGGTTCT
>Ga0308174_10001053_pt1 | contig 12386 bp, 11 predicted proteins | sample PhyPR2_FD_203894 | JGI IMG/M metagenome (GOLD analysis project Ga0308174, IMG submission 203894) | Soil microbial communities from UC Gill Tract Community Farm, Albany, California, United States - DLSLS.P.R2 | ecosystem: Environmental > Terrestrial > Soil > Agricultural land | place: USA...
CTCCGCGGGCTTCCTGACGCCCCAGGGAGCCGCGTCCTTCGGCTGGTACGCGTACGCCCCGCTGTCGGACGCCAGCTACACCCCGGGGCTCGGCGGCGACCTGTGGGTCTTCGGTCTCGCACTCGCCGGTTTCGGCACGATCCTGGGGGCCGTCAACTTCATCACCACGATCATCTGCCTGCGGGCCCCCGGCATGACGATGTTCCGCATGCCGATGTTCACGTGGACGGTGCTCGTGACCTCGCTCCTCGTGATCATGGCGTTCCCGATCCTCGCCGCGGCGCTCTTCGCCCTCGGTGGTGACCGCCGGTTCGGGATGCACATCTTCGACCCGCAGAACAACGGCGCGATGCTGTGGCAGCACATGTTCTGGTTCTTCGGGCACCCCGAGGTCTACATCATCGCCCTGCCGTTCTTCGGCATCATCAGCGAGGTCATGCCCGTCTTCTCGCGCAAGCCGATCTTCGGCTACAAGACCCTGGTCTTCGCCACGATCGCGATCGCAGCGCTGTCGGCGAGCGTGTGGGCCCACCACATGTATGCGACGGGGCAGGTGCTCCTACCCTTCTTCGCCGTGATGACGATGCTGATCGCCGTGCCCACCGGCGTGAAGTTCTTCAACTGGATCGGCACCATGTGGGGCGGCAAGGTCGTCATGGCGACGCCCATGCTGTGGGCGCTCGGCTTCCTCGTGACGTTCCTGTTCGGCGGGCTGACCGGCATCATCCTGTCCAGCCCGGCGCTCGACTTCCACCTCAACGACAGTTACTTCGTCGTCGCGCACTTCCACTACACCGTGTTCGGCACCGTCGTCTTCGCGATGTTCTCGGGCTTCTACTTCTGGTGGCCCAAGCTGACCGGCCGGATGCTCAACGAGACGCTCGGCAAGATCCACTTCTGGATGCTGTTCATCGGGTTCCACACGACGTTCCTCATCCAGCACTGGCTCGGTGTCGAGGGGATGGCCCGTCGTTACGCCGACTACCTGCCGGAGGAGGGGTTCCAGGCAGCCAACATCGTCTCGAGCCTCGGCGCCTTCCTGCTCGGCGCCTCGATGATCCCCTTCATCTACAACGTCTGGAAGACCTGGCGGCACGCGCCGCTCGTCGAGTCCGACGACCCGTGGGGCTACGGCGCGTCCCTCGAGTGGGCCACGTCCTGCCCGCCCCCGCGTCACAACTTCACGTCGCTGCCGCGGATCCGCTCCGAGCGCCCGGCTTTCGACCTGCACCACCCCGAGGCAGCCGCCGGGCACTCGCCGATCGCCGACCAGTCCACGCTCGTTCAGGTCATGGGACCGGCCGACGTCCAGGGTGAGCACGAGGCACACGGTGCGTCCCGCGCCACCGCCGAGACCGAGAAGCGGGAGCACTGACGGATGCGCATCGAGACCAAGCTCTTCCTCTACCTGCTCGGCTTCTTCGTCCCGGTGACGCTGATCTACGGCTTCTGGTCCAAGTGGGAGCCCATCGGCACCACGGCCCTGACGCTGAGCGCGCTGCTCTTCGCCCTCACGGGGTTCTACCTCTGGATGACGGGCAAGAAGCTGCCGCTGCGTCCCGAGGACAACGCGGCGGGTGAGATCGAGGACGCCGAGGGCAACTACGGCTACTTCGTGGCCAGCTCGTGGACGCCGCTGTGGCTCGGAGGCGCCGGCGCCATCATGTTCGCCGGCCTCGCAGTCGGCTGGTGGCTCGTCATCGTCGGCGCCTTTCTCGCCGTCGTCGCCGTTTGCCTGTGGGTGTTCGAGTCCTTCTCGGGCGAGTACTCCGTCTGAGCCGGCTGCTGGGCCGGCAGCACAGCGGCCCAGCACCACCGCAGGACACGTTGAAGGGCTCCGGACGCGACCGGGGCCCTTCAGGCTGTCCCGAGGGCAGCCGTACGCCGTCAGGCCGGGATGCCGCCCCGCCAGCCGTGCTGCGGGTCGAAGCCGATGAGGCGCCGGGCGAGGGTGTTGGACAGCAGGGTCTCGTGGCCCTTCAGCTCGACGCGCACCTCGACACTCGGGAAGACCTCTCGCAGCAGCTCGGCGCTGGACCGCTCCATGATGGTGTCGTCGTTTGCGATGATGACGTTGACCGAGCCACTCGTGTCGGCCTCCAGCGCGTTGCGGCACGAGGCCGCGGCGTCGCGCACGTCGATGTAGCCCCAGAGGTTCCACATGCGGCTCGTGGCATCCAGCTGGAACGAGCGCACCGCACGGTAGTCCTCGTCGGTGAAGATGTTGCTGAAGCGCAGGCCGACGAAAGGAATGCCGCTCCAGGTGCTGATGTGCTCGGCCATCGACTCGGAGACCACCTTGGAGAGGGCGTACGTCGACTCCGGGTGGGGGAAGTGGTCCTCGTCCACCGGGACGTAGCGCGGGGGAGCGTCAGGGCTGAACGCCAGGCCCAGGGTGGTCTCGCTCGAGGCCCAGACGACCTTGCGCAGGCCGAGCGTCTGCGCAGCGAGGAAGACGTGGGCGTTCATCGTCGTGTTCTCGGTCAGCGTGCGTGCTGGCGGCCGCAGTCCGGGAGCGGGGATGTTGGCCAGGTGCACCACGGCTTCGGCGCCGTCCAGGACGTCGACGACCTGACCGTGGTCGGTCAGGTCCGCACGCAGGTAGGGAGCGCCGATCCCGTCGGGTGCGGCCGCCACGTCGGTGGCGGTGACCTGGTAGCCGTGCTCGAGCAGCTCGGCCACCGCGGCTCGGCCTGCCTTGCCGGCCGCCCCGGTCACCACGATCTTCTCCGAGGATGTCGTCATCGCAGCACCCTAGCCAACCGGGCACGCCCCGGGCCGTGGGGGGTCGCATCGCTCGGTGAACAGCGGCGAACAACGCGAAGGGGAAGGCCGGGTGGCCTTCCCCTTCGATTGGAGCTGCCCGTTCACGGGCCGAGCGGCTCGCAGTGCGATCGTGTGGGAGAGGACATCGGTGCGCACCTCCATCCGATCGGGTTGTCGGTCCCTCGACATTAACTCCGGCCGTAGCACATGTGAAGGGATGAGGACCGAGAACTGGCGAAACTGTCCCGAATGGGAGACATGGGAGGGTCACCCCCAACCGAGGTCGTGCAGCTGCGCCTCGTCGATCCCGAAATGGTGGGCCACCTCGTGGACCACCGTGACGGCGATCTCGTCCCGCAGCTCCTGCGGCGTCGTGCACATGCGCTCGAGCGGGCCCTGGAAGATGGTGATCCGGTCCGGGAGAGCGCCTGCGTCCCACCATCCGTCCCGTTGGGTCAGCGGTGTTCCGTCGTAGACGCCGAGCAGGTCCGGTTCCTCAGGCGGTGGCTCCTGCTCGACGAGGACCACGACGTTGTCCATGGCGCGTGCGAGCTCCTCGGGGATCGAGTCGAGGGCGTCGCCGACGGCCTCCTCGAACTCGGCGTCCGACAGGGGCTGCATGAGAGGGAGTCTGTCACGGGCGCCCGGGCCGGGCGAGCACCATCAGAGCACCACCGTGGCGGCTCGGTGGCCGTCACCGAGCCGCCGGAGGGTGCCCGGTGCGGCGCTTGCAGGACGCGGCTCGTGGGGGGCCACGGCTCGAGCCTCACGGCGCGCGACGGCATACGACGCCACGGCCACGATCGCGCGGGGCAGGACCCACCGGCCACACCACGGACACGATCACGGTCGCTTCTCACGAAGTTCTCACAACGGGCGAAACCGCCCGCGGTCACGCACGCTGCAGATGCGACGAGAGGGACCCCCCGGTGGGGGAGTCCCTCTCGGTGCCGCTCGACCGCGCTCAGCCGCGGTGCTTGTCAGCCTTGATGGTCTCGCGCTCCTGGGCAGCACCTGCCGCCTCGATCGCCTCGTGCTCTCCGGTGGGAGCAGCCACGTGCTCGTGGGCGTGGTGCTCCGCCTCGAGCTCGGCCGGGGTCGGAGGAGCCACGCGGTCGTTGAAGTAGAAGTGCGAGAACCGCGCACGGCGACGCTGCTTGCGGCTCACCGGGTTGTCGACGCCGTTGGCGTCCTTGGTCACGGACAGCTGCAGGGGAGCGAGGGACTCGTGCTGGACGAGGGGCCAGCGCTCCTCCGGCGTGAGCGGCGCGTGGATCTCCTCGAAGCGGCCGTCGGCGTAGCGCCAGATGGTTCCGGTCTCGCGACCGTGCAGGACCTTCTGGCGGTCGGCGCGCTGCAGGCTCAGGCAGATCCGCTTGGTGATCCAGAACGTGACGACCGGGGCGACGAAGAAGAGGAGGCGCAGCACCTGGGTGATGTCGTTGATCGACAGGTGCAGCTTGATCGCCATGATGTCGTTGCCGGCCGCCAGGAAGAGCACGAGGTACATGGAGATGCCGGCGACGCCGATCGCCGTGCGCGTGGGCGCATTGCGCGGGCGGTCGAGCAGGTGGTGCTCGCGCTTGTCACCGGTGACCCACGCCTCGACGAACGGGTAGGCACCGATGATGCCCCACATGATGGGCAGCAGCAGGATCGAGCCGGGGAAGATGTTCATGCTCCAGGTGAAGCCGAACGTCTCGAACTCCAGCCAGCCCGGCAGCAGGCGCAGCGCGCCGTCGGCGAAGCCCATGTACCAGTCGGGCTGGGACCCCGCGGTGATCGCGGAGGGGTCGTAGGGACCGTAGGCCCAGATCGGGTTGATCGTGACGACCGCCGAGATCAGCGCGATGACGCCGAAGACGATGAAGAAGAAGCCTCCGGCCTTGGCGATGTAGACCGGCAGCAGCGGGTAGCCCACGACGTTGCGGTTGGTGCGACCCGGCCCGGGGAACTGGGTGTGCTTGTGCACGAAGACGAGCAGGATGTGCGCGGTGAAGAGCCCGACGAGGATCGCCGGGATCAGCAGGACGTGGGCGGAGTAGAGCCGCGGGATGATCGCCTCGCCCGGGAACGCGCCGCCGAAGATGAAGTAGGCCATGTACGAGCCGATGATCGGCACGGACTGGACGAAGCCGTTCATGGCCCGGATGCCGGTGCCGGAGAGAAGGTCGTCGGGAAGCGAGTAGCCGGCGAAGCCCTCGATCGCCGCCAGCATCGACAGGATGGTGCCGAAGACCCAGTTGATCTCACGCGGCTTGCGGAAGGCGCCGGTGAAGAACACGCGGGCCATGTGCACGAACACCGAGACGACGAAGATCAGTGCCGCCCAGTGGTGGATCTGCCGGATCAGCAGACCTCCGCGGATGTCGAAGGAGATCCCGAGGGTGGACCGGTAGGCGTCCGACATCGTCACGCCCTGGAGCGGGACGTAGGACCCGTCGTAGACGACGGGGCTGGCGCTCGGCACGAACCAGAACGTCAGGAACGCACCGGTGAGCAGGCAGATGATCATCGAGTACATCGCGATCTCGCCGAGCATGAACGACCAGTGGTCGGGGAAGACCTTCTTGGCCAGGAAGGAGACGCCCTTGGCGGCACCCAGGCGGTCGTCCATCCACCCGGCGATGCCACCGAGCGGCTTCTGGGCGGAGGCTCGTTCGTCCGCCTGACGGTCGCCGGCGCGCAGGGCGTCGGCGGGACGGGACTCGTGAATGGTGCTCATCGGGCACGCTCCCAGAAGCTCGGTCCCACGGGCTCCATGAAGCCCTGGGGGGCGACGAGGTAGCCCGCGTCGTCGACGATGATCTTGAGTTGCGGCAGCGGCCGTCGGGCCGGGCCGAAGATGACCTTGCAGTCCTGAGTGACGTCGAAGGTCGACTGGTGGCAGGGGCACAGCAGGTGGTGCGTCTGCTGCTCGTAGAGGCCGACCGCACAGCCGACGTGCGTGCAGATCTTGGAGTAGGCGAGGACACCGTCGACGCCCCAGTCCTTGGCCTTCGGCACCGTGATGAGGTCGGGGTCCAGGCGCATCAGGATGACGGCGGCCTTGGCCTTGGCCTCCAGGACGCCCTTGCCCTCGTCGATGTACTTCTGCAGCGTCTCCGGCATGACGTGGAAGACGGATCCGTTGGTGACCTCGTCGAGGCGGATGGGGGTCATCTCGGGGTCACGCATGAGGCGGATCGGCTTGCCGCCGTTGTCCTTGGGGTCCCAGATCGTGTGCTTGAGCTCCTCGACGTTCACGGGGCCGAGTGAGCCCGCCACCTGCAGGCCGAGGGGGAGGGCGAAGAGCCCCAGGGCGCCGCCGAGGGAGTACTTGATCAGGGGGCGGCGGTTCACCTGGGTCGAGGCGACACCCTCGCTGACCGTGGTGACCGCCTTGGCGCGCTGCTCCGGCGTCGAGGCCTGCGCGTGACGCTCCTCGACCATCTCCACGTCGGACATCAGCGTCTTGGCCCAGTGCACCGCGCCGATGCCGATGAGGAAGATGGCGAACCCGAGGGAGAGTCCGAGCACGACGTTCTGGGTCTTGGCCAGTCCGATGCCGGGGAAGAAGAAGGTCGCCTCGTCGGGGATCGCGAAGTAGCTCACGAGGAACACGAGCGTGAAGAGCATCGAGAGGCCGAACATCGTGGCGACCTGGCGCTCGGCGCGCTTGGCGGCGGCCGGGTAGTCGTCGGCGGCACGGTGGACGTGTGGGGGCAGCCCGGGGTTCGCGAAGTGGTCGGGGTCGGTCACCAGCGACGCCGGGAGGGTCTCGTGGTCGTGGGAGGCTGCGGGGACGAGGGCCGCACCCTGGCCGTCCTGGCCGGGTTCCGTGGTCTCGTGGTCGTTCATCGGATCGTGGTCCTGTCGTCGTTCGTGAGCGGGCCCTGGCAGCGCGTGCTCATGCGGCCTTCTTGCCGAGCCAGACGGCGCAGCCGATGAGGATGCCCAGACCGAACACCCATGCGAAGAGGCCCTCGGAGACGGGGCCCAGGTTGCCCAGCGTGAGGCCGCCGACGTTGGTCTCGGCCTCCTGCGCCTTGAGGTAGGAGATGACCTTCTGCTTCGCCTCGGGCGAGAGGTTCATGTCGTTGAAGACGGGCATCGACTGCGGCCCCGTCACCATGGCTTCGTAGATGTGCCTGGGCGAGGTCTCCTGCAGCGACGGGGCGTACTTGCCACGGGTCAGGGCGCCACCGGCACCGGCGAAGTTGTGGCACATGGCGCAGTTGACGCGGAAGATCTCGCCGCCCTCGGCGATGGCCTTGTTGTTCTCGGTGGTGCCCGGCTGCAGCACCGTCGTGTACTTGGAGTCGGGGACCGACGGGCCGGGGCCGAGCTGGGCGACGTAGGCGGCCAGCGCGGCGATCTGCTCGTCGTCGAACTTGACCTTGTTCTTGGGTGCCTGGATGTTCGGGCCCGGCAGCGGCATACGGCCGGTGCCGACCTGGAAGTCCACCGAGGCGGCGCCGACCCCGACGAGGGAGGGGCCGGACTTCGTGCCCTGCGCCTGCACGCCGTGGCAGGTGGCGCAGTTGGCCACGAAGAGGTCCTTGCCCTGGGCGACGGCGTCGGCCGCCGCAGTGGGTGCAGCGGCCTTCGCGTCCTTCGGGGCGAGGAAGGAGTAGGCGCCACCGGTCACGAGCAGGCCGAGCAGCAGCAGCACCGCGATCGCGGCGGGGTGTCGGCGTCGGGCGGCCAAGGCGTTCACTGTTGGTTCCTGTCGTCCATGGAGGTGGGGATGGGGCTCGTCTGCGTGCTCATGCGCCCGATCAGCGCAGGAGGTAGATGGTCGCGAACAGGGCGATCCACACGACGTCGACGAAGTGCCAGTAGTAGGAGGTCACGACGGCGCCGGTGGCGTTGGCGTGCGTGTAGCGGCGCGTCGTGAAGGTGCGCGCGATGATCAGCAGGAACGCGATGAGGCCGCCGGTCACGTGCAGGCCGTGGAAGCCGGTGGCCATGTAGAAGATCGAGCCGTAGGCGTCGGAGCTGAGGGTGATGTTGTCGCGGGTGAGCTCGGAGTACTCCATGACCTGGCCGGCGATGAAGAAGGCGCCGAAGAGGTAGGTCACGACGTACCACTCGCGCATGCCCCAGCTCTTGAGGTCGAGGAGCCGACCGGTGCGCGCCTTCTGGCCGCGCTCGGCCTTCCAGACGCCGAGCTGGCACCACACCGACGAGATGACGAGCACGAGCGTGTTGATGCTCGCGAACGTCACGTTCAGCTTCTCGGTGTGGGTGGCCCAAAGGTCGCCGCGAACCGCCCGCAGCTGGAAGTACACGGCGAAGAGACCCGCGAAGAACATGAGCTCGCTGGAGAGCCACACGATGGTGCCGACGGCAACCATGTTGGGGCGGGTCGCCGGCCCGTGATGGGCCGTGTTTGCCACTGTGCTTGAAGGAACTGCCGATGCTGTCGCCACGTTGGACATTATTCCCACATTCCGGTCCGGCTACGCGAGGGCCCCCCCGGGGAGGCGACATCTCGCGCAGGTGTAGAGAGTTCGTGACCGTTTCGACATGAACCCTGAACAGCCGTGCCGAGGCCGTCCACCTCCACCCTCCCACGTTCCTCCCGCGCGGTCACCGCCCCTTGGCGCGCGGGCGGACACGGCCACCCGGACGGTGGGGCGAGGTGCGTGAAGAGGTGGTGGGGCAGCCCGGTAGCATCTGGCGCATGACCGCCTCGAACGACAGCGCAGCACCGGGCATGTCCACGACCGTCGCGACGACCGGCGCGACCGGCTCCTCCGAGTCGCGGCGCCCGGTGGCCCAGGTCAGCGTGCTGCTCTACAGCGACGACATCACCACGCGGGACGCCGTGCGCGCGGCCGTGGGCCGTCGCCCCGCTCGTGACGTGGAGGTGGTTCGCTGGCACGAGTGCGCGACGGCGGACGCCGTCATCAGCTCCGTCGAGGGGGAGCACTTCGACATCCTGGTGCTCGACGGCGAGGCGGCCAAGGTCGGCGGCCTGGGCCTCGCCCGGCAGCTGAAGAACGAGATCTTCGAGTGCCCGTCCATCATCGTGCTGACCGGCCGCCCGCAGGACAGCTGGCTCGCTGCCTGGTCCCAGGCAGACCTCGCCGTCCCGCACCCGCTCGACCCGATCGCGCTCACGTCGGCCGTGGCCACGCTCGCGCGCCCGGGCGCGCCCACGGCCTGAGCATGGGGCCGGACGCGACGCCGACCTGGCCTGCTGTCCTCAGTGCGCTGATCGCCGGCCGAGACCTCGACCGGCACACGGCCGAGTGGGCCATGGCCCAGATCATGAGCGGAGAGGCGACCCCCTCGCAGGTCGCCGGCTTCCTCGTGGGCCTGCGCGCCAAGGGGGAGAGCGTCGAGGAGATGCGCGGCCTGGCCGAGCAGATGCTCGCGCACGCGCGTCGCATCGAGGTGCCCGGACCGAGTCTCGACATCGTGGGGACCGGTGGCGACCGGGCCCACACCGTGAACATCTCGACCATGTCGTCGATGGTGGCCGCCGCGGCAGGGGTTCGCCTGGTCAAGCACGGCAACCGGGCGGCGTCGTCCTCGTCGGGCTCCGCCGACGTGCTCGAGGCTCTCGGCGTCGACCTGTCCCTACCGCCCGAGCGGGTGGTCGAGGTGGCATCGGAGGCGGGCATCACCTTCTGCTTCGCGCAGACCTTCCACCCCTCGTTCCGGCACACGGCCGTGCCCCGTCGCGACCTCGGCATCGGGACGGCCTTCAACTTCCTGGGGCCGCTCACCAACCCTGCACAGCCGACGTATGCCGCCGTGGGCTGTGCCGACGCACGCATGGCGCCGCTGTTGGCCGGCGTCTTCGCCCACCGCGGCAAGGACGCAGCCGTCTTCCGGGGCGACGACGGCCTGGACGAGGTGACGGTCTCGACGACGACCCACGTGTGGTGGGTGCGTGGTGGCGTGGTGACGGAGAGGTCGCTCGACCCGACCCGGCTCGGCCTCTCGCTGCACCCGGTCGAGGACCTCCGGGGCGGCGACGCGGCCCACAACGCCGACGTCGTCCGTGAGGTCTTCGCGGGCGCCCAGGGTGCGGTGCGCGACGCCGTGCTGCTCAACGCCGGGATCGCACTGGCTCTCACGCGAGCCGACTCGGGGCCCGCACAGGCCGACTTCGACGCTGACCTGCGAGCGGGGATGGATCTTGCGGCGGCGGCCATCGACAGCGGGGCCGCGGCCGGCGTCGTCGAGCGCTGGGTGGCCGCGACCCGTCGCTGATCGCGCTGGGCTAGTCGCCCTCGAGGCCGAGGCTGAAGGCCGCCTCGAGGTCGTGGGACGAGTAGGTGCGGAAGGCGATGTGCGTCGACGTGCCGACGATGCCCTGCACCTTGTTGAGCCGGTCTGCGATGACGTCGGCGAACTCCTCGTGCGCCTTGACCCGCACCATGGCGATGAGGTCGGCGTCACCGGTCACCGAGTAGACCTCCGAGACGGCCGGGATGTCGGCGACGGCCTCGGCCACCTCGGGGATGCGGTCGACCTCGCAGCTGATCATGACGATGGCGGTGATCACGAGGACACCCTAGCCGGGCCTAGCCGGCGCGGCGCAGGCCGACGCCGGAACGGCCGGGCCGGCTCCGTGAGCCTGGTGTTGCGGCAGGGGCGTCGTTGTCGAAGCCGATGACCTCGTGCGCCGACGCGACGGCCGGCTCGAGCTGGCTGCGGACGAGGCCGGCACCACCGACCGGGCACGTCCAGGACCCGTCCAGCTCGACGATGCGCACGCCGGGGGACTCGAGCCAGCGGAGCAGGATCTCGGTCTCCTCGGTCAGCGCGGCCGGGCGCCCCGGCGTCGGTGGGGGCACGGCCTCGGCGGTGGCCTGCATCGAGTGGACGTAGGGCATGGGGTCGGCACCCCGCGGGCTGACGACGGTGCCGGCGAGCCGGCCGTGTCGGACGACCACGAGCTCCCACCCACCCAGGTCGCTGCGGCGGGCAGCGACGATCTCGGGCGACCGGACCAGGGGGGCCAGGCGCTGGGCTCGGGCGGCGCCGCGCACGAGCTGCAGGAAGCGGTCGCGCACCCGGGCGGCGTCCTCGAAGCGTTCCTGGGACGCCAGCTCCTCCAGGCGGGCGTGCAGCATCTCGGCTGTGGGCCGGGCGTCACCGGAGAAGATGGCCCGGCAGTCGTCGACGACCACCGCGTAGTCGCCCTCGGTCTGCGCGCCGGTGCACGGGGCGCCGCAGCGCCCCATGTCCGCGAGGGCGCAGGCCGTGCCGCGGCCGGTGACCCGCCCGGTGCACTGGCGCAGGGGCACGACCTCGTGGACGGCGTCGACGGCGGCCTGGGCGGTGGCCCGGGAGCGGAAGGGGCCGATGTGGTGGGCCCCGTCGTCGCTGACCTTCTTGACGATCGAGAGCCTCGGGAAGCGCTCCTGCGTCAGCCGCACCCACACGCCTGCTCGTCCGTGCTTGGAGCGGCGGTTGAAGCGTGGCTTGTGCTCGTCGATGAGGCGCAGCTCCCGGACCTGCGCCTCGAGTGGGGTCTGGCACACGATCGGGTGCACGACGTGGGCCAGCCGCACCATCTCGGCCATCCTGCTGCGCTGCTCGGACGCGGTGAAGTAGGTGCGCACACGGGTGCGGATGTCGCGGCTCGTGCCGACGTAGAGGACCCGGTCGCTGCCGTCCTTGAACAGGTAGACGCCGGGCGCGCTCGGCAACGGGTCGGCGAGGAAGCGCTTCCGCCGCTGGGACGGTGTCACGCGTGAGCTGTAGCTCGAGAGCTCCTCGAACGTGTGGACGCCCAGGTTGCCGACGCGCTCGATGAGTCCGTGGAGCACGTCCACCGTCGCCCGGGCGTCGTGGAGGGCGCGGTGGTCAGGCGTGGTCGGCGAGCCGAAGACCTGGGCGAGCGAGGACAGCCGGTGGTTGGGCGACTCGTCGCGAGCCACGAGCTGGCGTGCGAGCTGGAGCGTGTCGAGGACGGGAAACCCGGGCCACGGCGCTCCGACCCGGGAGGCCGCGGCCTTGAGGAAGCCGATGTCGAAGCCGGCGTTGTGGGCCACCAGCACGCTGCCGGCGGCGAACTCGAGGAAGGCGGGCAGGGCGCTCTCGATGCGCGGGGCGTCTCGGACCATGGCGTCGGTGATGCCGGTGAGCACGGAGATGAAGGCAGGGATCGGCTCGGAGGGGTTGACGAGCGTCTGGAACTCGCCGATCACCTCACCGGCGCGGACCTTCACGGCGCCGATCTCGGTGATGCCGCAACGGGCCGGCGTGCCTCCGGTCGTCTCGAGGTCCACGACGACGAACGTGACGTCGGCAAGGGGAGTGCCGAGGTCGTCGAACGTGGCCTGGATCGCTTGCATGACGTGGACCGTATGCCGGGCCGCCGACATTGGGTCGGAGGCGCGGCCGGGGCCGCCCGAGGCGGGGACGCGGGGACGCGGGGCACTGTCGGTGGGGCGACCTAGCGTCATTCCCGACAGATCGCAAGGAGTGACGAAAGGTGGACCAGGATGATGCTCGTCGACTGCCAGACCTGCCCCGTGCGGGACGTCCACTGCGCGGAGTGCATGGTCACCGCGCTGACGGCGATTCCGCTGCGGCCGCGTGCCGAGGTGCCCGGTCCCGACCGGCACCGGGGCGACGCTTCCGGGCTCGGGACCGCGACCGCGACCGCCCCT
>Ga0308174_10001054_pt1 | contig 12383 bp, 12 predicted proteins | sample PhyPR2_FD_203894 | JGI IMG/M metagenome (GOLD analysis project Ga0308174, IMG submission 203894) | Soil microbial communities from UC Gill Tract Community Farm, Albany, California, United States - DLSLS.P.R2 | ecosystem: Environmental > Terrestrial > Soil > Agricultural land | place: USA...
GAAGGCGGCAACAGCGGCTACACGCCGTGCCGGTGCTGCCGCGCCGGGACCCCCGATCCCGACCCCGCGCCGAGCCTGCTGCCGACGCGCACGTCGCCACACGGCATACCCGAAGGGCTCTGGGAGCCCGGCGCGCTGCGCAACCCCGGCACCATGCACGCGGCGCGGACGTGCGACTGCGCCGCCTGTCACGCGGCGGCCGAGCGGATATCGCGTCGAGAGCACCCCTCCGCGGCTCCTAGACTGGTGGGGTTGTCCGGCCGCTGACGTAGTGCGGCACCGATAGGAGGAATGCCGTGATCGTCGCCACCGGGATCGAGCTGCGTGCGGGAGCGCGCCTGCTCGTCGAGGACGCCAGCTTCCGCATCGACTCCGGCGACCGCATCGGCCTCGTCGGCCGCAACGGCGCCGGCAAGACCACCCTGACGAAGGTCCTCGCAGGCGAGGGCCAGCCCGCCGCCGGCACCGTGACGCGCACCGGCGCCGTCGGCTACCTCCCGCAGGACCCGCGCACCGGCGACCTCGAGATCCTCGCCCGCGACCGGATCCTCTCGGCCCGCGGGCTCGACACGATCGTCCGTGACCGTGCCGAGGCCGAGGCCCGGATGGGCAGCGACGACGAGTCGGTGCGCGAGCGGGCGATGCGCAGGTACACCCGCCTCGAGGTGGAGTTCGAGGCGCAGGGCGGCTACGCCGCAGAGTCCGAGGCCGCCTCGATCGCGAGCGCGCTGGGCCTCGACGAGCGCATCCTCGGGCAGCCCCTCAAGACGCTCTCCGGTGGCCAGCGCCGCCGTGTCGAGCTGTCGCGGATCCTCTTCTCGGGCAACGAGACCCTGCTGCTCGACGAGCCGACCAACCACCTCGACGCCGACTCGATCGGGTGGCTGCGCGAGTACCTCCGCGCCTACAAGGGCGGCCTGATCATCATCAGCCACGACGCCGAGATGCTCGACGCGGTGGTCAACAAGGTCTACCACCTCGATGCCAACCGCTCGGCGCTCGATGTCTACAACGTCAGCTGGAAGACCTACCTCCAGTCGCGCGAGACCGACGAGAAGCGCCGCCGCCGCGAGCTGCAGAACGCGCAGAAGAAGGCCGGTGCGCTGCTCGCCCAGGCCGACAAGATGCGCGCCAAGGCCACCAAGGCGACGGCCGCCCAGAACATGGCCAAGCGCGCCGAGCGGCTCCTCGCCGGCGTCGAGGGCGAGCGCGTCCAGGACAAGGTCGCCAAGCTGCGCTTCCCGAAGCCGGCCGCCTGCGGCAAGACGCCGCTGCGCGCCTCGGGCCTGTCGCGCTCCTACGGCTCGCTCGAGGTCTTCACCGACGTCGACCTCGCCATCGACCGGGGGAGCCGCGTCGTCGTGCTCGGCCTCAACGGTGCCGGCAAGACGACGTTGCTGCGGATGCTCGCCGGCGTCGACACCCCCGACACCGGCGAGGTCGAGCCGGGTCACGGCCTGCGCCTGGGCTACTACGCCCAGGAGCACGAGAACCTCGACGTCACCCGCTCGGTGCTCGAGAACATGAAGTCGGCCGCGCCCGAGCTCGGCGAGACCGAGGTCCGCAAGGTGCTCGGCTCGTTCCTCTTCTCCGGTGACGACGTGCACAAGCCCGCCGGGGTGCTCTCGGGTGGCGAGAAGACGCGCCTGTCGCTCGCCCTGCTCGTCGTCTCGTCGGCCAACGTGCTGCTCCTCGACGAGCCGACGAACAACCTCGACCCGGCCTCGCGCGAGGAGATCCTCGGCGCGCTCAAGACCTACGAGGGTGCCGTCGTGCTCGTGACCCACGACGAGGGGGCGGTGGACGCTCTGGAGCCCGAGCGCATCCTGCTGCTCCCGGACGGCGTCGAGGACCTGTGGGGCCCCGACTACAAGGACCTCATCTCGCTCGCCTGACAGGATCTCCCTGCTCCCATCGCTACCTTTGGCGCCATGGGAGTGAGCAGGTCCAGACGACGCCGGCACGAGACGCGGTCCAGTGCGGGCGAGAACCGCCTCTGGCCCACGCTCGCCGTGGTCGTGGCGGTCCTGGCCTACGCCGTCCTGCCCGAGCGTCTGCTCGTCGGCCCGCGCCTGGCCATCCCCGTCGCCGAGCTCGCCCTGCTCGTCGCGCTGCTGGTCACCAACCCGCGGCGCCTCGTCCGGCAGACACGCTGGTCGCGCGGCATCTCCATCGCCTTGGCGTGTCTCGTCATCGCTGCCAACCTCGTCGCACTGTCGATGCTGGTCCGGACGCTCACGGAGGCGGACCCCAACGGGATGCCGCTGCTCCTGGCCGGCATGCAGGTGTGGCTGACGAACGTCATCGGCTTCGGGCTGCTCTTCTGGGAGCTGGACCGCGGCGGACCCGTCGCACGACACACCGTGGCCCGGGACAGGATGCCCCCGGCCGACTGGCGCTTCTCCCAGGACGAGAACCAGGACACCGTGAACGAGGTGGCCGCGACGTCGAGCGAGCGCAGCAACTGGCGGCCCACGTTCGTCGACTACCTCTACGTCTCGCTCACCAACTCCAGCGCCTTCAGCCCCACCGACACCATGCCCCTCTCGCCGCGAGCCAAGTCGCTGATGGGGCTCGAGGCGACGGCCGCGCTGCTGACGTCCCTGCTCGTCGTGGCGCGAGCCATCGGTGCCCTGGGGCACTGAAGCGCCGGGTCGCTGACGCATACATAACCAGTGATGTTGTTTCGAATAATGAATGGTTATTGACGAGGCGCTCGAGACTCCGAACACTGGTTCTCATGCCGACCCACCACCACCTCAGCTGCCCGTTCTGCGGCGGTGACGACGTGACGCCGTTCCCCGACCCGACCGCCGCATGGTCGTGCCTGGCCTGTGCGCGCGTCTTCCGGGTCGAGCTGGTGCAGCCGGCAGCGGTGAGCGGTTGGGGCGTCCTGCGGGTCGTGCTCCCCGCGCCGACGGCGAGCGCGCCGGCCGCCTGACCGACGGCTCCGGCGGGGGAAACCCGCCGGTAGCCTGCGTCCATGACGCATCCGCACCTTCGGGTCGAGACCGACGGACCTGTCCGCACCCTCACCCTCGACCACCCGGAGAAGCGCAACGCGCAGACGCCTTCGCTCTGGGCCGCGCTCGCCGAGGAGGCCCGCTCGGTCCCCGAGGACGTACGCGTCGTCGTCCTCCGCGGGGCCGGTGACGCCTTCTCGGCCGGCATCGACACGGCCATGTTCACCCCTGCCGGCGTGCCGGGGGAGGAGAGCGTGGCCGAGCTCGCGCAGGGCGGGTCCGAGGGCATCGACCGGGGCATCGCGGCCTACCAGCAGGGGTTCACCGCGTGGGCCGAGTGCCCGGCGGTCGTGGTGGCGCAGGTGCACGGCTACGCGATCGGCGCCGGCTTCCAGCTGGCCCTCGCGGCCGACCTGCGGATCGCGGCGCTCGACGCATGGTTCGCGATGCGCGAGACGAGCCTGGGGCTCGTTCCGGACCTCGGTGGCACGGGTCCTCTCGTGCACCTCGTCGGCTACGCGCGCGCTCTCGAGATCTGCGCGACGGGCCGCAAGGTCTCGGCGCCGGAGGCACACGCCATCGGGCTGGTCGGCTCCCTGGCGCCGGCTGCCGACCTCGAGGAGGCGACGGGCTCGCTCGTCGACGCGCTGCTCGCGGCGCCGGCGCCGGCGCTGCGCGCCCTCAAGCCGCTGCTGCGCGCAGCGGCGGCGGGGGACCGGGAGGCGCAGCTCGCACGCGAGCGCACGGCCCAGACCGGCCTGCTCCAGGCGCTGCTCGGCGGTCCGGCATCCTGACGCCGCCCCGGGCGCGCGGGTGCATGGCGGGCGCCGGATGCCCGCCCGCAGGAGCCGGTCCCGGGATCGCGGGAATCGCTGTCGGTGCTGCGCGGTTGGATGGAGGGACAACAGGAGGTCTGTGTAGTGGGCATGCAGCCGTGGATGGCGATGCGATCGATGTCGCGTGACTCGTCGGTGACCGAGCGGAGCCTCTCGCCGGGCACGCGCCGACGTGTGCTCACGTATGCCGCGCCCTACCGGGCAGCCATCATCACCTTCCTCATCGTGGTGGTGGTCGACTCGGTGCTGGTCGTCACCGTGCCGCTGCTGCTCAAGAGCCTCGTCGACGACGGGGTCATCCCGAAGGACTCGTCGGTGGTGGTGCGCCTGGCCATCGTCGTGGCAGGCATCGCCGTGCTCGACGCCCTGCTCACGGTCGTCTCCCGGTGGTACTCCGCGCGCATCGGCGAGGGGCTCATCAACGACCTCCGCACGCAGGTCTTCGGGCATGTGCTGCGCCAGCCGATCGCCTTCTTCACCCGCGCGCAGACCGGGTCGCTGGTGTCCCGGCTCAACAACGACGTCGTCGGCGCCCAGCAGGCGTTCACCTCGGTGCTGTCCAACGTCGTGTCCAACGTCGTGTCGGTCGTGCTCGTCGTCGGGGCCATGGTCGCCCTCTCCTGGCAGCTGACCCTCGGCTCGCTGCTGCTCGTCCCGCTCTTCCTCATCCCGGCCAAGCTCATGGGCCGGCGTCTGGCGAGCCTCGCGCACCGCCAGATGACCCTCAACGCCGACATGGGCACCCGGATGACCGAGCGGTTCAACGTCGCCGGGGCCCTGCTCGTCAAGCTCTTCGGCACGCCGTCGCGCGAGGAGGCCGAGTACTCCGACCGGGCCGGCCGCGTTCGCGACATCGGCGTGCAGATCGCCCTCAACCGCACGGTGTTCATGGCCGCGCTGACGCTCGTCGCCGCCCTGGCCACCGCGATGATCTACGGGTTCGGCGGCGTCATGGCGGTCAACGGGTCGCTGTCGGTGGGCACCCTGCTCGCCCTGGCTGCGCTGCTCGCCCGCCTCTACGGGCCGCTGACATCGCTGTCCAACGTCCGCGTCGACATCATGACGGCGCTGATCTCCTTCGAGCGTGTCTTCGAGGTGCTCGACCTCGAGCCGCTCGTCAAGGAGCGCCCGAATGCCGTCCCGCTGCCCACCGGCCCCCTCGGCGTGGAGCTCGACCACGTGTCGTTCCGCTACCCCTCGGCCGACGAGGTCTCCCTCGCCTCGCTCGAGTCGGTCGCCTCGGGCGACCGGCGTGGCAGCGGCGACGTCCTGCACGACGTGACCGTGTCCGCACCCGCCGGGCACCTCGTCGCGCTCGTGGGTCCATCCGGGGCGGGCAAGACGACCCTCACCTCGCTCGTCTCGCGGCTCTACGACCCCAGCGAGGGCGCGGTCCGCATCGGCGGCACCGACCTGCGCGACGTGACCATGACGTCCCTGCGCGACCGCGTCGGCGTCGTCACCCAGGAGGCGCACCTCTTCCACGACACGATCCGGGCGAACCTGCTGTATGCCCGTCCCGACGCCACCGACGACCAGATCCAGGCTGCGCTGCGCGCCGCCCAGATCAGCCAGCTCGTCGACGAGCTGCCCGAGGGCCTCGACACCGTGGTGGGCGACCGCGGTCACCGCCTCAGCGGCGGCGAGAAGCAGCGCCTGGCCATCGCCCGGCTGCTCCTCAAGGCCCCCGACGTCGTGGTGCTCGACGAGGCGACCGCCCACCTCGACTCCGAGTCCGAAGTCGCCGTGCAGCGGGCCCTGGACGCGGCCCTCGAAGGACGCACCTCCATCGTCATCGCGCACCGTCTCTCGACCATCCGCCAGGCCGACCTCATCGTCGTCCTGGAGCACGGGCGCGTCGTCGAGACCGGCCGCCACTCCGAGCTGCTCGCGGCGGGTGGCCTCTACGCCGACCTGCACGCGACGCAGTTCGACGACAAGGCCGTCCAGCGCGCCGAGAGGACCCGCCCGGTCGACCTCGAAGAGCTCGGCACCGACGCCCTCGACCACGTCTGAGCGGCCCGGCCCGGTCTCCAGCGGCGCCTCTCACCTGCTGTCTGCCCGCGTCGTGCGTCGACGCCGGCGGGGCAGCCGGGCCGTGGCTCCAGGCTGAGACAGACGGGCAGCCGGGCTGAGGCAGGCGGGCTGCGGCTCCAGGTGCGTGGACCGAGGTTCTTCCCGCGCCCTGTGCGTTGGGTCAGGGAGTGACTCAGCCGCGGAGCCGTCTTCGAGCAATCCCGTGAGGCGCCTCCCGACCCAACGCACAGCGTCTGGCTCGCGTCCGTGCGAGTCGGATCTGTGCGACTGTGGATCTCTGCGACGGGGGTGCCCGCGACGCGAGTCTCTCTGCGACGCGCAGATCCTCCTCGCTGCTCGCCGTTGCTGCGAGCGTACGAGGCCGAGGGCCCGTGACCTCCCGAGCCCGCGTCAGGCGTCCTCCTCGTCCCAGATGCGGACCTTCTTCGGGCGCGGCGGGACAGCGTCCGGACCGCTCTGCGACTCCCGGAGCGCGGCGGCCTGCCGTCGGATCGCGAAGAAGACGAACAGCAGGCCGCCGGGCATGAACAGCCACCACTGGTAGGCGTAGGCCTGGTGCGGGCCCAGGTCCTCCTCCGGGCGCGGGAGGGGCTCCAGGGGATGGCCGGCGTCGACGGTGGCGGGCTGCTGGCTGCCGAGCACGACGTAGGCGTCCACGTCGCTCAGCGACGGCACCTGGGCGTGGGCGTCCGCGATGTTGATGCTGACCAGCTGCGGGCGGGGCACGTCACGTCCGAGACTCACCTCTCCGGTGCGCAGCCACCCGGTGACCTCTACGGGCCCGGTGGGTGGGGGGTCCACCGGTGGGATGGTCTCGGCGTTGGCGCCGTTGGGCACCCAGCCGCGGTCGACGAGGATGGTCAGCCCGTCGACCTGCATCGGCGTCAGCACCTCGAAGCCCACCGTCGAGTTGAGCGTCCGGTTGCGGACCAGCAGGTCGCTGCCGGCGGCATACGTGCCGGTGAGCGTGACGTGCGTCCACTGGCGCTCGGGGGTCAGCGGCTGGTCGACCAGCGCCGGCGTGAACGGCTTCGGCGTGGCGTCGTAGTTGCCGGCGATGGCGACGACCTTCGTGCGCTGCTCGACATGCCGGTGCCACTGCCACAGCCCGAGGTAGAAGCAGGCGACCCCGAAGACGACCGCGGCCACGGTGCCGAGCAGCCAGCGCCGGGTCAGCCAGAGTCGAAGCACCCAACGACGGTACCCCGGCCTAGAGTGGAGCCCATGAGCCGCCTTCCCGACCCGAGCGTGCGACCGGCCGGCCTCGCCGACCAGTTCGGCCGGGTGGCGCGCGACCTGCGCGTGTCGGTCACCGACCGCTGCAACCTGCGCTGCACCTACTGCATGCCCGCCGAGGGGCTGCCCTGGATGCCACGGGCCGAGATGCTCACCGACGAGGAGATGCTGCGCATCATCGGCCTCTTCGTGCGCGACGGCGTCACCCAGGTCCGTCTGACCGGCGGGGAGCCGTTGCTGCGTCGGTCGCTCGTCGACCTGGTCGCCGGCATCGCTGCCCTCGAGCCGCGGCCGAAGATCGCGATGACGACCAACGGCGTCGGCCTCGAGCGGGTCGCTCGCGGGCTCAAGGAGGCCGGCCTCGACCGGGTCAACGTCAGCCTCGACACCATCGACTCGCAGACCTTCACCCAGCTCACGCGTCGCGACCGGCTCGCCGACGTCGAGGCGGGCCTCGAGGCCGCCTCCGACGCAGGCCTCACCCCCGTCAAGGTCAACGCCGTGGCCATGCGCGGCATCAACGACCACTCGGTCGCCGACGTGCTGGCCTGGTGTCTCGAGCGCGGCTACGAGCTGCGGTTCATCGAGCAGATGCCTCTCGACGCGCAGCATGCCTGGGATCGCAGCGACATGATCACGGCCGACGAGATCCGTGCCCGGCTGTCCGAGCGCTGGGAGCTGACGCCGCTGCCCGCAGCCGACCGCGGCTCCGCACCCGCCGAGCGCTTCCTCGTCGACGGCGGCCCCGCGACCGTCGGGATCATCGCCAGCGTCAGCGCGCCGTTCTGCGCCGCGTGCGACCGCACCCGCCTGACCGCCGACGGCCAGGTGCGCAACTGCCTCTTCTCGACCACCGAGACCGACCTGCGTGGCCCCCTTCGTGAGGGTGCCACCGACGACGAGCTGCTCGCGCTGATGCGGGGCGAGATGTGGCGCAAGCGCCGCGGGCACGGCATCGGCGACCCGGACTTCGTCCAACCCGACCGCCCGATGTCGGCGATCGGCGGCTGAGCCGCAGACCTGCTCAGACCCGCCCGGAGCCGCTCCCGCCCCGAGGCGTGTCCGGCTGCTTGGATGGCCCCATGGATCCCGTCGTGCGTGTCTCTGGTGGCCTTGTCCGTGGTGCGAGCCGGGACGGGGTGAACGCCTTCCTCGGCATCCCGTATGCCGCTCCCGCAGTGGGCGCCGACCGCTACCGCGCACCGCAGCCGGTCGTGCCGTGGGACGGGGAGCGGCCCGCAACCGCGCACGGCCCGACGGCCGCGCAGTCGGCATACCCCACCCCGATGGACACGGTGCTGCCGAGCTCGGTCGACCCCGGTGACGACTACCTCAGTGTCAGCGTGTGGGCTCCCGAGGACGCGGACGCCCTGCCGGTCATGGTGTGGATCCACGGCGGGGCGTTCGTGCGCGGCGCCGGCTCCGTCCCGACGTACGACGGCGCGGCGTTCGCCCGCGACGGCGTGGTCCTCGTCGGCGTCAACTACCGCCTCGGGGTGCCGGGCTTCGCGGTGCTCGAGGGGGCCCCGACCAACCTGGGCCTGCGTGACCAGGTGGCGGCGCTCGAGTGGGTGCGCGACAACGTCGCGGCCTTCGGCGGCAACCCGGACGACGTGACGGTCTTCGGCGAGTCCGCGGGAGGGATGAGCGTCGCGACGCTGATGGCCTCGCCGGCTGCCGAGGGACTCTTCCACCGAACCGTCATCCAGAGCGGCGGCGGCACGGCGGTCTGCGCGCTCGAGGACGCCCGCAAGGTCAGCGGCGAGATCGCCGCCCACCTCGGCGTGCCCGCGACGGCAGAGGCCTTCGGTGCCCTCGACCCAGAGGCGGTCGTGGCGGCCCAGACGGCGGTCGGTCTCGCGATCCAGGCCGACCCCGACCCGGCCCGCTGGGGAGCCTCCGTGCTGCGCGGCGGCCTGGGCATCATGAGCCTGTTCCCGGTCGTCGACGGCGACATCGTCCCCGGCGTGCCCGAGGAGCGCATCGCGCAGGGCGCGGCGGCCGGCATACCCCTGCTCATCGGCACGACACGCGACGAGTTCCGCCTCTTCCTGGTGCCCACGGGCATCGCCGGAGGGGTCACCGCGGAGCTGCTTCCCGTGCTGGCCGCCCGCTACGGGTGGCCGGACGGGACGATCGAGAGGTATGCCGCCAACCGGCCCGACGACTCACCCGGTGACCTCATGTGCGCGGTCCTCACCGACGCGGCCTTCCGCGGCCCGTCCACCCGGCTGGCTGCCGGACACCACGCAGCCGGAGGCGCCGTGCAGTTCTACGAGCTCGACTGGGAGACGAAGGTCGCCGACCTCGGCGCCTGCCACGCGCTCGAGCTGGCCTTCGTCTTCGACACCCTCGCGGACGGGGCTCTGATGGCAGGCGAAGGCGCACCGCAGGAGCTGGCCGAGCAGATGCACGCAGCCTGGGTCGCCTTCGCCCGGGACGGGGACGCCGGCTGGCCCGCGTGGACCCCGGAGCACCCGTCCGTCATGGTCTTCGACCTCCCCTCGGAGGTCGTCGAGGGGCCGCGCAGCGACGAGCTGGCCCTCTGGGAGTGAGCGCGCCCCGACGCCGGCGCCTCAGCCGTCGGCGTCGGTCAGCTGCTCGACCGGGACGACCTCGATGAGGAAGCCGCGGAGGGCGACGAAGTCCGCGAGGCTCCGGCGGTGCTCGTCACAGGCCAGCCACACCTTGCGACGGTCGGGGGCGTGCAGCTTCGGGTTGTTCCAGACCACGGCGTGAAGGGCTGCCTGCCGGCAGCCCTTGGCGCTGCACACGTGGCGATCGCCGGCGCCCGGAAGGTCCGGCGTCGGCTCGGCGGTGCTCACTGCTCGATGCGGTGCAGGTCGTCCTGCGGGGTTACCGACTGGATGCTGCCCGGCTGCCGGGGGCTCACCGCGTTGGCGATGACGACCGCGACGTAGGGGATGAAGACGGCGGCCAGGACGGCGGCCCAGCGCAGCCAGCCCGACGTGACGAAGACCAGGCCGAAGCAGGCGATGCGGATGCCCATCATCGTCAGGTAGCGCTTGACGCGCTTGTCCTGGTCGTCCGTCGTGGACGTCGGCGCCGAGGTGACGGAGTACACCACGGGTTGCTTCTTGGCTCTTGGCACCCTTCCACCATAAGCCTGTTCGCGGCCGCGAGCCGTGGTGCTGTCTACCCTTCGGTAGTCCGTTAGGTTTCGGGGCAGGAACCCGCCCGGACCGATGGAGGAACCCACCAGTGCCCACGAACGAAGCGTCGACGACCCAGGCGCGCAACGTGCTCGTGACCGGCGGCAACCGCGGCATCGGGCTGGCCATCGCCCGGGCCTTCGCCGACGCCGGCGACAACGTCGTCATCACGCACCGCTCCGGCGAGCCGCCCGAGGGGCTGCAGGGCGTGAGGTGCGAGGTCACGGACTCAGCCTCCGTCGATGCCGCCTTCACCGCGGCCGAGGAGATCCTCGGCGGCCCGGTCGAGGTGCTCGTGGCCAACGCCGGCATCACCCGCGACACGCTCCTGATGCGCATGAGCGACGACGACTTCGACTCCGTCATCGACACCAACCTCGCCGGCGCCTTCCGCTGCGCCCGTCGCGCGGCGACGGGGATGATCCGCAAGCGCCGGGGCCGCATCGTCCTCATCAGCAGCGTCGTCGGCCTCTACGGCTCGCCCGGCCAGGCCAACTACGCGGCCTCCAAGGCCGGGCTCGTGGGCCTTGCCCGCTCCATCTCGCGCGAGCTCGGCGGCCGCGGCATCACGGCCAACGTCGTGGCTCCCGGCTTCATCGAGACCGAGATGACGGCCGTGCTCCCCGAGGAGCAGAAGAAGGCCTACCTCGCCAGCATCCCCGCCGGCCGCTTCGCCACTCCGGAGGAGGTCGCGTCCGTCGTCCGCTTCGTGGCCGGCGACGACGCCGCCTACATCACCGGCGCGGTGATCCCCGTCGACGGCGGGCTCGGCATGGGGCACTGACCCCACCACACGGCATACGTACGCCGGCTGCGCGCTCGCGCGGCCACGGCACCCCCACACGAGAAAGTCGCAGGCATGGGAATCCTCGAAGGCAAGAAGCTCCTCATCACCGGTGTCCTGATGGACAGCTCGATCGCGTTCCACGTTGCGAAGATCGCGCAGGAGGAGGGGGCCACCGTCGTCCTCACCTCGTTCGGACGCACGATGCGGATCACCCAGACGATCGCCAAGCGGCTGCCCGAGACGCCCGCCGTGATCGAGCTCGACGTCGCCGACCAGGAGCACCTCGACACCCTCGCCGACCGGCTGCGCGAGCACGTCGACGGGCTCGACGGGGTGCTGCACTCCATCGGCTTCGCGCCGCAGGGTGCCTTCAACTTCCTCGAGGGCACGTGGGACGACGTGTCCACGGCCCTGCAGATCTCGGCCTACAGCCTCAAGTCGCTCGCGGTCGCGACGCTGCCGCTCATGTCCGAGGGCGGCTCGGTCGTGGGCCTGACCTTCGACGCGAAGTTCGCGTGGCCGGTCTACGACTGGATGGGCGTGGCCAAGGCCGCCTTCGAGTCGACCAACCGCTACCTCGCCCGCGACCTCGGGCCGAAGAACGTGCGCTGCAACCTCGTCGCGGCCGGGCCGATCCGCACCACGGCTGCGAAGTCGATCCCCGGCTTCGAGCAGTTCGAGCAGGTCTGGGACGAGCGGGCACCGCTCGGCTGGGACGTCAACGACGCGGTGCCCGCGGCGAAGGCCTGCGCCGCGCTGCTGTCGGACTGGTTCCCCGCGACGACGGGCGAGATCGTCCACGTCGACGGCGGCGTGCACGCCATGGGGCAGTGAGCGAGCAGGCCCTGGCGTCGTCTCGCTAGAGTCTGCCCATGCCTGACCCCGGGACCGAGTCCAGTGCCCTGACGACCGAACCCGAGGCGGGCGTCCACACCGCGCCGGTCGGCGTCCGGGTGGACGAGGTGCGGGTGCTCGACGGGCCCAACCTCTACTTCTCGAGGCCGGCCATCAAGGTCATCCTGCACGTGCCTGGCTACCTGCAGCTGCGGCGCACCGAGGCCGAGGCCCTGGCCCGGCGCCTCGGCCTGCGCTCGGCCAGGCCGGGCAAGCGCGGGACGGCGCTGCGCCAGCGCTTCGTGATGCGTCTGCTGCGCACCGTGATGCGCCGCCTCGGCACCGAGATCGGCGCGGGGCGCCTGGGCGTACGCGTTCGCGCCGGCCAGACGGTCGAGGACGTCGTGCTGGCCTTCCCGTGGGTGCACCGCACGCGCGGCCGGGTCGCCGGCGAGCAGGTCGGTCTCGTGATGGCGAGGCTGCTCGACGCGTCACGGAGTGCCAACGACGTGGTCGA
>Ga0308174_10001055_pt1 | contig 12378 bp, 13 predicted proteins | sample PhyPR2_FD_203894 | JGI IMG/M metagenome (GOLD analysis project Ga0308174, IMG submission 203894) | Soil microbial communities from UC Gill Tract Community Farm, Albany, California, United States - DLSLS.P.R2 | ecosystem: Environmental > Terrestrial > Soil > Agricultural land | place: USA...
GGCGCCCGCGGTGAGGCGGTAGAGCGGCGGCTGGGCGAGGAAGAGGTGGCCGCGGCGGACCAGCTCCGGCATTTCCTGGAAGAAGAAGGTCATCAGCAGGGTCGCGATGTGGGCGCCGTCGACGTCGGCGTCGGTCATGATGACGATGCGCTCGTAGCGGAGTGCGTCCTCGTTGAACTTGTCGCGTGAGCCGCAGCCGAGCGCGAGGAGGAGGTCGCCAATCTCGCTGTTGGCGCGGATCTTGTCCGCGGTGGCGCTGGCGACGTTGAGGATCTTGCCGCGGATGGGGAGGATCGCCTGGGTCTTGCGGTCGCGCGCCTGCTTGGCCGAGCCGCCGGCGCTGTCGCCCTCGACGATGAAGAGCTCGGTGCCTTCCGGGTCGTCGCTGGCGCAGTCGGTGAGCTTGCCGGGGAGGCGGAGCTTGCGGGCGCTAGTTGCGGTCTTGCGCTGGACCTCGCGCTCGGCGCGGCGGCGGAGGCGTTCGTCCATGCGCTCGACGATGGAGCCGAGGAGGGCGCGGCCGCGGTCCATGTTGTCGGCGAGATAATGGTCGAAATGGTCGCGGACGGCGGCCTCGACGAACCGCGCGGCCTCGAGGGAGGTGAGGCGGTCCTTGGTCTGGCTCTGGAAATGGGGATTGCGGATGAACACCGAGAGCATCAGCTCGACGCCGTTGAAGACGTCGTCGGCGGTGATGTCCTTCGCTTTCTTGTTGCCGACCAGCTCGCCGAACGCGCGGATACCCTTGGTGAGGGCGGCGCGGAGGCCCGCCTCGTGGGTGCCACCGTCGGGGGTCGGGATGGTATTGCAGTAATAACTTTCGGAGCCGTCGGAGTAGAGCGGCCAGGCGACGGCCCATTCGGCGCTGCCCTGGGCTTTGCCCTCGGCATCGGCGGTGAAGTCCTGCCGGCCCACGAAGGGCTGGTTGGTGACGGCGGGGCGGTCGCCGAGCTGCTCGGCGAGATTGTCGGCGAGGCCTCCCGGGAAGTGGAACACGGCGGTTTCCGGAACCCTGTCGCTGACGAGGCTCGGGTCGCAGCGCCAGCGGATCTCGACGCCGGCGAAGAGATAGGCCTTGGAGCGGGCGAGCTTGTAGAGGCGCTCCGGCGAGAAGTGGGCGTCCGCGCCGAAGATCTCCGGGTCCGGCGTGAAGATGACGGTGGTGCCGCGACGGTTGGGCGCGGCGCCGACTTCCTCCAGGCGGGAGGTCGCGAGGCCTTTCGAAAAGCTCTGGCGATAGAGCTTCTTCTCGCGCGCGACCTCGATGATGGTCTCGGTCGAGAGCGCGTTGACGACGCTCACGCCGACGCCGTGGAGACCGCCGGAAGTGGAATAGGCCTTGCCCTCGAACTTCCCGCCCGAGTGGAGGGTGGTCATGATCACTTCGAGCGCGGACTTGCCTGGGTATTTGGGGTGCGGGTCGACTGGGATGCCGCGGCCATTGTCGGTGACGGTCAGCCGGTTGCCGACCCCAAGCTCGACTTCGATCCGGTTGGCGAAGCCGGCGACGGCTTCGTCCATCGAATTGTCGATGACTTCGGCGGCGAGGTGGTGGAGCGCGCGGTCGTCGGTGCCGCCGATGTACATGCCTGGGCGGCGGCGGACGGGTTCCAGCCCCTCCAGAACCTCGATGGCGGAGGCGTCGTAGCTCTCGGGCGTGGAGGAAGCTGCGGACGAGAAAAGGTCGGACATTCGGGTAGGGGTATAGGGCCGGGATTCAAGCTGTGCCAAGCGCGCGGCCAGCCGTTTTCCACAGCTCTTGAAATGGCAAACAGCCTTTCCAAATCTGTGTCTGCCGGGCGCCACTTCGGGTCCGGCGACGGGGCGACCTGCTCCACACGCAGCAAGCCGCTCCGCCTAGTCGCTCAAATGGAGGACATGACTATGCGTAGTGCTTTCGATTTTGCGCCGTTCCGGCGTTCCACCGTCGGTTTCGACCGGCTCTTCGACATGCTCGAGAATTCGAATGCCGGGCAGGCCCAGGAGAATTACCCGCCCTTCGACCTGATCAAGAAGGGCGACAACGATTATTGCATCCAGCTTGCCGTCGCCGGGTTCAAGCCGGACGAGATCGACATCACGGCCCAGCAGAACGTTCTGATCGTCTCCGGCCGGAAGTCCGACGAGACGGACCAGAAGGACGGCGACTTCATCTATCGTGGGATCGCCAACCGTTCGTTCGAGCGGCGTTTCGCGCTTGCCGACCATATCCAGGTGCGCGGCGCGGACCTCAAGGATGGGCTGCTCGCGATCGAGCTGGTGCGCGAGATCCCCGAGGCGATGAAGCCGCGGAAGATCAACATCGGCGGTTCGGCCGGTTCTGATCTTGAAAGCCAGGAGCGCTCCGCGATCGGCGGTGGCGACCGGCCCGCTTCGAGGCAGACCGTCGAGGCCGAGGCCGAGCACGCCTGAGGTGAGAGAGTAAAGATAAGGGCCTCGGAAGTCTGTGCTTCCGGGGCCCTTTCGTTTTTCACCAGATCCGGCTTTCCGCGATCTCCTGCTCGGCAGTGGCGGTGATGAGCGCGTCGACGATCTCGTCGATCGACGGATTGCCGCCAAGCCGATCGAGAAAGCTGTCTGCCACCCGTTCGGCCTGAGGCGTGTGCTGGGCAACGAGATCGGGAAATGCCGGGTCCATCAGCGAAAGGCGCATGTCTTGGGTCTTTCTTCTCTGGGTATCCCGGGCGCGCTCGGGCTGGGGGGAGGGAGAGGGAAACGCGCCCGGGAACTCGTCTTAGTCTCAGAGGTGGCCGATTCCGTTCATCTTGCTGACCCCCTGCGCAATGGCGACACGGACGCACGTAGCGCTGATGGGCTCGAATGGGCTCGAATCTGCGCTCGAGACCGCGCACAGCAACTCCGCCGCCTGATGGATGCGGCCGACCATCACCGTCCGGCCCGCCTGGGACTTGAGGTCGAGGTCGCCGTAGCGGACATGAGCGGACTCGCCCTGCAGGAACACGGCAGAGGTGTTAGCGAAGGCGGCGGTGGAGCCCATCATCGCAGTGGCAGCGAAGATCATGCGGAACATCGGTTTTCTCCTGATGAGAAGCTTGAGGTTCACTCGACGCTGAGCGTCGCGTTTACGCGGATGGGCCGGCTGATGTTGAAGTAGTTGGGCGAGGTCTTGAGGACGTTCTGGTGGATCGCCTCGAACTGCTCGGGCGTGCCGTCGCCCTTCATGATGACTTCGTACTCGATCTCCTCGTAGCCGGCGGGCACCTGGTCGCTGAGGCCAAGGAAGCCGCGCAGGTCGAGCTGGCCGCGGGTGCGGATCTCGAGCGTTTCGAGCGTAATACCGGCGAGCGCTGCACCGGCGACGTAGCCGACGGTGATGCAGGCGTTGAAGGCCGCCATCAGCAGCTCCTGCGGGTTGGGCGCGCCGTCCGCGCCGAGCAGCTCGTAGGGCTCGTCAGCCACGATCTTGTGGGCGCGGGCGACCCGCTGTCCCCCGATCGTATAGCCGTCGACCGTCGTCTCGCTGCGGGTCTGGCCAGCCCAGCGGGTGGTGACGTTGAAGGCGACCAGCGCCTGCTGCGGATCAGCGCCGATGGCTTCGACCACCTCGCCGAGCGCCTTCAGGTCGAGTCCGTTCACGCGCTGCGTCTTCACGATATCGAGCATTCTTTTTCTCCGTGGCTGTGAGGGTTACGCGAACAGGGGTGCGGCGTCGGCGATGCGCTTGGCCGCGTGGGGCGAGATGGCGGCGAGCGTCTCGGTGAAGCGCTCGTGGACCATGCCGGAGCCGATGTAGGTCCAGCGGGCGGCCTGGTGCTGCTGGGCGACGATCTCGTCGGCTTGCGCAAACTTGTAGCCGATCGCTTTCTCGAGCGAGGCGAGATTGAACGCCGCCTGCTGCTTCAGGCCGGCATCCAGGAACGCGCCGATTTCGAAGAACTCGTCGATCGCCCGGTCGATCTGTTCGTCGCTGCGGCCTTCCGCGAGCGCTTCGACGATGAGAGTGTCGAGCTTCGCGTGCTGCGCTTCTTCCATCCAGTGATGCTGCAGAAGGCTCTTGAACAGCGGGTCGAGGTCGGTCTCGTCGCGGACCGAGCCGAGATAATGCTGCTGGGTCATCCATTCGATCATCAGGATGAGGAGGGCCACCGCGAGCGGATCGTGCTTGAGCACCTCGGCCCCGATCGCCTGCGACGGGCCGATGACTTCGCACTGCACCGGGAAAGCGCGCACGAACGCGTCGTGGAAGCGCTTGAACAACTGGATGTGCTTGGCTTCCTCGCTGGCGAAGTTGAGCAAGGCCCGGACGCGCCAGTCGTCGCCCATCAGATGCGGACGGGCGTGGTCGACGAGGAACGGAAGAATGAACTCTTCGACGATCCCGAAGATACTAAGATACTGGTGCCCGACGATCTGGTTCAGGATGAGCTGCTCGGACTCGGTCAGCGCCGGCACTGCTCCGGTGCGCGACAGGCTCTCCGGCATGAAGCGCTTGGTGAAGTCGAGTTCCTGATCCTCGCGGAGCACGTCGTCGAGTTGCCACTGGGCGCGCAGCGATGATGCGAGCGTCGCTTCATAGTTGAAGTTCTGATACATGTCTCGTTCCCCGTCAGATCTAAAGGATTGCTGGTGCAACTGCTGCAGAAATGGCCGAGATTCCGGCCATCAACGCAAAGAACAATGCCGCAGTCCTGTTCGTCGTCAGGTCGTGATTGAATGCGATCATCTACCGTTCCCCTTCGTCATCACCGGTCAGAGGCGCTCTTCTTCGGAAGCGATGCTTGCCGAAGCCGAGGATTGCGTGCCGGGGTTGGTGGTCAGGAGATACGTCATGGGGCAGTTTGCCAAAATGACCGGGTTGCCGGATAATTTGACCGAAACGCCGCATACGAATGCAGGCAGGGGCCGCAGCGTGGACGTTCTCGACGAGATCCTGAGTTCACTTCGCCTGACCGGCGGCGTGGTCATCGATGCCGAGTTCACCGGCGACTATTGCGTGCGCGCGCAGTTCACGCCGGCCCATTGCGCGCCGTGGTTCGCGATGCCCAAGACGCTGATCAGCTACCACTACATCCGGTCGGGTGGCACAACGGTCCTAGTCGAAGGCATGCCTCCGGTAGCGCTCGAGCCAGGCACCATCGTCATCCTCCCGCGCAACGATCCGCACCGGCTGGCGAGCGATCCTGCAGTTACGCCGGCGGATGTGGAGCAGGTCAGCTGGACGACCGAGGACGGGGTTCACCGGGTTGCGCTGGGCACCGACGGCGCGAAGACGCAGGTTTGGTGCGGTTTCCTCGGCGCCGACGACGCGGGCAGCCATCCGCTGCTCCAGGCACTTCCGCCGATACTGACGTTGAAGACGGCCGAGCAGGAGGCCCAATGGATCGATTCGTCCCTGCGCTTCCTGTCAGCCGGCAACCCGTCGCCGGAGATGGTGGCCCGGCTGGCCGAGCTTTTCCTTGCGCAGGCGATCCGCGACTTCGTTCAGCGTCTTCCCGAAAGTTCGAAGGGTTGGCTGCGCGGCCTGACCGATCCGGCGGTCTCCAAGGCGCTGTCGATCATTCACAATCGCTACGCAGAAGACCTCGACATCGAGCTGCTCGCGCGGGAAGCGGGTGTGTCGCGGAGCGTGCTCGGCGAGCGGTTCGCCGAGCTCCTTTCCGAGTCGCCGATGCGCTATTGCGCGAGGTGGCGGATGCGCATGGCCTGCAACATGCTGCGGGACCGCCGGCAGAATAGCGCCACCGTCGCCTACGCAGTCGGGTTCAACAGCGAGGCCGCCTTCAACCGGGCCTTCAAGCGCGAGTTCGGGACGCCGCCGGCAGCCTGGCGGAAGGCGCAGGCCGCCTGACGATCAGGGGTCGATCGGGCGTTTTCGGCCCGCGGACGCCCAATAGTGCTTGGTGAGGCCGGCACGGTGGAGCCGGTCGAGCATGTCTCCGAGCCAAGTGGTGCGGCGGATGGCGATGGGCTCCCACGATAAAGGATCGAGTCCGGTCCACGGGAGGAAGGGCGTGCGTCGCACATAGCCCCAGATTTCCGCGCGGATCGTCGGCCGAGTGGTGCTGCCGCGTGCGTGGAAGCCGCAGGTGTCGATCAGGACGAGCGTGTTGGCGGGCACTGCGAACCGCTTCGGCTGCGGCAGCCCGAGTGTGGTCAGCTCCTCCGGCGCGATCCGAAACGAGCCGCGTTGCGAGAGACCGTCACTGTCGTGGATCGAGACGCTGCGCTGCTGCTCCCAGGCGAGACGCTCCGGCGTCAGCCGATGGGAGCCGGGTACGTAGGTCAGCGGTCCCTCGTCATCGGTCACATCGGTGAGGAACAGCCACGCCTTCAGTGAGGGGTGGAAGGTATCGGCGTGGAGTTCGCGCTGGGGATCGAGACCGCCCTGCGCATGCCCGCTGACGATGCTCTGGACGTAATAGAGGGGCTCGGACCGCGTGCTCGCCACGTAGGCCGTAAGCGAGCGCAGCTTCGGGTCGCGTAACAGTGCCCCGAGTTCGGGGATCGTCCGCAGCAACCGGGGGCCGATCGCGACGCGCCGCGTGACGGCATCGCCCTGCTGCTGATGGCGCCCCTCGAACCGGCCGTTGAGAAGAGCTCCCTGGAGCCGTGCGAAGACTTCGGCGGGCAGATAGTCGCGCACCTCCACATAGCCGTCGCGATTGAACTGCTCGCGCCACTCGGCGGGCACGGCTGCGGCAAGGCGCCGCCGGCGCGCCCAAGCCATATGGTGCGCAGCCTTCAGCCGAGCGACATGGAGGCCGCGGCGGTTGAGCCGCTCCGAGCCGATGATCGGATTGTCGGCGAAGCTCTTGGCGCCCGTGCCGAGCGCAAGCAGCCAGAGCGGCGCACGCCACCAGCGCAGGAGCGAAAGGATGCTTAGCCTCCGGCCCTGACTTCGCGCCTTGAGAGGGGAGGAAACCTCGTGCGCGGGTTCGTGGCGGCTGCTCAAGAACACCAAAGCTCCGTTTTCACGACGTGCGGACGCGCGCAAGCCGATTTCGGCAGGGGGAGCGGCCGGCCGGTCCGCGACAGGCCGAGGTGCCTTCTGTTCCGGCGACGAGTCGAGTGGCGGTCACGCGGAGTAAATCCGCGTGACGTCGGTCGGGCTCAGCTTTGCTGACCCGCCGTCCGGCTATCGCGCTCGCTTCGCGCTGCTCCGGCGGGGATACGCGCCGGCGTCGCTACGCCCGGGCGTTCCTAGCGAACCCTGGGGCCGCCGAACGGAAGCGGGGGCGGGGGACGGCGGTCGCGGCGGGGCAGCTGCGCCTGGTAGGCGACGCCGCAATGCTGGACGCAATAGGGGAAGCCGGGGTTGGCAGCCTGGCCGCAGAAGTGAAAGTCGGGCTCACCGGGATGGCCCATCGGCCATTTGCAAACGCGGTCGTTCAGATCGAGCAGGCTCGTCTTGTCGGCGACTTCCGGGCTCGGCTTGGCCGGCACCAGACGGCGCGGCGGTGCGGGCGGGATCGGCGGCTGCTGGTCGCCCGGACCCTGCCGGATGAAACCGCCCGGGCCGATCGAGCGATACTGGATTTCCGTCTTGGGAGCCGGCCGCTGCGGCGCAGCAGACGGACCGGAGTCCGACTCGGCAGGGGCAGCCGCCTGCGCCGCCGCCGGGGGCTTGGCAGCCTCGACCCTGGGTGCGGCCGGCTTGAGGGCTGGCGCGGCCGGCGCCGGCTTCTTCGCTTCCTTTTCCTCGCCGGGCTTCACCGGGGAGGGGCGCTGCTCCAGGCCGAGGCGATGCGCCTTGCCGATCACCGCGTTGCGGCTGACGCCGCCGAGCTCGTCGGCGATCTGGCTCGCGGTTGCGCCATCGTGCCACATCTTCTTCAGGCGCTCGATGCGCTCGTCGGTCCAGGACATTAAACTCTCTCGCTCCAAACTTGCCCGACCGGGCGCCAGCCGATAGGCGCCGCAATCGTGAACACTCCTGCCAACAATTGGGTGCGCTTCGCGCCCGGTGACCCGGTGCTGAAGGGCGTCAATTGGGGAGGCCTCAAGACCCTTTATATCAAGGAGGTCAGGCGGTTCTTCAAGGTCCAGTTGCAGACGGTGTGGGCGCCGGCGGTCACGACGCTCCTCTATCTCGCCATTTTTACCGTCGCGCTGGCGCGTGGCGGACGCACGATCATGGGCGTCTCCTACGCGGACTTCATCGCGCCGGGGCTGATCGTCATGGCGATGATGCAGAACGCCTTCGCCAATTCCAGCTTCTCGCTTCTCGTCGGCAAGATCCAGGGCAACATCGTCGACTATCTGATGCCGCCGTTGTCGACGGGCGAGCTGATGGCGGGGCTGATCGGCGCGGCGGTGACTCGCGCCTTCCTGGTCGGGTTCGCGGTCTGGCTCGTGATGCTGCTGTGGCCGGGGGTGTCGGTCGCCCTCCACCGGCCGGAACTCGTGCTGTGGTTCGGCCTCATGGGATCGCTGCTGCTCGCCTTCCTCGGGCTGCTGACATCCCTGTGGGCCGACAAGTTCGACCATGCGGCAGCAGTGACCAACTTCGTCGTCACTCCGCTGTCGCTGCTCTCTGGCACCTTCTACTCGGTCAGCCAGCTTGCTCCCACGTTCCGCGCCGTGAGCCATGCGAACCCGTTCTTCTACATCATCTCTGGTTTCCGCGCGGGCTTCCTTGGCACCAGTGATTCGCCATTGCTGATCGGAGCGGTGGGGCTGCTGGTGTTGAACGGCGTGCTGTGGGCGGTGTGTTTTTCGCTCCTGAAAAGCGGCTGGAAGATCAAGAACTAGCCTTTTCAGCAGCTTAGCGAATTAACCTCTTTGAACGTCGAATAACGGCCGCGTTCAGGCATCCATCAAGCGCGCTGGGGCACAACTGCCGCATCAACCGCAGCTCATTTGAAGGAGAGCCGTGATGCGTAAGATTGTTCTTTCCCTCGCCGCCGCCGGCGCCGCGCTGGCCTTCGCCAGCCCTGCCGCCGCCCAATATTATCCCGGGCAGCAGGCACCCGGCTACGGTCGCGGCTATGGCCACGGCAATTGGCAGCAGGTGCGCGAGCTTCGCGTCCGGCTGGACATGATCCGCCGGCAGATTGCGCGACTGGATCGCCGCGACGCGATCGGTGGCCGCGCGACGGAGCGCATGCTGGACGAGGCGAACCGGATCGATCGCCGCCTCAGCGACCGCGCGCGCGGCGGGCTCGACCCCCGCGAGGCGGGTGACATCCGCTTCCGCCTGCAGCGCCTCGAACAGCAGGTGCAGTGGGCTCGCGAACGCCGCTGGGACCGTTTCCGCGACGATCGCCGCCGGTACTAAGCGACACAAGCTCGCCAAAGGGAAAGGCGCTCCGGGAAAGCCCGGGGCGCCTTTTGCCCTTTCCGGGGCCCGTCGCTATAGCCGGAACGACCCGCACATCATCGCGCAAGGAGCCGATTTCCCATGGCCATCACGCCGCTCATGCCCGTTTATCCGCGTTCGCCGGTCCGTCCGGTTCGCGGCGAGGGAGTGTATCTCTACGGCGAGCAGGGCGAGCGTTACCTGGACTTCGCCGCGGGCATCGCGGTCAACATCCTCGGCCACGGCCACCCGCACCTCACCAAGGCGATCCAGGAGCAGGCGGCGACGCTGATGCACGTGTCGAACCTCTACGGCAGCCCGCAGGGGGAGGCGTTCGCGAGGCGCCTGTGCGACCTGACCTTCGCCGACACGGTGTTCTTCACGAACTCGGGCGTCGAGGCGGTGGAATGCGCGATCAAGACCGCGCGGCGCTACCATTTCGCGAAGGGCAATGAGCATAAGCATACGTTGATCACCTTCGCCAACGCCTTCCATGGGCGGACGATGGCGGCGGTCAGCGCGACCGATCAGGTGAAGATGATCGAGGGGTTCAAGCCGCTGCTTCCCGGCTTTAAGGTAGTGCAGTTCAATGACCTCGACGCGGCGCTGGCGGCGATCGACGAGAACACGGCGGGGTTCCTCGTCGAACCGATCCAGGGCGAGGGTGGCATCCGCCCCGGCACGCACGAGTTCCTCTCCGGTCTCCGCGCCGCCTGCGACGAGCACGACCTGATGCTGGTGTTCGACGAGGTCCAGTGCGGCGTTGCGCGGACAGGGCAGCTCTACGCCTACCAGCATTACAATGTCGTTCCCGACATCATGGCTTCGGCCAAGGGTATTGGCGGCGGGTTTCCGATGGGCGCCTGCCTCGCCAGCGAAAAGGCGGCTGCGGGCATGGTGATCGGCACCCACGGCTCGACCTATGGCGGCAACCCGCTGGCGATGGCTGCCGGGCAGGCGGTGTTCGACGTCGTTGCGAACGAGGAGTTCCTGGCCGAGGTGCGGCAGAAGGGCGAGCGCCTGCGCTCGGCGCTCGAGCAGATGATCCCGAACCATGATCACCTGTTCGAAAGCGTCCGCGGGGTCGGGCTGATGCTCGGCATCAAGATGAAGACCGACAGCCGCGCTTTTGTCACCTTTCTGCGGACTCGCGGGCTGCTGACGGTTGCCGCCGGCGACAACGTGATGCGCATCCTGCCGCCGCTCAACATTGAGGAGAGCCACATCCGCGAGTTCGTCGAGACCCTCTCGGCTGCTGCAAGCGAGTATGAGGTGCCGGCCGAGGCGGCTTGATCGTCATCCCGGCCCCCCAGCCGGGATCCGCGTCCCTTACGTCAGAGTAGAAGGCGGGTCCCGGCTCAAGGCCGGGATGACGAGTTGTTGTCGCGGGACGCCACCAACCCTATCTTCGCTTCCATGCCTCCAGTTCAGCTTTCCATGGACGCCGCGCTCGGCGTTGCCATTCCTTCGCGTAATGCTCGCGGGCGCATCGCCCGGCTTGGGCCGGTGGTCGATACCGTGCTCGCCAACCACGGCTATCCGCCGATCATCGAGAAGCTTCTTGCGGAAGCGCTGACGCTGACGGCGCTGCTCGGCTCGCTGCTGAAGGAGCCGCAGGGCCAATTGACGTTCCAGGCGCAGACCGAAGGCGGGATCATCGACCTGATGGTTTGCGACTATCTCGGCGGTGAGCTGCGCGGCTATGTGCGGCACGACCGCGAGCGCCTTGCCGATGCGACCAAGGACCCCGGCCTCAAGGAACTGTTCGGCAAGGGGTATCTCGCGATCACCTTCGACCAGCCGATCGCCAAGGAGCGCTACCAGGGAATCGTTCCGCTCGAGGGAAAGAACCTCGCCGAAGCGGCGCAGAGCTATTTCGCGCAATCGGAGCAGATCCCCAGCCTCGTCCGGCTTGCCGCCGAAAAGCGTGGCGATCACTGGTTCGCCGGCGGACTGCTGCTGCAGCACCTGCCCGAGGGCGAGGAGGGACGCGAGCGCCTGCATACACGCCTCGACCATCCCGACTGGCCGCACGTCGCAATCATGGCCGGATCGGTGAAGGCCGATGAGCTGACCGACCCCGACCTGCCGCTCGAGGACCTCATCTGGCGCCTGTTCCACGAAGAGGAAGAGGTGCGCACCCTTGGTAGCGTGCCGCTCAGCCGCGGCTGCCGCTGCGATCCCGACTATGTTCGATCGGTGATCGCCCGCTTCCCGGCCGAGGAGCGGGAGGCGATGGTGGGCGAGGATGGAGTGATCCGCGTCGATTGCGCTTTCTGCTCATCGAGCTTCCCGATCGAGCCTCGGGAGTTGACCTGACTCGGGAGTTGACCGGACTCGGGACAGGGGCGCATTGGGCAGCCCAACGTTAACCGGCGAGCGCTAAACGGGGGTTGGATGTCTCGCATGTCGACCTTGACCGTAGCTGCCGCGCTGTCTGGCGCCGCGATGATGCTTGTCGCGGCTGCAGGCCCAACGGCGCTCAGCCAGGCGCAGCCGGGCCTGTGGGAAATCAGCGGGGCCCCGGGGAACGGCGCGCCGGTACGGCAGTGTGTCGCAGATCTGGCGACCCTCGCGCGGTTCGAGCATCGGGCAAGCAGTTGCACCGCGAAAGTGTCCAAGGACGCGGGAACCTCCGAGGCGATCGACTATACGTGCGGGGGCGGCGAGTTCGGCCACAGCGAGATCGACGTGATCACGCCGCGCTCGCTGCGGATCAGCACGCAAGGGATCTCTGGCGGGCTTCCCTTCAACTATGTGCTGCAGGCGCGGCGGGTCGACGATTGCGGAAAAATCACATCTGTAACGCGCCATTAAGGCCTCGTTTAACCATGTTGCAGTAAAGGGGTGACTGTGCCGGATTTGGCACGCTTTCCTCCCAATCGGGCTGCGAGGTCCGATACCTGGGCCGCCTGTCTCCCGACCGGCGGCCCTTCTTTTGCTCATCCACACGCTCTAAGTGCCCGCCGTGCTCTACCTCCTGCTGAAGGCTGCCCTTTCCGGCATTCTCGTTGCCGCGATTTCCGAAGTCGCTCGCCGCTATCCGGGGTGGGGCGGCTTGCTCGCCTCGCTGCCGCTGACGTCGCTCCTGGCCATGGTCTGGCTGTATCGCGACACCA
>Ga0308174_10001056_pt1 | contig 12368 bp, 6 predicted proteins | sample PhyPR2_FD_203894 | JGI IMG/M metagenome (GOLD analysis project Ga0308174, IMG submission 203894) | Soil microbial communities from UC Gill Tract Community Farm, Albany, California, United States - DLSLS.P.R2 | ecosystem: Environmental > Terrestrial > Soil > Agricultural land | place: USA...
TCGTGGATCAGTACGGCCGCGTCAAGGTGCAGTTCTTTTGGGATCGTGAAGGGAAGCTGGACGAAAATAGCTCCTGCTGGATTCGCGTCGCTCAAGGATGGGCCGGCAAACATTGGGGCTTCATTTGCACGCCGCGAATGAATCAGGAAGTGGTGATCAGCTTTCTTGAAGGCGATCCTGATCGGCCTCTGATTACGGGCTCCGTCTACAATGCCGAACAAATGCCTCCATACACACTGCCGGATCAGCAGACCAAGAGCACGTGGAAGTCCATGAGCAGCAAAGGCGGGGGTGGCTTCAACGAACTCCGCTTTGAAGATAACAAGGGCAGCGAACAGATTTTTATTCATGGCGAGAAGAATCTTGATGTTCGAATCAAGAACGACGAATACAAGACGATAGAAAACAACTTGCATCTCACCGTGAACAAGGACCGTTACGAGCACATCAAAAGCGATCACCATACGACGGTCGATAAGGACCAACTCTTTAAAATCGGCGGCGATCAACATCTCACCGTCACGGGCAAGCAAGCGATCCAGGTCTCGGGAACCCACTCATTCCAGGTGAGCGGAAGCGTTACGGAGGTATTCAGCGAAAGCCATTCCGAATCCGTCAGCATGAGCCTCTACCTGAAGGCCGGAACGGGCATCGTGATCGAAGATCCCACCGGCATCACCTTGAAATGCGGAGGAAGCAGTGTCGTGATCGATCCCACGGGTGTCACGATAAAGGGCGCTCTGGTCACTATCGACGGCGGGATGACAAAAATTAACTCCGGACCTGGTTCTCCAGCAATGCCGGGCACCCCAGGTACCGCGATCTCGCCTACTGCTCCCAAGGATGCTACCGATGCCGATAAGGCAGACCCGGGCGACATGTCTCAAATGCAAGCCCAACAACACCAGATGGCAACGGGTAGCTACGACTCCATCAATCCGGCAACGCGCACTTCTGCGGACGAAGATCCGTCCTAAGGCACTTGAACTGTGAACTCGCCGGGCGTGACGAATTGAATTACGCCGCCCCACATGCACATCAGTTTGGAAGTATTGTCAAGAGTCGGCGCATTGTCCAGCAGCACTGTCGGCGCTCCTGGCACCCAAGGCGCGGGAGTCGCCGGAACGCAAGGCATAGGCGTGAGCACGCCCAATGCTGCAGCAGTTGCAGCCGCAACCGTCGGATTTGCCGGCGAGCTGCACATCCCGAAAGGCATAATATTCACCAACGGCACGTGGTCCATAATGTTGGCGTCCGGCACCATGTCCGTGATGGTCCGATGAACGGGAAGCACCACCAGCGAACTCGGCGCAACCCCAAAACTGCACTGCATCATTGCTCCCATGCAAACCTGCATCGGCATCAGCCCACCTCCTCAAACGAAATGATTCCTTCGAACCTAAATATCACGTTATAGAACAGAAGCAGACTCACGTCTGGTTTGGTGTACAGCCAACCGGTTTTCTTGCTGTTGCGTACACATCAGTCGACACATATAATCTTATTCTGTTATCGTGTGGACGGCTTTGGTTCCAGGATGCGTTAGCTTGGACTGTTTGCCGCCGAACAATTCTGCGCTTCAATTTTCAGGAGCAGAGGAATGATCCTAAAAAGAGTTGCCTTGGCGCCGGCTGCAGTGCTCCTGCTGGTGCTGAGTGCATCTTGCCCGAAAGCCGGAGTTCCGTCATCGGTACCTGCAGCGCCCACCCCTGCAATGCCGTCCAAGCCCATCGTTGGCTTCTTTACGGCTGAACCAACTACCGTGACAGCTAGGCAGCCTGTTTCACTGCGGTGGTCGGTGAGAAACGCAACCCGCGTTCGGATCGATAACGGCTTGGGCGAAGTCGAGCTTAGCGGGGATCGGCAGGTCGAGCTAAACAGAACAACCATGTACAAGCTGGAAGCGGCCAACTCTTCCGGGACGACGCTCGCGGCTTTGACCGTGACAGTCAACAGCCCGCCTCCTGCAGGGGCGGAATCGGCTGAAGGACGCGGCGTGGGGAGCGCCGGTTTGCTTGCGACGCAACTGCAGGATATACACTTCGTCTACGACAAAGAGGAGGTTCTGGAAACCGAGAAAGCAATCGTGGACAAGGACGCAGTCGTTCTGAAGAATCTCATCGCCGCGGATCCAGACGTGGTTGTGATTGTCGAAGGCCATTGCGACGATCGCGGCTCTTCCGAATACAACCTGGGCCTCGGCGATCGGCGCGCAAACTATATCAAAGATCTCTTCGTTCGCGATGGGCTACCCGGAAATAAGCTGAATACGATCAGCTATGGCAAGGAACAGCCCGTCTGCCTGTCGCTAGCAGAAGATTGCCTCGCTCGCAATCGTCGTGTGCACTTCACACCGTCGAAGTAATTTGCCCTCAGTGAGGCTCTTCAATAGAGCCAGCCGCGCTTGTTACTGCCGTTCCTGCTTTGTCGGACTGATCAGCCACAAGTGCGATTGTGAAAACAAAGGAATCTGGTGTGACTTCCAGAATCTTTTCGGCAGATAAAGAACCTTTCGAAAAGGCCAGCTTGTGTGTTCCGAGACGGAGCTGCAGAGTGACTGGAGTGAGACCTCTGGCTTCTCCGTCGACCGCGATAGTTGCGCCTGCTGGAACAGAAACGAGGCGGATGGATCTTTCTTGCTCGCGCAGAGAAAGCGACAGATTCGTCTGGTCCGGCACGTCGACCATCTGTTCCTCAGTGACGTAGTTTGGTGACGAAGCAACAACTTCGTGCGGTCCGCGCGAAAGTTCCAGCGAGCAAGGAGTGAGACAAGTCAGGCGAGGCTCCTTATCGACCACCACACGCGCTGGTGACGGCGTGCTGTCAAAGTTAAAGGCGAAGCTTGGAGAAACCTTCCGGTCAGGAGAGGCTGGAGCCTTACGGGCATCGTCCGGTTGAGGCGCGCTTTCGGCTATCTTTGTCTTCTGCGGTGCGGTCGGCACAGTCCGGGTGGGTGCCTCCTGCTCTGGTTGAGGTGTGGGACGGCTTCGAGGCGGCTCTACAACCACTGCTTTGGAAGGATGTTTGCCCGTCGCCATAAACATCACCACGCCGGCACCCAGAAGCAGGATCACCGCGCCTCCGGCCGCAAATTTCCAGATCTTGGGGCGACGTCGTTTTTCCTGTAATCTGGGTTGGCGGAACTCTAAACTCGGCAGCTTTCTGGCTACGGGCGGGGGGCTAGTTGGCTCCCTATGATTGTCTGACGCGCTTTCCGAAGGATTGAGGGCAGCGTCCGGCGCACGCTGCCCGGAAAAGAGGCTCGTTGCGGAGAACGAGCTTTGAGCTGCTTTGACTTGCTGATCGCGTGACGTTTCGAGCAGATTAGGTGAAGGCTGCGACACGGATGGCGTCCCCACCGCCGCAGCGCTCGCTGAAAGTGCCCGAGGTGCAGGTGCGGCGGGCTCTTCCGACTTCTTCCTCAGCTCCCCGTTCTGCGCATCGAGAGCAGAGCGAAGACTGTTCCGTGACTGCGACAGTCGGATCTCGCCCGGGTACTCTTGCAGGCCCTTCTCGACCATCTCGAGAGCCTTCGTGAGTTCATGCCCGGCCTGGAACTGTCTCGCATCTGTCAAGTAGCGTTCGATCTGCTCACGCTGCCGTACATCTTCTAACAACCGGGCTACACTGGTCGCACCGGGATCGGCGGAATTGATCGCCAATGCTTCTTCAACGAAGGGCAAGGAGGCGCGCCAGTCCCGCTCCGCGAGGCTTCTGGCATGTTCGACGAGAGAGGAACATAAGGCCGAGACAATGGACTGGTCTTTGCCGTTAAGCGCCCGGGCCGCCCGCAATTTCGTGATCGCTCCCAGATGATTACCCGACGCAGCGAGTCCATAACTCTCCTGAACCAGAACAGAAGCCTCGCGGTTCTTCCGCGCCTTTTCCGCTACTTGCTGTTGGAGCTGCAATAGCTCGCCATCGCTTGGCGCCTCTGTGAGAGCGGCACGCACCAGATCCTCCGCTCGAACATAGTCGCCCGAAGATAAAGCGCGATCGATGTTCTCTACGCGCGAGGCCTTCGCCTCTTCCTGCGCGTGTAGTTCCTGCTTTCGGGCTAACCGCTGAATCTCGAAATCAAGCCCCGGATATTGGGGGTAAACGCTGTGCAGGATGTCCCATTGATTGGAGGCCTCCAGGAACAGACGCTGGGATTCGTATTGACGTGCCCGGGAGACAATGGAATTCACCAGGTCACGTCGCTCCTTGACCACCTTCAACGACTGAGAAAATATCTGCTCATCGGGAAAGTCCTTGGCAGCTTCTTTCAGGCGCGCGAACTTCCGGTCAAGGTCTGCCTCGGATTCTATCTGGCTATGAAGGTGCGCAATAGCGGCCGAGTTTGCCTGGCGTTGAAGATCCTCAGTCTCGATCTTCAAGGCTTTGAATAGCGGCTCGCCGGGGCGTCGATCTAAAACCTTCGCACATATATCGAGTGCTTTCGCGAAGTTCCGCGATTCAACAGCTTTCTTGCCCTCCGTATATAAGTTGTGCAACTCGTCACGTTCGCCGCGAACCTGTTCGTAGAAGGCCAGGTACTGCGCATCGGTATTCGGATGTCCGGGTGCCCGCTTCCCCAGATCGATAACTTCTTCGAGTTTTTTAAGAGCGCTGCTGATTTCGCCATTGCGATACAGCGTGAGAGCCGAATCATACAATTGCTGCTTTCCCTTGCGCAGCCTGGCCATCTCCTGTTCAGAGCCACTGATTTGCTCGATCAGGTTCCGGGCAGGCCTGTTGGAAGGATCAATTCTTAATACCTCGTCGGCTGCCTGGCGCGCTTTCTCGAAGAGTCTGTTGTCGTAGTGCTGGCGGGCGATCTGAAGCCATTTCTCAATCTGACTGGCGCTTCGCTGGCGCTCGATGTCATTTTTCAGCGCGAGCGCGTCAATGTTCGCAGGGTCGATATCAAGTACCCTCTGAACATTTTGCAGGGCGAGAGGATATTCTTCTTCCTCCATCCGGGTCCGCGCGCTTTGAATCAGCTGATAAATTGCCTTCGATCTTGTCGCCTGCTCCGCTCGCATCCGGAGTAAAGGCATTTCGGGATCGATATTCCCCTCTGATTCCAGTTCGTCGAGTATGTCGATCGCCAGTTGGTAATCACTCTCGCTCAACGCTCTGTTAATTCGATTGATGCGCGGCTGAATTCTGGTGCGATCGAACATCTCGATGTGCTCATTCCGCAATGAGCGCTGCAGGATATCCGAGAACTCCCGGACACTGGAAAAGCGGTGGTACGGCTGTTTTGCCATCGCTTTATGCACGGCCCGGCTCACCTGCTCGTTGATCGCAGTGTTTAACTCTGAAACGGGCGCCGGCATATGAAACCGGATCGCCTCAACAATTTCCTGGTCAGTACTCCGCTCAAAAGGTTTACGTCCGGTCAGGGCCTCGTAGCAGACCACTCCGAGCGAGTAAATATCGGATCGTGCACTCGCCGGTTTCAGTTCCAACTGCTCAGGCGCCATGTAGGACAGCGTGCCTCTGATGCTGGTTCTGGATTCGGCTTCCGTCAGGTGTACGATTCCGAAGTCGATAATCTTCACTGTGTCATCGTTCATTACGAACAGATTGCTGGGCTTCAAATCACGATGGACCAGCCCCCGGTCGTGGGCTACCTGCAGCCCGCGACACGCCTGACAAACAATTTCGACGACGCGTTCCACCGCAAGCCGTGAACCGACGCCTTTGATCAGAGTGTTTAGGGTGCAACCCGGCAACAGCGGCATGACAAAGTAAGGCTTCTGCTGACCGTTATCGGTGTAATACCCGATGTCCAGAACATCAACAATGTTTGGATGCGACAACTGCGCGAGCACCGACCATTCCCTTTCGAACAATTCGAGGGAACTACGATCGACCTCGCCTCTCAGTGTTTTCAGAGCAACAAAACGCTTGGCTATGGTGTCAAAGGCTTTGTAGACAACGCCCATTCCGCCATGACCAATGGGCTGTTCTTCCGCGCGATAACGGCCGCCAAACATTCTTGTGACTCGGGAAATTAACGACTTGGACTAATAGAATATCAGGAAAGTAGGCTGATCTGATTATGCGCTCTCCCATGGGCAAGTCTGTTCCTCGAGGCTGTTTTGAGAACGATATAATCCTGGGATCACAAATTGGGAGTAGGGATGACACAGCCGATCGATGATGTTGCCGCTGTGATCCGGCGCGAACACGATGCTCTCGCGACAGAAACGCGAATTGCGCAGTGTCCGCCTTTTGTTGCGGTCAACAACATGGATGATGTCGCTCGGCTCCCAACGAAGCTGCGTTGGGAGCACAAAACGACAGTAAGAACGCTTCCTCAAGCCAAAGGCGCGGCCTTTATTGTTGATTGCACATCACTGAATTCCACGGCTCTTTGGGTGGCCACAGAGAATAACGCCTACCGGCCTGACTACCTCAACTTCCTAAACATCACCTACGGCCTCGAACTTTCCTCCATTCCGGCTCCTTATGACGTAGACCATCTATATAACCGAAGTCGGGCGCAGATGTATGGGCTCAGATTCATTCGCCTCGCTCTTGTCGGCCATGCTGCGAACCGGTCGCATGGAGCAGCCTACGAGAAGGACATCACTACAAACGAGGCTTTGCGCACACGCCGGGACATGAAGTTGATGGATGAGATTACTTCGATGAAGTATTTCGGATTCCTTTCGCCGCTTCGCAACGACCCGCGAGATGAAGAGATCTCGGCGTATTCGACATTCGCTGCGGCAAGATTGGGCCTCGACTCGATGGAGGTCCGCAAGAGTGTCTTATATCTGCGGGAGAAGGCATCGAAACCCTGGGCTGCCGAGAAGTAGTCCATGCACATTTTCGGATTCAGATTGAAGTCGCAGGCGCTCACTCCAGCCCCGTTGTCCCCGGTCGCATCGAGCACTCTTCTATACTCCAATTTGTGCGAACATCTTGGCTGATCACAATCTCTGTCCTCTTTGTTACTGGAGCTTTCGGGCAAGATGATTGGCCAACGTACGGGCACGACCCCGGAGGTTCGCGATTCTCTCCTTTGCGTCAAATCAACACCGGGAATGTTTCTCGTCTGCATCGGGCCTGGACTTACCATACGGGCGAGAAGCCGCCCGTCTCTGGATCGCGTGGACAACGACAGACGGCATTTGAAACAACACCGATCGTTGTCGATGGCGTCCTGTATTTTTCTACGCCCGCGAATCGCATCATAGCCCTCGATTCCACCTCCGGCCGCGAACTCTGGAAATTCGATCCACAGGCAGACTCTGTGGGGCCGGTCAAGTACCGGGCGCATCGTGGGGTGGCATATTGGCCCGGGGACACGAATACGCCGCCGCGCATCCTCTTCGGTACTCTGGACGGGCGCTTGATAGCACTGAACGCGCACACCGGGGCGAAGGTGCCCGGTTTCGGACGCGAAGGAGAAATCGATCTGCGACACGGCGTGGCCGATGAGTTTCCGGAATCCATATACGCGGAGACTTCACCCCCGGCTATATTTGACGACCTCGTAATTACCGGAGCTGAGGTGCCGGAAAGCCCGGGGCACGGGCCACGGGGTGATGTGCGGGCTTGGGATATTCGAACCGGCAAGTTAGCTTGGACCTTCCACACTGTGCCGGTGGACGGAGAACCGGGTCGGGAGACTTGGGAAGGCGACGGCCGGAAGAACCGGACCGGTGCAAATGTCTGGACTCTCATTACGGTCGATGTGCCGCGCGGTCTAGTGTTTCTGGCGATCGGTTCGCCTGCATTTGATTTTTATGGAGGTGATCGGAAGGGCGCAAACCTGTATGGAAATAGCCTCGTTGCGTTAGACGGGCACACAGGCAAACCGATCTGGCACTATCAATTCGTTCATCACGATATATGGGACTACGATCCTCCCGCCGCGCCGGCGCTGGTGACTGTACGCCGTGGAGGTAAGGAGATTCCAGCGGTAGTTCAAGTCACCAAAATGGGATTGGTCTTCGTTCTGGATCGCCGCAATGGCAAGCCGCTCTTCCCGGTGGAGGAACGGTCCGTGCCCCGGAGTGATGTTCCAGGCGAGGCATCCTGGCCGACCCAGCCCATCCCTCTGAAGCCCCCACCGTTATCGCGCTCCAGCATAATGCCGGAAGATATCACGGACGTGACGCCCGACTCGCATGCTGCCTGTACCGCAATCTTTTCGAAGCTGGAAAACCACGGACGTTATACGCCCTATGGGACGCGGCCGACTCTGGTTTTCCCGGGAACTCTCGGTGGCGCAACCTGGTCGGGGTTGTCGGCCAATCCAGCGCTAGGGTACATTTACGTCAACACGAACGAGATCGGCGCCATTGGCCAGATGGTCAAACAGGCAAAGGGCTCGGCAACGGCTTACCGGCGGACTAGCCCTGCTGGCGACTATGCGCGATTTTGGGACTCGAACTTGTGGCCTTGTCAGAAGCCGCCCTGGGGCATCCTGACCGCAATAAACATAAATTCCGGTGAATTTGCATGGCGCGTGCCTCTGGGGATAACTGAGGAACTCGAGAAAAGGGGTGTGCACAATACCGGAGCACCAAATCTGGGCGGGACGATCGCAACAGCCGGGCAACTCGTTTTTGTGGCTGCGACAAACGACAGCCGTTTTCGTGCTTTTGATGCACGCAACGGCCGGGAACTCTGGTCCACGATCCTTGATGCGAGCGGCCACGCAACGCCGGCAACCTATCTGGGAAAAGATCATCAGCAATACGTTGTGATTGCAGCAGGGGGAGGAGGCTTCTTCGGCAGCAAACCCGGCGATTCACTGATCGCGTTTAAGCTGGCGGAGTGAACTCGAGGACACGTGCATTCAGCCGGCCACCGTCGAAGCTTCTTGCAACTTCCTCGTGCCCGGTCTACTGACCTCAAACGGATGATCTCATCGTAGGCCTGTGGATCGGAAGTAGCAAGGGCAGTTGAGCCCTGCTCAAGGTAGAGTGTCACGTTACTCTTCAGGCGTATCGAACCGGACAACCAGGTGCCGGCAGGAAAATACACGGTTCCGCCACCTGCTGCGCTTGCGGCATCGATCGCCGTATTGATTGCTGGGCTATCGAGCGTCTTTCCATCCGGGACGGCTCAGCACTTCGTCATGTCGAAGAAGGACGGAAGTTGCTGCGCGCCAGCAATGCCGCACAACAGGAGGCACAAAGAGGGCAGAAGTTGTTCTTATGATTTCAAATTTGCTTGCGTAAGTTAATGCGCTGGAGCGCCTTGCAGCAGCCCGTAAACATTGACAGCGTTATCGTAATTCGGAACGTATACCTTGCCGGCAACTACCAGTGGCGGAACAAATTTCACCAGAGTCCCCATGCGGTCGCGCTTTGCGACCTGTTCGCTATTCCAGAGTTCTTGTAGGTTTTCTGCGTTGAAGGCGTGCAGCACCCCAGATGCGTTTCCGTGATCGGCGCTTCGCCCGTTCGTGACCGTGGCCCATAAGATGCCAGTACCCGATTTACTTCCGTCAGACGAGATCGTGAGTGTGCCGCCAGGTGAACCGTGCGATCCCACTTTGCCCTTCGCAGAAGGAGTCGCCTCGAGTAAATTGCCATGGAATCGGAGTGCCTCTGGAAAGCCAGTCTCGCACCAGATCAGGAGGACAGGACCGTCGGGCCCATTCCAAAACGCCGGCCCAGCCATGACTCGACCTGAATTTAGTTCCAGTGCTTGAAGAATACCGTCATTCGTCGGCGTGAGGTGGCCGAGATGCCTTGAGTCCAGGAGAAAGATCACACCATTCTTGTTGCCGCAAATCAAAACGCTAGTTCCTGGCACCAGGAGGGGGCCGGTTGAGCCCAAATCGGCATCTCTCGCGTTCATATTTTTATAAGCCGCTGGAGTGTAATAATCGTCGACAACAAAACCTTCCTTGTGAAGCGCGAGTTTCACTACAGAATTGCCAAAATTCCTTTGGCCGTCCCAGCCGCCATTGCCGATCTCGAAATATACATTGCCCTCAGAATCGACAGCGGGCCCTCTGCCTGACTGCCAGATTCCGCCATCGGCGGTGTCGGGTGTTGTGCAGAGCACTCCAGCTTGCGCAAGGCTCTGAGCATCGTAAGCCATCACCCACCCGTGATAGGGACGTAAATCTTCGTGAGAAGCCCAGGCGATTACCACCATTCCGTGAACCACTACGAGTGCCGGACGCTGATTACCGGCTCTCGGATCGAAATGCAGAAGCCCGTTGATGGCTTCGGGAGCTGAGCTCTTGACGGTGCCTCGGATGACGACTGGGGGAACCCGGTCCCGGCCATCTTTCACATTTAGCTTGTGTAACCGCTGTACGTACTGACCCTGCTCCTTTGTGCGTGCGACTAGATACAGCGACTCACTCGTTTCGTCAATCACCGGCGTGCTCTCAATTCCGACATTGCCGACAATATTCAAATTGTTGTTATTAGTAATGTCCGTTATTGGAACCGGAGTAATTCCAGTCATCTCGTCGGTAAGATCGCGCATCCAAAGCGGCGGACCACTTCGATCCGCATCGAACGCGTAAACTTTGTCGTTCATGGTGGCCACGTACATCACATTGTGCGTACCCTTGCCAAAAATCTGCACACCGGGCAAATAGAGAGGTTGCCCATACACCGAGCCGTCCACGTAATAGCTATACAATTTGCCGAACGTTGCCGCTTTAACGTCATCGGAGTTCAGCGTCGCCTCGCGCGAGTTTGCGCCCGTCGTGAACCGGTCGTAACGGTTCATGACCACGTTCACTTGGACGGCCGCACAAATAGCCGCAGCCGTTTGCAAAAGCACTATGCAAAAAACTTTCATCATTGTTGTATCGGTCGAGAGAAGTGCCTATAGAATTGCCACTGCGTCATAATTGTGTCACCTTGAGTCTAAAGGACGAAATTCAGCTCAAGCTGAATTTCCCTCGCGGCGAACACCGACAGATCGAAATCGGCCAAACCGGGCCCAAATGCCGAGTCTGCATTGCTCTCCCATGTGTGCAGGCTGGCGGAGCGGCGTCGCGGCTAGTGTCGAACCACTCGTGAACGGTCCTGATGGTCCCGGCGTGGGGGCAGGTAGGTTGACCCGATTATTGACGCCAGAAACATTCAAAAGGGACTGTGCCACCCCTATCGTCAGCAGAAATCCAGTATGCAGGCTCGTGATCCCGTTGACCATCCGGCCAGTTGGCTTCACGGCACCAAGTCGTCGACTACGTAATAGCCTCCGGATCTGATGACTCTCAAGCAATCCTGGAGACCGTCATAGGGCCCCGGCATTGAATCAGTGAAAACGAAATCGTAGCGGCCTGTGCCGCAACTCCGCAGCGTGCCTCGGATATTTTGTGACAGCCCATGAGTTTTGACTATGCACAGGGGTGTACCGAATTCATTTGCCTGTAAACACCGATTTGGTATCTCCCGAGCCAACGTCAATAGATGCGCAGGACAGTACCTCACCATGTTTTCCGGCAGGCTTCGCCTGAACGGCCTTGCCATCCAAGATGAGTGTTGCGAAGGAACCAGGAAAGCATGCCTTCCACATCAATGATGGCCCTTTGACGTTCTGCAGCTCCGATCTTCTGAGACCCTCGTGCCGTACGTTAATCTGGTTGGCTCGAACGGGCACCTGGTCCACCTCGGCCCATTCCGTTTGAGAAGTCAATCGTGGAGTTGTGACTACTGACCCTTCGACATACCGTGCATCCAGGAATGCTTTGCCGGGCTCTGGCGATTCGACCTCGATCCCCATCAGGCCGTTTACGATGGCTCCCACCACCGCATAGGAGATCTCGGGGTACTCTCGCCGGTCCTTGTCTTCGCGTGTCAGATCGAGGATCTGCTGATAAGCTGCCTCCGCTTTGCCATAGCGGTACAAGATCTCGGGCAGATGAGACTGTCCCTCAACGCCCATTCGTTCTCTATGCTCAACGGTCTCAAGAATGGACTTAAGAACCGCAGCCGATTTCTCGCCGTCCTGCGCAACTTCGTAGTAGAGCAGAGATAAGTTGAGCCCGTGCCCTTCGAGTCGATGATCTAAGTTGACCCGAGAGTAGTAGGCGCCAGACTTCTTGTCCCACCAGGTCTCGTTCACGAACGACTTCACGGCTGACGCTCGCATTAGAAACTCATTGGCTTCACTCGTGTCCTCTCTGAGTTGTGCAAGCCGGGCATACGCCAGAAAACCAGCGTATTGCGCCGCCAGCTGATCGACTGCCACAACAAAATCCGGATTCGCCTCGTCGTAGCTCGGAATGCCCCTGTTTCTTTGAAATCGGTTGGCGGGATCCAAGTGACCGCGGATGTTCATGATTCGTGGCCGCGTCATAATGTGCTCAAGCGAGAGATCCCACCTGTCGACATAGTCGTGAACAGTCCGGCGGTAAAAGTTCTGAAATACCGGATCGCTAA
>Ga0308174_10001057_pt1 | contig 12356 bp, 14 predicted proteins | sample PhyPR2_FD_203894 | JGI IMG/M metagenome (GOLD analysis project Ga0308174, IMG submission 203894) | Soil microbial communities from UC Gill Tract Community Farm, Albany, California, United States - DLSLS.P.R2 | ecosystem: Environmental > Terrestrial > Soil > Agricultural land | place: USA...
GTACGCCACCAGGGCGAGCAGGATCACCTCGACTTAGGCGCGGCGGCGTAGCCCGTTCAGCGCGATCATCGGCGCCGGGACGAACAACTCGACAGGGTACGCGTGCGACGCCCGCCAGCCGAGCGGCCCTTCCACGACGTCTCCCCAGAGCGCGACCCGGCCGATCACGCGGTCGTCCCGGCAGAGCAGGGGCGGCGTCTCGAGGTACGAGCGGGCAGCGGCGACCGACTGGACTCCGTAGATCCCGCAGCGGCAGTCGAGATCGGGGGCGGCGTGCTCGTGCGGCGTCTTCCGCCACGGCCGCCAGCGTGACCGATTCCCACCGGTACAGGACGCGACGAGCGGAACCGCAGGCTCCCAGACGGCTCCTGCGAAGAGGCTCTGGAGGACGACCCGCTGCTCGCGCATGGCCACACGCCAGACACGCCAGGCTTCCACCGGCTCGACGAAGTCCGGGATCGGCCCTACGTCCAGGTCGACCAGTGCGACAGACATTGCCTAGAGGATCTGAGCAGGCAGGACCGGCGCGTACCAGGGAGCGCGCACGCCCGTGCGTGGCTGGTGCGCCTGCGCCTGCCCTACGCGCTACCCCGTGAGTGGAGCCGCCTCGGAGCGCTGCGGCTGCAGGGACTGCCACAGTGCCTCGAGCCGGCGCGGAGACACGTCTCCTTTGTAGAGGACGGCGGCCGCGCCGCACGTGTCGACACTGTCCGGCAGCTCCGGCCGGGTGTGCGCGGAGACGAGGACGACGACGGCGCGCGCTCCGCTCGCCCGGATCAACCTGCTGGTCCCGGGGCCGTTGAGGCCGGGCATGCGGACGTCGAGCAGCACCAGCGCCGGATCGAGCCGGGGCAAGACGTCGAGCGCTTCTTCGCCGGAGGCAACCGACCCGGCGAGCTCGAAGCCGTGCGTTTGGGCGACTGCGTCCTCGATCGCGGCCCTCGCCTCCGCACAGTCGTCGACGACGAGCACATCCACCCGACCGTCGGTCTTCGAAGCCGCAGAAGTCGCTCCCACCGTCAAGCCTGATGTTTCCGCGATCGCGCGCGGATAACCAGGTGTGTGCACCACGATCGTGCCGAACTGGTGTCGGTCGCCCCCCTACGTCGGCGGATCGGGGTCCGAGGCCGCCTCGAGATCCGAGTCCGCGATGAAGAGCAGCGCCGCCCGGACCCGTCTGCTCGTGGACTTGTCGTCCGTGAGGTCGAGCTTCGCGAAGAGCGAGTTGATGTTCTTCTCGACGGCGCGCTTCGTGAGGAACAGGGAGTCGGCGATCGCGGCGTTGGACGCGCCTGTGGCCACGCCGGCGAGCACCTCGCGCTCCCGCGTCGAGAGCCGGGCGAGCAGCGAGTTCTTGGCGCGCATGCGGGCCTCGACCAGCACGTCGACGACCTTCGGGTCGACCACCGAGCCGCCGCCCGCGACCTCGCGGATCGCCTCCATCAGCTGGATGCGGTGGCCGAGGTGCTCCTTCAGCAGGTAGGCCCGTCCCGCCGACCCGTGCTCGAAAAGCTTGAGCGCGTAGTGCGGGCTGACGTACTGGCTGATCACGACGACGCCGATCTCGGGATGGTTCTCGCGCAGGGCGGTCGCGGCCTGGATCCCCTCGTCGGTGTGCGACGGCGGCATCCGGATGTCGGTGATCACGACATTGGGGCGGTGCGCCTCGACCGCGCGAAGAAGTGACGGGAGATCGGGGCAGTACTCGCAGACTTCGACCTCCTCCTGCTCCCGCTCGAGCGCGCTGCGGATTCCCTCCCGGATCAGGTACGCGTCCTCGGCGACGACGAGCCGGTATCCGGGCGTGACCTCCGGGAGCTCAGATTCGGACGACATCGCCGATCCGATCGCCCGCCTCGATGGCGACGCCGCCCAGGACCGTCGTGCCCTGCCCCGGGCTCGACCGTAAGGAGAGCGTTCCGCCCACGGCCCCGATGCGGTCGTTCATGTTCGTCAGCCCCGCGCCCTTCGTGCCCGGCAGGGAGACGAAGCCCACCCCGTCGTCGTGGACGCAGAAACGCACGGCCTTCGGGTCTCGCCAGAGCCGCAGCGAGGCGACGGCATGGTCGCCCGCATGCTTCGCGACGTTCTGCAGCGCTTCGAGGCAGCAGTAGTAGATGGCGGTCTCGCGATCCTCGGAGAGACGCCCGACGTCTTGGAGCTCCACGCTGAGCGGCACGCTCGCGCGCCGCGCGACCTCGCGCAACGCGGCCTCGAGCCCCTCGTCGGCGAGGAGGGGTGGGTAGATGCCGTGCGCCGCGGAGCGAAGCTCGTCGAGTGCGTCGTCGCAGTCGGCCGCGAGCCCGTCGAGCCTGCTCCCCAGCCCGCTCGCGGCGGGGACGTCGCGCAGGAGCTCGAGCTGGATTCGGAGAGCGACGAGCTTCTGCTGCACGCCGTCATGAAGGTCGCGCTCGATCTTTCGGCGCTCCGCGGAGGCTGCCCCCACGAGCCGCCGCTGGGATGCGCGGAGCGCGTCCACGGAGTCGAGCAGATCGTGCTCGAGCCGCCGGTTCTCGAGAGTCAGGACGGACGCGGCTCCGACGACCTCCACGAGCTCCGGATCCTCGCTCAGCGAGACATCGTGCATGACCGCGAGCACGCGGGCCTCGCCGTGGCCGAATGCGCGCCAGCTGACTGCCTCGAACGCCGGATCGAGGACGACGGCCGCCCCGTGCCGGTCCACGAACCGCTCGCTCCGCGGCAGCCAGAAGACCAGCCTGGCCTGAGGATCGTCGAGCACACGCCGCACGACCTGCTCGACGGCCGCGACCGAGGGCCGGCCGACGAGCTTGCGGGACATGAAAGCGAGCGCCTCCCCGGCGTAGGCCCGCGCGAAGAGCAACCCGGCGATGAAGCCGAGCGGATAGAGGATGCGCGCGCCCGCGATGATCGCGATCCCCGTGCTCCCGGGCGCGACGCCCGCGAGGTCGACGACGAGCGCGTTGATCATGAAGACCCCCACGAGGGGCGCGGCCGAGACGAGGACCGGGAGGATCAGCCGACGCCGCGCAGGGCTTGCCCACGCGAAACGCGTCACGAGGTAGAAGACCAGCCCGATCCCCCAGCTCGCCTGGAGCACGCCCTTGACCAGACGAAAGGCGTCGGCGAGGTCAGGTGAGTGGACCGCGAGCACGGGGTTGGCCGGGCACGCGGCGCCACAGCCGCTGATGCCGCTGACCCCGAATACGTCGGGAGACACGAGGAGCAGCGGGAGTTCCCCGATCAGGAAGGTGGCGAGGGCGGCCCCGATCACGAACCGGCCCGCTCCGGCGACCCGCGAGCCCGGGAAGACCAGGAGGAGCCAGGTCGCGCCGATCGCGACACCCCAGACCGCCAGCATCCCGATCAGATGGAGGACCGAGTTGGGCGAGCCCGCCAGGCTCGAGATCAGGACCAGCGCCCCTTCGGCGAGCAACAGATTCCCGAAGACGCTCGAGGGACGGCCGCGGCGCCATACAAGCCCGCCGAGGGCGAGCGTGGCGATGTTCGCGACGAGGACTGCCGCGAAGGCGGTCGGCTCCCTCGCAACTCCGCCGGTGGCCACGATCACCGCCGCCGCAGATGCGCCGGCGAACGCAACCGCAATCACGGCGAGGTCGGACTTCTGCAGAGCGGTTCCGAAGGCCGAGTCGCGTGACTCGATGTCCCCATCGAGCTGCGCGAGCGCGGCCCCGCGGCTGACGGCGGAACGGTTCAAAGGGACGACAATGCCTCCCGTCTAAAGCGAGTAGAGGCAGAGTCGCACAGATCCAGCGAACTCACAAGGCGCGGTTCGAGGGCCTAGCCGGTCAGTCCCGCGATCCCGTTCCGCAGGAGGGACACGGCGAGCAGCACGAGGATCACCGACGCGATCAGCCGCAGGTGCCCCTCGAGCCACCCGCGGGCGGCACGGAGAACTCGCTCCGCCCGCAGCGGCGAAACGAGCAGCAGGACGAGCGCGAGGCTGAGCGGGAGTAGCGACACCACGGTGAATACGAGCCACACCGCGGCGTAGCCCGCCGAGCTGGGATCGATCTCCGAGACGGCCTTCAGCGCGAGCGGAATGAAGCCGCCGGGGTTGGCGAGCGTCGCGCCGGCCGCGAAGACGGCGATCCACGGCGAGGATGCGACCGCGGTCATCCGCTCGACCATGCCCTTCGTCGTCTTCTCCGCGAAAGGCCGACGCCACGTGCGGGCGACGTAGACGAGCAGCGCCGCGCCCGCGACGAGATCGAAGACCGAGACCCACGTCCTGCGCTCGCCCTGCGCCGAGGGCGCCGCGACGTCGCCGAGGATGAAGGCGGCGGCGACGCCGATCGCGACGGTGACGACGAACGCGCCGAGGTAGAACCAGAAGCCGGTGCGCAGGGGACGCTTCGCGAGCACGAGCGCAAGGACCGAGAAGGTCAGCGTCGTCGGCGACAGCATCGCCGCGAGGGAGATCAGCACCAGCTCGAGATCGATCCAGCCCACGGCCTCGCTCAGAGATCGGTGGTCGCCGACATCAGGTGAACGCGTTCACGGCCCGCGCGACGATGAGGCCGAAGAGCGCGAGCGCCACCGTCGAATGTACGAGCATCACGTACTTTGCTCGAAGGGTCAGCGGCATCACGTCGGTGGGGCTGAACGCGGTCGCGTTGGTGAAGCCGAGGTGGAGATAGTCGAGAAAGACGGGCCGCCAGCCGGGTGCCGCGAGCTCGGGGCTCATCTGCTGCGTGAAGGCGAAGTCGACCGGCGCCGGGTTCCGGGAGCGGGCGATCGGGCCTCCGCTGTCGATCAGCCAGTAGAGCAACGCGAAGGCGAGGTTGTTCCCGAGCCAGATCAGCGCGCCGGAGGCGAGGAGCCTCGTCGCCGATTGGGTGACCCCCTGACCCTTGATGAGGTCGTAGACGAGGAGCACCGTCGACCACAGGGCGGCCGCCACGAGCACCACGACGAGAGCGATGGCGACACGGCGAACCCAGGGCCCGCGGCGGGCGAGGCGAGCAGGGTCGCCCGCGACGAGCGCCAGGAGAAGTGCTGTCTCGAGCGCGGGGACGAGCCATACGACCCGGGAAGCGCCCTGGTGCGGCAGCCAGATCCGCAGCGCGACGTTGAGCACGATGAAGACGGCGAGGGCCAGAGCCGGCGGCCAGCGCGACTCGCCGAGCGGCTCCTCGGCGGCCAGCGCCGCGATAGGCGTCTCGCTGGTCATGTCGTCAGCTGCACGGGCAGCGTCACGAGCCAGACGACGGTGCCGAGGAAGAGGACCCAGCCCAGCGCGAGCAGTGCTGCTCGCATGCGCGGGAGTGCGAGCTTCGTGCTGATCCCGGCGAAGAAGAGCGCAGACGCGAAGAGCACGACGGCGAGCATGTAGTTGTCCGCCCGCTCGTTCGCATCCTTCGCCGCCTGTGACTCGGTGGCTGCCGTGAGCTCGAGCTGGTCCGCCCTGCGCGAGGCCTGCAGGCGGTACCGGTGCATCGCGAACGGCGTCAGCGGCGCCGCCCTGTTGGTGAAGGGACGCGTGGCGATCCAGGCGTCGAAGGCCGGTTTGAATTCGGGGCGGAAACGGGTGGCGTAGAACCGGGCCAGCGCCGGGTGATGCTCCTCGCGGGCGTTGACCCACTCGATGAACGTCGCGACGTCGATCTGGAGCTGCCGGCCGGCGAGCGCCGTTGCTCGGTTCACGGAGATACGGGCTGCCGTGGCGTGTCCCGTTTGCGTCGCCTGCTCTCCGGACCATTGCCGCGACTGATACGCCGACCACGCAGTCGCCACGCTCGCGAACGCGAGCAGCAGCGTCGCCGCGAGCTCGAGCGCGCGTTCGGACTCCAGCCACTCGACCCGAGATCGCCTGGAGGCCGCGGCGGGAGGGTCGTCGGCCTGGGTGCTCATCGTTCGCCCGCCACGCGCCTCTCGCCGTCCAGAATCGCACCGGGAAGCGCCTCCAACCTCACCCCAAGAGGACGATTCGCGGCAGTACGACTTTCGCCCGCGACGAGGCGGCGTGAACGCTCAGCGTCGCGGGCGGGAGCCTGCTGCCAGGAACGCGGTCCCGCAGCACAGCTCGGTCCATGAGACCTCTGCGAGCTCCTGCTGCATGGCGGCGCGAATCGCTTCCCACGGACGGCGCATGATCCACTCGTCGATGGAGGCGAAGTGCCGCACGACCGCAGTGCCGGCCCTCGCCAGCCAGCGCGGCGTCCGGTCCGGGACCTTGAGGTCCAGCACGGCCCAGCGTCCGCCCGCCGCCAGGGCCGCGGCCCCGTGCGCGATCACCTCTGCGCACTCGGGCACCTGCGACAGTGCGTAGGTGGAGAGGATCGCGTCGACCCCGGCGGGGAACTCGAACGCGGCCGCGTCGGCCTGCACGAGGCTGACGTTGCTCCAGCCGTTCGTCTCGATCCGCAGCCGGGCCTGAGCGAGCATCGCGTCGGTCAGGTCGACGCCCACGATCCACCCGTCACGGCCGACCGCCTCCTCGAGCAGGGGGAAGTTCAGGCCGGTGCCGCAGGCGACGTCCACCACGGTGTCCCCCGGACGAAGGTCGAGCGCTCGTACGGCCCGGAGGCGCTGTCCCCGCTGGGGGTAGCCGGGAGCCGGATAGAGCCGCGAGGTGAGGTCGTAGTGTTTCGCCTTCCTGCGGTACGTCTCGATCAGCTGCTCGCGCGTGTTGTCGAGCTGGCTCACGTTGCGGAGCCGGACTCCACCGCCGACTTGATCAGCGTCATCTCGAGATCGCTCACGTGCTGGATCCGGCGCTCGAGCAGGCGGGCGGGGATCGCGCGCATGGCGCCTGCGAGGTCGACCTCGATCCACATCGTGGTGTCGGTCTGCGTGTCGTCCGCCGGCCGGAGCTCCATCCCCCAGCGCGCCGACGACGTGCCGAGCGGCCCGGCGAACGCCATGACGCGAGGCTCCTCGACGGCGGTGACCTCCTGGCTCCGCTTGCGGCTCGTCCCGAGGATGCCCTTGGCCCGCTGGTCGACCTGGGCGCCCGCGCGAAGCGGGCCGCCGCCGCGAATCCGGCATTCGAGCACCGTCGGCGCCCACTCCTGCCAGCGTCCGACGTCGCAGAGGTACGCCCACACCTCCGGGACGGCGCCGGCGATCGTGATGCGGCTCTCGGTTCTGAAGGTCACGTGCGTGCTTACGGTCGCACGTCACGACCGGATCTGCCGCGGTTCACCGCAGCGTCGCGGCGGCGCGGCAACCGCGGCCGCGGGGACCCCAGGCCCGGACGACGACCGCGTCGCTTCCCTCGAGGTCGGGCAGCGTCCGCTCCAGCTCGACGGAGCGACTGCTCGTCGTCCGTCGCGTCGCGCGGGCGGCGACACGGCGTTCGTGGACGATGGTGATACGCCACAGGCCGCGTCCGCGGTTCTGATGGAGACGGAAGCGCACCTCGATCGCACCGTCGGCCCCGCGCAGGCGCAGCGAGGCGGTCGCGCCTCCTCCGCAGGTGCCTACGACGCGCACCTCGTCGCCGCCTCCGCCGTGATCGTCGCCACGGGCCTGGGCGGCGCCGGCCGAGAGGGCGAGCAGGAGCCCTACGAGGAGCAGCAGACGCGTCACGCCCGCAGTGTGCGGTCGCCCCGCAGGGTGCGCAATGGGACCTTGGTCGCACTCAGGTCGAGAGATCGTCACGGAGACCCTGTCGCTCGGCCCAGAGCACGGCCTGGAGGCGGTCCGTAACCTCGATCTGCCGGAAGATGTTCGTCAGGTGCGTCTTCACGGTCTTCTCGCTGATCCCGAGCCGCTGCGCGATCAGCTTGTTCGGCAGGCCGTCGAGCAGCAGCGCAAACACCTCTCGCTCGCGCGGCGAGATGCCCTCCAGCGGGTCGGGGGCGTGCCTGGCCTCCAGCAGCAGCCGCGCCGCCTGCGGATCGAGGGGCGCGCCTCCTTCGGCCGCCGCGCGGATGCCGCGGACCACATCCTCGGCGGAGGTGTCCTTGAGGAGATAGCCGGCCGCCCCGACGCCGAGCGCCGCCGTGATCCGGCGCACGTCCGAGAACGAGGTGAGCACGAGCACCGCGGTCTCGGGGCGCTCGCCCCGGATGATGCGCGTCGCCTCGATCCCGTCGAGCACGGGCATCTCGAGGTCCATCAGCACCACGTCGGGCTGCGAGCTCCGGCACGACTCGACGGCCTCGGCGCCGTTCTCGACCGTGGCCACCACCTCGAGGTCCGGCTGGGCGGCGATGACCCCGGCGAGCCCGTCGCGCACGACGCCGTGGTCGTCGGCGATCAGTACGCGGATCACCGCAGCGGCACCTCCAGCCGCACCCGCGTGCCTCCGCCTTCGTGCGAGTCGATCGCCAGCGTCCCGCCCGCCTGCTGGGCGAGCTCCTCGACGAGCGAGAGCCCCAGGTGTCCCTCCTCCCGGCGCCGCTCTCGCGTCTCGGGCCCGAAGCCGCGGCCGTCGTCCGCGACGAGCAGGCGCGCCGTCGAGCCCGCGACGTCGACCTCGATCGCCAGGGTGGACGCGTCCGCATAAGCGATCACGTTGCGGACGGCCTCCTGGGCGACGCGATAGACGAGGGCCCGCGTGTCGGGATCGAGCCGCTCGTCGCCGTCGACGTGTAGCTCGACCGCCGTTCCCCGGGCCGAGAGCGGGCTGGCGAGGTCGCTGAGCGCGGCGGCGAGGCCCGCGGACGCGAGCGTCGGCGGGTGCAGGTCGACGAGCAACGCCCGCAGGTCGCGCACGGTGCCGCGCAGGCGATCGATCACGTTCTTCACCACCTCCGCCTCCCGCTCTGCTCCCCGGGAGCGCGCACCGTCGGCGACGGGTGCGAGCGAGAAGGCGAGACCGGCGAGCTCCTGCACCGGGCCGTCGTGGAGGTACGAGGCAACGCGGCGCCGCTCGCGCCGCGAGGAGGTGACGGCGTTCGCGAGCAAGCCCTCCCGCTGCTCGTGGCTGAGCTGAAGCCGCCGCATGAGCGACCACAGGAGCGGCGCCTGGACGAGCAGGATGAGCCCGATCGCGCCGAGGATGGGCGGTGCCAGGGCCTTCAGGAGCCGGCGTGCCTCGGCCGTGACGGAGCCGAAGCGCTGGTAGATCTCGAACAGCAGCGGGGTGCCGGAGGGCGTCCGGATGCGCGTATAGGCCTCGAGGAGACGGCCGTCCTGGCGGTCGAGCCTGTTCTCGGGGCGGTTCAGGTCGGTGACCTCCACCTCGGCGCCGCCGTTCCGGAGCAGCCGGTGCTGCTCCGGATCCAGCGCGTACCGGCCGCCGATCTCGGCCGCCTCGTCGGAGTAGAGCACCCGCCCGGCGGGAGACCAGATCTTCACGCGCACGATCGTCTTGCTCAGGACCCGGCCCACCACGACGTCGTCGACCCTCTGCACCGCCTTCCCGCGCTCCGTGAGGAGCGCGTCGCGGACGCTCGCCTCGACGAGGTTCGCCTCCTCCTTCACCCGGATCCGGGTCTGCCGCTTCGCCTCGTCGATCGCGACCGCGCGAAGTGCGAAATAGCCGCCGACGACCACGACCGCGCTCGCGACGAGCGTCCCGGCCACGAAGCGGACGATCACCGACCTGGCCGTCGGCCCGCCTCCGGGGTCGGCTGGGAAGGAAGGCATGCGCGTCATGTTCGCGCGTCCGGGCCGGGTCCGGGCGGGGCTCCGACCAATGTCCCATTGCGGCTCGGACCGGGCGAGCGCGACTCTGCCCTCGCCACGAAGACCGACGAAAGGATCACACCATGCTCCGCTCGCTCACCCCGTTCACGCTCATCCTCTTCGCAGCCGCGCTCCTGGCGGTTCCTGCGGCGTCCGCGAAGGACGGCCAGCACCGCAGCGCCGGCGTCCGCGGCGTCTGCACTCAGAGCTCCACCAGCAAGCTGAAGGTCACCCGCGAGGATCGCGGCCTCGAGGTCGAGTTCGAGGTCGACCAGAACCGGAACGGCGTGCCGTGGAAGGTCACGCTCCGCCGCAACGGCGCCCGCGTGGCCTCCCTCAGGGCCACGACTCACGGCGCCAGCGGCTCGTTCGACATCCGCCGCGTGATCGCGGACCGGCCCGGCCCGGACCGCATCTCCGCCCGCGCGACCCGGGCCTCGGGGGAGACCTGCTCGGCCTCCCTTACCGCGCCGAAGGCCGCGGCCCGGACCGGCGGGAACGACGACGGCGCGACGCACGATGCCGGCGACGACCACGGGCACGGGGGCCGGGACGGCTGAGCCCAGCAGCCCGAGGCTCCCCCACCGAGGGCCGCGCACCCGCGCGGCCCTCCGTCATTTCGGGCCTCGCTCCGCGACGAGCGCCAGCTTGCGGACGCGCCCGGTCGCAAGCCACTCGCTCCAGAGGCGGTCGGCGGCGATCAGCTCCTCCACCCTCCCTCGTCCGATCCGCTCCGAAAGCGATGTCGCTTCGGCCGCATACGTCTCGGCCAGGGACGCAGCGACTGTGCCGTGCGACTCGCTCCAGTCCTCGCTCCAGCGAGTCGCGAGACCCGCCTCCGCGAGGAGCGCCTCCAGCTCCTCGAGAGGCGTGAGCCAGACCGTGTCGGCCTCCGGCATGCGCGCGCGCTCGGCCCCGGTGAGCGGTGCGCCTTCCTCCAGCGTGAACGCGAACCGCCCGCCGGCCGAGAGAGCGCGGGCAACCTCGGTCAGCAATGCCTTCTTGTCGCGGAAGGCGAGGATCGTCTCGAGCAGGAGCACTACCTCGAACGTCCCCGACGGGAGCGGCGGGATCTCCCGGACCTCGAAGCGGCAGGGCAGGCCGGCGGCGCGGTCGCGCGCGACGGCAACCGCGCTCTCGCTCGAATCCACGCCGAGGTAGTCGCAGCGGAGCTGCCGCGCCAGGAAGCGCCCCGGCCCTGCGACGCCACAGCACAGGTCGAGCAGGGAGACGCCCGGACCGACACCGGCTCGCTCCGCCAACCTTCGGATCTCGGAGGCGCGCACGAAGCTCTCCTGCTCGACGTACTCGCCGGGGCCGAAAGCCGCCTCCTGCGCCGGACGCAGGGCCTCGACGAGCACGAGGCGCTCCTCCCGGCTCACGGCTTCGCCGCAAACCGCTGCATGGCACGCACCGTAATCTCCCTCGGATGCTCGAGCGGGGAGCAACGCTGCGGGCGGGCCGGAGGCCGCTGCCCGATCTCGGCAAGCAGGCCGGTCCGCTGGCCGGGCTCGCGGGCACGGTCCTGCTCCTGGCCCTGCTTGCACGGACGGTGGGAATCGGCGGTGCCGGCTGGTTCGTCGGTCTCGCCTGCGGCCTCGCGCTGAACCTGATGCTCGCGCGCGCCCTCTGGCGCGATCCGTCAGCGGGTCTCGGCTGGGCCAGCTGGGTCACGCTGGCCCGCGCGACGCTCGCCGTGGGCGTCGCCGCGCTGACCGCGGCTTCCTTCGAGCTGCCCGTGGCGACCGCGACATTGGTGACGCTCGCTTCCGTCGCACTCGCGCTCGATTTCGTCGACGGCTGGCTCGCACGGCGCACGGGGACGCAATCGGCCCTGGGCGCCAAGCTGGACGGAGAGGTCGACGCGTTCCTGATCCTCGTGCTCAGCATCGAGGTCGCTCCCACGGCCGGCGGCTGGGTGCTCGTGATCGGCCTCGCGCGCTACGCGTTCCTCGCGGCCGGCTGGGCGCTCCCGTGGCTGCGGGCGCCGCTCCCGCGGCGCGATTGGCGCAAGACCGTGACGGCGGCCCAGGGGATCGCGCTGGTCGTCGCGGCTTCCGGCGTTCCGCCGCTGTGGGTGAGCGGCGTGCTGCTGGTCGCCGCGCTCGCGCTGCTCTCCGAGTCGTTCGGACGGGACGTCTGGTGGCTGTGGCAGCACCGGGACGAAGTGCCCGCCCGCCCCATTGCGGCCCCCGCCCGCAATCCGGTCACGACCGCGGTCCTCACGGTGCTTGCCCTGGCGATCGTGTGGTTCACGCTGGTGTTCCCGGTCCGGCCGTGGCTTCTCACCCCGGGCGCCTTTGCGCGGCTCCCGCTCGAGGGGCTCGTCGTCGTCGGCCTCGCCCTCGCGCTGCCGACCCGAGCCGGGCGTCTCGTGCCGTGGGTGGTCGGGCCGCTGCTCGGGGTGCTGGTCCTGATCAAGGCGTTCGACCTCGGCTTCTTCATCGCGTTCGACCGCGCCTTCAACCCGGTCGAGGACTGGAGCTACTTCTCGATCGGCTTCGCGACGGTGCGCGACACGTTCGGCAGTCGGGACGAGGATCTCGCGATCGCAGCCGCCGTCGTGGTCGGGCTCGCCGCTCTCGTCGTGCCGGCGCTCGCCGTTGGCCAGTTGATCCGCGTCACGGCCCGCCACCGCCGCCGCTCGCTGCCGGCGGTGGGCGCGCTACTCGCCGTCTGGGGGCTCGTCTGGGTGTTCGGGATCCACGTCTCGGGCGAGGGGATCGCGTCGACGAGCGCCTCGCGCCTGGCGGTCGACGAGGTGCAGGCCGTGCGGG
>Ga0308174_10001059_pt1 | contig 12346 bp, 9 predicted proteins | sample PhyPR2_FD_203894 | JGI IMG/M metagenome (GOLD analysis project Ga0308174, IMG submission 203894) | Soil microbial communities from UC Gill Tract Community Farm, Albany, California, United States - DLSLS.P.R2 | ecosystem: Environmental > Terrestrial > Soil > Agricultural land | place: USA...
TCGCCGCCTCCGACGTCGCGGTCAGCGCGGTGGACGCGACGTACGCGTTCACCGAGGTCCGCCTGGGCCTCACCCCGGCCGCGATCTCGCTGTCCGTGCTGCCCCGGATGACCGACCGGTCGGCGGCGCTGACGTTCCTGACCGGGGAGGTGTTCACCGGCCGCGACGCCGAGCGGATGGGCCTGGTCACCAAGGCCGTCCCCGAGGACGAGCTGAACCTCGAGGTCGACGAGGTGTGCGCCGCCCTCGCGAAGGGGAACCCGCAGGGCCTGCGCGAGACCAAGCTGCTGCTGGGCCGGCCGCTGGTCGCCCGCATCGACGAGCACGGCGCCGAGCTCGCGAAGCTGTCGGCGCGGCTGTTCGGGTCCGAGGAGGCCAAGGCGGCGATGCAGGCGTTCCTCGACCGGAAGAAGTAAAAGTTCGCCGCAGGTCCCCGGGGCTTTTCAGGAGCACCGGGGGCAAGGTGGACATCGGACGGGCGGGCCGATCGGGTGCCGATGCGGTGGTCGGTTGCCGTACCGGCTGCTCGGCGCCATGATCGACCAAGCATCATCGAGCGAGTCCTCGGGGTCTCGCTCAACAGCCACAGACGCCCCAGCGTCAAGGTGCGCGCCCTGTGACTCAGTGAGGCGACGAGCACTTCGACTACTCATCGGGGGGCCGGCATGGTTCATGCAGCGGCGACCAGCAACCTCAACCTCCACCTGAGCCCGATCGACGTCGTGCTGATCGTGATCTACTTCAGCTTCGTCCTCGGCATCGGCTTCGCCCTGAAACGGGGCGTGAAGTCCTCGCTCGACTTCTTCCTGGCCGGCCGGTCCCTGCCCGCCTGGGTCACCGGCATCGGGTTCATCTCCGCCAACATCGGTGCCGTCGAGCTGCTCGGCCAGTCCGCCAGCGGGGCGCAGTACGGCGCCGCGATGGTGCACTACTTCTGGATCGGCGCGATCCCCGCGATGGTGTTCCTCGGCATCGTGATGATGCCGTTCTACTACGGGTCCAAGGTGCGCAGCGTCCCCGAGTACCTCCGGCTGAGGTTCGACCCGAAGGCGCACCTGATCAACGCGATCACGTTCGTGCTCGGCAGCATCCTCATCGCCGGCGTGAACCTCTACGCCCTCTCGATCGTCCTCGAGGCGCTGCTCGGGATCCCGCTGCTGCTGGCGATCGTGCTGTCGGCGACCTTCGTGCTGTCCTACATCCTGCTCGGCGGCCTGACCAGCGCCATCTACAACGAGGTCATGCAGTTCTTCGTGATCATGATCGGGATGGTGCCGCTGACGATCATCGCGCTCAAGGAGAGCGGAGGCATCGGCAAGCTCTTCCGCACGCTCTCGGCCGAGCACGGGACCGCGTTCATCCACCCGTGGACGGGCACCGGCATCGGCGGGTCCAACCCGGTGGGCGACTGGATCGGGATCATCCTCGGACTGTCGTTCTGCCTGTCCTTCGGCTACTGGACCACCAACTTCGCCGAGGTGCAGCGGGCCATGGCCGCCAAGGACGGCCACTCGGCGCGGCTGACCCCCATCATCGGCGCCTACCCGAAGTCGTTCGTGCCGCTCATCACGGTGCTGCCCGGCATGGCCGCTCTGGTGCTCCTCCCCGGGATCGGTTCCGGAGGGGGGAACCTGGAGTACAACCAGGCCATCCCGGCCCTGATGGCGAAGTACCTGCCGCAGGGTGTGCTGGGGGTGGCCGTGACCGGGCTGCTCGCCGCCTTCATGGCCGGCATGGCGGCCAACGTGTCAAGCTTCAACGCGGTGTTCACCTACGACATCTGGCAGGACTACCTCAGGCCCGGGCGGCCGGACCGCTACTACCTCAACATCGGCCGCTGGGCCACGGTCGGGGGTGTGGTGCTGGCGGTCCTCACGGCTCTCATCGCCTCCAGCTTCAGCAACATCTCCAACTACCTGCAGACGCTGTTCTCCTTCTTCAACGTCCCGCTCTTCTGCGCCTTCATCATCGGCATGTTCTGGAAACGGGCCAGCAGGAGTGCGGGCTTCTGGGGGATCCTGACCGGCACGCTGACCGCGGTCCTCGTCTACGCGCTCTACAAGCAGGGCGTGCTGTCCTTCCGCAGCGACCTGCACGAGACGATGTGGGGATCCATCGCCGCCTTCGCCGTGGGAGCGGTCAGCATGGTCATCGCCTCGCTGGTCGAGGAGCCGAAGACGAACGAGGAGCTGCACGGGCTCGTCTACGGGATGGAGATCAAGGACAGGTCCGAGGTCGCCAAGCACGCCTGGTTCCGGTCGCCGGTCGTCCTGGGTCTCGGGGTGCTGGTCCTGAACGCGGCCCTCTACGTCTCCCTGTACGCCGTCTGAGGAAGGAGCTCACCGTGACAACACCGGAGGAACGTCCCGGTGAACGGGCCACCGACCCACTCGCCCTGCTCTTCGACATCCGGGCCTTCACCGGAAGCCTGTTCCTGATCTTCGGGATCATCGTCACCATCGTGGGTCTCAACGCCAGCGACGCGGACATCAAGAAGGCCGCCGGGGTGAACCTCTCGTTGATCATCGGGCTGGTCATGCTCGTCACGGGCGTGGTGTTCGTCGTCTGGCTGCTGGTGAGCCCGCCGGAGATCCTGCACTCCCACGAGATGACCGAGGAAGAGCTCCCCGAGCAGCTACGCCACCACGGCCTCGAGGCGATCCCCGAGCACCACGGAGAGGCCCCTCCGCCGTCACCGCCCACGACGCGCAGACGTCGCAAGGGCGAGCACTGACGACACCGGTCGGCAACGGGAGGTCGCGCATGAGGTATCGAACAGTCCTGGTCGGGACCGACGGCTCCGACACGTCCCTGCAGGCGGTGACGACCGCGGCGGACATCGCCGGCTCGATGACAGCCCAGCTGCTGGTGGTCTGTGCCTACCACCCGGTACCGGCCCGCGAGCAGGCCCGGTTCACGCCCGGCCTGGACGACACGAGGTTCCGGGTCACCGGCGCGGAGGCCGCCCAGTCGGCCCTGGACGCAGGCCTCGAGGCGGCCCGGGCCGCCGGCGCGTCCTCGGCCGAGGGCAAGCTGGTCCCGGGCGACGCGGTCGAGGCGCTGCTGTCCGAGGCGGCCGAGAGCGCACCGGCCCTCATCGTCGTGGGCAACCGCGGGATGAACCGGCTGTCCCGCCGGCTGCTCGGATCGGTGCCCTCGGACGTGGCCTACCGCGCCGGCTGCGACGTGCTCATCGTGCACACGACCCCGTAGCCAGGCGACCGGTCGCCGTCAGGGTCCTCAGGAGGACGGGGCGGGTGCGCCCACCCGGCCGGCGAGCAGCACCCCGAGCGCGGCGGCGAGGGTGCCGCCGGCGAGCAGCACCAGGAAGACCATCGGCCCCGGCGACGGGGCGGTGACGGCCACCAGCGCGCCGCCGAACGCGAGCCCGACGGCCATCGCCGCCGCCGCGGACGTCTGGGCGGCGCTGTTGTTGCGGCCCTGCTGGTCGTCGGGGGACAGGTCGAGCATCAGCACGGACAGGGTCGAGGACGAGATCCCCATGCCGACCCCGGCCAGCGCCCAGCCCAGGAGCCCCCACCACGTGGAGAGGCCCGGCACCACCAGCAGCGTCGCGACCGCGAGCCCGGCGGTCATCGCCACCAGCCCCGCGCGGAGCACAGTCGCCCGGCGGAACGGCAGGTCCCGTCCCTGCACCCACGACCCGAACGCCCACGCCACCCCGGTCACGGTCAGGCTGATGCCCGCCTGGCTCGGCCGGAAGCCGTGCAGCAGCGTGAGCAGCAGGGGCAGGAACGCCCCGACCGCCCCGAACGCGACGCTGACCAGGCCGCGGACCGCGATCACCGCCGGCAGTCCGGCCGCGCCGCGCAGCGTCCCGACCGGCAGCAGCCGGGCCACCGCGACGGCCAGCAGCACCGCGGCACCGGCGAGGACCAGCCACGCCGGACCCGGGTGAGCGGTCAGCTGCTCGCCCGCCAGGGTGAGCGCGAGCACCGAGAGCCCGGCGGCCACCGCCCAGCCGGCGCCGACCGCTGCGGACCCGTCGGAGGAGACCGGGACGGCCGCACCGAGCGCGGGCCGCAGCAGCAGCCACGTCGGCGGCACCAGCACCAGCACCCCGAGGAACACCCACCGCCAGCCCAGCTGCTCGGTCACCAGGCCGGTGACCACCGGTCCCAGCACCGACGGCAGCACCCAGGCCGCGGAGACCAGCGAGAAGATCCGCGGCCGGAGCTCGGACGGCAGCGCCCGGGCCACGAGCACGATCAGCGAGACGTCGACGAGCGCCTCTCCGACGCCGCTGAGCAGCCGGCCGACCACGACCACGGCGATGGTCGGCGCGAGCCCGACGAGCAGCTGGGCCAGCCCGAACGCCGCGACGCCGGTGCGCAGGACCGGAAGCGGCCCCTTGCGGTCCGCCCAGGCGCCCGCGAAGGCGAGGGTGACCAGGAAGCTCGCGGCCGGTCCGGCGTTGGCCAGCCCGAACGACGCCAGCGCGTCCAGGTCACGCACGATGCTCGGCAGCGCCGTACCGACCGCGCGGTCCGCGAACGCGGTGAGCGTGACCATCGCGACGGTGCCCACGGACAGGGCGAGGTGCTCGCGCAGTCTCGGGGGTGTGGTGGTCGTCGGCGCTCGCGTCGGCATGGGCTCCATCCTGCGACCTCAACCGAACTTGAGGTCAACCGTGTTCCGCGGTCCCGCGGGCAGCGGGCAACCATAGCCGCCCGCCAGGTGGTACATCCTGGTGTGAGGACCGCGCAGCAGGCGGGCATCGGGGCCCCCGTCATCGAGTGGAGGGTCCCGATGGGCACGCGCAGGGACACCCGTCCCGACTTCGAGGAGTTCGTCGTCGTGTGCTCGGACCGGCTGCTGCGCACGGCGTACCTGCTCACCCGCGACCCCGCGCTCGCCGAGGACCTCCTGCAGACCGCGCTGACCAAGGCCTGGTTCGCGTGGAAGCGGCTCGACAAGCAGCCCGAGCCGTACGTCCGCACGATCCTGGTCAACACCTACGCGACCTGGTGGCGGCGCAGGTGGCGGGGTGAGCGGCCCACGCCGGACCTGCCGGAGCCGCGGTACAGCCCCGGCGACGCGCCGGAGACCCACCACGACCTCTGGGTGGCGCTCGGCCGGCTGCCCCGGCGGCAGCGCGCGGTGGTCGTGCTGCGGTACTTCGACGACCTCACCGAGGCCGACACCGCGGAGATGCTGTCGTGCTCGGTCGGCACCGTGAAGAGCCAGACGGCGAAGGCGCTGGCCAGGCTCCGGGTCGACCCCGCCCTGCTGGACACCGACGAACGCGCCCGGGAGATGACATGAGCGGCCAGGACCTGCGCGACACGCTGCGGCGGGAGGCGGACGCCCTGGGCGGGACCGAGCCGCTCGGGACGCAGGACCGCATGGAGGCGGTGGCCGTCCGGGTCCGCTCGGGTGCCGCCCGCCGCCGCGCGGCCGGCGCGACCGCGCTGGTCGTGGTCGCCGCCGTCGCCGTCACGGGCTTCGTGCTGGCTCCGGCGATCCTCCCGGACCCGGCCCCGGGGCCGTTCGTGCCCGAGGAGCCGATGGTGCAGGCCCCACCCAGGTTGGCCGGCTTCCGGATCCCGCCGAAGGTGCGGGTCCACGCGGTCGTCTACAGCTACTCCCGCGGCGAGCAGGTCGACCAGAACCGCCGGATCCTGCGCGTCGCCGTGGCGGGCAGCCGGCACCGGCAGGTCCTCGCCTGGGCCACCAGCCCCGGAACGCCCGGCCGCGTGGTCGTCAGCGTCGACGGTGAGGTGGCCGGGCGGGGCCCGGCCGGCGTGTTCGGGTACGGCGTGCCGCTGGCCCCCGGACCGACGCACCTGGTGGTGTTCCGCGTGACCCGGCCGCAGCCCGGCAAGAGCCTCGGCATGGCGATCTACGGCCCGGAGACGTTCTGACGGTCGTCGCCCGTCGTGGCCGGTCTCACCGAAAACGCGGACCTGGCATCCCGGGCGCGGGGTAGAGTTGCCCACTTGCCCGAAACGGGTGCCCAGCACCCGAGGTTCTGATCCGCATCCAGGAGCCGTCGCCGTGTCCGTCGACCACGTCAGCCCGGGGGTCGCCTCGACCCACGACACCGTGGCTCAGCAGGAGATCGCCCACGAGCAGGAGTTCGTCGACCGGGTCTACGCCCAGCTCGAGCGGTCCACGAAGAACGCCGAGGCGCTCGCCCGCGAGGGTCACGGCCGCGGTCGCCTCGGTCACGAGGGCGGTCTCGTCGAGCGCGACGCGATGGTGTTCCAGGCCGCGAAGCGGATCGCGACGCTGAACGCCGCCCACGAGGGCCTGGTGTTCGGGCGGCTCGACCTCTCCACCGACGGTGAGGCGCCCCGCTACATCGGCCGGATCGGGCTGCGCGACGAGCACCGCGACTCGCTGCTGATCGACTGGCGGGCCCCGGCGGCGGCGGTGTTCTACCAGGCCACGGCCGCCGACCCCAAGGGAGTTGTGCGCCGCCGGGTGCTGCGCTGCACCGGCGCCCGGGTGGTCGCCGTCGAGGACGACCTGCTCGACGCCGAGGCCGAGGCCGACCTCGTCGTGGTGGGCGAGGGCGCGCTGATGGCGCAGCTGTCCCGCGCCCGCGACCGCACCATGCACTCGATCGTCGCCACCATCCAGGCCGAGCAGGACAAGGCGATCCGCGCGCCCAGCAAGGGCGTGGTCTCGATCTCCGGCGGCCCGGGCACCGGCAAGACCGTGGTGGCGCTGCACCGCGCGGCGTACCTCCTCTACAGCGACCGGCAGAAGTACGAGCGGGGCGGCGTCCTGGTCGTCGGCCCGTCCGGCGTGTTCATGCGCTACATCGAGCGGGTGCTGCCCTCCCTGGGCGAGACCGCGGTGGCGCTGCGCTCGCTCGGCGAGGTCGTCGACGGGATCCGGTCGTTCCGGCACGACGAGCCGGCCGTGGCCGACGTGAAGGGCGCCGCCCGGATGGCCGAGCTGATGCGGCGTACGGCGCGCCAGGCGGTCCCGGACGCGCCCGCCGAGCTGCGGGTGTTCTACCGCGACGACAACCTGGTGCTCGGCCCGCGCGAGCTCGCCCAGATCCGGCGCCACCTGCTGTCGCAGGGCCGCCGCAATCGGCAGGTGCCGCGGGTCGCCTCGGCGCTGCTCGACGCGCTGTGGCGCCAGGTCCGCGGCGAGCGGGGCCGGGAGCGCGGCCGCGACGAGTTCAACGACGTGCTGCTCGGCACCGCCGCGTTCGTCGACTTCGTGCTCGGCTGGTGGCCGCCGCTGGACGCGACCGACGTGCTCGGCTGGCTGCGCGACCCGGAGCTGCTGGCCCGGGTCGGCGAGGGGGTCCTCAGCCAGGAGGACCAGGCGCTGCTGTCGAAGTCGTGGGGCCCGGTCCGCGAGCCGCGGGAGTACCGCGTCACCCCCGACGACTGGTCCATCGAGGACATCGCGCTGCTCGACGAGCTGCGCTACGAGCTCGGCGACGTCCCCGAGCGCCCGCAGAACGACCGGGACGCCGAGCTGGACCCGCTGGCCGAGCTGTTCGACGAGAACGTCCCGGAGCTGAGCACCACCCTCGACCGGCACGAGCGCGAGGCGCACCGGCCGCGGCCGACGGTCCGGGTCGAGGACGACGGGTACGCCCACGTGCTCGTCGACGAGGCGCAGGACCTCACGCCGATGCAGTGGCGGATGGTCGGCCGCCGCGGCCGCACCGCGACCTGGACCGTCGTCGGCGACCCGGCGCAGTCCTCCTGGCCGGTGCCGTCCGAGGCCGAGGCCGCCCGGGAGGCCGCGCTCGGCGACAAGCCACGGCACGGGTTCCACCTGTCCACGAACTACCGCAACAGCAAAGAGATCTACGACTTCGCGGCCCGCTACGCCGAGCGCGTGGGTCTCGACGCGGACCTGCCCCACGCCGTGCGGGAGACCGGCAACGACCCGGAGGAGCGCACCGTCACCGACCTGCGCGACGGCACCCGGGACGCCGTGACGGAGCTGGCCGGCGCGGTCGAGGGCACGGTCGGGATCGTCGTACCCGTCGCCCGGCGCGCCCAGGTGCAGGACTGGCTCGACGCGTGGACGGACCTGGCCGGTGACGCGTCCGGCGGCAGCCAGGCCCGGGTCGCGGTACTCACCGGCCTGGAGACCAAGGGCCTCGAGTTCGACGGCATCGTCGTGGTCGCCCCCGACGAGATCGAGGCCGAGTCCGTCACCGGCCGCGCCACCCTGTACGTCGTGCTCACCCGCGCCACCCAGCGGATGGTCACCCTCACCACCTGACGCCGACCCGGCGCATCTGGTTGCCGCAGACCCGCCGACCTGGCGCATCTGGTTGCCGAGCGGCGTGCGGACCCGGGGTCGGGACCCCCTAGCATCGACCGGGGCCGAGCAACGACGCAGACGAGAAGGGCGCCCGTGATCGCAGGCAGGTACTCCCTCGTCCGGGAGATCGGACGCGGCGGCATGGGTGCGGTCTGGCTCGGCGTCGACGAGGTGCTCGACCGGGAGGTGGCCCTCAAGCGGATCGGCCTGCTGCCCGGCGCGGACAGCACCGACCTCGCGCGGGCCGAGCGCGAGGCGCGCCTGGCCGCCCAGCTCAGCCACCCGCACGTGGTCGCGGTCTTCAACCTCGCGGTCGACGTCGACACCGACGCCCAGTGGCTGGTGATGGAGTACGTCGAGGGCACCACGCTGGCCCGCCTCGTCCGGGAGCGGGGCCCGCTCTCACCCGAGGAGGCCGCGCCGCTGCTGTGGCAGACGGCCGACGCGCTCGTCGCGGCGCACGCCGCGGGCATCGTGCACCGGGACGTGAAGCCGTCGAACATCCTGGTCGACCGGAGCCGGCGGGTGAAGCTGACCGACTTCGGGATCGCCCGGATCGCGGCGGACCCGTCGCTGACCCAGACCGGCCTGGTCACCGGATCGCCGGCCTACCTGGCCCCCGAGGTGGCGTCCGGCCAGCGGGGTGACGAGGCCGTGGACGTGTGGTCGCTGGGCGCCACGATCTTCCACGTCCTGTCGGGCCGGCCGCCGTACGAGATGGGCGACAACGTGATGGGCGGCCTCTACCGCCTCGTCAACGAGGAGCCGCCCCGGCTGGCCGACGCCGGCTGGATGGCGCCGCTGCTCGAGGCGACCATGGTCAAGGACCCGTCCCGGCGGTGGTCGATGGCGGAGGTCCGCGACTTCCTCGCCGGACCCGCCGGCCGGCGGCGGACGGCTCCGGTGGCCCCGGTCGCGGCCCCTCGCGACGACGAGACCCCGCGGACCCGGCAGCTGGGGGCCGACGCGCAAGCCGTTGCGCCGGGCGCCGCCGGCCCGCCCGCTGCGGAGCCGCGCCGCCGCCCTCGCGCAGGGGCGGTCGCCGCCCTGGTCGCCCTGGCCCTGGCCGTCGTGGTGGGCCTGGTGCTGTTCGCGGTCCTCCCCGACCGCCGCGAGCCCGCGTCGAGCAGCGCTGCGGGCCGGCCGGCGAGCCCCTCGCGGGCCGCGTCCAGCCAGAGCGCGAAGCCCAGCCCCAGCGCCCCGGCGGAGCCCACCGCGCGAGGGATGAGGTCCTTCATCCGCGGCTACGTCGCGGCCGTCGGCACCGACCCCGACACCGCGTGGCCGATGCTGACCCCGAAGTTCCAGCGGCAGAGCGGCGGCCTGGACACCTACCGCAGGTTCTGGAGCGGCGTCGGCCGGGGCCGGGTCTTCGACATCGCAGCCGACCCGCACAGCCTGGTGGTCAGCTACCACGTCCGCTTCGAGCACTTCGGGACCGGACGCCGCCCGACCGTGCTCGACCTTGCCTTCGACCACGGCCGCTACCGCATCGACGGGGAGCACACCGACGGGTTCGTGCCCGCCGGATGATGTTCAGCGGCGGTCCGGCCGCCGGATGCGCCGGGTCGGCGGTGTTCCGCCCGCCGAACGCGCCGGGTCGGCGGGAACGGCGGGAAGTAGGGTCGCGGGCATGACCACGAACCTCGATGCCCGCGCCGCGCTGGAGGCGATGCTGGGGCACGAGGCGTGGGCGGCGATCCGGCTGCGCGACGCGTCGACGGTGACCCTGGTCGGCGGTCGGCGCAGCGAGGTCGAGCGGCTGGTCGACGTACCTCTCGAGGAGGGGGTGCCCGAGGACGGCCGCCGCTTCGACCGGCTGGTGGCGATCCCGTTCCGGCAGGTGCGCGAGCGCGGGTTCGAGGCGCACGACGACGGCACCCCGCTGGTCGTGGTGGACATCGACCTGGAGACCGAGGTCCCGCTGGGCGACCTGCTGGCCGCGCTGCCGCGCGAGGAGGTCACCTTCTCCGACCGCGGCGGCTTCGAGACCTCCGACGAGGAGTACGCCGTCGTGGTGGACGCCATCATCCGCGACGAGATCGGCCACGGGGAGGGCGCGAACCTCGTCGTGGGCCGGCACTACCGCGCGCAGGTCGAGGACTGGGACGCCGCGAAGGCGCTGACCGTGCTCGGCCGGCTGCTGGAGCGGGAGCGCGGCGCCTACTGGACCTACTGCTTCTTCACCGGCGACCGCTACCTGGTCGGTGCGAGCCCCGAGCGGCACGTCTCGGTGCACGGCGGCGACGTCCGGATGAACCCGATCAGCGGCACGTTCCGGCTCAAGGGGCTCACCGACCCCCACGAGCGCAAGGAGCGGCTGCTGGAGTTCCTGGCCGACGAGAAGGAGATCTACGAGCTCTTCATGGTCGTCGACGAGGAGCTCAAGATGATGTGCGACATCTGCCACGAGGGCGGCCAGGTGCTCGGCCCGTTCCTCAAGCCGATGACGCACCTGGTGCACACCGAGTACCTCCTCGCCGGCCGCACCGACCGGGACGTCCGCGAGGTGCTGCGGGACACGATGTACGCCGCCACGGTGACCGGCTCACCGGTGGAGAACGCCTGCCGGCTGATCCGGAGGTACGAGCCGGAGGGCCGCGGCTACTACGGCTCCGCGCTCGCGCTGCTCGGCCGCGACGCGCAGGGCAGCCCCACCGCCGACTCCCCGATCGTGATCCGCACCGCCGACGTGGACCTCGACGGGAGGCTGAAGGTGACCGCCGGCGCCACGCTGGTGCGGGACTCCGAGGCGGCCTACGAGGTCGCCGAGACGCACGCCAAGGCCGGTGGCATCCTGTCGGCCTTCGGGCTGGTCGAGCAGGCGTCGTCCGCGGCCGACGGGCTCGACGACCTGATCCGCGACGAGGACGTGGTCATCGCCCTCGGCAGCCGCAACCAGCGGTTGAGCCGGTTCTGGCTCACCGACCAGGGCGGCTCGCCGCCGGCGCCGGAGCTCAAGGGCAAGCAGGTCGTGATCCTCGACGGCGAGGACGACTTCGTGAACATGCTCCGGCACGTGCTCTCCGTGATGGGGATGACCAGCTCCGTCGTACGCCACGAGGACGTCACGGCCGACGCGCTCGAGGGCTACGACCTGGTGATCGTGGGGCCCGGCCCCGGCGACCCGCGCGACGGCGACCACCCGAAGATCGCGACGTTCCGCGCCGTGGTGGACCGCCTGCTCGAGCGCCGCCAGCCGTTCCTCGCCGTCTGCCTCGGCCACCAGGTGCTGTGCAGCCGGCTCGGCATCGACCTGGCGTTCAAGGACATCGTCTTCCAGGGCACCCAGTCACGGGTCGACCTCGGCTCCTCCGCGGAGAACGTCGGCTTCTACAACACCTTCGTCGGCCGGGTCCGCGGCGAGCTGCCACCGGGTGTCTCCGTGCACGCCGACCCGCTGACCGGCGACGTGCACCTGGTCGAGGGGCCGCACTACCGCGGCATCCAGTTCCACGCCGAGTCGATCCTCACCGAGCACGGCTACGACCTGATCCACGACCTGGTCCTCGACCTTCTCCATTCGCCGGACGCAGGGTAAAGACCCGGGCATGATGGTCGCCGGAAAGTAAAGACCGCTCCACCTCGGGGGACCACATGCCGCTCTTCACGCGCCGCCGGCTGCCGGCGTGGGCGCTCGCCGTCGCGCTCGCCGCCGGACTCGCCACCGGAGGCCTCCCGGCGGTGCCGCGTACGACGGACGGGCCGGTCGCCCTGGCCGCCGCCACGCCGACGAAGCCGAGCATCGTGCTGATCCTCATGGACGACTTCTCCACCGAGCTGCTGGCCACGATGGCCAACGGGATGCGGATGAAGAGCCAGGGGGCGTCGTTCACGAACTCGTTCGTCGCCGACTCGCTGTGCTGCGTGTCCCGCTCGGCGCTGCTGACCGGGCAGTACCCGCACCTCAACGGCGTCTACACGAACAACCCCAACAGCTCCACCAACCCGCAGGGCGGCTGGCGCGCGTTCAGGCAGAACGGCGACATGGCCACGTCGTTCAACGTCGCGCTCGACAACGCCGGCTACTACACCGGCTTCATGGGGAAGTACCTCAACGGCTACGACGTCTCGACCG
>Ga0308174_10001060_pt1 | contig 12342 bp, 10 predicted proteins | sample PhyPR2_FD_203894 | JGI IMG/M metagenome (GOLD analysis project Ga0308174, IMG submission 203894) | Soil microbial communities from UC Gill Tract Community Farm, Albany, California, United States - DLSLS.P.R2 | ecosystem: Environmental > Terrestrial > Soil > Agricultural land | place: USA...
GTTCGGCGGCGAGGCCGAGAGCCGCTGGGCGGCGTTCCATCCCGAGGAGTGCCAGGTGCTCGACGACGGTCGCCGGGTCGCGGCCGCCTGCCTGAACAGCTCCGCGTACCGCGAGTTCTGCAAGGAGTGGGCCGACTGGGTGCTCGAGTGCGGCGTCGACTCGGTCTTCTGGGACGAGCCCGCCTGGGTCGTCCCGGCACACGTCGGTATCGATGACCAGGCGCAGTGGACGTGCCGCTGCGACCGGTGTGCCGAGCGCTTCGGCGGCTCCGTTCCCGGCGAGCTCACGCCCGGGGTACGGCGCTTCCGTGAGCAGTCGGTCGTCGACTTCCTGCGCGAGGTCACCGATCACGTCGCGGAGCGCGGCGGCTCGAACACGATCTGCCTGCTGCCCGCGACCGAGGGCACGCAGGGCCTCGCCGACTGGAACGAGGTCGCCGCCCTCCCCAACCTCGCGACGCTGGCGACGGATCCGTACTGGAAGCACTGGGACGAGGCGGCAGGCCCGTTCGTCCGCCGCTTTGCCCGCCTCCTGCGCGAGACGGCGGAGCGGCACGGCGTCGGCGCGCAGCTCTGGGTGCCGAGCTTCGGGCTCGACCGGCAGGACATCCCGGAGCTCGAGTCGGCCGTCGAGGCAGCCCGCGAAGAAGGCGTCGACGACCTCTGGACCTGGGGCTACGAGGCGTGCCGTCACATGACCTCGCTCGCGACGGCCGACGCCCCGCTGGTCTGGGACGCGGTGAGCGCCGCGCTCACGGCCCGGCCCCCGACCGCGACCACCGAGATCGCGCGCCCGGACCTCGCCGACCTCGACCTCCGCTCGACGCGCGAGCTCGTGCGCCTGCTCAACGACGAGGACGCGACGGTTCCGTCGGCGGTCGCCGAGGCCGGCGACGCGCTCGCCGCCGCGATCGACGCGATCGTCGAGCGCATGCGCCGCGGCGGTAGGCTCGTCTACGCCGGGGCAGGCTCGTCGGGGGCTCTCGCGGCGCTCGATGCCGCCGAGTGCGGCCCCACCTTCGGCTCGCCATCCGGCGAGGTCCTCGCCGTCGTCGCCCAGCAGGACGCCGACGAGGACGATCGTGCGGCGGCGACGAACGCATTGCGCGGGTTAGCCCTCCGGCCCGAGGACTGCGTCGTCGCCGTCAGCGCGAGCGGCTCCACGCCGTTCGTCCTCGCGGCGCTCGAGGCCGCACGTGAGGCAGGGGCGCTGGGCGTCGCCGTCGCGAGTGCGCGGGACAGCCGGGCCGCGGCACTGGCCGAGCACGAGGTCGCGGTCGTGGTGGGGCCCGAGGTGATCGCGGGCTCGACGCGCCTGAAGGCCGGCAGCGCGCAGAAGCTCGTCCTCAACACGATCTCGACCGTGACGATGATCCGGCTCGGCCGCACGTACGGCGGCCTGATGGTCGGGGTCGTCCCGGCGAACGACAAGCTTCGCGAGCGCGCGCGCCGCAACGTCGAGCTCGCGAGCGGCGCCTCGGCGGAGCGCGTGGACGAAGCGCTGGAAGCTGCCGCCGGCGACGCGCGGGTCGCACTCGTCTCACTCCTGGCAGGGGTCGACGCGGACGCGGCGCGCTCGCGGCTGGAGGCCTCGGACGGCTCGGTTCGGAAGGCAGCCGGCTCGTGAGAGTGGGCGTCGAAGCCGCGCTCGTTCGGGGTGAGCTCGTGCCCGGCGACATCGAGGTCGAGGACGGGCGTCTCGTGGCGGTCGGCCTCGCCCGCGGCCCCCGCGGCCGGGTCGCGATCCCGGGCTTCGTCGACCTCCAGGTGAACGGCTACGGCGGCGTCGACTTCCTCTCTGCTTCGACCGACGACTACTGCCGCGCGGGCGAGGCGCTGCTGCTCGCGGGCGTGACCGCGTATCAGCCGACGTTCATCACGTCGGCGGAGGAGACGACGCTCGAGGCGCTGCGGGCGATGCCGACGGGTGCGCCGGGCCCGCGGATCCTCGGCGCCCACGTCGAGGGGCCCTTCCTGTCTCCCGACCGCCCGGGCACGCATCCGCTCGGGCACCTCCGCGCCCCCGACGTCGCGCTGCTCGACCGGCTGCTCGACGCAGGTGTCGTCACCCAGATGACCCTCGCGCCCGAGCTCCCCGGCGCGGACGCCCTCGTCGAGCGATTGCGCGAGCGTGGCGTCGCGGTCTCGGCGGGGCACACGAACGCGACCGCGGAGGAAGCGCACCACGCCTTCGAGCTCGGGGTAGGCGGCGTCACCCACGTCTTCAACGCGATGCGCCCCTTCCGCTCCCGGGACCCGGGGATCGCCGGGGCCGCCCTCACCCGCGCCGGTGTCGTGATCGGGATGGTCGTCGACGGCCACCACCTGGCCGACGAGACGGTGCGGCTCATCTGGTCGTGCGCGGCCGGCCGCGTCGCGCTCGTCACCGATGCAATGGCGGCCGCCGGCAACGGCGGCAACAGCGGCACCTTCCAGCTCGGCGACGTCGAAGTGGCGGTCGAGGACGGGGCCGCGCCGATGCGGGAGGACGGGACGCTCGCCGGCTCGGTGCTCACGATGATCGACGCCGTCCGGAACCTCCACGCGCTCGGCGTCCCGTTCGAGCAGGCGGTGGGCGCGGCGACCGAGGTGCCGGCCCGCTTCCTCGCGCGCGGAGACGTCGGCTTTCTCGAGCCCGGCGCTCCCGCGGACGTCGTGGTGCTGGACGACCGGCTCGAGATCCAGACCGTCCTCTGCTCGGGACGGAACGATGTCGTGGCTCGAGACTGAGCTGCGCGAGCAGCCGGAGGCGCTGGCGTGCCTGCTCGAGCGCCAGGCGGCCTCCGCGAAGACGGCGGCGCGGCTCTTCCACCGCCGCGACCTCCGCTACCTCCTCATCGCGTCGCGCGGCAGCTCCTCGAACGTGGCGCGCTACGCCCAGTACCTCCTCGGCCGCGCGCACCGCGTGCCGGTCATGTTCGCCACGCCGTCGCTGTACACGATCTACGGCCAGCCGCCGCGTCTCGACGGTGCTCTCGTGATCGGGATCTCGCAGTCCGGCGCCTCCCCGGACGTGGTCGCGGTGCTCGCCGAGGCCCGGGAACAGGGCCGCCCCACCCTGGCGCTGACGAACGACGTCGAGTCGCCGCTCGCACGCACGGCCGAGGCGGTGCTGCCGCTCGAGGCCGGCCGGGAGCAGGCCGTGGCCGCGACGAAGACCTACGTCAACTCCCTCGGTGCCGTCGCCCTTCTCTTCGCGGAGCTGGGGAACGACGCGACGGCGCGAAAGGAGCTGGAGCGGATGCCCGAGGCGCTCGCCGTGCAGATCGAGCTCTCGTTGAGCGACACACCGCCGCTCGACGAGTACCGGGATGCAGTCGGGCTGACGGTCGTCGCCCGTGGCGTCAACTACGGCACCGGCTTCGAGATCGCACTCAAGATCCGCGAGTTGTCGGGGATCGTCACCGAGGCCTACTCGCCCGCCGACCTGATGCACGGCCCCATCGCCGCGATCCAGCCGAACTGGCCCGTGGTGGTCGTCGCACCGAGCGGGCCGGCGCGGCCGAGCGTCGAGGAGATCGTGCCCCCGCTTCGGGCCCGCGGGGCCCGGCTCGTGGCCGTCTCGGACGTACGCGCGGTCCTGCGCCGAGCGCAGACCAGGCTCGTGCTGGCGCCCGGCGTACCGGAGTGGCTCAGCCCGCTCACCGCCGTCGTGCCCGGACAGGTGGCGGCCATGCGCCTCACGAGGCTTCGCGGCCTCGACCTCGATAGCCCGGCCGGCCTCCGCAAGGTGACGCTGACTCGATAGGCGAGGAATGCGAAGCGGCCGCGCCTGCGTGGCTGCGGCCGCTTCGTTTGCCACAGATCGTGGCGCGCGCTATTTCGTCCTGGCTACTGCGTGGCCTGATCGATGACGTGCAGTGCCTTCGCGTTGGTCGTCAGCGTCGTCGCCAGGCTCGTGTCGCTCTTCCGGTGCAATGGAGCCTTGAACTTCAGGACTCCCGTGTCGCCGTCCTTGATCGCGGTGGCACCGTTCGGGAAACCGACGCGCGTGCTCATGCTGGTCGAGAACGTGATGGTCTGGCCCGCGAGAATCACCTTGTGGAAGTTGGCGTGCTTGACGGTGATCGAGATCGAGCCCGCAGCGTCGGCTGTCGCCGCCTGGTAGCTCGACAACGTCCCCTTGAGGACGTACATGACTCTTGGATTGGACTTCCCGCGTGTCGGATTCGCCTTCGCCAAAGCGACGCTTGTCGGAATCGCGAATGCGACCACGAGGAGGACAATGGCTTTCTTCATGCTGTGAACTCTCCTAACCTTGAGGGTCGGACGCTCCTCTTTGCGACCAATCATCGTGGCGTCAGGTCAGCTCCGCCACAATGTTCTGTAAGCGCCACGTAAAGCGGCATCTACCGCTCGGCCCGCCGGCTGATTCCGGCAGGGCGCTCCGGGGTACGTGCGGCACGCCATGTGCGCCGCCGTGTCGTCCCATTCACATCTCTCTCACACGATTCGCGCTCTCGCCGTCCGTAGGCTGACCGGGTGACCAAACTCCGGGTACTCAGGCCGGGCAACGCCTGGGCCCACGCAGAGGAGCTCGCGTCGCTTTTCGTCGTCTCGCTGCCCCGCTCGCTCTCGAGCCGACTGTACGTAGCCGCCGCCCGCGCAATCGGTCTCGGCGAGCCGGGATGGACCAGCGACGGCGAGATCCTCAATCTCGACCGTATCCCCCGCCGGACGCAGGGCCGGCTGCAGAGCCTCGTTCCGGCCGAGCGCTTCACCCTGATGAGCTCCGCGCCGGACGTCTTCGCGAGCATGACGAGCTACCTCGACCGCACGGCGCTCCGGCAGGGCTTCGCCTACAAGGACGTCGTCCAGCCGTTCGTGATCGGCGGCTGGGAGGGACTCGGCGACTTCAAGGTCCTCAAGGTGCGCCGGAACGTGGCGGAGGTCGCATACACGATGTTGAAGCGGCGGTGGCTGTACCCCGCTCGGGCCGCGAGCGTCTTCGACGCGCATCCGTGGGCGCTCGTCGAAGGGCTCGTTCGCGCCGAGGCCGTGCTCGACGCCCTGCCGGGCGAGACGGTGGATTACGCGGATGCCGTGCTGGGCCACGGCCCCCTGGAGGAGGCGCTCAGCCGTCTCTACCCCGACACGCGGCTGGCGCCGCCTCGCTACATCGACCGCAGCTTCGAGCGAACCCGGCGGCGCCTCGAGGCCGAGCGGCGCGCCTCTCTCGTCTACCGCCGGCTCGAATGGATCGTCTCGGCGGTCCGCGAGCGACTCCGCTTCGACGACCCGCGCGAAGAGATCGCCGAAGCGCTGCCCTAGACTCGTTCGGGCGCCGAAGGCTCGGCCGGCGGCCGGGCCAGTCGCCGCAGCATGGGCAGCGCGAGCAGCCCGATCACGAGCGTGGGCAGGACGATCACCCCGCGATAGAGGAGCACCGCGGCCACGACGTGTGCGTTCGAGGCGCCGAAGCCGACCAGCGTGCCGATCATCCCCAGCTCCACCACGCCGATCCCCCCGGGGGTGAGGGGCAAGGAGCTGATCACGCGCCCGATCGCCCAGGCGAGGAACGCCTCGCTCGGCGGCAGGTCGGCGAACGAGATCCCGACCGCCTGCAGGCTCAGCTCGAACACGAGGAAGGCGGTCAGCTGGTTGCCGAGTGTGGCGGCGGTCAGCCTCGGCCATCGTCGACGGAGCAGCACGAGTCGCTCCGCGCGCAGCCGCGCGAGAGCCTCCCCACTCCAGTCCGGCGGCGCCCTGTGCAGGAGACGAGTGAAACGGCCCGCGACTCGCGCCGCGAAGTCGCCCAGCCACCGGGCCGCTCCCTCGCTGCGCAGCGCCGCCACGGCCAGGCCGACGATCACAGCTCCGCAGACTGCGCTCACACCGGCGATCGCAGCCGTCGAGCTCGAGAGCTCGCCGGTTGCGAAGACCAGGATGGCTCCGACGAGCGGATAGACCAGGATCATCACCTGACTCCAGATGCCGGTCACCGCGACCGCGAAGGCGGCGTGTCCCCGATCGACCCGCAGCCTGCGGAGGAAGCCGAACGAGAGCGCCATTCCGAGTGGGGCGCCGCCGGGAAGCAAGGTCGTCAGCGCCGTCGAGGCCTGGGTGAAGGCGAGCGCGGCGAGGAAGGAGAGCTGCGGCAGCACCGCTTGCCAGGGCAGCGCCGTGGTCGCGATGTCGAGGAGCGAGGCGGCTGTGAGCGCCACGATCCAGGGCCAGGAGACCGTGCCGAGCCGGTGAGCGACGTCCCCGTAGCTCGCGATGCGCGGCACGACCTCGACGAAGACGACGGCGGCAAGCGCGATCCCGAGCGCGAAGCGGAGGACGGCCCGGCGGCTACTCCGCATGGCGGCAGTCTAGGAAGCGGCCCCGCGCGCACGCGCTGCTAGCCTCACGCCGCGATGAAGGTCCTGGTCACCGGCGGCGCCGGCTTCATCGGCGCCCACGTCGCGCGGCACCTTCTCGAAGCAGGACACGACGTCGTCGCCCTCGACGATCTCAGCGGAGGCTACGAGCAGAACGTGCCCGCCGGGGCGACGTTCGTCGCCGGCTCGGTCACCGACCCCGAGCTCGTCGACGAGCTGTTTCGCACCCACGACTTCGCCCACGTCTTCCATCTCGCCGCCTACGCGGCCGAAGGGCTGTCGCACTTCATCCGCCGCTTCAACTACACCAACAACGTTCTCGGCTCGGTCAACCTGGTCAACGCCGCAGTCCGGGCCGAGACCGTGGAGCGCTTCGTCTTCGCCAGCTCGATCGCCGTGTACGGCCCGGCGCAGGCGCCTATGTCGGAGGAAGTCGTTCCCGAGCCGGAAGACCCCTACGGGATCGCCAAGTACGCCGTCGAGCTCGATCTGGTCGCGGCGCAGCGGATGTTCGGGCTCGACTACACGATCTTCCGGCCCCACAACGTGTACGGCGAGTTGCAGAACCTCGCAGACCCGTACCGGAACGTGATCGGGATCTTCATGAACCAGGTGATGGCCGGTCGGCCGATGACCGTCTTCGGCGACGGTCTGCAGACGCGCGCGTTCACCCACATCGACGACGTCGCGCCGCTGATCGCGCGCTCGATCGACGTCCCGGAAGCCGCGAACGAGGTCTTCAACGTCGGGGCCGACACGCCGTACGCCGTCGTCGACCTCGCCCAGGCGGTCGCTCGCGCCTTCGACGTCGCCGAGCCGGAGATCGACTTCCTGCCCGCGCGGAAGGAAGTCGTTCACGCCTTCTCCGACCATGCGAAGCTGCGCCGCGTCTTCGGGGAGGCGCCGACGGTACGGCTCGAGGAGGGTCTCAGGCGCATGGCGGAGTGGGCGCGCGAGACCGGCGTCCGCGATCCGATTCGCTTCGAGAGTGTCGAGGTGCTCCGCAACATGCCGCCTTCCTGGACGGCCGGTCTGACGCAGACCGTCTAGAGCTCTTGGTGCCGGACGTCTCCGTCTCCCTCGTCAATACGAACTCGCGGGAGCTGCTGCTCGCCTGCCTCGAGACGCTCCCGGCCCAAGACGCGCACGTCGAGATCGTCGTCCTCGACAACGCGTCCGAGGACGGGTCGGCGGCCGCAGTCCGCGAGCGCTTCCCCACCGTGCGCGTGATCGAGCAGCGGCACCGGGCGGGTTTCGGCGCGAACCACAACACGGTGATCCGCTCCACTACCGGCCGCTACGTCTTCGTTCTCAACGAGGACACGACGAGCGCGGACTGGGGCTTCGAGCGGATGGTCGCCCACCTGGACGCGAACCCCCGTGTCGCCGCGCTCGCGCCGAGGCTCGTCTATCCGGACGGGCGGCCGCAGGCGTCTGCGTGGCGTTTTCCCTCGCCGGCGACCGCCGCCCTCGGCCTCCTCACGCTCGGCCGCGTGGGCGTCCTCCAGTCGGCGGGGAGCGAGACTCGCGACGTCGACTGGGCCATGGCCGCGGCCCTCCTCGTCCGGCGCGAGGCGCTCGACGAGGTCGGCCTCTTCGACGAGGAGTTCTTCATCTACTCGGAGGAGACCGATCTCCAGCACCGCCTGCGGAGTGCGGGATGGCGGACGCAGTACTTCCCGCAGGTCACGGTCGTGCACCACGAGTCGCAGTTCAGCGCGGGAATCCCAGAGCGGCGGATCAACGAGATGTGGCGCGGCCGGCACCGCTACTGGCGGAAGCACCACTCCGCCCTGGGCGTCCGGGTCGCCGCCCTCTCCACGGGTGGGCAGTATGCGGCGCGCGCTCTGCTCCGACCCCGAGACCGTGACTTCGCGGGGCGGATGCGGCTCCATGCCCGTGACGCGATCCGCGTGCGCGGACCCGGCCTCCGCGAGCTCGCGGACGAGTGGAACCGCGAGCATGAATCCCTCTAGCGCAGCGGCTGCCCTTCGGGCACACTTTGCCGTCAGCTAAGCGCTCGGGGGTGAGCCGTGACCACGGTACAGCGAAGGTCGAGCAGGTCCGAAGCGCTCCGGGCTTCACGCGCGCACCGGCCCCCGCATCTCGCGGACGGGACGTGGCGGAGCCGCGTCCGGCACCGGCCGGATCCGGGTGGAGGCGCCGGCGGAGGACGGCCCGAGGAGTCGGCCCCGCTCGTCCTCCTCGTCGACGACGAGCGGTCGATTCGCACGATCTGCCGCGTCAACCTCGAAGGTGACGGGCTCGCTGTCGACGAGGCGGTGGACGGCGCTGACGCGCTCGAGCACATCAAGCGCTCGCATCCGTCGCTCGTCCTGCTCGATGTGATGATGCCGGGCGTCGACGGCTGGGGCGTCGCGGAGCAGCTGGCCGGGGACGAAGGCACGCGGGAGATCCCGGTCGTCTTCCTCTCGGCCCGCGCGGCGGACGAGGACCGTCTGCGGGCGCAGGAGCTCGGCGCAGTGGGCTACGTGGTCAAGCCGTTCGACCCGCTCGAGCTCGCCGGGCTTGTACGGGACGTGCTCGCCCGCGTCGCACGGGGGGAGCGCGAGCAGCTCAACCGCGAGCTCTCGGAGCACGAGTGATCGCGGACGCAGCGCCGCGTGGGCACGCGAAGGCGGCTCGGTGGCCGCACCTCAGGCTGCGCTGGGGCGTGGCCATGCTGGTCGCGGTCGGCGCGCCGGCGCTCGTCACATTGCTCGCCTTCACCAGCGTCCGCACCGTCGTCCCGGCGCTCCTCTACGTCGTCGCCATCATCCTCGCCACAATCGTGGGAGGCCGGATCGGCGGCCTCGTCGCGGTCGTTGCCTCCGCCTTTCCGTTCTTCTACTTCTTCGCCTCGCGCTACGACCGCAACGAGCTCAACGCCGAGGGTGCGACCGCCCTGGTCGTGTTCGTCGTGGCGGCACTGTTCGGCAGCGAGGTGCTCGGGCGCGAGCGGGCGGCGCGCGAACGGGCGGAGCGCGCAGTGCGGCAGAGCGAGAGCGCGCTCGATGCGGCGACGCGGCTGCAAGGGGTCGCAGACGCCCTCTCCACCGCGCACACGCCGCAGGAGGTGCTCGACGCGGTCCTGACGGAGGGCGTGCGCGCCGCCGAGGCCCGGGGCGGGCTGATCGCGACGGTGAGCGACGACGGCGAGTCGCTCGAGGTGATCGCATCGCGCGGGTACGACCTGAAGTGGATCGAGCCGTTCCGGCACTTCCCGGTGAGCGGCAACTTCCCGCTCTCGGAGGCGGTGCGTACCGGCGAAGGCGTGTTCATCGGGTCGGAGACGGAGCGGGACGAGCGCTATCCGGAGCTGGTCGGCCGCTCGCAGCCGGGACACGGGCTCGTGTGCGTCCCGCTGGTCGGTGAGCGCGGCACGATCGGCGGGCTCGTCTTCTCCTTCCCGACCGACCAGGAGTTCTCGCCCGAGCGCCGGGCGCTCAAGATCGCGCTCGGGCGGCAGGCGGCGCTTGCTCTCGAACGGGCGCGGCTCTCCGCCGCCGAGCGGACCTTGCGCGACCGCCTCACCTTCCTCGGGGAGGCGACTGCGCTGCTCACCTCGTCGCTCGACCTCGAGACGACGCTCGAGCGGCTCACCGGGCTCGCGGTGCCGCTGCTCGCCGACTGGTGCTCGATCTCGATGCTCGTCGAGGAGACCGGACAGATCGAGCAGGTCGTCGTCGCCCACCAGGACCCCGAGCGCAAGCGCTGGGCCGAGGCCATGCGCGAGCGTTCCCGCGCGATCCGGATCGACGACGAGTTCGACCTGACCGCGCAGGTGATCCGCACGTCCGAGCCGGTCTTCCTCCGCGAGGTCCCGCAGGAACTGCTGGACGAGGCCGTGCGGCGCGACCCGAGTGCGGCCGAGGCGCTCGAGCACGTCTCCATTCGCAGCGCGATCACCGTGCCGCTCGTCGCGGGGGACCGCACGTTCGGCGCGCTCACGCTCGTCGCGGAGTCGCGCGAGCTCGAGGACTCCGAGTTCGACCTCGCGCAGGAGCTTGCCGCGCGTGCCGCGATCGCGGTCGAGAACGCGCGCCTGTACCGGGAGGCCGAGCGCCGCGCCGAGGCCGCGCTCGCACTCGCGTACGTCGGTGACGGCGTCGTCCTGCTCGACCGCGAGGGCCGTGTGCGCTTCTGGAACTCGGCGATCGCCGCGATCACCGGCGTCCGCGAGGCGGACGCGTTCGGGCGGCGCCCGGCGGAGGTCGTGCCGAAGTGGGAGGAGCTGACCCGGCTGGCGGAGCTCGCCGACGCCGCCACACCCGAGCGTGCGCGTCCGGTGACCGTGCCGATCCAGACGGCGAGCGGCGACCGCTGGGTCGCGGTCACGGGCGTCGCGTTCGACGAGGGCGTCGTCTACGCGTTGCGTGACGTCAGCGACGAGCGGGCGTTGGAGCGCGCGCGAAGCGACTTCGTCGCCACCGCCTCCCACGAGCTCCGCACGCCGCTGGCCGCGGTCTACGGCGCGGCCCGCACCCTGCGGCGCACCGACATCGAGATCCCGGCGGAGCAGCGCGACCGCTTCCTGGAGATCATCGTCAGCGAGACCGAGCGTCTGACCGCGATCGTCTCCCAGATCCTGTTCGCCGGCCAGCTCGAGGACGGCCGCGTGGACGTGACGACGACCGCGACCGACCTCGGCCCGTTCGCCGAAAGCGTGCTCGACTCGGCTCGCCTGCGCGCGCCCGAGGAGATCGAGCTGCGACTCGAGCAGAACGGCTCTCCCGCGGTCGCGCTCGCCGACGAGGACAAGCTCCGCCAGGTGCTCGTCAACCTCCTCGACAACGCGATCAAGTACTCGCCGGACGGCGGGGACGTGACGGTCGAGCTCTCCGGCGGGGTGGGCCGGGTCCTCCTCACCGTGCGCGATGGCGGGCTCGGCATCCCGCCGGGCGAGCAGGAGCGGATCTTCGAGAAGTTCTACCGGCTCGATCCGGCGCTCACGCGCGGCGTCGGCGGCAGCGGCCTCGGCCTCTTCATCTCCCGCGAGCTCGTCTCCCGGATGGGCGGCAGCCTCACCGTCCGGTCGCAGCCGGGCGAGGGTGCTGCGTTCGTCGTGGATCTGCCCGCCGCTTAGGCGGATCTCACCTCAGGCGGCAAACTTAGAGCCGTGTTGGTTCTGGTGGCCGACGACGATCGTGCCGTGCGCGAGGCGCTCGAGCGCGCCCTGCAGCTGCACGGCTACGAGGTCGCGCTCGCGTCCGACGGAGACACGGCCCTGGCTGCCGTCGACTCGCGCACGCCCGACGCGGTCGTGCTCGACGTGATGATGCCCGGGCTCGACGGCCTCGACGTGACCCGGCGGCTGCGCCGGCAGGGCAACCGCATCCCGATCCTCCTGCTCACCGCGCGTGATGCCGTGGGCGACCGGGTCGAAGGGCTCGACGCCGGCGCCGACGACTATCTGCCGAAGCCGTACGACCTCGAGGAGCTGCTGGCGCGACTGCGCGCGCTCCTGCGCCGCTCGAAGCCCGAGGAGCCGGGCGCGCTGCTCCGCTTCGCCAATCTCAGCCTCGACCTCGGGTCGATGGACGCCCGGCGCGGCGGCCGCCGCTTCGAGCTGACGACGACCGAGGCCCACCTGCTCGAGCTGTTCATGCGCAACCCACGCCAGGTGCTGCCCCGCTCGCTGATCTACGAGCGTGTCTGGGGCTACGACTTCAGCCACTCCTCGAACGCGCTCGACGTCTATGTCGGGTATCTCCGGCGGAAGACGGAGGCCGAGGACGAGCCGCGCCTGATCCACACCGTCCGCGGCACGGGCTACGTGCTGCGCGAGCCGTGACCCTCCGCGCGCGCCTGAGCCTCGTGGCCGCCGGCGTGGTGGCCGTCGTCGTGGCGCTGGTGTGCGCGACGACCTACTTCGTAATGCGGCACGAGTTGCGGGTCCAGCTCGACAGCTCGCTCAAGAAGGAGGTGCAAGCAGTCCAGGCCAACCCAGGCGCGTACACGGCCCCCCAGGACTTCGGCGGAAACCTCGTCGAGGTCATCGACGCGGCGGGCCGCGTGG
>Ga0308174_10001062_pt1 | contig 12338 bp, 7 predicted proteins | sample PhyPR2_FD_203894 | JGI IMG/M metagenome (GOLD analysis project Ga0308174, IMG submission 203894) | Soil microbial communities from UC Gill Tract Community Farm, Albany, California, United States - DLSLS.P.R2 | ecosystem: Environmental > Terrestrial > Soil > Agricultural land | place: USA...
AGAGCCGCCACCGCCCGTCCGCGGTCCGGACCAGGGCCGGGCGCTCGAGGGACTCGGCCCCGAACTGGTCCTTGGTCACCTCGGCCACCGTCTCGAACGAGATCCCGTCGCGGGAGCGGGCCACGACGTTCGCGATCCCCCGCCCCTCACCCAGGGGCCGGCGCCGTCGATAGGCGAGCCACCACACGCCGTCGTGGAGCACCGCCGACGGTGCGCCGACCCACGCGCCCGGCCCGGGGTCCTCGGGTGCGGCGACAACGGTCGACGCGCGCCAGAACTGCTCGACCTGAGCACGGAACGCATCCGCCCCTGGCGGCCGGTTCCGGTCTCGGGGAGCAGCGGTCACCGGAGCACCTCCGACTGGACAGTTCGGCATCCAGACTAGGCCGACGCGCGGCACCGTCGATCCGTGAACCCCGGATCGAGGTGCAGCAAGACTCCGGCGCCGTGCCTGCTCTACAGGGCCCACGCGGTGATCGTGGCCGAGCTCGTCGGCTGACGATCAGCGGTAGGCCGAGCTGCCGCGCAGCCGGGCGCCGACGGCGAGCCGCAGCGGGGCCAGTACCACGCCGTCGCGGGCCAGCCGCGCGCGCAGCTGCTTGCGGTGGCGGAGCACGCCGACCAGGCCGACCGCCCAGAACACGTACTGCACCGAGAAGGCCGCGCGGAACGCGTCGAGCGAGTACGCCGTAGAGGCACCGGGGGTGAGCAGGTCGAGCACCGCGCCGACGGCGAAGATCGTGAGCAGCGAGGCGAGGAAGCCGCCGACGTTGACCACCCCGCTGGCGCTGCCCATCCGCTCGACCGGGTTCTCGGTGCGCGCGTAGTCGAAGCCGATCATCGACCCGGGACCGTTCGTGCCCAGCACGACGACCAGCGCGATCAGCAGCGGCAGCGGCGCGCGGCCCGGCCACAGGAGCACGACGGTCCATGCGGTGGCGGTCGCGGTGAGGATGCCGAAGACGAGTACCGAGCGCCGCAACGGCCACCAGCCGCAGAGCCGCCCGAGCAGCGGCCCGACCGCCATGCCCACGACGACGAGCAGGGTGAGCAGCGCCGCCGCCGTCCCCGGTGACAGGCCCTCCCCGACGACCAGGAACGGATAGCCCCAGAGCAGCGCGAACACGGTGCCCGAGAACTGGGTGACCAGGTGCGTGTAGAGCCCGATGCGGGTGCCGGGTTCCCGCCAGGTGACCGCGAGGCTGCGCCGGACGTCGGCGAGGCCGGCCGCCGGCGCGCGCGGTGTGCCCTCGGGGGCGTCGCGCAGCGCGACGAGCACGAGCACGGCGACCACGACGCCGGTCGCCGCGGCGCCCAGGAAGGTGGCCTCCCACGACGTGCCGTGCAGCAGCGCCACCAGCGGGTAGGCCGCGACGATCGAGCCGAGCTGGCCGAGGATGCCGGTCAGCTGGGTGAACAGCGGCACGGTGCGGCCGGGGAACCAGACGTTGATCACCCGGAGCACGCTGATGAACGTCATGGCGTCGCCGGCGCCGACCAGCACCCGGGCGACGATGGCGGTCGGCACGTCGGTGGCCAGCGCCAGCACGAGCTGGCCGGCGCCCATGGTGAGGGCGCCGGCCAGGATCATCCAGCGCGAGCCGAGCCGGTCGAGAACCACCCCGACCGGCACCTGCAGGCCCGCGTACACGGCCAGCTGGAGCACCAGGAACAGCGACACCACCGATGCCCCGGCATGGAATCGCTCCTGCGCCTGCACCCCGGCCACGCCGAGCGACGCCCGGTGGAAGACCGCCACCGCGTAGGCGAACAGGCCCACACCCCACGCGGTGTACGCCCGGGCCGACGGACGGGTGGCGGTCGGGACGGCGGGCGGCATGGTCATGACATCGTCCACCCTGGGATGACGCTTCCCGGGCGCCCACGCTTCCGCTACGCGCCGTGAGGTCGCTCACCCCCCGCTCCGGTCGCGGTGGATCCGGCCGCCTCGGGCCCGGCGGAGACGGCCGCCGGCGCGGGGCTCCCGCCGCCCGTCGCCACGGCCGGGCGGTGCTCCTCCCCCACCGTCGGCTCGTCCTTGGGCCGGCCGCGCCGGTGGTCCCAGACGTCGCGGAGGATCACCTGGATCATGCTGGCGACCGGGATGGCCAGCAGCGCGCCCAGCATGCCCATCAAGTCCGCGGCGATGAGGATCGCGACGATGACGGTCAGCGGGTTGAGCTTGACCGTGCGGGCGAAGATCAGCGGCTGGAGCAGGTGGTTCTCCAGCTGTTGGTACAGCACGAAGAACACCAGGACGACGATGCCGGCCGTGCCGGAGTGGATGAAGCCGGCGATCACCGCGACCGCCCCGCCGATGGTCGCGCCGACCAGCGGCAGGAGGTCGGCGATCCCGACGAACAACCCGATCAGGCCGGCGAACGGCACCCCGAGCACCAGCAGCACGACGTAGGTCAGACCACCGCAGATCACGCTGATCAGCAGGTTCCCCGAGATGTAGCCGGTCACCGACTTCGCGCAGTCGGTGCCGACCCGGCGGATCCGCTGCCCCGTGGCCGGCGAGAACAGCGCGATCGCGCCGTCGACCAGCTGCGGGCCCTCGAGCACGATCAGGTAGGCCAGCACGATGACGGTGACCAGGCCGACGATCCCGCTGGCGACGCCCGACAGGATGCCCGCGGCCGGCGCCGTCAGCCCGCTCGCGAAGGACTTGATCTTGTCCTGGTTGTTCTGCACCCACTGCAGGGCGTGCGTGCGCTGCAGCAGGTCACCGATCGGCCCGCGCCCGGCCTTCGCCGCGGCGATCTGGTCGGGCAGCGAGGTGGCCAGCTTGGTGCCCTCGCCGACCAGCGGGACGGCGAAGGCGGTGAGCAGCGCCGCCAGCAGGATGAACACGACCAGGAAGACGAGGAAGGTGGCCAGCGCTCGCCGTCGTCCGCCGAGCAGTCGGCGCTGCACCCAGCCGACCACCGGCGCCAGCGCGACGGCGAAGAAGGCCCCGATCACCAGCCAGGTCAGCACCTGGCGGATCTGCAGCACCATGTAGATCAGCAGTGCGGTCGCGAGCAGGAGGCCGATGGCGGCCAGCATGGTGCGGACCGGTACGGGGCGCCGGTCGCGGAGCACAGGAGTCGAGGTCACGGGGCATCCCGTGCCCAGCCGGGCGGCCGGTCACGCCCCCGCCGGGTGGAGATCTGGTCACATCGCCGCGGCCCGTCGTCCCCCTGCGCTTTTTCCCACGAAGGCACCGCGCTTTTTCCCACGAAAGCACCGTGGTTTTCTGGGAAAAGTCGTGTTCGGGGCGCCGAATGGGCTGCGGTGGCCCGAGGCCGATACAGTCCCGAATCGATGGGTGGACTCGTGTCTCCGACCGACGACCCGGCCGTGGAGGATGCACAACGCCGCGGCCGGATCCTCTGGGCCCTGGCGGCGTCGATGGCCGAGAAGGGCTACCAGGCCACCACCATCGCCGACATCGCCCGCCTCGCCCACGTGTCCAAGACGATCGTCTACGCGCATTTTCGCGACAAGGAGCACTGCCTCCTCGAGCTGTACTCCCGCGCCACCGACCGGGTTCTGGAGACGGTCCGCGAGGCGCAGGAGGACGCCCACGAACAGGGCCTGGCCTGGCGCGACCGCCTCCGCACGGTGATCGTCGCCTACTTCGCCACGCTGGCGACCGGCCCGGCGGTGGCCTGGGCGGCGCTGGTCGAGGTGCAGGGCGCCGGCCGGTCCGCCCTCGCGCAGCGCCGCGAGGTGCTGGAGCGCTACGTCGACCTGCTGTCCGCCGTCGCCGACGAGCTGGCCACCGACCACCCCGACGAGGTCCGGACGGTCGACCGGCGGCTGATCCTCGCGGCCGTCGGCGGCATCAACGAGCTCATGCTGGCGCGGGTGGAGCGCGGCGAGGCCGAGCGCCTGCCCGAGGACGCCGACGTCGCCGCCGACGTGCTGATCGGGCTGCTCGAGCGACGCTGACGTACCCGCACGTCCTCCGGGCGGGTGAAAACGCCGCGGCCGTCCCCCGCTCGGAGCTGCCGCTGGCCCCGCAGGCTACCGGCGAGCAACCCTGGTCTCGTAGGCTCCGGCGGCCCTGTACGTACGGACCGGAGGACGAGTGACCGCATCCCCTGCGATCGAGGGGGGCCCCGAAGCGCGGTCCGAGCGGTCCTTCGCGTGCCTCGACGGTCTGCGCGCACTGGCCGCCACCGCCGTCGTCGTCACCCATGTCGGCTTCTGGACGGGCAACTACACCCCGGACGTCGTCGGTCGCGTGCTCGCCCGCTGCGACGTCGGTGTGCCGATCTTCTTCGTCCTGTCGGGCTTCCTGCTCTCCCGGCCGTTCTTCCTCGCGTCGGTGCGGGGGCGCCCCGGCCCGCGGCCGGCGGCCTACCTCTGGCGGCGCGGGCTGCGCATCCTGCCGGCCTACTGGCTGACGGTCGCCGCAGCGTTCCTGCTCCTCCCGGGTAACCGCGGTCTCGGCTTCGGCGACTGGGTGCGCTACCTGGGCCTGCTGCAGGCCTACTCGACCAAGCACTTCGCCGAAGGCCTGAGCAACACCTGGAGCCTGACCACCGAGGTGGCCTTCTACGTCGTCCTGCTCCCGGTCGGTGCGGTCCTGATGCGGCTGTCCGGCAGCCATCCCCAGCGGCCGCGCAGAGCGCTGCTGCTGCTCGTCGCGGGCGCCGTCGCCGGCCTGCTGTGGCTGGGGTGGGCGCGGGCGGCGGGGCCGTTCCCCGTGCCGGTCGACATGTGGCTGCCCGGCTTCGCCGGCTGGTTCGGCGCCGGCATGGCCCTGGCGGCGCTGTCGGTCGCCGACCGTGCGTGGTGGCCGGTGCGGCTGGCCCACTCCCTGGGCTCGAGCCTGGCCACGTGCTGGGCCGCCGCCGGCGCACTGTTCTGGATCGCGACCAGCACGCTCGCCGGGCCCATCACCCTCGCGCCGCCGACCGCCGCGCAGGCGATGTTCAAGAACCTGCTCTACCTGCTGGTGGCCGGGCTGGTCGTGCTGCCCCTGGTCTTCGGCGACCAGAGCCGTGGCAGCACCCGCCGCGCCCTCGCCAGTCCGGTCGGCCGGCTCCTCGGTGAGGTGTCGTACGGCCTGTTCCTGATCCACGTGGCGGTGCTCGCCCTCGGCTACCACCTCCTCGGTGCGCCTCAGTTCAGCGGCGACTTCGTGCTGGTGCTGGTGCCCACCTGGGTCATCAGCACCGCACTGGCCACGGTCGTCTACTTCGGGTTGGAGCGTCCGCTCAGCCGGTGGCGGGGCCTGGTGCCCGACCGCCGCCGGGAGACGCCGATCAGCGAGGCGGCCGTCGCGGCCAGCGCGGTGAGCACCAGCGCCTGAGTCGCGGGCTCGCTCGCTCCTCCGACGGTGAGCAGCACGACGCCGGCTGCCACGACTCCTCCACCGGCGATCGCGGCCAGCACGCCCTCGCGGGCGCCGCGGGCCACACGGCCGACGGTGACCATCGCGACCCCCGCCACGAGGCCCACGGCTCCGCCGACCAGACCGAGACCGGCGAACAGCGCGAGCGCGACCCCAGCCCGCGCGGCCCGGCGGCCGCTCGGCGCGGGCGACTTCCGTCGGGACGGCAGCAGCGTCAGCAGCAGGAGCAGGACGACGGCGGCCGCTCCCCCGCCGAGCGCGGTCCGGTAGGCCGTGCCGGGCGTGAACACCAGGTGCACGACGCCTGCGGCGCCGGCTGGCAGCACGTAGCCCTGCTGCCAGCCGTCGACGGCGCGGCGCTGGAGCGGGACACCGTCAAGCGTCGCCGTCCAGCCGTCGTTGCCGTTCTCCGGCACCACCAGCAGGGCCGGCGCGGCCCTGCCGGCCACCGCCACCTGCCGGTCCTCCGCACCCCAGGTGAGCACCCGGCCGGCGGTGCGGACGCCGTCGGTCGCCGGCGGGCTGCTCGCGCTCGTGAGGGTGGCCGAGCTCGCGGCGAAGGCATCGGTGGACGCGACGGCGAGCCGGTGCACCCCCGCACCGAACGGCGGCAGCGACGCCGTGCCGCAGAGTGCGACCGGTTCCGGCTGGAGCGACCGGAGCGCGCCGAGCGTCGTGTGCAGCGAGGTGGCGTAGGACCGGCCGTCGATGCGGACGACCGGGCCCTCGCCGCAGGGAACGTCGACGACGGCGCGCGCCGGGGACGCCTTCAGACCGCTCACCACGACCTCACTGACCCCGACGCCCAGCGGCGTGTCCGAGCGCACGTACGGGTCATAGGAGGACAGCCGGCCGATCAGCGGGAAGCTCAGGACGAGGGTGTCGGTGACGATCGGGGCGAAGGTCGCGGTGCCCGTGGCGTCGAGGCGCACCGGGCGGACGATGCCGCCGTCGCTGACCCCGACGGTCAGGGGGGCCGAGGCGGCGGTGCCCGGCGTCAGGACGACGCGGATGGAGTCGACGGTCCGCCGGGTGTTCCAGTGCAGGGTGAGCGAGGGAGCCGGGTCTGCGGAATCCGCGATCCACGCGGTGGCCGGGTTCCCGTCGACGGCGGCATCGGCGCTCGCCCGCGGGTCGGGAACGGAGGCGCTGCTCGCGGTCACCTCCGGCCCGCGCGGGCGCGCCGCCTCTGCGATGAGCGCGTCGAGCGCCGGGCCCGGCCGGGGCAGCACGGTGGCGGCGAGCGAGAAGCCCGACGCCGCGGTGACGGTGAAGACGCGGTCGATCCCACCCGGTTCCTCCGCGGCATGGACGAGTGCGGGGCTGCAGCGCGGGCGCCCGGTCGGCTCCGCCGCGCAGCCGCTCGCCGCAGGCCCCGAGGCGTCGAACGCGTAGGCGGTCGCGCGGACACCGGGCGCCGGGGTGACGACGGTGCGCGAGATCGGCACCCCCGGCACCACCACCTCGGCCAGCGCGAGCGGACCACTGCCCGCCGCGCCGATCGTCAGGCTCCGGGTGCGCGCGGCCGGCAGCGCGACCGGCTGCGGATCGGTCGTGGCGCGCAGCGCGACGATGCGTGAGCCACCGTCAGTGCGCACCCGCAGCACCGGCGCCGGATCGATGCCGGCGGGAAGCCGCACGGTGATCGCCGCGACGTCGACCGGGTGGTCGAGGTCGAGCCGCCACCAGGCACCGGCCGAGCCCCCAACCTGGACCGCGGGTCGCCAGGCGGTGGTGGGGTCGCCGTCGAGCGCGGCGTAGGGCTGGTCGGCGGGCTGGGCCCCGCCGAGGCTGCCGGCGTCGGACGCGGAGCCGGAGGCCGAAACGGCGCCGCCCTCGACGGCGACCACGCTCTCGCCCAGCGAGGCGCCGGGGTACTCGTAGTCCCGGGCCGCCGCGCCCAGCCGCAGCGGGTCGCCGGCCGTCAGCCCGGCCGAGGTCGCGCCGTCGATCCGCCCGAACGTGCGCTCCCGGCGCACCTGGGCGTCGCTGACCATCGCCGTGCCCGGCCGTGGCGTGGAGCCGTCGGGAAGCAGTGCGGGCCGGCCGGTGAGCAGGCCGCGGTCCTCGAGGGCGAGGATCGCGTCGGGGCCGCCGACGACGGAGATCGCGTCGGCCAGCGGGGTCGTGTAGGCGAGCGGCACCGGGTCCGCGACCGCGTAGATCTCGACTGCGGAGCGCCGCGCCATGAGGAACGAGTCCAGCACGCGGTCGCCGATCGAGGTCGCGCCGGGCACGAGCGGCCCGAAGCCGGCGGCCAGCGCCAGGCCCGGCGAGTCGTCGAGAGCGCGGTGCACCAAGATCGACCGCGCCACCCCGGCCGTTCCGGCGTCGAGGTCATTGCGGACGACGAGGTAGGAGACGCCGGCGCGGGCGAGGTAGCGGCTCAGCCCCGGCGAGCCCTCTCCGCGCACGAGCCGCTGCTCGATCGCGTCGAGCATCCGGATGTGTGCCGGCGGGGTGAGGGGCACCGCGTTGCGAACCTCCCACGGCGAGCGGGCCAACGGCTGCATCGGCTCGTCGCCCGTGCTGCCCCACGCGTACGTGCCGAACGAGGACGCCGGCACGAGCAGCGCCCGACCGCTGGTGCGCGCGCCGGCGAGCCAGTCGGCGGTCTGCCGCCAGTACCCGGGGATCGCCGAGAAGCCGGTCGGGGCCGCGAGCCGCCCGTCGATCGCCGGCGCCGAGGCCGCGATCAGCGCCAGTACCAGCACCGCCAGACCACCGCGGCCGGCGACCCGGACGGCGTGCACCCAGCGCGTACGCGGCACCCGGCCCGCCCAACCGGCCAGCACCTTGCCCAGGTGCGCGACGCCCAGCGCGAGTGGAAGCCGCAGCAGCGGGTCGAACTTGTGCACGTTGCGCATCGGGGCGAGAACCCCGTCGAGCGCGGTGTGCGCCGGGCCGGCGAGCAGGCCCTGGACGTCGCCGAGGTGCCCCAGCGTGACCAGAAACAGCCCGGCGAACAGGCCGAGCACGAGCCAGGCCCGGTCCGGCAGGTCGCGGCGGACCAGCCCGACCAGGCCGGCCGTCGCCAGCAGCACCGTGCCCGCGATCGGGAGCGCATCGTGCACCAGCGCCCATCCGCCGGGCCACAGGGGCCCGGACAGGTCGGCGAGGTAGGCAACCCACTGGCTGGTGCCGCGCAGCACGGCCAGCAGCCCGGTCCGGCCGGTGGTGGTGCCGGCGTTCTCGATGTAGTCGAGGAACGGCGGGCTGTACCGGCCCAGCAGCAGCAGGGGGCCGGCCCACCACGCCGTCGCCAGGCCCACCGACACCGTCCACCAGCCCATCAGCCGGCGCCGGCGCGGACCGCGTGACCGGGTCAGCAGCCAGAGCGCGGGCAACGGCAGCACGGCGGCGGTGGCGACCGCGTTGACCCCGCCCACGCAGAAGACCGCCAGGCCGGACAGGGCCGCGGCCCGGCGCGGTGACCCCGTGCGCGCACCGACGACCAGCGGGATCAGCACCCAGGGCGCCAGCGCCATCGGCAGCAGTTCGACCGACGTCGCGCCGAGCCCCGAGATCATGCGAGGCGCCAACGCGTAGACGAGGGCGCCGAGCAGGCGCGTGGCCGGGGAGCCGATCCGCAGCCTCCGGGACAGCGCCATGACGCCGAGGAAGGCGACGCTCAGCAGCAGCGCCATCCACAGGCGCTGGAGCACCCAGGGCGCGAGCCCCGTCATGTGCCCGAGGGCGAAGAACGGCCCCATCGGGAAGAGGTAGCCGTACGCCTGGTCCTGCACCTGCCCCGCGAAGCCCTGCGACTCCCACATGCGAACGGCGCGGCCGAGGAACGCCCACGGATCGACGACGAGGTCGAGCTTCGTGTCGGGAAGGATCCGGCCCGGCTGCTGCGACAGCGTCAGGCCGACGAAGGCCAGGCAGACCGCTCCCGAGCGAACCGCGCGCAGCAGTCTCGCCCGGACCAGGGGATCGGCGGCCGGCGGAGACGCCGTGGAGCCGTTGCGCCGCGGCGGCGAGGGCGGGACCGCGCCGGTCCGGTCCTCGCCGCCGCGGGTCAGCACTGTTGTCACGAGCGGTCCACCGGGGCGACCGGCGGGTGCCGGACGCCCCGACTGCTCACTGGACCCCGACGCTCCGGTCCGCGCCCTCGTCCGCGCTCTCCCGCGCACCGGACCCGGCCGCGTGCACGCCGGCGGCGGGACGGCGGGCCAGCAGCGCGCCGGCGATCAGCGCGACCACCCCGAGTCCGACCAGGAGCAGCGGCAGCGTGGTGCGCACCATCGTGATCTGGCTGCGGGACTTCGCCGCGCGATCGGCGCCGACGGCCACGGTCTGCGGAGTGCCCGAGAAGGTTCCGTTCAGCAGAGTGACGCCGGTGGTGCCGTCCGGGCCGCGGAACACCAGGTTCGGGTGCTCCTTGATGTCGACGATGACGCCGCTCTTCGGCTCCACCCAGATGGTGCGCTCGTTGTCGTAGACGACGTCGGCGGTGACGCCCGGGCCGCCGGGGTTGCCGACCATCAGGCCGGTCACGTCGGTGGTCTGCACCACGGTCTGCGGGATCGTCTGCTCGAACGCGTACACCGCGACGCCGTGGACCGTGTCGGTCCCCGTGAAGCGGGCGGGGAACGCCTTGTCGGCGGTCGCGTCGAAGACGTCGTAGGCCCTCTTCTGGGTGTCGAAGGGGAAGGTCAGCGTCAGGCCGGTGATCTTCTTCCCGTGGTCGTCTCCGATCTTGGCGGAGGGGCAGTCGACCGCCGCCGCCGTCTTCCGGTCGACGCAGACCTGAAAGGTGGTGTTCGGCGTGATCGCGAGGTCACCGCTGTCCTCCACGGTCGAGCCGAACTTCCAGACCGCGACGTCGCTTCCGGCGCCGTCGGCGGTGGGCAGCCCGAGGACCTCCTGACGGACGGTCACCGGTTCACCCTCGTGCTGCTTCTGCTCGCCGATGTTGAAGTAGGTCGCGTGGGGGTCGACGGCCACCGGCTCGGCGGTCTGCGCCAGGGGCAGCTTGACCAGGGCGGGCCCGAGGAAGAGCACGCTCGCCAGGGCGCCGGCGAGCAGGAACGCTCCCAGCGCCAGCAGGCCCAGGCCGATGGGGCGTCCTCGCATGCGGTGTGGCTCCTTGTCTCAGCGCGACGGCTCCGACGACGTCACGGCGCGGCAACCCTACTGGCGAGTAGTCAGATGTCCAACAGTGGTTGATACGGACGAGTACTGCGATACACGGTTTCGTGGTACCGAGTGGTATCTCCCTTCATGCAAATTCACCCGTTCGGGTTAACGCCGTCGTGACTGACACTCTGACATCGGTCGATACCGTCGGGTATCGACACTTCCCCGGGCCGCTGTACCTCCGCCGAGGTGGCCACTCTAGCGAGTTCTGATGCCCCCAGCTGCACGTTTCTAGCGACCGGCACCTGCACCCGTATTGTCGCTGTCGCCTACCGGTCGCGAATTCGGGTGCCGCGTGCTCTTTCTGGGGAAGCAGGAGAACTGACGGCAAGAATGGTTGTTACTCGCAGGTAGTCTCCCGCGGTGCGCACACGATCAACGTCGATCGACGTTCTCTTCGTCAATTGGCGGGACGCCTCCCACCCCGACGGCGGCGGCTCAGAACGCTACGTCCACCACATGGCGGAGGGGCTGGCGGCTACCGGCCTCGCCGTCACCATGTTCTGCGCCGCCCACGACCGCGCGCCGGCCGACGAGGAGATCGGCGGAGTGCGGATCGTGCGCCGCGGCGGCCGGCTCGGGGTGTACCTGCGCGCGCTGCTGTTCGTCGGCACGCACCGGGCCCGCCTGGTCGTCGACGTCCAGAACGGGCTCCCCTTCGGCAGCTCCCTGGTCACCCGGTCGCCGGTCGTCGTCCTCGTCCACCACGTGCACCGCGAGCAGTGGCCGATCGTCTTCGGCCGTCTCGGGGGCGCGATCGGCTGGTGGCTGGAGTCGGTCGCGGCGCCGCGGATCTACCGGCGCAGCCGCTACGTCACGGTGTCGGGCGTGACTGCTGGCGAGCTCAGCGACCTCGGTGTCGATGTCGGCCGGATCACCGTCGTTCCCAACGGTCTGGAGCCCGCCCCCGCGGTCGCCGCGGTGCGCTCGGCCGAGCCGCGGCTGGCGATCCTCGGCCGGCTGGTGCCGCACAAGCGCGTGGAGCACGCCTTCGAGGTGGTCGCCCGGCTGCAGCCGCGCTGGCCGGGGCTGCGCCTGTCGGTCGTCGGCGAGGGCTGGTGGGAGCAAGAGTTGCGCGCCGCCGCCGAGAAGCTCGGGGTCGCCGAGCTCGTCGACTTCAAGGGGTTCCTCGACGAGCAGGCCAAGCACGAGGAGCTGGCCCGCGCGTGGGTGCACCTGTGCCCCTCGGTCAAGGAGGGGTGGGGCCTGGTCGTCAGCGAGGCCGGCAGCCACGGCGTCCCGACGGTGGGCTACCGGGCCGCCGGCGGCCTGCGCGAGTCGATCCTCGACGGGCGGACAGGCCTGCTGGTCGACGATCTCGACGAGCTGACGGCCGCTGTCGACCGGCTGCTCACAGACGACCGCCTCCGCACCCGGATGGGCACGGAGGCGGTTCGCCACGCGGCGTCCTACAACTGGCCGGCGAGCGTCACGGCGTTCGCCGGCGTCCTGTCCGCCGCGGTCGGGGATTCAGCCGTTGGAGCCGTAGTTGAGGACGTCGCCGTACGTGCCGCTGTCCTGCGTCCCGGGGGCGTTGACGGTGGTGTCGCTGCTGGCCGTAGCCGTCTTGTCGGGGTTGGCGGCGGCGGTGATGCCGACCACGGCGACGACGCCGAGAGCGGCGCCGACGACGAGGGAGACCAGCGCACCGGTGAGCGACTTCATTCTTTGACCCGTTTCCGTAGGGGGCGACGACGGAGCGTCACCGTAGACGGCCGCCAGAGGATCCACAACGCCGCCGCGGCGACCGCACCGAGTGCGCAGGCGTGAGCAACCACCACCAGGGTCACCCGGACGGGTGCCGGACCGGGGGGGCGCACGGCGCCGGGTACGCGGTAGAGATCCA
>Ga0308174_10001064_pt1 | contig 12333 bp, 11 predicted proteins | sample PhyPR2_FD_203894 | JGI IMG/M metagenome (GOLD analysis project Ga0308174, IMG submission 203894) | Soil microbial communities from UC Gill Tract Community Farm, Albany, California, United States - DLSLS.P.R2 | ecosystem: Environmental > Terrestrial > Soil > Agricultural land | place: USA...
CAGGGCGCGATGGCCGCTTCCGAACGGATTTTCAGGCTCTTGGATACCAAGCAGGGTGTCGTCTCGCCGTCGGTCGCAGCATCATTCCCGGATGGGCCGGTTGACATCGAATTCGATCATGTATGGTTTGCCTATAAGGGCGAAGACTGGGTGCTGCGCGACGTGAGTTTCCGCGCCGCTCCCGGCGAGACAGTCGCGATTGTGGGGCACACAGGCGCAGGCAAGACGACCTTGACAAACTTGCTGCTGCGTTTCTATGACGTGCAGAAGGGCGCCATTCGAATCGGTGGAGTCGACGTACGGGACTTCGATCTGGTTGATCTGCGCCGCCATTTCGGTGTCGTGCTGCAGGATCCCTACCTGTTTACCGGAACGGTCGGAAGCAACATCCGCCTCGGGACTCGGGAAATCTCAAGCCGGGACGTGCGGGAAGCAGCCGAGCAGGTGAACCTGCTGGACTTTATTGAGGAACTGCCCGAGCAGTTCGATACACCTGTGCGCGAACGCGGCAACGGGTTCTCTACGGGCCAAAAGCAGTTGATCAGCTTCGCCCGCGCACTGGCGCACGATCCGCGTATTCTGATTTTGGATGAAGCAACATCAAGCGTGGATACAGAAACAGAGTTGCGCGTCCGCGAGGCCCTGACGAGGCTGGTGGAAGGGCGTACGTCGCTGGTGATTGCGCACAGGCTATCCACCATTCAGCGCGCCGATCGTATTATAGTGATGCACAAAACCCAGTTGCGTGAGATGGGCACACACCAGGAGCTGCTGGCGCGGCATGGCATCTATTGGAAGCTCTATCAACTGCAATACAAGGAGCAGGAAATTGAGCGCCGCGAAGAACTCACGCCGCAGTAAGGTCTGCAAACCGCCCAACCGATTGGGACGGGCCTTCGGCGGGCTCAAGGTACGCCCCAAGCTGGTTCTGCTTCATAACCTTTTCTTCTTCCTGCTGGCCGTTTCCGTGTATCTGGCGGTGATTCCGGTCTTTTCCGCGCATATCGCCAGCGCGCGCCAACGTGAACTGGAGCTGGCGAAGCAAATTTTCGGCGCAAACCTGCCGCTAAAGAATAGCGACACGCAGCCAGGATTGGAGATCTACCAGTTTCGGGAAGGCACCTGGACCCAACTGGGGCTTTCACCGGAGGGTCAACAATATTTAAGCGCCCATCCCACGCAGCTATGGCAGCAGGGGCCGTATACGTTGTTCCGGGTGGGCGAGCACCCCGGCTCGTTCCAACGCATACGCTTGTCTCCCGAGTTCTATGAAAAGGCCCTGTGGCAGGCGCGTGTGAGCTTGTTTGTAGTCCTGGGGCTCATTTACGTGCTGGCCGTAATTGTGATGGAGTTCTTCATCATGCCGCAATACGTGTACCAGCCGCTCCAGTTGATGCTGGACGCCGATGAAGCCACCCAGCAGGACGACCGAAGCCGCGAAATGATCGATGACAGGTTTATTCTGGACGATGAGATCGGCCAGATTATGCGATCCAGAAATGCCGTGATCGCTAAGCTGCGCCAGCACGAAGATCAGCTTGCCGACGCCCTGCAGAAACTGGAGGAGCAGGATCGGCTGGTGAGCCTGGGTCTGTTAAGCACCAGTGTCGCGCACGAATTGAACACGCCGCTGGCGGTGCTACAGGGCTCCATCGAAAAGCTTTCCGAGACAACACGGGACGGACAGACGCAGGACCGCCTGGCGCGCATGCTTCGTGTTACCCAGCGGCTGCGCAAGATCAGCGAGAGTCTGGTCGACTTTGCGCGAGTACGGAAGCAGTCCATGGAGCTGGTTCGTTTGAAACCGCTGATCTGCGAGAGTTGGAATCTGGTTGCCATTGACGAGAAGGCCTCGACGGTCACCTTTCAGAACGAGGTAAACGAACCAGAAACCGTCATGGGGAATCCGGACAGGCTGATTCAGGTATTCGTCAATCTCCTGCGGAATGCGCTCCTTGCGGTGGCGGGGGATGGCATTATCCGCGTGGAATCGAAGCTGGTAAAAAAGGGCGGCCGCCATTGGGTCTGCTGCCGGGTGCTGGATAATGGGACCGGTATTCCGGAGCATGTGCTGCCGAACTTGTTCGAGGCATTTGTCAGTACCCGGCTGGATGCCCGCGGGACGGGGCTCGGCCTGACCGTTGCGGAAGGAATTGTGACGCAACATGGTGGCACCATTAGCGCTTCCAACCGTCCCGAGGGAGGAGCCTCGATAGAAGTGCTGCTGCCGGCAGCTATCTGAAACGCGCCATGAACGATTCAGCCGCCCTAGCCACCAACCTCATCGACGTCGCCGTATTGGACGATGACCTGGATTTCCGTAACTATATTGAAGACCTGCTCCGTGACGAGCGCAGATACCTCGTTCGCACCTTCGCCACCCCCGATGAATTGTTCGCTTCGGCAGAAACCCGGGTGCCCGACATTGTTCTGCTGGATATGAAGATGGGCGAATCGACGGGAGACCAGGTCGTCGAGCAACTTCTGGCGCGCTGGCCCGAGCTCTGCATCATCGTGGTGACTGGCTATCCGTCCTTTGAAGACATGCGCACTACTTTTAAATTGCACGTCTTCGACTATCTGGCGAAACCCTTCTCGCTGGCGGAGCTGAGAAAGACTCTGCAGAATGCCGTCGAGAGATTTGGCCTTGGGCAGGCACTGCAAGATCGCCTGCGTGAACGACTGGGCCATCGCATCAAGCTGCTTCGGGTGGAGCGTGGCTGGTCATTGAAAGACTTGGCGACATCGGCGAAATTAAGCGTGTCACAGATAAGCTCCATTGAGCGCGGCGCAAACCTGCCCAGCATCGAGAGCCTGCTTGCGATCTGCCGCGCATTTGAACGCAGGCCCTCTGAGATACTTTCTTCTATTGGCTTTTGATGAATTTTATTTTTTTGAGACGCGCTGTTTGCGCCGGCCCTGTTTTTGTATTCGGACTAGGGGCATTTACCTCGGCCCTTTCCCAATCGGCGACCGAGCCGCCAGCCAAACCGAGTGCTTCCGCGTTTCCCTGTCCCGAGAAGCTCACGTACCGCATTGAATGGCACTCGGTCGCCGCCGGCACAGCCGTTGTCCAGCTCTCCAAGTCTGCTCCCAGCAACTGGCAGTTCGATCTCAATCTGCAGAGCGCAGGTTTCGTGACCCGATTGTATAAAGTGCTAGACACGTACAAATCGGTCACAACCAATCACTTTTGTACGTTGAGTACCTTCCTGGACGCCCAGGAGGGCAAGCGCCATCGCCAAGGCCAGCTGACGTTCCAGCCAGCCCAACACAAGGTCAATTACTACGAGCACGACCTGGTGAAGAATACGACGGAGAGAAAGACCCTCGATATTGCGCCCTGTACACACGATGTCGTTGCCGCCCTGGCGACCCTGCGTGCGCTGAACCTTCAGCCCGGCAAGACGGCGATGCTCCCGGTCACCGATGGAAAGAAGATGGTGAATGCAAGAGTTGATGCACAGGCGAAAGAGAACATCACGGTGGGGGGCAAGACGTACTCCGCGATCCGTTACGAGGCGTTTCTCTTCGACGACGTCCTTTACAAACGACGGGGCCGCTTATTCATCTGGACAACGGACGACGCGGATCATTTGCCGGTTCAGATGCGAGTGCAGTTGGGGTTTCCTATCGGTACCGTGACGCTGGAACTGGATAAACAGGAAAAGATGTAAGCTGCAGTTCGCTGAAGCGAATTGGTTCTTCACGCAACATCCAGGCAAATTGATACGTCATCATGTAAATATGAAGCTGCGTCTTGGCCTGCTGGCCGTGTGTTGTGCGTTCGTTTTGCAGGCACAAATGCAAATGAATGCCTCGCAACTGGCTGATTTTCTGCGGTCCGAGCTAGCGCTGAAGTATCACACTGACAAGCAGATTGCGGAGTACTTGAAAAAGGTTACCTTGACGGAGAAACTGACCGACAAGGAGATCCAAGATCTGGAAGCGCAGGGCGCCGGTCCAAAGGTGACACAGGTCCTGAAACAACTCCAGACGAAGTCGGAGACTCTGAAGGCGCCTCCGAAAGACCCTACGTATTCGCCGGCTACTGCTCCGGACAGTAGCGCGCCCGCGAGCGGACCGGGTTCGGTCCGAATCGGCCCGAAGCGAGAATTTCCGCCGCCTAGCTCTGTCCGGCAACAGGAGATCCTGGACGCCATCAAGCAATACGCGCTGAACTATACGCAGAATTTGCCGAATTTCATCTGTACGCAAGTTACGCGCCGCTACGTGGATTTTGACCGTAGCGACCGCTACCGGATCATCGACACGGCGTTCACGCACCTGAGCTACAACGGGGGCCACGAGGACTACCGGACGTACTCCGTCAACGGCCAGATGGTCGACTACACAAGCATGGATCAACTGGGTAAGCGGGGAGGAGCGGTTTCCAATGGCGAGTTCGGTAGCCTGATGCGAGAGATCTTTGAGCCAAAGAGCCAGGCGGAATTCAACTGGGACCATTGGGGGACGATTCGCGGCAAGCTGATGGCGGTTTACAACTATTTCATCGATAGCGGCCATTCCCAGTACTCGATTTCTTATGAAGACACGCAGAGAATCATCACGGCCTACAAGGGATTGATTTATGCCGACCAGAACACGGGCGCCATTTCGAGAATCACCTTTACTGCCGTCGATATTCCGAGTTCATTTCCAGTCAGGTCGGCGGTGGAGATCCTGGACTACGATGACGTGGAGATCAGCGGACAGTCCTACATCTGCCCTCTAAAGGCCGACGTACGGCTCACGGCAGGAAATCAAAAAACAAAGAACGAAATTGAATTCCGGAATTACCGGAAGTACGGGACCGAATCAAGCATCACGTATGACACTCCGGATGCGTTACCGGCCAGTCAAACACAGGAGCAACCTGCGGCTGCGGCCAAGAATGCGACTGGCGCAAACCAGACCAAGCCGAAACCAGTCCCCCAAACGGCGCGGGAAACTTCGACTCCTCAAACGCAGCAACCGGCGAAGCCGTCTAGCCCCTGGTCGCTGCCGACGCCACCCCCGCCGCCTCCGCAATAGCACCGACAGTGCGGTCGAGAGCCGTGGAGCGATCACTGTCTTCGACTGTTACAACATGGGCCTTCGGTCCAACAGGGCTCCAGCGTGCCAGCATCCGCGGGCAGGCGTATCCAGCGAATACGGAGACGAGCGGAATACCTCCGGCTGCGGCCACGTGCTGTCCGGCGGAGTCATATCCCACATACAGCTTGCTTTGAAGGATATGGCTGGCGAAGGATGCATAGCTGCCATCATGCAAGTGAAGGAGCGGAGGTGATCCGAGGCGCTCCACCAGTGCATTCACCCGGGCCAGTTCTTCCCCTCCCGCGCCGCGATCGAGCAATATCGGCCGGTTGAGGCGCAGCAGCGCCGCAAGAATTTGGTATTCAAATTCATCACTGATTCGTTTGTTCGCGTTCTCGCCCACCCCGAAGCTGGCGGTAATCTCGGCAATCTTGGTACGCGGCTCCGGAGCAAGATAGGGTGTCACGCCTTCCACGTCGAACACTTCGGATATCCACTCGGCAGCAAGCTGAGGCAAGGGTGTGAGAAGTTCTCCCCCGAATGCACGGCTCTCAAAAAAGAAATAGCGTGTGTTGTCGCAGACAGGCAGCAGGCCCAACTGCGTCAGGCGCGAGTCAGGGTCGATTACGATACTGCGCGGCTCATCGACGAGAGTGTGCAGCTCCAGCGCCGCCGCCAGACGGTCGCGAAGCAAGCCCTTGCGTCCGTAGCTGACCGGTACAGAAACAATGCGCTTGTCCTCCGCAAACAGTTCCGCGTTTTTTTCCGGGCCCACGAAGCAGATTTCGGCATCGGGAAAGCGCTGCTTCGCGGCAGCCAGCGCAACGCTGGTGACAGCGATATCCGCTCCCAACGTCACCCGTGACAACACGAACACTCGATTCACCTCGCCGCCCGGAAAACGGCGCACCTGGCGTATTCGCCGGTAGCGCAACAGCAGTTCATCGGAGCGGTAATCAGGGATAGCCCTCGAAATAACGTGCGAGAACAGCTGTGCGTAAACATCGCAAAGATGCGGCTCGAACAGGTCGCCCAACTGCTCGATCACAATACCGAAGAAGGCGCGTGTGGCCGCCGACGCCAGCGGCCCGTCCTCCTCATCCAATGCCCGCTCAACCAGAGCGTCCAGGGCGCGAGCGGGCCAGGTTCCATCTCTAAGGCAATCGTCCACGATCGCCTGTGCAAGTTCAATTGCCGATATACTTCCCAATGATCAATCCCAGCTTTTCCTTCACTGCGGCGGGGATGACAGCCCGGTCGGTGATAATTGCGTGCTTCAAGGAGGACCCGCACTTACAGGCACGGGCCTCCGGCATGTCGGCGACTACGTGCCGCACCAGCTTGGCGGCATTTTCTGCGTTCTTGTTCAGATTACCGATAATCTGATCGACGGTAACGGCGTCGTGTTCTTCGTGCCAGCAATCATAGTCGGTCACCATGGCGATCGATACATAGCAGACCTCAGCCTCGCGCGCGAGCTTCGCTTCCTGCAGATTCGTCATCCCGATGACATCCATGCCCCAGCTTCGATAAACATTGGATTCGGCACGCGTGGAAAACGCCGGTCCTTCCATGCAAAGATAAGTCCCTCCTTGCTTGCTGTTGATGCCGACCTGACGCGCAGACTGATGAACAAGACCCGACAACTGCGGGCAGACCGGGTCCGCGAAACTAATGTGAGCGACTATACCGTCCGTAAAAAACGTGGACGCGCGGCCGCGGGTGCGGTCAAAGTACTGGTCGGGAATGACGAAGTCCAGCGGCGCGTGTTCCTCTTTCAAGGAGCCGACGGCGCTGAGTGATAGGATGCGCTCGACTCCCAGCATCTTCATGCCGAAAATATTGGCGCGAAAATTCAGTTCGGATGGCGAGATGCGGTGGCCTCGACCATGCCGCGCGAGAAACGCTACATCCTTGCCTTCCAGCTTTCCGACGATGTAAGCATCCGAGGGCTCACCGTACGGTGTCATCAGCCGCATCTCTTCGTGTGCTTCGAATCCAGGCATGTGATACAGCCCGCTGCCTCCGATGACGCCAATTTCAGCTTTCTTATTCAATCTGCTATCTGCTCCTTCATGGAATATCTATTTCTGTATCAGCTCGAGCAACACGCCCCCCGTGGATGCCGGATGAACAAACACATACGTGTGGCCGCCGGCTCCTTGTCGTGGTTCATTCACGAGACGCGCTCCGGCACTTTGCAAGCGGTTCGCTGCCGCAGCCAGATCATCGACGCGTAGCGCCACATGGTGGAGGCCCGGTCCACGCGCTTCGATAAATTTCGCAATAGTCGAGCTCTCGTCGGATGCCTCAAGCAGTTCGACTCGCGCAGAACCCGTGCCGGTTCCGGCCGGGAGCATGGCCACATGGACCCGCTCAGCCTCGACCGTCTCTCTACCTTTTACCTCCATCCCGAGCACGCCACCGTAGAATCGCAATGCTTCTTCCAAGCTGCGAACTGCGATTCCGAGGTGGTCAATTTCTACGCTCATGGGTGGCACCAGCCATTCTCACCTGTAAATGTTCAAGTGCGGCGTAGGGATCTTGCAGCCGCCGTGCGACGCGCCCGGCACAATGCAGAAGCTCATCTTCGGGGATCGCGGCCATCAGGCGTTCGCGCAGCATGTCGCGCAAGCGAAGAGCCCACCGCTCCGTCTGACGTTCGGGACTCGTCTGCCTTTGGAAACGCGATTCAATACAGGCCAGGACGTCCTCTATGCCTCGACCGGCAAGTGCCGCGACACGGCAGACGGAGGGGTTAGGTTCTGAGGAATGAGCCAGGCTCTGCATAAATTGAATTTCTTGTTCCAGACGCTCGGCTCCGGGTTGATCGGCCTTGTTAATTGCAAATACGTCCGCGACTTCCATGATACCGGCCTTGATCGCCTGAACATCATCGCCGAGTCCCGGCACCAGCACCACTACCGTCACGTCGGCTAACCGTACAATGTCGATCTCATCCTGGCCCACACCTACGGTCTCAATCAGAATGACATCATAGTGCGCCGCGTCGAGAAGCAGAGCTAGTTCCAGCGTGCTTTGCGCCACTCCGCCGAGCCGTCCGCGGGTTGCCATAGATCGGATGAAAACACCGGAGTCCTGGTGGTGGTCTGCCATGCGGATACGGTCCCCTAGAATTGCCCCTTTCGAATACGGACTGCTGGGATCGATCGCAATTACACCAACTGTTTTATTCGATTTCCTAAGCAGTTTTGTCAGCCGATCCACAAGGGTACTTTTCCCTGCCCCTGGCGGGCCCGTAATTCCAACCACCATGGCGCCGCCGGTGTATGGAAAAAGCTCTGCGAGAAGATGACGGCCTGCCGAACTCTGGTTCTCAAGGAGCGTCGCCGCCCGCGCAAGCGCACGGGGATCACCCGAACGAATCCTGGAAAACAAACCGGCCGTCACTGATTCAGAAGTCAAGCTACTCTTTCAGCAGTTGCCTGGCGATAACGAGACGTTGAATTTCGCTGGTTCCTTCACCAATCGTGCAGAGCTTCACATCCCGGTAGAATTTTTCCACGGGGTAATCTTTGATGAATCCGTAGCCGCCATGGATCTGCAGCGCCTCATCAGCTACTTTAACCGCCATCTCCGAAGCAAAGAGCTTTGCCATGGCTGATTCTTTCGTAATTCGCTTGCCGGCGTCCTTTCGGACAGCCGCTTTGTAGGTCAGCAGGCGAGCAGCCTCAATGGAGGTCGCCATGTCGGAAAGCTTATGCTGGATGCTTTGGAACTCCGAAATGAATCGACCGAATTGCTTGCGCTGCTTCGAGTACTTCAGAGCCGCCTCAAAAGCGCCAGTGGCAATGCCGATGGCGAGCGCGGCAATCGAAATTCTGCCCCCGTCTAGAATGCGCAGGCTATCGACGAAACCTTCACCCGCCTTACCGAGGAGTTGCGACTCGGGCAACCGGCAATCTGAGAAAAGAACCTCGCCAGTAGCGCTGGCGCGCATGCCCAACTTGTTTTCCTTTTTTCCGACACGAAAGCCAGGCGTATCTTTTTCTAAAATGAAAGCCGAAATGCCGTGCTGGGACGCCGAACGGTCGGTGACCGCCATAGCCACGCATACATCTGCATGCTGAGCGTTGGTTGTGAATGTCTTGCCACCGTTCAGTAGCCACTGACCGTTCGTGAGAGTTGCCGTGGAACGTGTACCCGCGGCATCGGAGCCGGCTTCAGGCTCGGTCAGTGACCAGCAGCCGATCCACTCTCCCGAAGCGAGTTTGGGAACGTAGCGTCGGCGCTGATCCTCGTTACCCGCCAGATAGATATGGTTTGTGCAGAGCGAGTTGTGAGCGGCGATAATCAGGGCTACGCTTGGATCCACGCGTGCCAACTCTTCAATAATGATGGCGTATTCGATGTAGCCGAAACCCGCTCCGCCCAGGTCTTCCGGGAAGATCGCGCCCATCATGCCCAGCTCGCCAGCTTTCTTAACGACGTCTAGCGGGAAAATCTGGCCCTCGTCCCACTCGAGAACGTGCGGCCTGATCTCGGATTCAGCGAAGTCATGCACTGACTTTCTGAGCTGGCCCTGCTCCGGGGTAAATTCAAAATCCATAGTGGGCGGTTCGTCCGGTTAGACGCCTTATCCATCTGTCTTGAGTCTCAGGCGATCTTACCATCCGCTGTACAATACTCGCTGAATTGTTTCCCTTTATCGCTCAGGAGGCTTCAAATTCTACGTCGATTTTCAACGCTTTCAAAAAGTCACAAACCGCGTTTTCTGCATTTTTCTGAGCTTGCTTTAAAATCCCCATGCCCAGCGCCGCAGACTGAAGATCGTCTATCGCCGAAAGCCGCGCCCTGTGCTCCAGGTCGGGATCATAGGGAATCCACGGGGTCCACCAGGTAATGTGACGGTCCCACACTTTTGTCTGCTTCTCGTCGATATACGTGTTAAACAGTTTGGCGCGCGGCAACCGGATCGTGACCGCGCGCTTGCCCGAGAACGTAATGTCGCCTGGTTTCATGGTCGCCAGGTCTACTCCGGCCTCTGCTTGTCCCTGCACCATTAAAAGGATTGATTCCTCTCCAAACGCTCCGCGCGGCTCGGTCAGGCCTACTACGCGCTGCAAACTATACCGGACAGTTACCAACTCGTTTAGTTGCTTGACTTGAGTGATCACGGAAGCAGAATTTAACGAGCGTAGGGCAGAGTTTGAGGAGAAATGCAGATACAGAAGATCGACGGCGAGCACGACGGCCAGAGCAACGCAAGCCGCTACGCCGATAATTTTCCACTTCATGAGTAGTTCAGTTTACTCGTACCGGAGAGCCTCCACAGGATCGAGCCGCGCAGCCTTACTGGCGGGCCAGATTCCAAAAAACAAGCCAGTTCCTGCGGAAACAAAAAGCCCCAGTACCGCGGCCCATAAAGGAACGGTGGCCGGCAAACTAGAGAATACCAAGCGGCTCACCAGGGAAATAATCCAGCCAAAAAGAATACCCATTATTCCGCCAATTCCCGTCAGAACCACGGCTTCAATCAGAAACTGTAAAACGATGTCGGTCTTGCGCGCTCCGATTGCCTTGCGGATCCCAATCTCCTTGGTCCGTTCGGTCACCGATACCAACATAATGTTCATCACGCCAATGCCTCCAACCAGCAAACCAACGGAGCTCAGCACCACCATCACCAGGGCCACCATCGAAGTAATCTGCCGGAAGTCGCTGACCATTTGCTCGGCCGTGGACACCGCGAAGTTATCTGGCGCGCTATAAGGAACGTGGCGATCCATGCGAAGAATGGTTCGAACCTCATCTTGTGCCTGGGGCAGCCTGCCTGCCTTCGCCGTGACCACCAGGGCTAACTCCTTGGCAGCCGGGTACATCCTGCGCATCGTGAAGTAGGGCAGCAACACACGGTTGTCCTGGTCACCGAAGAAGGAGGCCGCCGGACGGTTCAAGGTTCCAATCACCTGAAACATGTGGCCGTCCACAGAAATCGACTTCCCAATCGGATCCAGATTCGCAAACAAACCCTTCTCGATATCCGCACCGATCACCGCGACGGGAACCCGCCGTTGATTCTCTTCGTCGGTAAAGAAGCGGCCAACATGGATATCGGCTTGGCCCTGGTCGGCATACGCTTCGTCAACGCCGGTCAGATTTACGCCGTACATGTCGTTGCCGCCATAGCGTGCATCGATAAAGTTGTTGTTGGTGAACAGCATCGGCGAAACCTCATCGCAGGCGTCGCACCGTGCATTGAGGTCCAGAACGTTGTCGTAATTTAGATCTTTACGGGTGCGTTCCTCCGCCGTCAGATTTGACGCTCGAAAGCCAACTGGAAATTTGAAGACGATGATGGAATTTGGACCGAAGCTGCGAAGCACCGCCGTGATAGATGAATCCAACCCCGTCAGGATCGAACCGACTCCGATGATGGTGCCCGTCCCCATGACGACGCCAAGCACGGTCAGGAAGGCGCGCAGTTTGTGGGCGCGAATGGTTTGTAACGCAAGTGCCGTACCGTTGACGATCGCTAGCCAGTTCACGATTAGCGCTCCACTCTTAGCGCTTCAATAGGATCTAACTTCGACGCTTGTCTGGCTGGATAAATGCCAAAAAACAACCCCACTACCGCCGAGAGCCCAACTCCGATAACGACCGACGACCAGGGTAGCGCCATTGGCACGGGCGTGGCTTTCCGAATGATAACGGCGAGGGACCAAGCAATGATAACGCCCATCAGTCCGCCCGTGGCTGACAGTGTCGCCGACTCGACCAAAAATTGATTTAATATGTCTCGGCGCCGTGCGCCCAGCGACTTGCGAATGCCTATCTCTTGCGTTCGCTCCGTCACGGCCGCCAGCATAATGTTCATGATTACGATTCCGCCGACTACCATGAACACCGATACGACCCCCACCGCCGTAGCCGCAATCGCCGCGGTCAGTCGCTGCCACAAGCTCACAAAAGTATCTGACGAGAGAATGGAAAAGGTGTCGTCCTGATTCGGGCGAAGATGCCGGAAGGCGCGTAGCAGCATCCGGGTTTGATCTTCGGCTTCTATTAAACGCTGCTGGTCGATCGCCTTCGCCACCAGACGCATTCCCTGTCTCGAGCCATAGCGCTTGAAGTAACTGTCGATCGGAATCATCACGAAGTTATCCTGCGACTGCCCGAAGACACTGCCCAGGGACTTCGCGACCCCTACCACTTCGAACGGCACGCCATCTACTTGTATCGTCTTCCCGATCGGGTCCCGGTCCATGAAGAAGCGATCTTTTAAATCACTACCTATAAAGGCAACGCTCGCGTGCCGGCTCACCTCGTTCGCCG
>Ga0308174_10001065_pt1 | contig 12331 bp, 14 predicted proteins | sample PhyPR2_FD_203894 | JGI IMG/M metagenome (GOLD analysis project Ga0308174, IMG submission 203894) | Soil microbial communities from UC Gill Tract Community Farm, Albany, California, United States - DLSLS.P.R2 | ecosystem: Environmental > Terrestrial > Soil > Agricultural land | place: USA...
CCGCTACGACCGGAAGGCGACGTATTGACCGTCGCGCCGGCATCGGGGCTTCCGCTTCCGCTGCCAGCGGCAAAGACTACGCTCGGCAGTGCCAGCATCGCCATTGCTGCCAGAGTCCGCGCTTTCATGATCGATCTCCCTGCGAGTGCAAATATTGGAATCCGCGCCACAACGTCCTACATCGACGCCGTGGCGCGGATTCATTGCTGCACGGCAGGCCGATCACGGCTGCCGCTGACCACCCTGATGCATCGGCTGCTTCTGCTGGTTCTGCTGCTGCTGTCCCTGCGCCTTACCCTGATCGTTACGCGGATTGGTCGGGTTCGAATTACCTTGCTTCGATGACGGCATCGTTTTGCTCCTTTCCAACGTGGTTAGGGACTGACGATTACGCATACAGTGTTCCCGAGAGCGCTAAAAGCGCTGCTTCGTAGAGCCGTCGGTGTGCTGATCGTCGTGCTCGCGACCATAACGGTCGATGAGCCTGCGGGCCTGCTCCACGCCCGCGCGAAGCGCTTCATCCCGCGTCGCCCAGTTGGGACCTGTCGTTTCGACGTTCGGCAACTGTACGGCACGGCTGTCCCGCGACGCCTGTATGCGGGGCGTCCAGTCGCCCGTTTGAGTCTGCTCGGTGGTCACTGTGACGTCGTATCCCGCGAAGGAAAAACTTTCGCTTTGCATGAGTTCTCCGTGCGCTTGTCTAAAGGACAACTGTGCAAGCAGACGCTGTGCCGCAAGTGCGGTGGACCGTTCCTTGCTGCGCAATATCGGCTCAAACAAGAAATCACTCACGCTGCAAATGAAAGCCACGATCGTCTCGCACGAAACGCCGCCCCAGACTTCTTCAGCCGAGATCCATCGCTTCAGGTTCAAGCTGGACGACGGAACGGCTGCGCCGCTTACCGAATCCATTTCGCTAAGAACGGCGCGTGTGATCGTCGATAATCTTGCCGACGGGAACGCCTTCATCAAGATGCTTCACGCGATCGTCACGGCGGAGCCGAACGAGTATGACTTACTCGTTGGCAAGATATTCCCGGATCATTTCACTAACTGCCCGAACGATGATCGCCGCATGCCGGGGCCGGAAAGCGAAGGTCGGCCGTGACCAAGGACGCTCCTTATTGCGAGGGACGCGGGCGCGCCAGAAAGCGGTCGAGCTGAGCGGCGAAATTTTTTCCATCGCGAGGGCTATAGGGAGACGGTCCGCCGGTGGCAACGCCGCTGCTGCGTAGCTGGTCCATCATCGAGCGGATAGTCAGACGTTCCTCTATATTCTCCGCGCTGAACCATTCGCCGCGCGGATCGAGCGCATGGCCGCCTTTAGCAAGAACTGCAGCGGCAAGCGGAATGTCGGCCGTTACGACGAGATCTCCCGCTTCGGCCAGCTCGACGATGCGCGCATCCGCCACATCGAATCCCGAAGGAACCTGCACGGACTTGATGTAAGGCGATGGAGGCGTCCGCAAGGACTGATTGGCGACGAGCGTTACGCATACCTTGACGCGCGGCCCCGCGCGAAAGAGCATGTCTTTCACGATGGCAGGACAGGCGTCGGCGTCGACGAGAATGTGCATGATGCGGTCTTTGGGGACTGCGAGCGCGCGTTATGCTTGATGCGCTCGCACCGTCATTTCACGCCTCCGAATCCGGCTTGCTGCGCGGATGATCGCTGCTTGCAGTGGGATCGACGTCAGGGTCGATATGATCGTTCTCCGGCGTATAAGGCCCTTGTTCAGGATGGTCCTTACCCTTCGGAACGAGCGATGCATCCATGCTCCCGTGCTCGCGCTGCTCGATCGTGCCGTCGGCATTCTCCTTCACATCGCCTTCGCCAAGAGTCTCGCGGCGCTTGTCGGCGCGCTCGACCGGATCGGATGGTTCAGGGTTCATTGCATTGTCCTCACAGAGAGAAGGGCGACGCTGCGCCGCCCTTCGCGGTCATTAGTCTGCGCTGCCGAGCTCGCCGTGCTTGTGCGAATGCGTAGCCGCGTGCACAAGTTCATAGTGCGCGCCTTTTCCGCTACGCGTCGGCGGGAAGTGCTCGCCTTCCACGCACGTGACTTCAAAAGCCGAACTGCCGTTGCCTTCTTTCACGACGCGATAAATCCCCGAGGTTTGCACCTTTTCACCGGGTTTATGTTGCTCGGCCATGCATGCCTCCATACGAGTTGTGGTGGCACTGCCGCAAGCAATCACCATTCCGCGCGGCGTCCGATTGTCAGCGACGACAGCAGCTTGAGCAAGCTGTCCACATTGACCGGCTTGACGAAGTGATAATCGAATCCGGCCGATTGGGCACGAAGCCGGTCCTCGGCCTGTCCGTAGCCCGTGATCGCGATGAGTAGCGGGGTGCTTTCGCCTTTGCGCCGCAGACGCCGCGCCAGTTCGTAACCGTCGATATCCGGCAAGCCGATATCGAGCAACGCAACGTCCGCCTCGAATGCAGCGGCGGCAAGCGTCTCTTCCGATGAATACGCTACGCGTGCGACATGTCCTTCAGATTCGCAAAGCATCGCGAGTGAATCGGCGGCATCACGGTTATCGTCAACAACGAGTATGCGCAAAGCGGCGCGCGTTTCGAGCGCGTTCGTCTCCGAAAGCGCGAGCGCCGAATGCCGTTCGTGATGATGCAGACGCGGCAATCGCACGGTCACGGTGGTGCCCAGTCCGGGTCCAGGACTTTGCACGGTAATCGTGCCCTTGTGCATCTCCACGAGCTTCTTGACGAGCGATAGCCCGATGCCCAACCCGCCGTTGGAGCGGTCCAGCGTGCGCTCCCCTTGCGAGAAGAGTTCGAAGACCTTGGGCAGCAGGTCCGCTGAAATGCCGGTGCCCGTGTCTGCAATAACGATGGACACCCATTCCTGATCCGCATTCACGCTGACCGAAATATCGCCATGTTCCGGGGTGTACTTGCTCGCGTTGTTCAGCACGTTGACGAGGATTTGCGAGAGCCGCGTGACGTCCCCGCAGACCCATGTCGTCGCATCGGGAACGTCCACCTGAATATGCTGACCGCGTGCTTCGACCATGCCGGCAATGGCCTCGACCGCGTGATAAACGGCCGTGCCGACGAGCACCGGCTCCGTCTGCAACGCAATGCGTCCTTGCGTGATGCGCGACACTTCAAGCAGATCATCGACGATGCGCGTCATGTGCTCGACCTGTCTGCGCATCAATTCGATCAACTCGCAGGTATGCGATGAAACGTTTTCGTCTTTTTGCAGTAGCGCAATGGCCGTGCGCAATGGCGCCAGCGGATTGCGCAATTCGTGCGCGAGCATCGCAAGAAATTCATCCTTGCGGCGGCCCGATTCGCGCAGCATCAACTCCATGTGCTTGCGCTCGGTGATGTCGATCACGCTGCCGATGATGCGCAAGGGCTTGCCGTCCTTGCTGCGCTGAAGCAAGGCGCTGCCTTGCATCCATTGCTCGCCGTTCACGTTCCACACGCGGAATTCGAACTGTTCCTGCGGGTCTTCGCCGGATGCCAGGCGTCGCAGGTAGCGGTCGAGGGCCGAAGCGTCGTCGGGATGCACGCGCGCAAGTGCCGCTTCGTAGGTTAGCGTTTCGCTCTGTTCCGACGGATGTTCGCCGCTCATTTCGAACAGCAGCGTCCATGTGGCGAGTTCGAGCGAGACGATATGAATTTTCGCGGCTTGCATCGCGACCGTCAGGCGCAGGCTGCGAGCTTCGATGGCTGCCTGCGCTTCGTATTGCGGCGTGACATCGGTGGTCGTGCCGAACCATTCCTGCAGCTTGCCTTGCTCGTCGTACAGCGGCGCAGCCTGCGCCTGCACCATGCGAAACACGCCATCGCGGCGATACATGCGAAACGTCAGCGTGCGAGGGCCGCCCTGATGCAACGCTTCGAGCCATGTGCGATGCGTGCGATCGCGGTCATCGGGATGAATGAAATCCAGCCAGCCCCAGCGCGAAAGTCTGTCGCGATGCGCGCCCGTAAACATCTCCCATTCGCCGCCGGAAGGACGAATCTCGCCGTTCGCATCGGCAGACCAGACGAGCGCTCCCGTCGATTCCACCAGCGCGCGATAGCGTCGTTCGCTGAGGCTCAGACGCTCTTCGTCCGCGCGTTGCTCGCTGATATCGAAGCTCACGCCATAAACGCGCGTGAGCACGCCTTGCGCGTCGAACTCCGGATTGCCGCGCATGCGCAGCCAGCGTCGCGATGAGGGATTGCCATCGCGACGGCACGCCAGCATGAAATCGAATTCGAACGGGCCGCCGTAGCGCAACGCATCGGCGAGCTTGCGTTGAAACGGCTCGCGATACTCGGGCGCTACGCGGTCCCAGATATCCGAGAGCATGACTGATTCGGTGCCCGGCGGAAACGAGTAGAAATCCGCGAGTTGCGCCGTCATGCGCACGACCCGCGCTTTCATGTCCCATTCCCACGCGCCCATGCGCGCGCCGGCGAACGCGGCCTGCAAACGCCGTTCGCTGGCTTCGTAAAGCTCCCACGCGTGCCGGCACTCGTGTATGTCGATGGCGACGCCGACCGTATCGCTGATTTTGCCTTGCTCGTCGCGCCGCGCCTGAAGATGCAGCGTATGCCAGCGGAATTCGCCGTCATGGCGCAAGAGACGCACATCGACATCGCGCAGCAGCGCGTGGTCGCGCATTTGCCGCAGTGCGTCGAGGACGGGCGCGACATCGTCGGGATGGACAAACGCTTGCCAGTGCCGGCGGGCCAACTCCTCTGGTGCAATGCCAAGGTAACGGCATGCCCAGGGATTCCCGTACTGGATGATGCCGTCGCGCGCCGCCCGCCACACGAACGACGGCAGGAAGTGAGCAGGATCGTGCATGAGCGTCCTTGCTTCGGTTGAAATGGCGAGGCGCGTCGCCCGGCGCAGCGTGACGATGTTGCGTTACCTTGCTTCCGAAATTGCACGGATTCCATACTGCAGGAATCCGGCATGCAGCGCCGATTCGGCGCGCTGCACCTGCTGCTTCCCTTAACCGTCCTCGCCGACCCCGTTTGGATCGGGCAACGAATCGCCCTTGCCAGTCGGCGGGGCAGGTTCGTCTTTCATTGTCCGCTTTTGTTCGTCGCTCAAATGGCGATCTGCTGTGTTGGGATCATCGGTCGTCTGCCTGGGCGGGGTGGAACGTTCGCTATCCTGCGTCATACGTGCTCCTTTAATTGATCAATGCAATTGAGATGACGCGCTGGTCGCATCGCGCGTGCCCGGTTCGAACGCGGCAGATAGCCAGGCATATCCGATGCTGAACCGACCCTTCCTTCTTACGTTTGACTCCTCCACTGCTTATGACTTCGATTCCTCGCAGCATTGCGGCACTATGCGCCGCCATGCTTCCACTAACCACACACGCGGCCACGGTCACGGCTTCGCCTTATGGCGCGACGCAACAGGGGCAGTCTGTCGTCCAGTACACGCTAGCGAATGCGCGCGGTGTATCAATGAGTTGCATCACGTACGGCGGAATCGTCACGCGCCTGGACGTTCCGGACCGGCTCGGGCGTCGCGCGGATATTGTGCTCGGCTTCGCGTCGCTCGCGGATTACGAGCGATATAACGGCAACATTCACTTTGGCAGTCTCATCGGGCGCTACGCCAACCGCATTGCGCAGGGCCGTTTTACGGTCGACGGGCACAGTTATCAACTGCCGGTCAACGATCCGCCGAACACGCTGCACGGCGGGCCGCACGGTTTCGACGAAAAAGTATGGACGGTTGTGCGCACCTTTCAAAACACGAGCGGCGCGGGCGTCCAGTTGCGCTATGTAAGCCCCGATAACGAGAATGGCTTCCCGGGCACGCTAACGGTGGACGTAACCTATACGCTGAGCGATGAGAATGAAGTGCGCATTGATTATCGAGCGAAAACCGATAAGCCGACGGTCGTGAATCTCACTAACCATAGTTATTTCAATCTGGCGGGCGAGAGTAGTGGCAGCGTCGAAAACCAGCTCATCATGATTGCCGCATCGAGCTATACGCCGGCACGCCCGGATTCGATTCCAACCGGGGAGATTGCCTCCGTCGAAGGCACGCCGCTAGATTTGCGCGCGCTGACGCCTATCGGTGCGCGTCTTCGTTCCGCCTTTCCTCAATTGCACTACGGGCGCGGCTATGACAACAACTACAAGCTCAACAAAAGTGGTCAGCACGAAGGCGAGCCAGGCTTCGCCGCGCGCGCCTATGACCCGGCCAGCGGCCGCGTGCTCGATGTCTATACGACGCAACCGGGCTTGCAGTTCTATACGGCGAACGGGCTCGACGGCAGCGCGGTCGGTGTATCCGGGAATGCGTATCGTCAGACCGACGCTTTCGCGCTGGAAGCCGAGCATTTCCCTGATTCGCCGAATCACCCCTCGTTCCCGTCGACCGAACTCAAGCCCGGTGACGAGTATCACGAGGTGACCGTATGGAAGTTTGGCGTGCGCTGAGTGAGTCGCCGCATACGTGAGTCGTCGCCTATGTTAGTAGGCTCCAGAGCAGCGAAGTGAGCGCGAGCCCGACGACGGATACGATAGTCTGGAGAACGGACCAAACGGCGACGGTCTGCTTGAGTTTGAGACCGAAGTACTCGCGCACCATCCAGAAACCGGCGTCGTTGACGTGGCAGAAAAACACGGAGCCCGCGCCGATTGCGAGCGCCATCAGCGAGTTATGCGTCGTGCTCAGACCAGCGACGACGGGAGCAACAATGCCTGCGGTGGTCGTTGTGGCGACCGTCGCGGAGCCCGTTGCCTGGCGCAGCGCGACGGCAATCAGCCATGCCAGCAGAATGAGCGGCAGATGCGCTCCGACCGCGATCTTGCCGATCGTCGCACTGATGCCCGCCGTGACGAGCGTCTGCTTGAGGCCGCCGCCTGCGCCGATAGTCAGCAAAAGCGCCGCGATGGGCGGCAGGCTCTTGCGCAGAATGCCGCCCACGCGTTCACGCGCCATGCCCCGCGACCAGCCCAATGCGACGATTGCAAACAGCACCGTCAGCGTCAGTGCGACAAGCGGCTCCCCGACGAAGTCGAGTGTGTCGTAAAGCAGCGTATCTTTCGTGAGCGCGAGCTTGGCGACGGTGCGGCCGAGCATCAGCAAGACCGGCAAAAGAATGGTGATGAGTGAGATTGCAAAGCCGGGCGTCGATGCGCCGTCCGCATGTTCCGTGAAGAGCTTGCCGATTGCCTCGGGCTCTTCGACGTGCATGCGCCGGGACAGCCAGATGCCATAGAGCGGCCCCGCGAGAATGACGGCCGGCACGGCGACGATCAACCCCAGCCCGAGCGTGAGACCGAGATCCGCATGGAGGGCGCTCACCGCGATCAGCGGGCCCGGGTGCGGCGGCAGTAGCGCATGCAGCGTCGTCATGCCGGCTAGCGCGGGAATCGCAATGCGCAAGATGGGTTGTTTCGAGCGCCGCGCCATCACGAAGATGATCGGCACCATCATTACGAGGCCGACTTCGAAGAAGAGCGGCAAGCCGACGATGATCGCGACCAGCGCCATCATCCACGGCAGACGGCGCGGCGTGGCGTGATCGAGCAGCGTCGTGACGAGCCGGTCCGCAGCACCGGATTCGGCCATCAGCGCACCGAGCATGGAGCCGAGCGCGATGATGATGCCGACATCGCCCAGCAATGCGCCCGCGCCTTTGCTAAAGGCCTGCGCGATGGCTTCCAGCGGTTCGTGAGCAGTGAAGCCCGCGGCGAACGTACCGACCAGTATCGACAGGAACGGCGCGAGCTTCAGCACGCTGATCGAGACGATGATGATTGCAAGGCCGAGCGCGCATGCAATCAGAAGTTGTGTGTCGTGGGCCGACCACGGAGCGAGGGTTGTCGTTGGATTCACAGTGACCTTGAGGTGACGCGCATCGGCGTGAATGCCGATGCCATTACGGATGGCTTTCGCACTTTATGTCGATGCTGCCGTGTGCGCGAAGCCCCGTCGTAATAGCATTTTTCGCGACGCCGGTCGAAAGGACGCTGTGCCTCGTGTCTACCGGTTGCCACCACCCTCGAACGCATGCGATGCTCGCTCTGCTGCAGAGCTGAATCGATAAGGCGCGGCACGAGCGAGACCATTCCGGTTCATCACCCTTGGAAGGAGTGAACATGATGGCACTGTCGCGGTATCGCGCGACGCTTGACGCGTCGCAACACATTCCGTTCAACGCGCGCCGTCTGCTGGGCGCATGGGTTTTGCTCAGCGCGGCAAGCGCGGCTTATGCGGATGCACAAAGCGGCTATGTGGTGCCGCCGCCGCCAAGCGAACTCTATGGCGAATTATTCGTCGCCGTGCAAACGCAGCAGATCTATCCCGACCAGAAGACGTTCGTCGACGCAACGCCGAAGATGGACCCCGCGCAAATCAGGCAACTCTATCTGCAGCAGCGCGTCGTTCCGGGCTTCAATCTATCTGCGTTCGTCGCGCAATACTTCACGCCGCCCGTCGATCAGGTCATCACGCCGCCGCCGAATCAGACGCTGCGCGAACATATCAACTGGCTCTGGCCGGCGCTCACGCGCAACACGGCCACGGTGCCGCCCTACAGCACGCTCATTCCAGTGCCGAAGCCCTACGTTGTACCGGGCGGACGTTTTCGCGAAGGCTACTACTGGGACACCTATTTCACGATGCTCGGCCTGCAGGAAGCGGGCCGCGAAGATCTCGTCGACGACATGCTCGACAACTTCGCGTATCTGATCGACACCATCGGTCATATTCCCAACGGCAACCGCACGTATTACGTGAGCCGCTCCCAGCCGCCTTTCTTCTCTTATATGGTAGCGCTCGCGGCGCACAAGGAAGGCGGGCGCGTGTATCAGAAGTATCTGCCGCAAATGCGCCGCGAATATGGCTATTGGATGCAGGGCGCGAATACGCTGCAACCTGGCGCGGCCGTGCGCAACGTCGTGATGCTGCCCGACCGCACCGTGCTCAACCGCTATTGGGACGAACGCGATACGCCGCGCGACGAGTCTTATCTCGAAGACGTGCAAACGGCGACTTCCGTTCCTAGCCGTCCTGCGAACGAGGTGTATCGCGACCTGCGCGCCGCTGCCGAAAGCGGCTGGGATTTCAGTTCGCGCTGGTTCGGCGACAATCAGACGCTTGCCACCATCCGCACGACATCCATCGTTCCTGTCGATTTGAACAGCCTCATGTTTCACCTGGAAACGACGATAGCGGCGGGTTGCGGCGAGGCACGCGACTTCGGTTGCGTCGCCGAATTCGTGGGCAAGGCGGCCAGGCGCGCGCTCGGCATCAACAGGTATCTCTGGAATAACAACGGCTATTACGGCGACTACGACTGGAAGCTCGCGCAGCCGCGCAATAACCCGTCAGCCGCGATGCTTTATCCCTTGTTTGCAGGGGCCGCGTGGCCGGAGCGCGCCCACACCACCGCGCGCACTGCCGAAGCATTACTGCTCAAGCCAGGCGGTCTTACGACGACGACCTTCAACACGACGCAACAGTGGGATGCACCCAATGGCTGGGCGCCGCTGCAATGGATCGCGCTGCAAGGGCTGGGGCGTTACGGGCGCGGCGATCTCGCGCAGCAAATCGGCACGCGCTTCCTGTCCGATGTGAATCACGTCTACGCGACTGAGCAGAAGCTGGTGGAGAAGTACATCGTGGATGGTGCGGGGACGGGAGGGGGCGGGGGCGGCGAATATCCGCTGCAGGATGGCTTCGGATGGACCAACGGCGTGACCTTGCGTCTGCTCGATCTTTACGCGCCTGGACAATAAAGAGCGTCAGGGTGAACCGGTGATAAGCGATGGCGGCTATAGCATGCCGCCATCGCTGCCAACCAATGCTTATTCGACGCCTTCCACCACGCGGAAATCACGCTCGCAGGCATCGCCGAGCACTCGCAACGCTTCCTGATACTTCTCGCCGTTGAAGGCCGAGACGGCTGCATCCATCGAATCGAACTCGACGAGCACCGTGCGCTCCGCAATGCCCGCGCCCTGCACCGTGGAGGCGACACCCCGAACCAGCACGCGGCCGCCGCCTTCCTTGATCGCTACCGTTGCGAGCTTCGAATATTCCGCGACTTGCTCGGGGTTCATGATCTTGCGGTACGCGCTGACCCAATAACCTTTTGCCATCTGAATCTCCTGATGTTCGTTGAGCGCCAGGCGCTATGGAACGAACGCCGGCGCTGCAGCGCCTGGCGTTCGTCGCGAAGGGGAGCATAGCAAATATTCGCCTTTCGGTTAGGTGCCGCTCGACGTTGCGCCGAGCTGTTTAATCCGCTGCGTATTTGCGATCCAGTTCGTCATACAAAGGCTTGTTCACGAGCCTTTGGCGCTCTGAGAACGGCGCGACGACAGCGGGGTCTTCATCCAGCCTGCCTTGTTCCTTGAGCGCGGTCAGCGCGGTCTGCATGCCGCGCACGGCGCTTTGCAAGGCGGCATTCGCATAGAGCACCAGACTGAAGCCGAGCCGCTGAAGTTCGTCGCGGCCCGTGACGGGCGTCTTGCCGCCAATCACGATGTTGATGAGTTGCGGCGCATCGACGAGCCTGGTCAAGGATGCGATCTGCTCTGGCGTTTCGATGGCCTCGATAAAGAGAATATCCGCGCCTGCTTCGACGAATCTGTTTGCCCGTTCGATTGCAGCATCGAATCCTTCCACCGCGCAAGCGTCCGTGCGCGCGATGATCTGAAAGTTCTCGTCTTCGCGTGCGTCCACCGCGGCGCGGATCTTGCCGAGCATCTCGCTCGTCGAAATAACGCCCTTGCCGGCAAAGTGGCCGCATTTCTTGGGCATTATCTGATCTTCGAGTTGTATTGCGTCGGCGCCGGCGCGCTCCAGCGTGCGTACCGTATGGCGCACATTGAGCGCATTGCCGAAGCCTGTGTCGGCATCGACGACGAGAGGCAACTCGACCGCATCGCGTATGCGTGACGTGTGTTCCGCGATTTCCGCAAGGCCCATGAAACCCAGGTCGGGCATGCCGAGCGACATGTTAGTGACGCCCGCGCCGGTAATGTAGAGCGCCTCGAAACCGAGATCGGCGGCGACGCGGGCGCTCATCGCATTGAACGCGCCGGGCAACAGCAGGCCGCGACGTGCGCTGACGAGTTCTCGGAATGCGGCGCGGCGGCGGGAAGAAGTGGTCATGGCTATAGAATCCGCAAAGAATAGGAGTTCGGCGTTTGGGCATGGGCTGTACGCAATGCCGTAGCCTGCATGTTAAAGCGTGCAACGCTTCGGCGCTTACCGCAAGCGTGGTTGTCCCTTGCCGCTAAGTCTTGTCGAATCGGAACAATGCGCGCGGTGCGTCGCGCAGAACGATGGCGCGCGATGAATCATCCCGAATCCAGCGGTCCAGCGCCTTGCGCGAATCGTCGTAATTCACCAGCTCGCGATGCTGCGTATGCGGCCAGTCGCTACCCCATACGAGCCGCGAAGCGCCGAAGCCATCCAGCAGCGCGGCCGTGAGCGTCTGTCCAAGCGACGTCCCGCTTTCTCCTGCGACGCTGCGGTAAGCGGCGGACAGCTTCACCCACACCCGTCCTGTCGATGCCGTCGTGAGCAGATAACGGAAGCCCGGATCTTGTGCGCCCAAAGCGTGATCGGGCCTGCCGAAGTGATCGATGACGACCGTGCAGCCTTGTTCGAGCAAGGGCGGGATGATCGCCGGCAAGTCGACGGCATGGCGATGTATCTCCACGTGCCAGCCGAGCGCGTTGATCCGCGCGAAGAGGTTCCGCCAATGCGATGCGCGCAGGTCGGGCAACGCGAGTCCAATCAGATTCAGGCGCATGCCGACGACGCCGTGCGCGGCAAGCTCGTGCAACGTATCGTCGGAGATAGTCGGATCGACGACCGCCACGCCGCGAAACCGCGCGGGAAAGCGCCGCATGACATCGACGATGTACGAGTTATCAGCGCCAAGAAAGCTCGGCTGCACCAATACCGCATGCGATACGCCGTTCGCACGCAGATGCCTTGCGTAGGCGTCGAGCGTCGCATCGTAGTCGGGTGCGTGACGGCGATGCGGCGCAAGCGGCAAGCCGCGTACGAACACATGCGCGTGGCTGTCGATGGCGGCGAGCGTGTCGTTCGTTTGAAGCCATTGGTCATTCGTATCGGCAATGGCCGTTGCTAGGAAAGCGGAGAGAGTCGTCATATGCAGATTTTCTTTAGCGCCTTGAGCGAGCGCGACTCATACATGTTTCGGCGCGTGCTCTGCGGAACCCGCCTGCACGGAATCGCTTTCGATACGCCGGCCTCTTGTCTCGGGCAGCATCAGGGCCGCAATCACGACGAGCCCGTAGGCCACGCCCGCGTCGATGCCGAGCGCCTGGCCGATCGGCATC